>Ga0247774_1001811_pt1 | contig 10687 bp, 7 predicted proteins | sample UWRJL001104B6_FD_179933 | JGI IMG/M metagenome (GOLD analysis project Ga0247774, IMG submission 179933) | Plant litter microbial communities from Arlington Agricultural Research Station in Wisconsin, United States - UWRJ-L001-104B-6 | ecosystem: Environmental > Terrestrial > Plant litter >... | reverse complement strand
GACATCAGGTTTGAAAGACATTGGACTTTGGGGTGAGAGGGTTTGTTTGACCAGTTTGGAATCCGTGGAATGGCAATTTGCTCTTTGTCGGAATTAAACCCGAGACGTCCACGACGCCTTCATCCGACCTTTTCATGCCTTTCACATGGTTCCGTCAATGTAAAGGCTAGCATGGAATAGGTTGCAAGCGCGTCGCGCAACCTCTCGACTTCCTCTTGACGACTCTTGGTGGTTTGAATGTAATTTAATAGGGTTACAGTTCAGTACCTACTCTTGGAAGGTATCATCAAGGGTTGGCTTTTATTCTGCGTATCTTCTCAGAGAGTAATAACGTCATAATACATAAAATGGAACTTGATCGTAGATAACCCTTTTTTTCTCTTCATGTTCGTTCGCTGCTTACCAGCAGAGATGGAGTTTGTCTACCCGCCTTTGCGCTCCAAAACCTCATCCCCAATTGACCATATCGATGGCCGGTCACTTACTAATCCATGTCCGATGCTGCTAGCAGCCAAGGTCTTTCAGCTTCAGCTTTGAGGGGCTCGCCGAAAGTTAGAAATCCAGGGGCATCATGACGTAGGGCAAGACAAGGGGGCGGATCGTGATGGTGGTCGGTAATCTGGACAGGCCAAGCGCCGAAACGCCTAACGCCTAAACGCCGATGGACTTTTTCGGTTGTGCCATCGGATTTTCGCAACGGAATGTGCGCGGAATTCGGGATGCTGACATATCGAGCACATCGGAGAATCGGAAAGTTGCTTACCTAGAGTTGAGACAGCCGATGAATTCTGCCGTCGCCATCTAATTGGCCCGAATGGCCTTCGAAGAAGATAGTTTTGTCAGCTAGAGAATATGAAATCCTTTTTGCGTTGTCTTCCCGCCAAGCTTGCATTGGCTACAAATCTTAGGATCCTGATCAAGCCAATGACAGGGCCGTATTTCTTTGCCCCGAGACTTCCAACTGCTTCTACCCCACTCTCATGTACATGTTTCGTGTGGTAGATATTCTAGGTTTAGAGGGTCATTCCACTGCCAAGGGATCCCTGCTTTGTATCCGAAGCCATTCCGGAACGCAGAGGTACAAATGCGTGCTACGAAATGCAACGAACCCGTTGGTTGTCGACGCGGCCCGATATGCGGGGAGCAGTACAAAGTCCGAACCGTGATAAGTCCATGGCCTTCCAGTGGCTTGAAGCAAATTGGCATGCCGCTGGTTGCATTTGCTTAGTGGAGGGTAATTATGTAGGGCATTTTTGTTGTTCGTGAGGGGTTGAGAAAGTATAAAGATGAAGCGTTGCCGCTGGTCATGATGTTGATTTGTTTGTTCACATCATCACCAGCTTCAACTCTCATCGTAATACCAAGAAGGGCAATACATCGGGCCTTACTTACAGCTTCTACGCTCAATTCCTCAAAACAGCCCAGGTTTCCACACCAATCCTAGGTTATCACCGTCATAGCTCCACCAGTTACACCACATCCGACCACCCATTGCACAGCTCCCAAAACTCCACCTCCGACGTCCACAATGTCTTCCACCACCTTTCTCGTCACGGGCGCCAACGGTTACATTGGCCTCCACATCATCAAGATGGCCCTCGAAAAAGGCTATAACGTCATCGGTACCGTGCGCTCCGAATCTTCCGCTCAAACGATCAAGGACACCTTCCCTGAATACACCTCTCCTCAACTCTCTACTGCTATCGTCAAGGACATAACCTCCGCTGAGCAGTACAAGGACGTGCTCGACGGCGTGACGGCCATCATTCACACCGCCTCACCTTTCAGCTTCGCTGCCAAGGACATGAAGAAGGAAATCCTCGACCCCGCTGTGGCCGGCGCCGTCGCCATCCTCGAAGCTGCACACAAGTACGGACCTTCCGTCAATCGTGTCGTGAGCACGTCCTCCTTCGCCTCCATCGTGAACCTTGGCGAGGGGAACCGAGAGGGGTACACCTACACCGAGAAGGACTGGAATCCCATGACGTACGAGGTCGCCGCGACAAAAGACGCCGTCACTGCGTACGCCGCCTCAAAGGGCCTTGCCGAGAAGGCCCAATGGGAGTGGATGGAGAAGAACAAGCCGTCCTTCGGCTTCACCAGCATCAACCCAGGCTGGGTGTTCGGTCCGAACGTAGTTGCCCTCCCCATCTCGAAGCTCGGCCAGTCGTCGACCCTTCTGTGGGAGCTTCTCGACGCCAAGGAGGTGCCCGCTCCGGACTTCCGGAACGGCGTTGATGTCCGCGACGTCACTGCCGCTCACGTTCTGGCTGCGACGAACCCCAAAGCGTCTGGAGAGCGGTTCCTACTCGGGCAGACCTTCTCGTGGCAGAAGGCTGCCGATGCCATCCGCGAGTCCATGCCGGAGCTGAAGAGTAGGGTGCCGATTGAGGGACCTAACTCGAAGACTCCTGGATACGAAGTCGACGGCAGCAAGTCGGCGACGGTGCTGGGATTCACTTACACCCCTCTGACAGAAACTGTAAAGGACTCGTTGACACAGTATCTGAATGAGAGTCTGAAGGCGTAGTAGGAAAGGAAGAATTCTGATTGGCTGGGGTTAGGCTATGGGTTAAAATAGTTAAAATATAACATTTTCGGCTTGATTTTACTGGCTCGCGTTTTCTCTACTCTCTTGCTTCGATAAGCCTTGTACAATCCTGATAATTGGAACAATAGTCCCTAAAGCAAATGATTATGACGAGGAAGGCGAGACGAAAGTATTGTGGGACTATGGTGATGACAACAGAGCTACCGGCATGGTCCCTCCTGCTGACGTCGGAGTGAACGCATTTTTTTTTTGACATGCAGCATTTGAAAAGCGAACTAACAAAGCTTGAAGGCGTCGGCTAGGTGGGACCGCCAAGGCATGTCGTCGAATTTGGATAAAGATTTGCGGTGTTAATTCCAAGCATGTCTAGTGCGGCGGAGCCTAACGACTGTGCTGCATGCTCTAGAGCTCGTGTGCTATTTATTAAGCTGTCAGCATGTCGCATGTTGCAGCAACTCGATCGAAGATCTCGACCTCGAATATGGGCATCCATTTGGAGTCCACAAAAGACTTGTTAGATAGATCGTGCAAAGGCAGGGTGATAATTAATAGAGGTCGGGATTTATTTCTTAGCATCAGATCACTGTGGGCTGGTCGCGAAGGTTAAAAGGTGTTCAACGGTGTGCGACGCGCTGGTGTGTCGAGACTTCGTGTACTCAAGACACGTGGTCGGCTTTGGGCTCTGGTGGTGTTGTCGTGGCAAGTCACGAGAGGCCGTCTGGCCAAAAACGTCATTGACGTGCCATGATGCTAGTCTTTGTGGCAATAGGCCTTTAAAATGAAAGGAAAACACTCTCAAGACAAGGTTTCTTTGTGATAAGATAAAAATCTTACGACTCTGCGAGCAGAGCAGCTGTAATTGATGGTGTCTTATGACCAGAGAGAGGGTCAGTCAAAAAGACTGTGGGGTGAGATTAGTGGAGCCTGGACCTAAGAAATCGTTTCCACGAAGCCTTCTAACTTGAACAACAGACCGTAGAAGCATAGATGAAGACAGGGGAATTAGGAAAGGCACCGAACTCGTTTGTTTTCCGTTTAAACCTAAACATAGAACTCCTTCATAGGGAATTGCAAGAGCTAAGAGAACGAGTTCGCACGGAAGACCCTTGATCTTAAGCCAAGACGGTGACGTCAGGCAGCTGCCGAATTTGGCAGGGGCGGTCCACATAGGCAGGACCCTTTGGCATGTTGGGAGTCAGAAGCTTTGACAAATCTCAACCACGTCGTAGAACTCACCGACTCCCGACCGGCTTGCTTTGAAGTAGCAACGAATAGACTACATACTGAAAGACTGTGTCGGAAATAATCGTACCAGATGAAGCAAAGCGCCGTTCCCTTGAAATTCTGCCGCTTATAACGAGGATTAGAGCCTTTGCCGAGTTGAACAGATACATCACGCTTGTTTGTTTTCACGGTAAACGCGGGCCGGCAATTATTACGGCGCTATCGATAGTGGACCGCCCCTCATTGTATATCTGTACACGAATGTCACAGCATTGCGGGGTTCCTTCCAGGTCTTCACCAACGCTAACGGTCGGGAATCTGCGATCCAGCAGCCTTTTAAACCACGAAGTCACCATCCATTTACTTTCCACTGCCCCGTGCCTTTGTGTGGTCACCTCCACTTCACAGCCCAGCCACCTTCACATGATGACAATAACATCTTCAAGTATCACCTGCGCAGCACATTGTACACGAGAACACATCCCGTCGCAGCCCGTCGCAGAACCGAAGCGTTGACAGTCGAGAAATAATTACCATTTCGACTGCAATACCATTTTGAAAGCAAAAATCCCACGACATAATCAAGCACCTGCCGCACGCCCACGAAAGCCACGAAGACATTCAAGTATTTCACCGACACCTCTCCATAATGGCGGAGTCTCAGAGTCAAAGCCCCGAGGTGCACTCGCCGCCTGGTCACGATACGAAGCGGCCTAGGGGTAAGTTGCCATGTCGTTTGCTTGTTCACGTTTCGCCGTTTAAGCTCGGCATGTCTTCTTAGCGTTCAAGGCAATGAACACGCCTGTGCAAACCAAGTTAACACAAACTTCATTTTATAGGCATCCTCAAGAATTCGTTCCAGAACTCGCCTCCCGTCTCGCCTAGGACGCGAGAGCGGTCCCTGTCTGAGAAGGAGGTCACCATCGCCAATACGCAGTACAACGCCGGCCACAGGCGATCGTCGTCGTCGGCCCGCCCGCGTCGCCAGTCGAGCCACACGCCGTCGCAACACGGCGAAGAGGACGCCAACGGTGAGGCCTCGCAGTCGTCGCAGCGGCTTCAGTGGGACGAGGCCAACCTGTACCTTACGGAGCAGGAGCGCACGGCCACGATGAAGATAAACGAGCCCAAGACGCCCTACGCAAAGCACTACGACCCTAACGAGGACCCGAGCGATGAGGAGATGTCGGACGGCCTCGGCCTCGGAGAATCCATCACGAGCAGCGGCCACGGCAACAGCCAGCCTAACAAGGAGGACGATATTCCTGGCCTGGACCTTGGTGAGGCGGAGGGTGGCCAGTACTTCCCGGAGCAAAAAGACGAGGAGGAGGCTGAGGGTGAGACGGAAGGTTCGGGCCGCCGTCATCGCGCTGTGCATGTGGATGATTCGGGAAGCGGCCATGATGACGATGAGATGGTGGGTCTATCGGCTGAGGAGAGAGAGAAGCACCGCCGCTTCGAGCAGTTGCGGAAGAAGCACTACGAGATGAAGAATGTCGCACAGCTTCTTGGACACCCAGAGGACTTGCCCGATGACGACGACGACGAGGATGGCGTGCCTCCTCCCATGCCAGCCATGCCTAGGACGGATCAGAACACAAATGGTTCGGCATGATCTGTTTCTTAACTTGGCTGATTGAATAGTATTCCACGCGCTTTAGAGCCGAAAGAATTACCCAGTCGACACCTTTCGACTGTTAACAACGGCTGGAAAAACGGAGCGAATTCCAGACAGAAAGTCCGCGAGGACACCGTCATTCATGTTCATGATGACTCAACTTTCATACGGGGTTTTTCCCGCAGGTGCTTTGGACGGCGTTTAGGTTGAGGCATCAGGGGGGTTGCTGCGTTTTGTTTGCTAGTCGAGATTTTGGAGGGGAGGAAGGAGGATGCTGGGTAGCAAATTCCATTAACGGGCTGTTGCGTTGGTCGCTTCTAGATCATAGTGAATATGATCCCCACGGGCAGAACACCAATATTTGTACTACGATCAATACCCTTTTCAAATTGAGACAGTGAAAGCCCTTTGAACTTCCATTCCAAATATGTGTATGGTCATATATATGTCACTTATAACCATCTCTATATTTCCGCTTCCCGCGCGGTCATTCTCGTTCTGTGAAACCGGAATCAACTCCATACCCCAACCTCAAGCGAACCCTTTCTCATATCAAGCCTTTCCTTGCCAACTCCACCTTCCCCGCCGCCTCCCCATCCTTGAATCCCCCCTTAGACACGCATATCCTCATGCCATCTCCCATCTCGAACTTATCTGTATGGGACGGCCACGGGCATGGGCAGTGATGTGGAAAGTGCACACAGGCAAGGGTATCAGGACAGAGATACCTGTCGCAGTAAGCTGTAAAGATTACGTCGCAGCGTTTGGTCAGCAAAAGAAACGGACTCTTTCGGATGTGGGCGGAACAAAGAATGATAAACAGAGACCGTTATACGCACAACCATCGTAGTTTTGTCTGTAGGCCGCCGAATCGCTCGGAACGTTTTGAGGTTGGCGGTGCTCCTGGCCGCCGAACATATGCTCGAAGAAGCCGAACTGGGCGGTTGTTGCGCCAGTGAGGGCGAGGAGTAGGAGAGTTGGAGGATGCATTTGAAAAGGAAGACCAAACTTGGCGGAAAGGAGCGTGAAGAATTAAAACCAAGTAGGTTTTAGACAAGTAAGAAGGGAATAGAGAATGTTGCGTATTCAACACGGGACATTCAACAAGCCAAGAAGCCAAAATGCATTGCTGGCCTTGATGCTGTTCCACAAGTTCTTATCTTATCCGCGCTGACTAAGATCCCTGCAGCGTGGCTCCACGGACTCGGGGAGCTTCATCACGCCCAAAATATCCGTGCAATCAGAGCTCCAGCCGAAATTTTAACTACCAAAACTTCGACCGGAATTTCAACCCACCGATGCGTCTCCCGCAATTGCAGCGGCCCTTAGGGGCTGTTGCTTCAGGCTTTTCGATACGGATAGGCGCGTCGTCGAATTTCGCTCCAATATGGACTCAATGGCGTGCCGGCGTCGCGGCCCAACTCGGGAACAGTAACGTGCTGGTAGAAGGACGGAGAGGGGCCAAGGTCAAGGCACAGGGCCATTACGTTTACAAGCCAAAGAGGACGCATCCGAAGAAGCTGGGCGCGAAGAGGACGGGAGGTATGTTTTCATGCGTTTTAGCCCCGCTCAACCCGATAAGACTGGCCTGGGAAGGACACTCCTCGGTCGGGCTCGTGGCGCGAGATCTTGTCAAGCATGCGGCCGGTGTCCGATGGCTAACCTGTCAAACGCTACCAGACCAATACGTCATACCCGGAAATATCATCTTCAAACAATACGGCACCCTCTGGTGGCCCGGCGAAAACACCATCATGGGCCGTGACTTCACCATCCACGCCGCCGCGACGGGATACGTCAAGTACTACCGCGACCCAGCCCGCCACCCGGACCGCAAGTATATCGGTGTTGTCTTCGACAAGGACGACACTCTTCCCTACCCGCAGCACGCCGAGCGGCGCCGCCGTCTGGGGAAAACAGGCGTGGTGATGAAGACCTCGGAGCCCAAACCCGAGATGAGCGCCTCGGGAATTCCGAAACAAGTCGTGCGCTTGGACCCGAGCAGGGCGCACCTGCCGCCCCAGGTTTTGGGCCTGACGAAGAACTACTCATATAAGGAGGCGAACTGGAGAATTGGGAGGTTGGTCGAGTCGACCAAGTTGAGTCTGAAGAAGTATCCTAGTCGGAAGGCGTACTTGAGGCATAGGAGGTGGGCGAGGGAGAGGTCGCTGGAGGGGGCGAGGAAGAGAGATGAGAGGCTGAGGGCCAAGGAAACGAAGGGAAAGGGAAAGAAGAAGGCGGCTCAGTAGATGGCGAGATGTGTTAGGTAAGAGAAAGATAGAGATAGATTGGCGGAAAAGGTCTAGATGGGCAGCTGTATGAGTACATTTGCATGTTGAAACGACACCCTGGGAAAAGACAGTTTTCGCGATCTTGTCTTGGAAGCTTTGATCTGCTCCTTTGTCTCAACGTCTTCTGCGGAAGCGACTTGAGCTTTCCCTACTTCCTTGGCACCGGGCTTCCAGTTGAGTGGGCTCAAAATAGACTGGGAGTTCGCGGCTGCCGATACTTAACTCCGCTGTATATCTACCCGTGGTCCCCCCCCAAAGTGGGAGTGGAACAATGCAGCTTTCAATGATTAACAGTGCCCTTTCAATATATCGCGTCCATGCAAGTGACGCGTCTGATCTTTGCTCTTCTCGTTGACTTCTTCCAGCCTCAATTGGCTCCTGGTGCGATTTACTCCACTTGGGATGCGGGTATCAAGCTCGATCTCACTCGAATAAACACGGCAGCTTAGAAGTGATTCGGGGGTGAATAGCCTGTAAGCTAACTTGGAATGGTAGCCTCGCGCATGGTCTCAGTGTGAATTTCAGTGGTTACAGCGGCCGGATTGCCGCCCTCCAGTGACGCGTCGGGCCAGCGCAGCCGCTAGAGAGTGTAATTTACTAGCGGTATTAGAGGCTGTATAACATTCTGTCGCGACTATTCGAGTTTGTGATTGGTTAATATGCTTTCTAAATTCGCGCACGGGCACTTAGGCTCTTCCAATATTTAGTGGGGGATCTCTCTTGAGTCTCGAACCTTCTTTAAATTCTAAGTAATCTTTCCACGCGCTCCTAAAGGCTGAAAAAGCCTCGAATTTACGGGACAAATAACGCCGATGGCTCGTTATTAGGGTGCTATGAGACAGTCCTTTGACGAAGAGCATTGCGTCCCATTACCTCGACGGGCTTTCTTCAGAGGCTGCCTCAGGGCCGCCGCGCCCTGAACACGCCGTCTTGGGGAGCTGGATGTTCGGACCGACAAAATATAGAAATACTAGCCCGCGAGTGGAAGAGGCACAAACTCGAGAGCCATCGCCCGAATCAATGCTTATGGTCCAGAGCGATATTGTTTCTGGCGTTGGACCATCCATGGGGAGCTCGGGAAAGGTCACGCCTGTGCCGATACCCAAATACGCGCTCTCACAGCGGCCCGGGGTCCAGAGCCTGCAGCGCGAGTGGAAGTCGCGTCAGCAAAGCGGAGGAGATCCAGACGGGCAGAACGCCGGGTCCGGAGGCCACGGAGATGGAAGTGACGCGCCTAGCGATTCGGAGCTAGATGAGATGGACGGTTTTGTCAGAATGTTGAAGTCGTCAAGCGGGAATGGTAAGTGTGATAAATGTTAAGTATTCCCGGGAATCCGTCCGTGTATTCTGACTTCTCGTAGAAACAAGACAGCAGAAGATGAATAGTCTCAAGAGGCCGCCTCCGGCCCAGGATAGAAATGGGGCCGTGAAGCGTAGGCGTGGTGCCGATGAGTGGGATCCTCCTCGGCAGCGGATCTTCACCGCAGGTAAAGAATATGAAGAGAAGTTTCTGCGGACGAACCCGAGATCGGCTCGGATCTCGGACCAAGACAGTATTATTTACGACACCAGAGGCCGAGTGTTACACGAGAACCCGGACGAAACAAATCGGCGACGAAACGACTCTGAAGAGTCGTCGTCGAGCAGTGACACTTCCGTCGATGAGATCCCGGCTCGTCCTTCTCAGATTGTACAGGGACCATTGCCATCCACCACACAGAAGGCGCTGCCGGTCTTGGCGCGTGACCAGTTTACCATACTGCCAAGCTCCCGGGGCGGGCGGTTCTACAGATGTATAGAGATTGGCGGCGTGTCGCAATCGACCATGGGAGCGCCAATACCAGACGGCTATCGAAGATATCCAGATCAGGCAACGCCGTGGATTTGCCCTATTCGGAGCTGCCGAAGACTACTCCGGAGCATCAACGCACTGGGCGGTCACTTCTCGGTATGTGCTTCTGTTACCAACTTCGGGTGCAAGAAACTGGTGAACTGCCAACTCACAAACAATGGCAGGCTGGACATCGAGACACGCTTCTCAACGACAATGGCGACGGCACGTTCAGCATCGTGGCAACTTGTAAACTAGGGCCAGGACGAGGCGGGGCTATGGTGATTTCCCACAACGACCCCGATCCCGACGAACCACCCATGGCAGTCCCTTGCGTTCCCATTAATCAGAGACCTATGAAGGCGGATCTCATCCGGGCAGCCCGTCAACCGTGGCCTCGGAATATTGGTGCTGCTGTCCGGCGAGAGTCACCCATGCGGGGCGGGCTGAAAGTCACGCCAGTACCGATACCGTCCTTCGATGCCGGGAATGCCAATGGCCGATCGGGCGTGCGAGAGTACCTCCGCGGTATCCTGAGTACAAAGTTTAACTGGCAGCGCTCATTTCGATACGACACGGAGACCCTCCTTACGCTGCCCAGGAAACGCGACCTGCCGCAGCAGTACGTTGATAAGTGGGCTGGTAGCCCCCACCTGAGCAAGACTGCGTTTCTCGGCTTGGTCATGTACCTTGTCGGGGACGAAGCGGAGAGTCCATGCCTGGGGTGTCATGAGCCGGACCCGTTCGAAATGTGCATCGTGGCCAACGAAAAGTTTCCACCGGCCACTACCGACTACCTGAAAGGCTCGTGTGCTGTATGCCAGTTCAAGTACATGAAGTGGCACCAGAAGAACCTGTGCTCTTTCATCCAGGACCCCGACAACATGCAGCTGGACGACGGCTACGAGCACGATCCTGCGCTATCCTCCGTTGTACCCGTAGACCAAAGGCAATACCAACGGGAAGACAATAGTTCAGAGGTTTATGCGGACGACTCTTATGCGCTGGGCTTGGGGGTTGGCTCGTCTACTCGAGAGGAACCTGATGCTGTGCCAGAGCGAAAGGAGCGAAAGCAATTCATGATGACAGCCAAGCCAGGAGGGTTTACGAGCCTAAAACGGCGACTAAGGCGCGCCATGAACAAGCCAAGGCAGCCACCCAATGCAGCACAG
>Ga0247774_1001810_pt1 | contig 10693 bp, 7 predicted proteins | sample UWRJL001104B6_FD_179933 | JGI IMG/M metagenome (GOLD analysis project Ga0247774, IMG submission 179933) | Plant litter microbial communities from Arlington Agricultural Research Station in Wisconsin, United States - UWRJ-L001-104B-6 | ecosystem: Environmental > Terrestrial > Plant litter >... | reverse complement strand
CCGATGGTCAGGCCAAACTCGAGATTGGTCACCCGCCACGGCCGTCGTCCTCAACCCTCATCAGGTGATCGACTCCAAAGCAGCAGCGTAAATTCAGCTCAAGCGGCAACTACCCTGAAATTCACCGGTGGCGCCTGGTCCCAAGGCCCAAGCCTGAACCACGACGGGGGTGGTTTTACTGGGGAGCATTTCATTGTGATACGGTTCCATGGCGCACGCGCTCAAAAGCGCGCTGCCCAGCACGGCAATGGCTGCTGACTTCATCGAGTCACCTCCAACGAATAGGATTCACTCAGAGCGTGAATCAGTCAAACGTTGCGCCGTAGTGATTGTGTCGATGAGCAAACGATCCGGGAGAGAACCGTAGTCAAATTCTCATCACGGACACAGCTCGCCGTTTGCTTGATCGCTCGGGATCCAGCGGATCATCGTGTACGGGTTCAGTCCGAACAGGGCGCTCAAGATGCCGCGCCTGGCGTCATCGCCGACCGGTGAAAGCGACCAGTCCGTGACGAACGTCGCCCAGTCGCGGTTATCGCTATTGGCAACCCGCACTCTTAGGCCGCTGCCGAGGTCATAGAGCCCGGTAATGACCGCCCAATGCAGATTGCCGCCTTCGCTCTCCAGGTAAACGACCGGGTTGCCGTCGGCGAGCGAGGCGCGAATCGTTTCCAGTGAGGGATCCCCGCTCTTGATGCATGCCGTGTAGCCCGGGGGCGCACGCCGCTGGAGAGCGGCGCGCAAATCCCCAGGTAATGTGCCCGCTTTGACTGCGAGCTCGGAGATCGCCAGCGAGATGGGCAGGCACGTGAACAGGGGATCGACACAGCCGATCAGCGGCCCGGCCGCCAGAACGGCCAAGTAGATTGGACCGGTGTCCCAGGAATTCGTGCGCATCTCACCCGCGATTCCGCGGTAGTCGACGTCCGAGCCATACCAGTAAAGAAAGTTCTTCACCGCGGTAGCGCCGCAGTAGTTCTCCTCGGGCTCGTCTGCTTGCTGGTATTGCACCTTGTATGGCAGCGCGTCGAGCGCGCTGAAACGCAGATCGACCGTCTGATTGGGGCGCGCGCGGACGCAGCGCTCGGCGCCGCTCGCCACCGTCAGCGGGTCGCAGATCGGAGTGCAGTTGTTGCCTTCCGCCTCATAGCCGGCGTTGCACGTGCAGGTGTACGGCGGAGCGCTCGAGCATCCGAAATCATCGCAAAACTCAGCGGGCACGCCGTCGTGACACGTCGCGTTCACGCTGCAGTCGTTCTGACCCGTGGCGCATTCGTCGATGTTTTGGCAGCCACCCGTCGCGGAACAGAAGAAGCCCGCCTGGCAAGCCGCATCGTTCGGCGTGTGCTCGATCGCGTCGAGGTCCTCGTTGCAGCGGTCGACCGTGCACTGTACGCCGTCGCTCGGGACTAGAGGGGCCACGCCCGGCTGACAGCCGAAGCGCGCATCGCAGGTCTCGAGCCCATTGCAAAACAGGCCGTCGTCGCAGGTGAGCGGCGTGCCGGCAGTGCACGAACCGCTTTGGCACGATTCTGCGCCGTCACAGACCGTGGCGTCGAGACAAGACGTGCCGTTGGGCACGGCAACATTCCGGCAGCCGAGTGCAGGCTGGCAGCTGTCGTTCCTACACACATTTCCGTCGTCGCATTCGCTGTCGGCCAGACAGGCCAGACAGACGCCGCCGGTGCAGTGCTCACCGCTTGCGCACTGGCTGTCGCTCGAGCAAGCGCGGGCGACGCCCAGCTCGGGCGCTTCACAGTCGGCACCGCCCGTGCAGTTGTCGAAACCGCCGCCGCCCGACACCACGTCGCGACCGTTGCCGCGCACGATCGCGTCATCGCCTTCTTCTCCGCGCAACGTGTCGTCGCCGTTGTCGCCCCGTAGCACGTCGTTGCCTGGGCCGCCGAGCAGGGTGTCGCTCCCGTTGTCGCCAATCAGCACGTCGTTACCATTGCCACCCGCAAGCCGGTCATCGCCGTTGGCGCCGAAGAGCTCGTCGTTGCCGTCGCCGCCCTCGATGTCGTCGTTGGCGTTGCCGCCATCGATGTAGTCGTCCCCTGCCTCACCGTACACGCGATCTTGGCCGTTTCCGCCGAGGATCACGTCGTTTCCGTCGCCGCCAAAGATGACGTCGTTGCCGTTACCGCCCTCGATATGGTCGTCACCCGCACCGGCGATGATGCAATCGTTGCCGTTGCTGCCCACGAGGGCATCGTTTCCGTCGCTGCCCAAAATGATATTCGTGCCTGCGGGACAATCAGCAGCCGTGAGCAACTCATGCGTGTGCTCTTGCTGTTCGACGGGCTTGTTCGGGGCGCCCGAACAAGCCACGCATGCCAACGCCGCAACCGCCCACGCAAGACGTTCGCTGATCATGCCGGTACCCACTACCGCCCCGTACACGTGACCTTCTATGGTCATTTCTCACCCTCGAGTCCGTCCTCTCGCGAGCAACGCGACGGCATGCGTGGGTGTTCACCGCTACCTTGCAACAGCGAGTGAGGCTGGAGCGACCTCCACGCCCGTCGACTAGCGAGTGTCGAGCAAATCGCGTGCTGGTGCAGGCTTGGTCGCTGGCGGCAGGTCGGGTGGCTTGGCAGGCGACGCCGCGGGAGCGGGCGTATTGGCCGCGGCGAGTTGCGGCGTGGTCGCGGCTTTGCCGCCAGCTGTTGGCACGCGCTTGGCCGGACGCAGCCCGGCGGCGCTCGTCGCAAGTGGGAGTGGTGACGCTGGCAACTCGGCAGACGGCGCGCCGCTGGCAAGCGCTGCGGGCGCTGGCGCACCGACCGCGGCCGCCGGAGCGACCGCGGCGATCGGGGCGATCGGGGCAGGTATTGCGCCGGCTGCGGCGACTGCAGGCGCGCTCGCGCTGTGCGTGGCATCCGTGGGGACCTGCGGTCTGCTGGCTCGCAGCCACAACCCGACCGCCGCCGCGGGCAACAGCGCGCCACCGACCAGCCAGGGAGCGAGGCGCCGCTTCTTTTTGGGTAGGCTCGCGTTGGCAGGCGGCTGCGCCGAGGCCGAAAGTGACACGGCGCGCTCCGCAACCGAGGACTCCAAAGCGGCACTCTTTTCGGGCAAGGGCGAGCTGATGACACGAGCACTGGTGTCGTCGGTACACAGCTGTCGCAGTGCATCGGCCGCTGCGCGCGCTGACGAGAAGCGCTCGATCGGATCACGATGAACGATTTTGGCGAACCAGTCGTCGAAGCCCACGGGCACGGGACCCAAGCTCGACGGCAACGGCACGGGCTCGACACAGATCTTGAGCGTGATGCCGCCGATCGACTCGGCCTCGAACGGGCGCCTGCCGGTCAAACACTCGCAGGCCATCACGCCCATGGCCCACAGATCAGTGCGAAAATCGACGTTCTTGGTGCCACTGATCTGCTCGGGACTCATGTAGTACGCGGTGCCCATGATGGCCCCGGTGCGAGTGTTCGAGTCTGAACCGAGCGCGTGCGTTTGAGCCTTGGCGATGCCGAAGTCGAGGACCTTGGCCACCTCTTCGTCCTCGTTCAGGACCAAGAACACATTGTCGGGCTTGAGATCGCGATGCACGATCCCGGCTTCGTGTGCGCGGCTGAGCGCCCGCGCCACGTGCGAAAACACTCGACCAACCTCCGCCGGGGCGATGCGTTTGCAGCGCGTCAGGCGACTCGCCAAGCTCTCGCCCTCCATCAGCTCCATGACGATGAAGGGCACATCGAACGTCGGATCGACGCCGTGGTCCAGAATTTGTACGACGTGCGGACTGCGAATCGCCGCAGCCGAGCGGGCCTCGCGATGGAAACGAGTGAGCGCGTCGGAGGCGCCCTCGAAATGCTCGAGATTGAGCAGCTTGACCGCGACGGGCGCGCTCAAGCCCAAGTGCTCGGCGCGCCACACCGAGCCCATACCGCCGCGTCCAATCAACGATTCGAGCCGGTATTTTCCAACCAGCACCGTACCCGCTGCGATGTCGATCATTGATCCGGACCCACGCCTCCAAGCGTTACACACTTTGTCATCAGAATCTCTAGTTCATGGGACCTCAAAACCGCGCGCCGCGCTAGCCGGTCCGAGCCCGCGATCAAAATGACTATCCAGCATGGCGGGACTGACTAGTAGGCTGTGAGGTCTGGCGATGTTCGGGGCTTGGAGGCAACAGGTGTATCCGCTGACTTGGTCATGCTCTCGTTTGGGTGTGCTGATGGTGCTCGTACTTTCGAGCGAGCTCGGTGCGCGCACTGCGTTCGCGCAAGGGGCCGACGCTGCAACGGCCGAGGCCTTGTTCGAACAGGGAAAGCAGCTGCTGCGCGCGGGCAACGCGGCCGCGGCGTGTCCCAAGCTGGCCGAGAGTCAGCGCATCGATCCTTCGACGGGAACGCTCTTGGCGTTGGCCATGTGCCACGAAGCAGACGGCAAGCTAGCCTCCGCATGGGCCGAGTTCATTGCCGTCGAAGCCCGCGCGCGCAACGAGGGTCGGCTGGATCGCGAGCAGGCCGCGCACACGCGCGCTCGAGCACTGAAACCTCGCCTATCTACGCTGGAAATCCGAGTGCCGGGCGAAGTCGCGGCCCTACCCGGCCTCGAGGTTCGCCGTGACGGAGCCGTGCAAGGCAGCGGTGCTTGGAACGTGGTGGTACCGATCGATGGCGGTGAGCACGTGATCGAAGTCAGCGCGCCTGGCAAGGTCGCCTGGCGCGGCGCGGCGTCGGTCAAGCCCGAAGCCGACGCGGCCGTGTTGCTCGTGCCCCGGCTCACGGCGAAGCCGGCATCGCCGACCCAAACCGCGCCCGCGGACGCCAAGCGATGGGGCGGCCTGGAGTGGACAGGCGTGGGTCTGGCCGGCGCGGGTGTGGTGGGGCTCGGCATTGGCGGCTACTTCTTGGGCAGCGCGCTGAGCAAGAACTCAGACTCGTCCAAGGATTGCTCGGGCAACGTGTGCGGGCCGGAAGGCGCTGAGGCCCGCCGGGCCGCGGTGAGCGACGGAAACCGCGCCACCGCGTTTGCGATCGCCGGCGGCGTGCTGCTGGCGGGTGGCGCAACGTTCTTCATCGTCGGCAGGCTTCGCGCGGGCCGCAGCGAGAGCGCGCAGCCCGCGGCTACCAGCTTGGGGCTCAGCGTCGGACCCGCTGGCTTCAGTGCCCAATGCACGACCCATTTCTGACCCGAGCTCGGATCATATCGCCCATGTCGCCGCTCCAGAAGCTCCTTAGTCGTTCCCGCGCATGGCTCGGCGTGTGCGTAGCCTGCGTCGCGTGCAACGCCATCTTCGACATTCAGGACCCCATCGAGCGTCCGGCGAGCAGTGCGAGCTGCATCCTGAATTCGAGCTGTCCCAGCGGCAAAGTGTGTCTGTTTCAACTGTGCAGTCCGCCGTGTGAGACCGACGTGGATTGCTCGACCTCGGCCTCACGTTGCTTGCACACCGATGACGGGACGGCCTGCGTGAGCGAAACCCAGGCCAGCTGCGGGGACGCGGGCCCGGTGGATTGCCCCAGCGGCACGGTGTGCTCGGGGGCCGCTTGCTACGCAAAGTGCACGGACAGCTCGAGCTGCACTGACGGGCACGCCTGCGTGAACGGCGCGTGCAAGGGAGCAGCCATCGGCCAAACGAACGCAACGGCCGGCAGCGGCGGAACCGGCGGCAGCCCCAACGCGCCCCCGACCGGCAATGCCGGCAGCGCTCAGGCTGGCGACGGCGGAGGTGGAGGCGCAAGCGTCAGCCAAGGCGACGGTGGTGAAGGCGGCGAAGGCGCTGAAGGCGGCGAAGGCACGAGCCCGCTGAGCGTGTGCACTCCAAACGCGCGCTCGTGCGCGGACAACGCCATCAAAACGTGCAACGCCGACGGCACCGACTACTTGGCACAGCTCAAACCGTGCACGGCACAGCAGACGTGCGTGCAGGGAGCCTGCCAAGACCAGGAATGCGCACCGCACACCGACTTTTGCTCGGGCAAGACCATCCGCACCTGCGCGGACGACGGATTGTCGTCCAATGAGCTGAAAATCTGCGGCGCAGCGCAGTACTGCGACACTGCCACGGCCAAGTGCAAGGACGGCATCTGCGCTCCCGGCCAGCCCGCTTGCAACGGCGACACGGCCACGACGTGCAATGCTACCGGTTCCGGCTACGCCGCTGGTGGCACGCTTTGCAAAGCGACCGAAACGTGTGAGGCCGGGTCCTGCCTGCCTCACGTCTGCACCCCCAACGCGACCTCTTGCCAAGGACATGACGTCAAGAAGTGCGCGAGCAACGGCCTCAGCTCGACAGTCGACTCGACCTGTGGCGCGAGCAAGACCTGCATCGAGTCGGGCGCAACCGCCAGCTGCACGGGCGTGTGTGGCCCGGGACAAACGAATTGTTCGGGTAACGGCGTCCAGCCGTGCACTGCGAGCGGCCAATGGGGCGCCACGGTCGCCTGCAAAACCAACCAAACCTGCGCCTCGGGCGCGTGCACGGCTTGCCCCAGCAACACGCTCAACTGCGACGACAGCTCAGTCAACGGCTGCGAGATCGACCTCACCTCGACCTCCACGTGCGGCTCGACCTGCGCCAACATCCTGGCTTGCTCGACCCAGCATGGCACCGCGTCCTGCGGAAGCGGCGTCTGTGACATCAGCTGCAGCCCCAATTACCTCAGCTGCGGAGGGACCAACGACGGCTGCGAGACGAGCATTGGCACCGATCCGGACCACTGCGGCAGCTGCACTACGGCGTGCTCATCGAATCACATGGCGACGCGCACGTGCGGCAGCGGAACGTGCAACGGTGCCTGCACGGGGGGCTACGGCGACTGTGACACCAACAAGCTGAGCAACGGCTGCGAGACAGACCTCCAGAGCGACGCCAATCACTGCGGCAACTGCACGACCCGCTGTAAGTACCGCTCGTGCATGGCCGGCGCCTGCAACGCCTCGACTTGGGGCAGCAATGCCATCAGCGCCGGGCCAACGACGACCAAGCTGTCCAAAAACATGCTCTGGACGTTCAGGACCAGCATCACTCCCGCAGGTGGTGCCACGAGCACGCTGCTGCAGGCGCTGGGCATCGTGGTCGTCGTCGATGGCGCCAATCCGGCCGCCAACCTGCGCATCGGCCTGTACTCCGACTCGGGAGCGATGGCACCGAAAACACTCGAGGCACAAACCACGCCGCTCGTCACCGTGAACGGTGCCAACGAACAAGTGTTGGCCAGCGCGGTCTCGATCCCGACGGGCTCTCACTGGATCGCTTTCTTGGCCGACCAAGACCTGCGGGTGCACGTCGACACCATGCCCATCGTCAGCTGGGCGGCCGCTTCGCTGAGCTACGCCAGCACCAGCAGCCTACCGACGGCTTTTCCGCTCCCAACGGGCTTCAGCGTGGAGCGCGGTCACTTGTTCGCCGTCACCACGCCTTAGCCTGGTACGAGGCTGGTACCGCGTGACTAGGCGCGCTGAAATCTATCGAGACACGAAAACACACGAAGGAGAAACGAGCACCATGAGTTGTCCGAACATCTATTTTGGCAGCGGCCGCTTCGGCGCCGGCCCACTGGCGGCCGAGTATGGCAACGACGCCATCGTCTTGGCCAGCTACGACGTGACCGTCAGCACCACCGTCTTCGGGCAAGTCCACGTCAAGAATCATGGCACGGATGACTCCCCCATCTCGCACCTCGAGCTGTATTGGTCCGATCCTGCCACCAATTTCCCGGCGCTCGCCAGCCGGCTGATCTTCGAGACGGATGACCTCGTTCCGGGCACGGCCATCGGTGACCCCACGGACGAAGAGCTGGTCGTGCCCTGGTCGTACTCGTTCCCGACAGTTGGACATTATTGCCTACTGGCCCGTATCGATATGAACAGCGTCCCGCCGGGCGGCTGCACCAAGCAGACCTACAACACCGCTTCGCCTCCCACCGATCCCCAGTCGGCGATTCACAATATCAATGTCGTGAACGCCGCGCCGAAAAAGTTCGGCGCCGACAAGTTCATGGGCTTCGGCTTCATGGCCGTGAACATGCAGAGGGACACGCAGAAAACCTTCCTCGAGGTGCACGCCCTCGACCCGCGCAAAGACCGGGAAAAGCTACTCAACCTGGTATCGATTCCGGGCATCGATCGGCTTTTGTCTGCGCGGGGAGTCAAGTTCGCATTGCCCGCAAGCTTGCATTTGGGTGACGGGCGCGAGCGCATCCTGTACCGCCGCGAGCACTTCGCTAAAGGCTGCCACGCCAACTGCGTGCCACGCATCCGCACGCTCGGCGAAGTCGATGCCGAGACCATCAAACGCTTGCTTCTGCCGGGCACCAAGTTACTGGAGGCCAAGGGCAAGCACGAGCTCGATCTCTTGCACGGCGAAGCCCGACAGACCTTCATTCAAATCGAGGCCAGTGACCGGGACAAGGTCGCCCACGTCGTCGAGGTGACGCACAAAGCCGAGGACGGCCGCGTGATCGGCGGGCTCACCACGATCTTCGTGCCGCCACACGACTACTTCTGAGCGGTCATTACGCGACGGGACCGGACCGGACAACGCCCTTAAACTCGAGGCAGGGCTTGTGGAGGGCGTCGAATCTGCCCGCCCCGACGAAAGAGACAAAAGAGACTGAAAACCCGGCACCCGACGCCGGGTTTTCGCTTTTGTTGCTCCGTGACTAGTGCCCGGACGCGAGTCGTTTCCCACTAGTTACCCAAAGGCTTCGCGTTACCCGGAAGCCGTGACACGGCGTCACGAAGGTCTGCACCAGAAGCGTGCAGGTAACGCTGTGTCGTCAGCAGCTTCGAATGGCCCGCGAGCTCGCGGACCGCTTCGAGGTTTGCCCCGCCGCGCACCAGCGCCGACAGGAAGTAGTACCGGAGCGAGTGGAAGCTGCGCGGCGGCAGCGAGTGGCGCTTCTGGACCTCCTTGAGTGCGCTGAGGACCGCCTGCCGTGACGGTGTGCGGCCGTTTGCGTTCAGGACCACGCGGGCGGCCGGCAGCTTCCCGCGCATCGCCTGTGACAGCACCTCGGCCAGCGGAGCGCCGATGGGAACCACCCGTTCGTCCCCTGATTTGGGGGCAACGGGGTGGTTTTCCGAAAGCGCCCAGCGAACCGTGATGATGCCCTGCTTGAGGTCCACGTCCCGAACCTCGAGCGCCCGCATCTCCCCTTGCCTCAGCCCGGCTAGCGCGCCCAACGCTACGGCCACGCTCAGCCAGCCGTTGGCATTCGCGAGCATGGCGTTGACCTCGTCGGTCGATGGCGCGCTGGGCAGCTTCCTGCCCGGTGGCGGCGCCTTCGGTAGGTCGGGCATCGCTTCGAGCGCGCCCGTCTCGACCGCCGCGGTCAAGAGCGTGCGGAGCAAGTTCACCGGTCCGCGCGACTGGATGCCGCGCTTTCCGAGAACCGCCATGAACGCTCGAACCGTGGGAGCCGTGATCTCGTCGACGTGCTTGTCACCAAGCTCGTCGAGAAGGCCCTGGCTGAGAATTCCCTCGTAACGCTTCCAAGTACCCGACCGAAACTTGGTTCGGAAGAGCGGCTTGAAAGTGTCATCGACGAAGCTGCGGAGAGTTGGCGCATCGGGGCGGAGCTCGAGAGTTCCGGTCGTGTGCGCGATCTCCATCAGCCTGCGCGCTTCGGCTTCTGCGCCCGCGCGCGTTTGAATGCGGGCGTCCTTCCGGTAGCGCTGCTCGCGTCCGTCTTTGTCTCTATATCGAAAATCAATGACCAGGCGGAACTTGCCGTCCAATTCTTTGTCACTACCGGCGCTTGTGGGGATTCTGGCTGTGACAAAGTGCTCGACCGATTCGGTGAATGAGTCCGTCATTGCCGCGTCGTCGCCTCGGGGGCGTAGTCCGTGCCCGATGACCGCGTCGAAGCGGCCGCCGAGCAGCCGAGCGTTGTCACGCGCTGAAGCGGAACCCGCTGACGCCTCGCAGAGCCTACCCTGCGCACTTAACTCGCCAGGCCTAGACCGCCGCGGTGATGCTCGGTCCAGTAGGATTTTCGAGGCGACGGCAATGAGTGACAATAGCAAGAATTCGAATAACCGGCTGGAAGGCGCGACGCAGCGACAGCCGGGTCGGCAGCGGCGGTGGCGCTGAAGGCTTCTTCAGCGCCATGCTCACCAGCGCATCGGGGTTTGGCTGCAGCCGCTCAGTCGAAAGCGGCCCGCGCAGGACGCCTCCGTCGGAAACGTCCGAGGGGCGTCCTTGAGCTGCGCCGCGCTTGCAAACTGAAGCACCCTCTCGCGCGCGTACCGAGAGAGGCGCGCTGCTCACAGCCGGCCTCGACCAGCGGCGCGACTGCGCTCCCTCTCAGCTGAAGTTGCCTGGCCATCGCCGGCCGGAACGTCCGCTCGGCCACCCGGTGCAGGATCAAATTGCGGGCATCTTGGTGCCGTTCACGTGGCACAGGGTTCGCTGATGGTCCTCTGGTGGGACCGCACGGAACGCGCCATGGACCAACGCCAGCCGCATCCAAACGCTACCAGCGGCACGAGCCCGAGGCTACGCCACTCCAAAGATTCTCGCTGAGCACCTCGAATCGTTTCTCGCAGAAGTCCGCGAGACGCACAAGCGTGCCCTGCCGCGATACGTCGAGCGCGAGCTGCGCGAGTACTTGAAGTGTGGGATCTTGGCGCACGGCTTTTTGCGAGCACGCTGCCGCTCGTGCGGCAAAGACCTGCTTGTCGCGCTATCGTGCAAGAAGCGGGGCGTGTGCCCATCCTGCAATGC
>Ga0247774_1001808_pt1 | contig 10694 bp, 12 predicted proteins | sample UWRJL001104B6_FD_179933 | JGI IMG/M metagenome (GOLD analysis project Ga0247774, IMG submission 179933) | Plant litter microbial communities from Arlington Agricultural Research Station in Wisconsin, United States - UWRJ-L001-104B-6 | ecosystem: Environmental > Terrestrial > Plant litter >... | reverse complement strand
GTGCAAATTTGTCCTGCTGGACGTCATCGAAACTTTTCAATCCATCAGGGCAAAGGGCCAGGCCTTGGAGGATGAAGATGGTTACTTTTCTGCGACAATGCAGAAAGGGCAGGAAAAGATCATCGAGAGCTTGACGGAAGGGCTCCGGCAATTAGACGCATTGGATGACAAGTACGGCATCGCCACTGGCGCTGGTGCTCTTGTCGCTCGGCATGTCGCAAGAGAGCTGTTCGTTCTTCAGCATTGGTCGCCGAATCACCCGACACATACATGTAACGAGCAATGTCTCCCCTACGGCCGAGGCTTGGATGTCAAACGAACCGACCACAAGTCGAGGTACCGGGAGGTTACGGCAATTTTTGCGACAAGGCTCGGCTTACAGGGCATTACGATCCAACCGATGCCGGATATCAGAGCCTCCGACAGGCTGGTTCTTCTAGACGGCTTCCGTTACCCCGTAATCCTCCGTCCCTGTGGCGAGTCGTACACCATGCGGGGAACTGCGGCGGTTGTGGGCCTCGACCATGTTGATCTGGAGAGTCTTGTGGAGATTGGTGTGTGCACAAGAGGGACCTTTGAGATTTTGTAGACGTCGGAGGAACGAACCGCAAACGTTGTCGGCTACAAATCGAACCTGTAGTTCCTACTGCTGGCTTTGTTCGCGGGCGACGCTTCCCTTTTGCTTTGTGAGACAAGACTAGTAAGCTAAATTTATCCCTAATACCAGTCCGTGATTTGGTCCGTAAGGTTCTTGATACTAGCCGTTTAGAGATCCATCTTGACAGGGCTGCCAGTCGACTTCAATAGCCGGAACGTCAGTGAATCTATTAGGACAAGTACATTATGGCATTTCGAACACTCTCAAATCCTTCCTCATAATTGCGTTGGAGCCCACCATCCATGGAGCTATGGGGGTCGGTCCCTCCCTCGTATCCTACAATGTAGACTTCCCGTTCCAGGACTCGGCGTATGCTGAAGGTGCGAGGATCGGAGACGGACACTAAATGCAATTGAAAACTCAACATATGCCCCCCGGTGCGCACGATCTCAGTCGAGATGGAAAGAAAACAGGCTCCTAAGCTGCTTCCTGTCCCCATTGGTGTTGGGTTCGCTAGCGTCTACGAGATGTTCTGGAGGCTTCACTTGCAGGTACAGCCCCCGCCTCGTCGGCTTCGGAACAGAACCTTCTCGAAATCCGATCCCAGACGGGGCCTGGCACAGTTCATGCCATGGTCCCCCACCCTCTCTCTCCCTGAGAAGCGTGGAAAGCAAGTTGATCCTGTCGGAAACGCGGCGTCTGACTTCCGGCCTCCAGCAAGAAGGGGGGAAAAAATTCAAGACGACTCATAAACGGGAGGAAGGTTGAGCTCAAAGCATTCGGCGACGATGATCACCCGCCCTACGTCATCCTCTCGTACACCTGGAAAGCCGAGGAAGTCTCGTTGCAACATGTGCAGGATTTGTAAGCAGCTAAGAAAAAGAAAGGGTTCCAACAGATTCAGAACTACTGCGAGCAGGCGCTGAGCGATCGTTGGGCCACACTTGGGTTGGTACTTGCTGCATAGACAAAAGGTCCGGCGCGGAGCTCTCTGAAACCATCGACTCGATGTTTCAGTGGGACCAAAAGACCATATTTTGCTCTACTTACATCGTAGATGTCCCTCGTGACTGGACTACGGAGGAATCTTCGAGCCATGAACCGGATGCCGACAAGTTTACGTAGTGGAGCCAACAATGACGGGGATACTAATACCAGAGTGCATCACCTGAGGCTGGACGCCTCAGGAGCTCCTTGCGCTCTTCACAATGGGTCTTTCGGCCGCCACTGAGTCTTCATTAGGACAAAAGACACAACTACCTAACAACATATCCATACTTACTAAGATAAGGCGAGAGATCCTACCTTCCCAAGAAGGAAATACGAGAAGAGAGTTTAATTAAACGATTGTCGTGAATTGGAGCGTGAAGGGTAATTGGCCTCGAAGAAATCGCATACTCACTTATGGAGCCGTTCGATATAGATATGCCCCTGCATGACGGCGAAGGTTGGAATGCTTTTCTCCAGCTCCAGCCGTGGGGATAGTGCGAAGTGCGGCCGCTAGTTCACGCCAATGTCAACCGGGCTGCCGCTGCCGGTGATGGGCTCGAGCCCGAGCGATGGGCTTCACCAGACAAAGGAGAAATCTGCACGTGGAGAGAGCATTGTTCCGGATTGGTGACCTTCAGATGACCCACTAGCTAGCTAGCCGTCATGTTTTGCGGCATCCTCAATCGCCAGTAGGCCGATCGGCGGCCTTGCCGCATTGAGAGTGTAAATTGAAGTATGTTGCTGGCCCATCATGCGAAGGTAGGTAGGTATATCGAATACGTAGAAACGAAAATGACATCACCAAAGTGCTCGAGGGTCAGATAGCGATGACAGTGGTATGCAAGGAGGCTTGGCAAACAAGCAGAGTAGCTGTAAAGTGCGAGAATAATAGCGTTGCAAGCGTGGCTTACCCGGCGCGCGTCTTTACTGGTGACTCCACTCAGCCAGTAAAAGAACGGGCAGGGGACAGACGAAAATCGGTATGACGACGTCATACAGGGCGATCCGAACTACTCACCAGAAAGCACCCGTCGCAAAATCTAGCTGGGAATCATGTCCGTGGCGGCGGCTAGATTTGCCTTGCCGGTGGGAAGGAGCTAGCGTCTTTCTAGCCCATTTCTCATGATTCGTTGTCTCAAGGAACCCGACCTGGTTGCTGATCGAAGGCCTCGAAGCACCAGCAGCCGGTCAGCAGCAATGTGGGCGGTGATAGTGACTAGTCGGTGTAGTAACGTATCCGTCTCCGCGTGTCGATGGCTGGGTTGGTGGTTTGTGCATCCCGCGGACCGATCTCATCCCCTGCTCTCTAGACGGCTGGACAATCTCGAGAGTCGAGACAGGCCGACAGGTCTCCCAAGAACTGGTGACAACGCTCAGACACATGTGAATCAACTATGCGAACACACAACAGGGCGAGAGGAAAAATATCGAGAATTGTATTGACCTAGTGTGACCTTCATGAATCCGGCCAAAAGCAAAAGGCCCTGAAACTCCATGCCGATGAATGTATGAAGCAAGGAAAAAACCCCCCTTCTTGCAACCAGAAAAAAAACCCACCCTACACACAGAACAGGCGCCTATTCTGCTTTCATAAAAAAAGCTGCAATTCAAGGTTCCAATCAAAACAGCCAAGCCATGGACCAAACGGGTGCAGAGTAGCCAACAAGGACAACGCACACCTAACCCGAACGCGAGCGACCGTTTTACCAATTCCATTCTCTCTAGTCTCGCTGAATAGCACCGCCAGATCATTCTCACTGGCCATTATTGTTTGCTCAGGAATGGCAGGTTCCCCTCCATGCCATGGGGAGCCGCGACTATGCTCCGCCAACCTTGGCGGTAGTGGGTTTCATTCCTCGCCGGCCTAGTAAAGTGGCCCCATCAAGGCTAAGCTCGAATACGCCCTTCTGCTTTTGTCTCTCTTTTACTTGCTGCCGGGCAGCAGCAGCAACGGTAGCGGAATGCTGCCCGTAGCCCTTGGCGTCGGGTGCTGCCGGTGCCGGCGCACGCTCCCGTTCTCGGCCACGCCGCTCCTGGTCGCGAATATTCGTCTGGCGCATGCTCTGTTCAAGAGCCTGGGTCGAGTTTACAAGTTGCTGGTGGGCGTATTCATTCCCATCGATCTCCATGTGGTCGTCATCTCCCTCCGAGTCCTCGGCAAGGCCCTGCAGGCGATCTGGCGCACCCCCCTTCGTCCCCGTCTGCTTCCGGCGCTTGGCTTCTTCCTCCTGTCTGTGGACGGCATAGCCGACATCAAACACCTCGCGGAGGTTGACGGCGCCAGGAGATCTGAAATCGTACTTCTTGTCGCCGTCCCCAAGCTTTGACGCGTCGAAGGCCCGGCGCATTTCCAGGTTGGGTTTCTTCTCTTCCCTAGGCGTCGGGCCAGCGGCCTTGACCCACGGATGGGCGAGGAACTCCTTAATCGTGTACCGCTCATCGGGGTCCACTGCCAAAAGGTGACTGATGAGATCTTTGGCCGACTTGGAAATATCGTCCCACCAGGGTGACAAGAAGGTAAACTGGCCCTTGGCCACCTTCTCCGTGAGCACCTCGATGCTTTCGTCGTAGAACGGCGGGAAGCCGCAGAGAAGCGTGTACAAAACGCACCCGAGCGCCCACATGTCGACCGACTTGGAGTACCGTTCGTCCTTCACAATCTCGGGAGCCGTGTAGCCCACCGTTCCACATGGCGTCATTGTCGAGCTCTCCCAAACGATCTTGGAGAGACCGAAATCGGCAATTTTGATCAGGCCGATGCCGCCAGCACCCACTCCCCTGATGAACTCGCCCTCGTCTGCCTTGTCTTCATCGCCTGGTTGCGTTGGCCGAGGGTGCTTAGATGGCACGAACGGAATGGGAGAGAAGAGAATATTCTCGGGTTTGATGTCCCTATCGAAAAAAAGAATTGCCGAGTTAGCCCGAAACCCAAGACGAACCAGCCTTCTCCTTCATTGTTGTGTCCCCGATGACGTCAGGCGTGATGTGGGGGCAAATCATCAACTGAGGCCAACGCTACGATATGACCACCCGCTCTATGACAGGGCAAGTGGAGATGGAGAAAACCTACCTATGGACAACGCCCTTCTCCTCATGTAGGTATTCAAGAGCCTTGGCGACCTGGGTGATGACGTGTCGAGAAAGGTCCTCGCTAAAGTAGGTGAGGCGCACAATCTGATGGAAGAGCTCGCCACCGGGCGCCAGCTCGAGGATGATGTAATAGTACTGCCGCGATTCGGTGAATTCGATGAGCTTGATGATATTTGGGTGGTCAAGCTGTCGCATGATCTGAACCTCCTTCAGGATGTTGGACCGCTAGACAAGAGTCAGCAACTCAACACCTTTGACAAGTCGAGGGAGCCACCCTGGAGCTGTGTGGAAAGGAAAGAAAATTAAGAGCACAGGCGGCTCCTGGAGGGTAGACTGAAGGAAATAATAGAAATTTTTTCGCACCTCTGCTGCTTTTGGTACCTTCTTGAAATCCGGGTGAAGGTGCTTGTCGCCCTATACCATCGTCCCCGCGGTTGGCAAAATTGAACATAGAAAAAAGCATTGGTTTCAACGTAGGAAAGGGCTCGGCACATATCGGGTGCTTGAGGACCGAGCCCGTCGGTAGAAACTCACCTGCATGTTGTTCATTTCGTACTTGCGCACAACTTTGATGGCGACCTCCCTGTACGTTCCTTCCAGGTCCTTGGCACGGTAGACGTTGCTGAAGGCGCCGTCGCCCATCTTTTCCACTAGCCTCCATCGTTCGAGTCCCGGATACACGGGGAACTTGCTCTTGCTCTCGTTTTCTTCCGCCACCAGTTTGGTGAGGGTGGACTCGTCTATCCTCTTCTTTCCCTTCTGCTGCTGCGGCTCGACTGCGTGGGCTGCCACGATTCCAGCTTGTGCTCCACGGTTCTGTCCATCTACGGCAGCAACAGAATATGCATCCCGTACGGGCTCCGCAGCGCCGGCTCCTGCTACTCCAATGGCCGGTGCCGAAAGGCCTGCATTCTTCGGCAGCGGTGCAGGCTCCTTCTTGGGGTCGTCGGCAGCGCGGGCTTGCTTACCTGTTTGACACTGCAGTTAGTGAAAAGGTTCGACCAAGCCATCCACCTCGTGCGCAACGGTAAGGTTGCGACCCGAGAAACCAACACCGTGGGCCCATCTTGATTGCTTGCATGGCACTCGTACTCACCATGGCGGATAAAGTTCTTAAGCTGCTGTATCGTCGACATGGCTATCATTAACGTCCGCGGTCGCGGCGAACAGAGCGAAGCAGTTGTGTTCCAGTCAGAGCGATGTGCGTGGATGAACACCAAAGGTCGGACAGGCTAGGCAGGAAGAATCGAAATGTGTTTATGGGTAGGCGGTTTGGAGTAGGTAATTAATAAGATGGATGGAAACCGGGCGTGCAAGGTTGCGCGGTAGGCCAACAGGTTAGGGAAATTCTAGCAGCAGGTTGTCCGGCAGCGATGCGGGGCAGTCGACGTCAGGATCCGCTGATTGCGTCAGAGAAGTTGGCGCAGCCTCAGAAACCGCTGCAAACTTCCACTGGATTTGCGGCCAGGAGCAAAACAATTTCCAGCGTCGTGATTTCCGAAAGGCCAAGCCGTATGAAAAAGTGCGTAGCAGAGGTGGAAGGGAAAGAAAAACTCTACGAGTCGGGTTCTCTCAGGAGATTCCACGCTGAGGGAGGGGACTGGCGTGGTTATGTTGGTTTTGTGGTGGCAGGATTGGAAAGCGGAAAGTGCTATTGATGTACCTTCGTACTTGGTTGTGGGCTCCGAGTGAGCGAGTCACTCTATGGAGACTTCCTTGGCAGATGAAGGTGTTCAGTCGAGTCTAGGCCCGTCCATGCCGCTGGGCAGCCACGGATTTTGCTTGGCGTGTGTTACCCCAGCTTCTTAATAATGGGCATGTCAATGCTAGGCTGCGGCGGAATGATAAAGAAATAACGAAATCTAGACAAGTCGTACATGTACTCCGGTCAAGATTCATGGTGAGCAAATCTCGCGCCGCCTGTTCTGTTCAGAGCTGCAAATTTTTTGACATGCGGTGGCATTGGGTTTGCCGATTTCTACCATATAATGTACGTCAGGAGCTCTCCTAATCAGGAGGAAGGCGCTCAGGAGCCGTTTCGATTGGATAAGCCCCGTCGCGAATTTTCGTTCGCTTCTAGATGCTTGGATGCCAAATCGAACATTGGGAGGGGATAAATGGCTAAAATCTCTACTACCTTTGGAAATGAATGTTGAAAGTCGCAAGGGAGCAATAACGAGTAGATTTTCTGGTCGTCCTGGTCCGTGAAAATCGCGGGTTGAGATCTTGGCCAGGGTGCTGAGGCCTGAAGGGGTCCCTCCCGCTTGCAGCTATGACGTATTGACGCGGTTGAGCGATTGAAAGGGTGGGAAACTGGGCAGCCAATGAAGCACGGGCCACAACTTACATGAACACACTCTTTGACACTCACACCAGTCCGTCCAGGGCTCCGCTCGCTTATTGTCCATGGAATCCGAAAGCTACCTTTATTATTGTTCGCCAGCTAACCTAAGCTCATGTCCAGTGCTCCTATTTGACCTCCACTTGCCTTGAAGGCCCGAGTAAAGGGTCGACGATTTGTGTATTTGTACCGTTGCTTAGATCATTTTTGCAGCATTCTCTGAAGTCCTACTCTGTCTCAGTACGGCAGGCAGCGGAATTAATGGGTCCCTTGCGTGCTACAGTCTGTTTTCTCGTCGCTTGCCAACTTCGGCAACGAATGACGCCGAATCCGGGCCCGTCAGCAACTCCAAACCCGCGCGTGATGCTAATGGTTTCTTGGCTCTCGCCAGTTTCCGGGCATGGAACAGCAGCAGACGACTGCATCTTGCGGTCTAGAAGCAAGCCCGGACCTATCTGCAAGTGGCGATTCCCAAACTGGCCCGCTGACTCCTCAAATAGACCCTTGATGCATCCCGCCAGTGTCAAGCACTCCATGACCCCAAATTGGAAAGTTCGGAGTTGTCGGCTGTCTGACGCCTAAGAACTAGGAAGTAGGATGGCTGCCTCCGGCCTTCTAATTTTCGCTTCCCCATGCAGCCTGCTGCCCTGCCGCCTGCATATCATTCTCCAGGGGCGCATCGAGACCTTTTTGCAAGGTGACGCGTCGGGGTATCGTGGAAATGGCCGCTGCTCAACTGCTCAACCACTCCCCCGCAAAAACGCGACTGCTCACGTACAAGAGTGCTGGACTTCACGCTCCCGCGGCGACACCGACCGCTTCCCCGCCACTTGCACTGGCCTGACGTCATGTCTTAGTGACTACGAAGTGGTACAGAGTTAGTATTCACTAGTGTCCGCTAGCATTCACGACAGGCGGCCTGCCCGATCGCAAAACTGCCCCCCACTCTCCGCTGGCGACGCGGCTTCCGGCCCGGCGCGGGTCCGCTACGGACTCTTCTACTCCTAATTTCTCGTCGAGGCCTCATCGGTGCCGCGCCGGGCATTTCTTCCTGAGCATCTCGTTCGAGTTCTAGTAACGGGTGCGGGGACTTTTCATCATTAAATGATGGAACATGGCATCTATTGTAAATTACAGGTTACATCCGGGCATTCGGTCACACCACGGTGAAGAAATTCAAGAAGGAGCCGAACAAGGTTCCATCGCTGAGAGCATGAGACGTGGCTGAAGATTTATAATCCTGTCAACGGTCGACCGCTCTCCCCAAGGCCGTTTCAAATTTCAAGGCCCCCTTAGCGTTTGAATGGCGCATGAGAGCTACATGCTCAATGAGGTGGCAGCTAAGTGGCTAGCCTTGCGAAAGATCTACCGCCTGTTTTCGGTTCCGCGCTTCGTCGGTATGTTCGATGAGGACCCGAGGACAACCAGCCCTTGGGACTGGTGACACTGTGGCTGCTTTGCCACATACTGGCCTGGTGGCTTCTGATAAAACGCTTCGCCGCATCTCGACCAGCGATCTTGGGACGGCAGCCAATCACAGCGGGTACCGCTCTGCAGCGCACGGTACCGGATTGCCGTTTCTTTATGCGACTAGATCTTGAACCTTACCATATCTTACATTGCTTCAGGGCCCGAATAGGATTTCCATCTACCATTGTATTCCTTTTCGGTTTTCGGATTCCGCTAACATCCCAAATGCTGACTGTCCCTTTCGGCGTTACCATAGCTTAAGGGGTTAAATGCCTCTGCGGCTTCTGTAAGCAGCATCGCATTGGTTCTCGGCTCGTCCCCCTGCAACGCCTATGGCGAGCCATGATCATGGCCGACCAACATGAGATTGATCTACTCCAGGTTCTGAGATGAGAGCCAAACTGTCCCATTTCAAACGAACCATGGCAGTCGTATAAACACTGCTGCCCGTCGCTGCGGGGTCTGAATTTAATCCCCTCTCTAACCCTCCGCAATATCTTCCTTGAGACGCGCATCGTCGGTTCTGGTTGCCAGCACACCCGAATATTTTCTTCATAATGTCGATGACCTAGAATACTGTCTCACGGAACCGACTGGGTAAACACGTCGACGACAAGTTCAGCAAAATGAGCAACCTGAACGAGCTCTTCAACCTGACATGGACGCCGCCAGCATGGAACGAGCTCAACTTCGGTGCAGACTGCGGGCTCTTCGCGGCATATGCGGCCGAGTACATGACCAAAGGCCCCCAAGGACTCCCCTACCAAGTGGTGATGGATTACATGGGATCGATTCTTCCCAAAGACCTTAGCCCGATGCCGACCCCATTCCAGGTCCTCGAGTGGCACGAATTCCTCCGAATCGAGGGAACAGTCCGCGCAACCTGGTATACCGAGGGAATGCCGCGGCCGCAGTTTGAATGCCGGAATTTCTTCTTCCAGAACATTACGCGTGAGGCTTTTGCCGCCAACAAGAGCTGTACCCTAGACCTGTGCGGGCTGCTGGAGTCTCGTCTGGACCAAGATTTGGCCGGCATTGGGGCGAGTATCCTAAAAAGATCCAAAACGATCTGGTTCGCCATCTAACACGTACCAGGTCTTGACTTCGTATGTATTCGAAGCGATACTGGTCACCTTCTACTGCGTCGCCTTCGCCATGATGCACTACCGCCACATGCGCCTCGGCGCCGCAGCCGCATATGGGCCTTTCATCGAGCGCGTCTTCAAAGCCGTCCGCGGCTCTTCGTACGATCTCTTCATCGGCACCATCGTCCTCAACCTCGCCATCCAGGTCGGCGCCTACAAGGAGCTCTTCTCCAATACTCGGGGCAAAGACGTCATCGCCTACGCCCAGGCCGCCACGGGCCTCGTTCTGGCCTTCTCCTTCTTCCCCCTCATGGTCCTCTTCCCGCTTATCACGCTCTTCGGCCGCCGCCGCTGGCTCAAGATGAACATACTCGCGGTCCTCTGGGTCCTCTGGTCGCTCTCTGCGCTGTGGTTCGGCCTCTCGCAAATGTCTCGCATTATGTTTACCGACCCGCTGAATTACGGCTACGTGCAGCTCAAGTGCACGCCAAAAGTCGGGGCCGCCCACGTTGGCGTCGTCACGTTTTTCATCTTCGTGGCGCTGGTAATCCCGCCGCTCGCCGTCGTGAGCATGGGGTTGTGGTTCGTTCTCGACGGGTCCGGGTTTTGTCACGGGTTCCTCCACTCGGAGGGGATGAAGAAGTTCAAGCGACGGGCTAGAAACGTGGTGCCATTTGTAGTGGCGACCATCGGGCTGGCGGCCATGTGGGTGGTTCTGTGGTCGTTGCTGCTGGTTCGGTTTAGCATTGGACGGGTCGATGCACACGGGAAAAGGAGGACGGAATGGACAACGGGGCAGATCCTGGCGGTTGCTACTTGGGTGCCTGTCGTGGCCGAGTTTTGGTACATCTTCATCTGTGAGTTGCCCCTTTCGCTTTCAGGTTTAACGGCCTTGCTAATAGCGGTGAACAGTCGGGGCGAAGAAAGGTCTCGAGGGGCGGTTACCGTCCGAGTACAGCGTCGTCAAGACGGATAACCTGTGTATCTACGTCCCGACTGCGTCTGATCCCCGACGCGACGGGTGGACGTCTCCTTTGGGGAAGAGGAATGGGGTGATATTGGAAGACAAAATATCCCGCTGGTACACTAACCCTGATGGGCTAAAGTATTAGATGATGGA
>Ga0247774_1001807_pt1 | contig 10695 bp, 6 predicted proteins | sample UWRJL001104B6_FD_179933 | JGI IMG/M metagenome (GOLD analysis project Ga0247774, IMG submission 179933) | Plant litter microbial communities from Arlington Agricultural Research Station in Wisconsin, United States - UWRJ-L001-104B-6 | ecosystem: Environmental > Terrestrial > Plant litter >... | reverse complement strand
GGACGGGCGCGGCAAGCAGATCGGTTTCAGCTACGACGAGCAAGGCCGGCCCGCGACGACGCGCTATCCGGATGGTCGTGCCGAGACGGCGCAGTACGATCCGGTAGGCTCCTGGAGCGGCACGCTACTCAACGGGAAGCTCGTTTTCGAACGGAAAGCCGACGCCGCGAATCGGCCGCTCGCCGTTACCTATGCGGACGGCCGAACGGACGGGTACGCCTACGACGACCAGGGGCGTCTGCTCGGCGCCGAGGGGCCGGAGGGCGCGCTCGCTTTCGCCTACAACGGTCAGGGACGAGTCGTCTCAGAGACGAGTGGCGATCAGGTCTTCAAGTTCGAGTACGACGCTTCGGGTTTATTGACCGCAATCGATTACCCCGGAGGATTGCGTGCGCAGTACGGATACGACGCCGACAAGCGCTTGACGAGTGTCGGCTGGGGAGCAGGCCGCGTCCAGTTCTCCTATGATCTGCAGGACCGCGAGGTTTGGTCGTCAAGCTCCAATCAGCTCACCACGCGCACAGAGCTCGCGCCCTCGCAGAAACCCACCCGCGTGACGACGCGCGACGAGCGCTCGGGCGCGGTGCGCTTCGATACCGTCTATCGCTACGATCAGCAGGATCGGCTGAGCGCGACCAACGAGCGCGAGCGCGGCGTGCGGCAATACGTCTACGACGGCGAATCCCAGCTCCTCGGCGTAGCCAACGGGGAGGGGCACTGGCTCGAAACGTTTGCCTACGATGGCGCCGGCAATCGCACGGCCGCAAGCGGTCAAAGCGTGACCGTCGACGCGGGCAATCGCTTGCTGCGGCAGGGCGATCATTCTTGCAAATACGACCGGCGCGGGAACCTGGTGGGTCTCTCGGACGGCCTCCGAACCTGGCGTTTCAAGTACGACCTCAAGAATCAGCTGACCGAGGCGAGCGGCCCGGCCGGTATCGTCCGGTTCAAGTACGACGCGCTCGGTCGCCGCATCGAGAAAAAATCCGCGGAGCGGACCATTCGCTACGTTTGGTGCGGCGAGGGGGTGGCACGCGAAATCATCACAACGCAAGCCGGCGAATCCGTGCGCGAGTACGTGTATCGTCCCGGAAGCTACGAACCCGTCGCGCTGCTCGTGGACGGTCGTTGCTATTTCTACCACAACGATCACCAAGGCACCCCGCAACGCCTCACGGACAATCAAGGCGCGGTCGTGTGGGCCGCGGACTACTACGCCTTCGGCTACGCAGACGTGCGCGTCGGCCTAGTCGACAACCCGCTACGTTTTGCGGGCCAGTATTCCGACGTAGAAACTGGCCTGCACTACAATCGGTTTCGCTACTACAGCCCGCTTTTCGGCCGGTACCTCTCCGTCGATCCGCTCAGGTTGCTGGCCGGCAACAACCTCTACCTCTACGCCGGCAACAACCCGGTCAACAAGCTCGACCCGCTCGGCTTGTGGTCGGTGCTCGGGGTAGTCGGAGCAGTTGTCGCGGCCGCCGCGGTGGTCACCTTGGCGCCCTTCGTGCTTGTCGCGGCGCCGCTGCTCGTTGCCGGTGCGCTGATCGCTGCGGAAGCGATCAGCGTCGGAGGGGACTTCTGTTGGCCGTGCTTCAAGGCGGGATTCGGGGAGGCATTTGGCCCAGGCTTGCTGATGGGCGCCGGCTTTGCCGCAGGACTCGCGGTCATCGGCGCGATCTGTGCGCCTGCTGCTGTGGTCATCGGAGTCGGAGTCGGTTGCTACTTTGCCTACCAAATGCTCGACCAATATTTCGGCTGGTCGGGTGGCAAGCCGTTCGCCGAAATGACTCCGCAGGAGAAAAGCAAGGCGCTCGGCCATTTGGTTGGCGGCACGGCGGGAGCAGTCGTCGGCGGGCTCATCGTCGGCGGTATCGTCGCAGCCGAACCCGGCACCATGCCGGTCGAGGACCTACCCGGATTCAGAGAGATCACCGACGCGCCACCTGCCGGAGAAGCGCCTGCCGGTAGGGCGCCAGTTGAAGAGGTACCCGGTGAGGCGCCCGCGGAAGAAGGGTTCGCGGACGAAGCGCCCACCGACGAAGTGCCCACCGACGAAGCGCCTACCGACGAAGCGCCTACCGACGAAGCGCCTACCGACGAAGCGGTAGAAACACCGGAACAGGCAAGACAGAGGGCCGTTGATGAGCGGATGGGGGAGCTTCGGGAGGAAGGGCACGGTCCCCAGCGGCACGGCCCCGATGTTACCGATCAGCAGCTGACGGACCGCGCCGTCGATGGGAAGGACCCCATGACTGGGACCACGACTGATGGCGAAACCGGTGGCACGCACAAGTATGGCAAGAACGCGACCCGGGTTAATTCCGATGAAGCGTACGTTCAAGGGGACGAGGCGATGCGCAACAGCCCGGAATTCGACGCGGCCAGACAGCAGGCGGAGGCGGAAGGCAGGCCTAAGTTCGACGTCGAACGCCCACTCGAGGATATCTATGGCCAGAACTATGAGGACAACGTTTCTGGCGTCACACGAGGTGGATCGGCCAAAAATCCGACCGGCAATCCTCCCGGCAGCGCGCCCCCGACGCCGACCGACTTCCAAGACGGAACGATGAAGGGCGTCTACAAGCAGAACCCCGACGGCACTTGGCGCACCCACACCATGTATCCAGAGCCCAAAAAATGAATCCCGATCAAGACATCCAGACGTTTCTCAGGATGTGCAGCAGCTACATGGACATAAACGCGCTCGGGCCGGATTGGGAGCAAGAGTTCGTCCGCGATATGCGCAAGTTGAAGATCGAGGAAGTAAAGGAAAGCTTTCGGAGAGGCTTTGCCAAGGCGGTCCTGGGTGGGCTCAGCGCCCGAGAATACGAGAAAGTGACGGGCTGGGATTTCGACACAGGAGAGGAATTCGTCGAACATCTCAAACACTATTGGGCCATCTTTTATCCCGACTCGAAGCCAGAAGACTTCGCATCGCCGGGTTCGGGGCTCTCTGATCCCAATGCATATCGCGGTTACAGAATCGAAGAGGGCGATCAGATTTGGTACAGCGTCGAGCGCTTGGACGGCGTCGAAGTCATTCGCGTTCAACCCCTGGCGCTCGTCGAACGCACGCTGCACGTGACCTACGAGCTGAGCTCGCCGAGCATGTACGACGGGGTTGCCAGAAGCCTAATCAAGACGAAGATCTTGCGGGACGTGTGCCTCGACGCCTATCGCTCGGTCGCGGATGCGATCACGTTCAAGTCGCTGTCGACCGGCTTGGTCGCGACGCTACCGTACGATTGAGCGTCGTCTTTCGTTTCCCGCCCTGATAGCTCGATGGTCCCGGCTCGGATCAATCGGACCCTGCCAGGGTGCACGAGATGCGAAGTCTATGGCGAAGGCAGTCGCTGAGCCCTGTTAACGACTCACGATTCTTCGGCTATAGGCCGAATCCGCCGGGTCTGATTTGCTGGCTGTGCCAGTGGACCGTTGCAATGTTGCAATGACGTGAATGCTGGGAGAAGCCTTCGGGCGTGTTAAACCCAGAGCGAAGACCCACGAAACCATTTTCGAACACGATGTTCGTTCTGCTGCCAATTGTCGCCAGTGATGAGCGGGTACTGCACGCGGCGGGAGGAGCCGCGGAACGCTCGACTGCAGTTGCGTGCTCCCTATCAATGACGTCCGCTCGTGCTCGCTTCCGTCGTGCCCTTGGTTGCTTCCTCGCAGCAGGGAATGCGTCCAACAAGGACAGCTCCTTCGCAAAATGGCGTGCCAGACCAGGAGTCGCGCGCAAATACTTGGACAGCCGCCGCGGGTCAGCCAACAGACCGAAGATGGATTTTATGGTCAGCGCACCTGCTCCGCCGCCGCCCGCATAAGAGCAGCGTCTGACCATGAGCTCGACGAGTGACGGCGACAGCCATGATGGTAGATCGACGGATGGCGCAAGCCGCTGCACGCTTCGGCGGGTCCGAGCCATCACTCCTTCGACTAGTGGACGAAGGTCGGTCGTGCTTGGATCACCTTCGCGGGTCTCGAGCGCGAGGCGTGTGCTTCGACTGGCTTCGAGCTCTACCCGAAAGGGTACGAGCCACAGGGCAACATTGAGTTCGCAGCCGAAGACCGCAGGTGCAGTAGCCCTCAGCGCTTCAAGACACTCAGTGGGTACCAGGAGGTTGTCCTCCGCTCCGTAGCGAATCACGTTCATCAGCTCGCGGTGCAGCAGCTTGAAATAGCCCTTGTCGCGCTCCGTGAGCACATCGCCGGTCGCAAGGGGTATGCAGCCGTCCACGCCCTCGCCTCGGAGCCGCAGGGCCCCGACGGGGAGGCGAGGCGGGCTTCGTCGCGCTCGTCGGACCTGAACTCCATATTGACGCGCGAAGTCTTCGCGCTCCTCGTCGCTGAGGTCCGCCATGCGCGGATCATACGACGAACGGAACCAACTGGTGTGAAAGAAGCAACCTTCTTCACCGCGGTCCGCTGCACACAACTCGGGCCCGAAAAAAGGGGGGAGTTGTGTACGCATTGTTCAGGAGACCAAGTTGGAAAAAACTCTCACACCGAACGAACGACGGCGGCTCGCACTGGAGGCGTTGACCGCTGAACGAAGCGTAATTCGCGCTTACGGGCAGCCTGCGCGCGTCCGAGAAAGCACACGACTCCGAATCCACCAGGCGGCGAGACGTCTCGGATTGCCCCTGCCACCTGAGCCGCGCGCGCAACCGCTCGAGGTCGCTAGTGGCCGCCACTGAAGGTCTGGGGGTGCCCCGATCGAGTGGCCTCGAACGTGGCTCGTACACGTCTGCAGTTCTGGGGGTACCCGGATCGAGTGGGCCGCACCGGCCCCGCACTGGCCTCGAACTGGCCTTGAACGTGGCTTGTACGTGCCCGCAGGTTTGGGGGGTACCGGATCGAGTGGGCCGGACCGGCCCCGCACTGGCCTCGAACTGGCCTCGAACGTGGCTTGTACGTGCCCGCAGGCTTGGGGGTACCCAGATCGAGTGGGCAACACCGGCCCTGCACTGGCCTCGTAGCCGTGGCCCGACGCGTTCCCGACTTCGAGTCGACTTCGGGTCGACGTTGAACGCGCGACCTGACGCAGTCCGACTTTTGGGTCGACTTTTGGGTCACTTCTAACTGCGTTTCAGCGAACCCGCGGGTTTGCACATCGCACAAAACGCGAACGCCCCGGCGTGACCAGCCGAGGCGTCGCTATCCAACACCCCGACTGATCCGGGACCGATGGATTCTGGTAAGGTACCACACAGCAACGAGGCTCGAACGTGCGGCGTCGCATCCGCACGATCGGGGCGTCCCTCGGGTATACCGAGCGACGCACGTTCGAGCCTCGCTGTGGCCTCGCCTGTTGGGGTCTCGCCTGCTCCGGTCTTGGGTGCTGCAGAGCCGGGCACCCAGGGGCGCCCCGATAACGCGGGCCTGGCCCGCGTGCGCGTGCCCAGGGACCCAGCCGAAGGCTGGGAGCGGGCACGTAAGACAGCCTCTGGGTCTCCTCCGACTTCGCCAGCGGAGCAGCACGAGATTTCAGCGGGGGGTCGAGTAACACCCCCCGCATGGCACCACCTCTCAGCCGGCAGCCGTCCTTCGGACGTTCTCGATCCGCTTGGAACCCTTGAATGTTCTGAGATTCCAGCGGTCGTCGGAGCTGACGAACCCCGAGCAGCGGAGCGAAAGAAAGACGGGGATTTCGGGGGGTGCCCGCCTGGCACCACCGAGGCGTCGACTCAACTGATTGCGAGCCGGGTAGACGCATTGGTCGTCGCGTACCGGGTTGACATGAGTCCCGCGTTCGCTGACGAGCTGGCCGAGCGACAGGCAATCGCCGATTTGTCACGGGGCGCGGAGCTGAAATTGGCGAACGGCGTCGCGGTCGCGCTCAGTCCCAACCGGCGGCATGAGTTCTACGCCTTTGAGAACGCGGACGTGCGTGGCGTGGTGGACCTGCTCGGGTCCGGTGGTTGGATCTTGGAGGTCGTGTTGCTGGCAACCTTCCTTGCAACGCATTCGTTGGCGGACGCGCTCGCCGTTGCAGAGCTTGTCGCGGAAGGCTTTGGGGAAGTGCTCCAGGCCCGATTGCGACGGTTCGACCTCGCCGCGGATTTTGTGGGCTGGCCGCTCCGGCGAGACGATGCCGAGCGACTTTCGACTCGAGCAGGCAAGTCGAGCTTCATCGTCGACAGCAAGGACTTCGATGAGGTTGAGACGCAGCTAGTCAAGCCAGCTGTGCGTGAGTTTGCCCGCAACGGTGTTGGCGTGACGGGCTTTGCAATCGGGAGCGGCAACGACCTATCGGCTCGAATTTACGCAAAAAGCTTCGAGCTCAATCTGCCGGGGCGTGAAGCAAAGCGTGAGATTGAGCACGCGCTGTGGCGAGCGAGAGGCTGGAAAGGTCAGGACGTGACGCGCGTCGAGTTTCAGCATCGGGGCCCGTTTCTTGACGAAACCAAGCTGCGCGATCCGTATGACCTAGAGTCTAAGCTCGACGAAATTTGGGCCTACGACACCCAAAAATTCTTGCGCATGAAAGAGCTCGGCACAGCGTCGCGACTCGAGCGATGTGCAGAAGACCCTCGCTGGATTGCTACGCGCGCAGCGTTCCGACACGATGTGTCGCCCATTCCACGAACGCGTGCCATACGTGGTGGCGCAAACGCGGCGCTGGTGGTCGGCGCGACGCTGTCTCATGCTGCCGCTTCCGGCAAGCTTGAACGCTTGTCCGTCGGTCAGCGTCCAACATCCCGCGACGACATTGATGCAGCGCTGGACGATGCGCTCGAGAACGTCCACCTGCGTGCCCGCCTGGTCCACGAACTAGTGCGTCGCACCGAGCCCGCCAACAGGCGGGCCGCGGAGGAGCTCGCCGACCGGCTCTTGCTGAAACACGGTGGCAAGGCACTCACTGTCTTGGCTGAGCGTGTCAACGGTCTGATCGCGCGGTTCTCGAGCGTCGACGACCAGACAGCCTCGCTCACCCTCAACGACCAAACGAGTGAAGGTCCGGCGAAAGGATCGAGCGGCCCATGAAGGATGGGGCGCGCAAAGCGGCCGCGGTCGCCCCTCGGGTCAGCCGTCGCGAGCCTCGTCGACAGCAATCCCCTCGGGTAACGTGTCCGGTTCACATTGAGACAGTCCTTGCAGAGGTCGTCGACGCGCTTGCGGTTCTTACCGCTGACCTTTGGCTGGAAGGTCGCCTTGACGCCCTTCCAGTGCTCGACGAATCGTCAAGGCCTGATGACTGAGCTCACAACCACGGTTGCCATCTATGCGCGCTACTCCACGGAGAGACAGGACGCGCGTTCCATTGACGACCAGGTGCGCCGCTGCCGCGTCTACGCGGAGCAACGAGCGTTTCAGATTGGAGCTGAGTTCAGCGACGCGGCCAAGACGGGCGCCAACGTCGAACGAGAGGGGATGCAAAAGCTTCTTGCTGCAGTCCGTTCGCGGGGCGGCGCGCCGTTTCAAGTTGTGCTCGTGGATGACCTCTCGCGCCTTTCTCGCGACCTCGGTGACACGTGGCAAATCGTGTTTCGCGACCTCGCCTCGGCGGGCGTGCGCGTCATCGACGTGACGACCGGGCTCGCATCGGACGGAGCGGGAGCGCGGTTGACCTTCGGCGCGCTCGCGTTGGTGAACGACACGTTCCTTCAGCTCGTGCGCGCTGAGACCCACCGAGGTCTCGAGGGGCGCGCGCTCGGAGGCTTCTCGACCGGCGGGCGTTGCTACGGCTACAAGACCGTGCAGGAGGAGAACCCGCCCGACCCGGAGCATCCGCGGAAGGTGTTCGTGATCGACGAAACGGAAGCCGAACTTGTGCGCCGAGTCTTCCGCCTGTTCGCCGAAGGTATGTCGCTCAAAGGTCTCGCTGCGATGCTGAACGAGGAGGGACACGCGGCACCGCACGACGGCGGGCGCGGGAACAAGCTCGGTCGCGGCTGGGGTCACACCAGCATTCGCGCGATGCTGGTGAACGAACGCTACATCGGGCGCATCACCTGGAATCAGTCGAAATGGGTACGAGTACCGGGGAGAAAGAGCCGGCGCCGTGTGGCACGTCCCGAATCCGAATGGGTGACACAAGACCAGCCAGCCCTTGCCATCATTTCTCCGGAGCGGTGGTCCGCCGCGCGCGCTCGTTTCCAGCGCGTGCATGAATCCGCGCGAGGCAGACCCGCGGGAACCGGACGGCACGTCTACCTGATTTCTGGCCTGCTCCGTTGCGGCACGTGCGGTGGCAGCATGACGGTCATAGGACGTAAGATGAAAGCAGGGGTCTCGTACACCCGCTTTGGCTGCACCGCGCACGCTTCGCGTGGCGCGGCGATTTGCTCGAACGCACTGTCCATCTCCGAACGGAAGGCGAGCCAGACGCTCGTGAACGCGTTGCGGGACAAGCTCGATCGGCCCGAGCTCGTCGAGCGCTTCGCTTCGGTCTTCAGGCAGCGTGTGGTGGCGAGCCTCGCTCAGAAGCCACAGGCGAACGACTGGCAGGAGCGCGTTCGGGACTGTGAACGCCGCATCGCGAACCTGACCGAGGCCCTGGCCAAGGTCGGCTGGTCCGAGGCGCTTGCCACGAAACTTCGCGAGGAGGAGGCGACACTTGGCGTCCTGAAAGGGAAGCGCTCGTCGGCGGCGCGGCAGGCGCCAGCGCCTGTCATCCCGGACCAGGCTGCGATCGCGGGCTACCTGAAGAACCTGTTCGCCGTGCTCGAAACCGACCCGCTGCGAGGCCGCGAGCTGCTCGCGCGGTTCGTCTCGCCGGTTGTCATGACCCCAGAACTCGAAGGCCCCGAGCGTCGTTACCGAGCGACCGGGGCCTTCAATCTTTCGTTCATCCTGACCGCCTCCGCTCAGGGCGAGAGTCGGTCAGGAAAGTTGGGTTGCGCGGGGGCGATTTGAACCTCCGACTCGAGCCAACTCGGAAGGTCGGACTACTTCTTCATCCGCAGTTGTTGCTGCTCTTCTGCCTCGAGGTCGGCGAGCGCGCGTGCCAGCTCGTCTTGCTCCGCGGCGTTCAGCGGCATGGATTCCGAGGCAACTTGTTCGACGCGCACCGGGCTGGCCTTGGGTGGCTCGGGCTCGGCTGGAATTAGGCCCATCTTGCGCTTCAAAGACAGCAGATCCTCGTCCGCGCCTTTGGTGACTTCGAGCTCGCGGAACTTGTGCGCCAGGGTATCGCCCGTGGCTTCTTCGTTCAGCTCGGCGTGAGCCTCGGCCTCGGCCTCCATTTGTTCGATGCGGCCTGCCATGCGATCGAAGGTCTCGAACGCGCTGGCGTTCTTGAGGCCGGTCATCGTTTCTTGGATCGCCTTTTGCGCTTCGGCGCGCTTCTTTCGGGCGATCAGCAGGCTCTTCTTGCGCTTGGCCTCCTCGATCTTGTTGTTCAGCGCGCGCAGCGCGAGCTTGAGCTGATCGACGGCTTGCTTCTGCTTCGACCACTGGTCTTGAAACTGCTCGGCCAGCGTTTGGTGTTCTTTTTTGCGTGACAGCGCTTCTTTGGCCAGAGCGTCGTCGCCGGCGCGCACGGCGAGCATGGCGCGCCGTTCCCACTCGCTGGCGTTGGCCGTTTCTTGTTCGACTTGCTTGGCTAGGCGCTTTTCGTCGGCGATCGACGCCGCCACTTGGCGCTTGGCCTCGAGCAACTGATTGCTCATGTCCAGCACGATCTGATTGAGCATCTTCTCCGGATCTTCGGAAGTGCTGATCAGATCGTTCAGGTTGCTCTTCAGCAGGGCAGCGAGGCGCGCAAAAATTCCCATGTCTTGTGCCTTGTCGGTTTTAGGTCGACGCCTTCTTGGAGCCAAATTCGCGGAGCGTGGGCACTTGATTGGCGAGTGCCAAATCCAGATCCGCAAGCACCGCTTCGAGCTCGTTCAGGTCCAGACTCTTCAGCTCGAGCGCTGCACCGAGCACGATGCTTTGGCCTTCGATGCCATACGCGGCGTGCACCAGGGCAGTCGCGTTGAGCACCAGAAGCTTTCGGAACAAGGGCGCGGCTGCGGCATCGTCGACCGGGGCGAGGCCGATGTCGACCTGCGCCACGAGCATGGGCGCTGCCACACGCAACGCCACGATTGGCCGATCGGCGCCCATCGACAGCAGGTACGTGCCGTCTTCTGCCCGCTCGAAGCGCCGTTCGAGCCGGAGCAGGTAGCCCTCGAGATCCTCGCTCGTCTGAATCATGTCGCTTTCAGCGTACCACGAATCGGCGCGCCGTCTTTGCTCGCGCGTACCGAGACCAAATCATCGGGCGGCGGCGCCTCGGGCTGGATGGTGACGTGCTCGAGGCCATATTGGCTCTTCAAACACTCGGCCACTTCGCGACAGACGACGGTCCCGTGGTGGCCTCGCGCGAGGGTGACGTGAGCCGTGAGCGTATCGAAGCGATCCGAGATGCGCCAGACATGCAGATCGTGCACGGATGCGACGCCCGGACAAGCGGCAATCGTGCTCTGAATCGCCGTTACGTCGAGGTGCGGCGGGGCGCCCTCCAGCAAGATGGCCGTGGTTTCGCGCAGCACGCGCCAACCACTGAAGGCGACCAAAATGGCGATCAGCGCGGACAGCAGCGGATCGGCGCGCGTCAGGTCCCAGAACAACACGGCTAGTGCAGCCAAGATTGCGCCCACCGAGCCCAGCGCGTCCATGAGTACGTGCGCGAGCGCGGCGCGCACGTTGAGGTTGCTTTGACCGCGCGTGAGCAAATAAGCGACCAGCAGGTTGACGAGC
>Ga0247774_1001806_pt1 | contig 10696 bp, 10 predicted proteins | sample UWRJL001104B6_FD_179933 | JGI IMG/M metagenome (GOLD analysis project Ga0247774, IMG submission 179933) | Plant litter microbial communities from Arlington Agricultural Research Station in Wisconsin, United States - UWRJ-L001-104B-6 | ecosystem: Environmental > Terrestrial > Plant litter >... | reverse complement strand
GCCTCTCATTAGCGTGAAGAGGTCTGTTACGGAACCATAGGTAGCTCCGCAAGGTTCGTCAAGATGGATGTCCTGCAGCTCAAATTGCTCACTCATGCGGCCAAGATCACATGTCAGGCACCCGAAACCTGGGGATATGCAGGTACATCGATCTCGTCTGGGCCGCCGTTGCGGCGTCCATATGAATGGATAGAACTAACCGGTTCGGATGAATTCCGAAGCAGGGACGATGCCTTACCACCAACCCAGCTCCGTGTCCCCAGCTTCAGGGCTCAGGGCACATCAAACTTTCCAATACTCTCCCAAGTCAAAGTCGCTCGGCCGATTCAAGCCCCTCGCCATCCCGCGTTTGGAGTGCAACCTTCACATCCGGACGATCGTTACCTGACTTGATATATTTCTATCACGCAACATGAACTAGAGAGCACGTACAGCAATAATATTGTTAGCTCGTCAGACCCCAATCTCCCCAATTTCCCAGCTCTCATCCCGTCTCATCATAAGACCTTTCCAAACGCGCCTCGATGTCACAATCCCGTCCCCGGTTAGCTGAGCGCACAAGTCTCCAGCTCGTCCCGCAAGGCGGCTACCAACTGCCGCTCGCCTTGAAGCCCCTGAGATTGCACAAGAGGGACTAGTCGGATCGATCGCACGTAACAAGAGTGGGGGACACCCAGTCTGCTCCCCCTCATCTGATGTATTTCATCAGTCGTCTCTGTCTGCAATAGTTCGGCCACTCGGCCACCTCACTAAGTATAATTTCCGATTTTTGTTTGTGTCGCGACGCCAAAGACGCGGGTTGAATAAAGTCAGTGGTGATCATTCCCTGTTGTAGGTTTTCTAACCAAGACCTTTCTTTTTCCTACGGGAGGTCTTCCCGTCCTAATGCAGGGGCTGTGTTGTCTCTCACCATCTCGCGGGTCCATCATGACCAGATGAAATTAATTATGACTAAAGTTCCTTATAATGTCGCAAGTGCTTTCTTGGATGATGCCATCGCGAAGGTTCTCAAGAAGGAGAAAGCTTCTGTGGGGGCTATTTTATGGCAAGCTGAGGTTGACTACAGTGTTCGGCGGCTTCGCGGAAATGGGTTGAGGGTGATTTATCGTCGGCGTCAAGCGTGGGTCACTGATAGGCATTATTGGGGATGGTTACAATTAGCTGCATGAAAGAGCTTTCGGGATTGAAAAGGAGAAGAAATCCTTAGACAGTCGGCATGTCCTGGTAACTATAAGTACCAACACACAAGGACCTCGGAAAACTTGCTCAGACCTCAGAATCCGACCATCCATCTCTGATCCCTCAAGGCGGATATTCCGAAACTCTCAACCCTTCCAGTCCTTTCCGCGTCTCGTTGGCACACGCTCGTTTTTTTGATCATGCCTCGCATCACCTCGTCGGTGCTCATCGCCAGCATTTGGGCTTCCGTCCAAGGAACCCCACTGGGCCTCAGTCTTCCCCCTCTGATTCCGTCCATCCCCGTCCTCAATGGCCCCATTGCCTCTAATGCCCCCCCATTGCCCATTCTTCAGGTCCCAACCTCACCCCTAGAGAGCCCCCCTTTCACCCCTTCGAGTATCAAGCCCAAGAAAATTGGCTACTTCTGGACGGGTGCTGGAGATAACATCCACAAGGACTTTCTTATTACTACCAGTCTCGATGACGTAAGTCTTTCAAATATCGTACACTACAATCCTAGAGAGTGGTGCGCTGACTGGCTGCGCCAACCATCCAGGACACCTTTGGCGCTATCATCGATGTGACCGACGTGCCCACCAGCGGCAACTCGCCCCATCATCTTGGCCCCTCAGCCGATGGTAAGACCTTAATCGGCGGCGGCCTCCTGTCTCTGCTTAAGGTGCAGGATACTGCCTACTATTTTGACGTCACCAACCCGTGGCACCCCAAGTTTGATCATAGCAACCGTGCCATTCTCAGCGCCGTCGTTGACGAGATCCGCGCCAAGCCAGAGGGGTGAGTTGCTCATGCCATAACAGCATTCGCTGATGAGGACACAAGTTACTAACATAACCCCCCAGTGGCTTCTTCATTACGTACATGGGCAGCACAGCAGGCACCTCCCCCGGCCGCCTGGTCGAGACCGACGCCGCCGGCAACATCATCCACGAGTGGCCCGAAGACGTCGCGAGTACGGCCAATATCTTGGGCGAGCAGTTCTCACCCCACGGCCTGAGCATCGACTTTGACAAGAACATCATCCTCACGTCCGATTTCGTCGTGCCGCTGACGGTGCTCAAGCCCACAGCCGGCCCTCAGTTCGCCAACACGCTGCGTCTGTGGAACCTGTCGACGAGGCAGATCATCTCCACCATCACCATCCCCGATGTTTGTGGTCCCCCCCCCCGCTTTGTAGTTTGAGCACCGTAACTAACCCTTGTCTAGGGTGGTGGTATCCAGGACGTGAAGTTCATCCCGGGCAACTCTGAGTCCGCCGCTTTGGCAACGTACGTGTATTACTCCAATTTCCCATCAAATGACATGTGCTGACCACTCTATGCCAATGCAGTGCTGTGGCATCCGGACAAGGTACGTTGCGATCCCCCTAATCCATAACCTGAATCAAGAAGCAATAGCTAATCCCGTCTAGTGTGGATCATCTACCCCTTCCGTACCAGGCCCGACGGTGGCCAGGGCGTCGCAGAGCTCCTTTACGACCTCGGCCCGAAAGCCAAGAAATCGATCGCCATCTATTCGGACATCTCGGATGACGGCAAGCTCGCCTACTTCACCATCACGCTTGGCAATCACGTGGCCGCCCTCGATATTTCGGATCTTAACGACGTCAAGCGCCTCGACGACCCGGAAGAGCACCAGCCCATCATCGGACCGCACTACGTCAAGATCTCCCCCGACAAGAAGAACCTGCTTGTCACAGGCTACTTTGTCCAGGCTGGAGATGTGAGTGCCCCTTCTTCTCATGATTCCTCCTCTCCCGATGCAGCCATGATGCATTCTTGCCTCGGTTGATAGAAGAACCCCGTAACCACGCGGCCTGTCGTTGCTAATGAGAACTAGATATCCATCCTCAACACCCCGGGTGACTACAAGGCTCACTGGATTGACATCCTTCCCAACGGCGCTCTGAACTTCAACCGCACCATCGACTTCGAGTCCATCTTCAGCCGCGACCGTGGCGGCGCCCGCCCGCACTCGTCGGTTATTTATGACTTGACGGATCCGGAAAATCCGAAATACTACTAGATTAGATTGCTGTCTTCGAACTACTTCTATTCGCTCGTTTTGGAATTGATCGCCGCTGGGAATGGCAGAGTTCACTAATATGGCAGGCTCCGCTAGTTCTGATTTCTTCCTCTCATTTGAGCCCTTTGGGTTGTATTATTCCTAAAGCTGTTTCAGCAGACGTTTCCCCAACCCATTTTGAATGTTTTGTTAATTTTTAATTTTTAATATTGTATTGTTAAGAATAACTATCCACTGTCGAGTTACAACTGTGGAATTGAAAGTTTGTGGTGTGTTGAAACTAAGGTGCCTTAATACTTTCCATGTCTGCCTATGCCATGTGAACCAGTTTCCTCATTTCAGAATCTCGACCTCCTGAATTTCCTTCATGGTGCAGTCTCTAGGCTTGGCTACAGTTCCCCGGACTTTCAAAGCTACTGCAAGTGATCGGCCTCAACAAGCGACACCTCACACCACCGGGGGTTTCTCGGGGCAAGGATATGTATACAATATTAAGTTCCCGTCGTCGACGATGTGTGCGACAAATTGTAGCTAGCTATCAAGGTAAGTAAATGAAGAAGGCTATAAGTACTGCAGTACTGCAATGCTATTCGTACTGCGATATCCGTATTCTCCACAAAATCTCCTGATGTCGAAATTTTTGCATGCGCAATTGATGAGTACTAAGAGAGGGCTGAACAAGTAAGGAATTCGGTTTTGTACCACTCGCTCTTTCGTTCCAACGTACGAGACTGCCGTTTCTTCTTTCACCTTTAGGACGTTTTGTTTCCAGTATCCATCGAATTAGGAATTCTAGTCAGTCTTCTGCAAAATTTCCGGTGTGATGGTCGAATGAAAAGTCTGAACCATGAGAGCCTCTCGATGGAAATACAAATGGTGAGATTGGTCTTCCACCTGGGAGGACACTGACCGGACGATAAGATCCGTGGGTGGCAGGCCAGTTGGAGTAGCTATGGGCATTCGGGCTATTGATACCAAATGCAGGCCAAGATTGGTGATGTCGTCCAGTATGTACGGACAAGGGTTAGGTGTACGCTCGAAGGAAGGAAGTGACATAATTCAATACCTCAGCGGCAGATTGATGTCCAGCGGATAATTTACATTACGCTAACTTCGGTATACCCAATGGGATGGATATCGAGCCGGAATCTCCAACGATGGATCAGCAAGAGCCCAGTTGCGTTGGTCTCCGACCAGCGACGGTTCTCATTATTACCATATTCTATCAAGAATGCTAGTCACTACAAGTCACTACAAGAGGCGATGTGTCATATTACTAAACATCAAGTGAGAAACTGAAAAGGTTAAGGTGGGAAATATATGGCCGCGTGATTCATTCGAGATTTCAACCATACTATGTATTGACCGGAACAATTGACCGTCACGGCCAATCTGAAGAGGGTATGCAGCGCCACTGTACCAGATCAATTCTCGGAGAAAAACCCTGGCGACAATTCAAAAGACGAATCATACTCCTTCATGACCGTCAAGGCGTGCTGTACTGCATCGTATCCATAACAGTACAAGTACTGCTCAGCCGGGGATCCTGCTCTCTAGTTAGTAATTGAACTCCCCAATGCAAAGGGGAGTCAGGGGGAGCTTGCCTGGAATGTCCTTTTCAGGAATGAACTCCATGAGCTCTTTTCGAACCAGATGCGTCTGGTCCTGGCCCACATTGCTCATGATCTGAATTGAGCTGGCTCTGTTGCGTCGGATTTTCTCGTACAATGCCAGGCGGGCGCCGATGTCTTCCGGCGTCGAGGCCCCGCACATCACAATGCCCATGACAACACCGTCCTCCAAGCCCTGGGCACCTCCTTGTCCCTGATGCGGCAGCATTGGGTGGGCCGAATCGCCTGCTAGAATCAACTTCTTCTTTCGCCAGGTGGGAATAGGAGGGCGGTAGAGTAGCGGCCATCGCTTGATCTCGGTTGCCTTGCTGTGGCTGGGGTTAGACACAAATTTCTACGAAGCTCGCGTTGGGAACCAGGCGTACCTGATGACGGCGATGAGACTTGGGTTATATCCCTTGAACTTCTCCATGACAATTGACTTGTCAACGCCCGCAAGGTAATCTAATGTACGGCGACGTTGACCATTAGTACACATCGAGTCGTCTCGGTGGCTTGCTGCAATGTTTATTACTCACCTTCCCTCCTCGCGCGCTTCATTTCTTCATCGTAGAAGATTCCGACAAAGTTGTGGATCGTGTTCCTCCGACAAGGATAAGACACAAGTCTTCTCCTTGTCTGGTTGTCGGGGAAGAGGACCATTCTCCCGTCGCTGTTTTCATTGAAGAACGAAGTGGCGGGGTCTTCCTCGAGAGCCGCGGCGGGAATCAGAAACCTGTAGCAGCAGTTGTGGTGCGCGGGGGGAACGGGAATGTTGTTCCGGCCTAGCACCGTCTTTGATGCGAGGGAATGAACACCATCGGCACCAATTACCATATCACCGTAGACCTTCTCGCCGGTGGCAAGAGTTATCGATGGTGCCTCCGGGTCCTGGGGCTATGCGTCAGCGTCAAAACTTCAAAATTGCCCTCAACGTTAACTCACATATTCCACAACTTCTGTCTTGAGCCTAACCTCAACCTTGATCCCAACTCCATCCTCCGACAGGGCTATCTTCTTCAAAGAGTCGTGCAAATCAACTCGATGAGCGAACCACAAGGCTGCACCGCCGTAGATTTCTTCCATGCGGTCGTGGGAATGATGAATGATAGGCTTCATAGAGAAGGGGTCCACGAAATCAACACATGTGGCCTTCACGAAGCCCTCTTCGACGGGATTGAGCCCCCATTTGGTTAGGAAGCGTGAGGCGTTGGGAGGGACGTTGATGGCAGCGCCGACTTCATTGTTCATGGAGGAGCGCTCAAAGAGAAGCACCCTGTGGCCAGCGCGGCGGAGGGCCACTGCACTACTCAGGCCGGCGATGCCAGCCCCGACGATGAGGATGGTGAGAGGCATGCTTGGTTGGTGGGCGAAGACTGCAATGCGAGGGCGGGTGAGGAATCAGCGCGGGGGACCTGATATTCCGTGTTGGTTCTAATTTGCGGGAACTTTGTCGGCTACCAGTCACACTGCATAAATTTGCACGTGATTTATGTCGAATTCAGGGACACGACCGGTTGGTTGGTTCGTGACGGCAATGCAAAATCTTGCTTCTAGAATACCATGGACATGGGGTCGGAGATTCTTATCTATTTGGGGAAAGCCCACAGACTGCCCCAGTGGAACCGTTGCCGCACTGCAACCTTTGCTAGGTAGTCACCTCAGCTTCCAGGGGAGACCAGCGAAATGAGAAGACTAGAAGAAAATGCTACACAGCCATGCATTAGCTTCCAGGGCCTGGCATATAAAAAAGGGGCACTCAACTACTCTAGGCTGGACGAGATAAACACCCCTGTGTTTGGTGATGGTGATTTCGTGTTGCTACGGGAGTCCTGACAAGGGGACTCAAGGATCAAATGCTCCTTGATAACGACAAGTTTCCGAGCTCATCCAGAAACGTCAATTGAAAGAGATAAATGAAAAAGGGAGGGAAAAGAAACCATATCCTGGCCGTTTTTGGTATCGGTAAACTCCCCCAAAAAACCTTGGATATCGGTCTCAAAGGTTTTTGACATGTGCGATTACAAATTCGGAGTGGTCTCTAGGTTTTGCACCCAAACTGTGTTGTTTTTTGTCGGCAGAAACATGTTTCTGGAAGTTATGACTCGGTAAGACTCGCTTTTTGGTCTACCATTCGCCGGAATCCAGCAAGTCGGGAACAAATCTCATAAAAAAAGAAGTTGGAGCAGCAGGCAGTCAAGCAGAAGGATTGGAAACCATGTGAAGGGCACAAGTCAACAGGGATCGGGTTCGGCGTTGCAGTGATCAAATTCTTTCATCTTCTGAGGGTACCAATCGAATCTCACAGTGGAGTCGAGTGGAGACAGTGCACGGGGATACTGTGTGGAACTGCCGCGGGGGGAGCTTGCGGGGGAGCCAAACACTTGCATGGATGGTGCCTGGCCAAACGTTAGCTCAATTTCAATCACGCACTACGAAGCCGTCTAGCGGAAATAGAATGCAACCGTTGCCAGCTGAAGGATTCTGCCAAGGGTAAAAGTTTTCCAAATATCGTACTAGATCCAAGTCTTATCATATTGACGCGGCATTGTTGTCTGGGAGCTGCACCTGGTGTCGCAATCAACAGGCAGGATCCCCAGCAAGGTAAGGGTGGGATTGCAGCGCGTGGTTCTTAGTGCGCCCGCCCGCAGACGCACAGAAGTTTTTTTTGGACGCGAGATGGGTTCATCGCCGTCGAGGCCGAAGTGGACAGAGCTCCGAATTCGCCCCAGCATGGGTGTGCATTTGGTAGTACAGAGTATTAGGACCTTCGTCTCCCGTCCCGCCAGTCGATGCCGACCTCGCCTTTTTGCTACATCCCATAACCCTCCTTTGTAGAGTTCTTTTGTTTCTCCCTTTCACCAGCCATCAGCTTTTTCCCGCTTGGTTTTGCTCAGCATGTCGACTACCGAAGACGCCAATATGTCCATTGTCGAGCCAGACGACGAGAAGGCCGTCGCTGTGAGCTCTGAGAAGGCGGCCGTGGATTCCGACTCGACCGACAGTGCGGATGACAACAAATCTGCGCACCTCCACGCCAAAACCTGGCTCGCCGTTTTGGCCGTCGGTTTGATCTACTTTGCGCAGCTGGTAAATCTTGTTGGAGCAGGTGCAGTATGCAAATCCATGGATTCAATTCGGGGCATAGTACATGTGTGCTAATAATATCTGCTTATACAGCAAGGCCAAGTGATCGCCGGCCACTTCAACGACACGGCAAACACTGTCTGGTTCTCCGCACCCATCACCATCCTGACCGTCGTTCTCGGTCCTATTGTTTCCCAGGCCGCCGACTATTGGGGCCGAAAATGGTTCCTGGTCATTCTTACCGGCTTTGGAGCGATTGGCTCTATCATCGTCTCCCGGGCCTCTTCAATGGGGATGGCCATCGCCGGGTTTACCGTCATTGGTATCGCCTACGGGACCCAACCCCTCCTGCACGTCGTCACGTCTGAGGTCCTCCCTCGACGATGGAGGGGCTACGCCCAGGCGGCTGATATGGTCTCCAACAGTCTTGGGAGCATTACGGGTCTGCTCGTCGGCGCCGCGCTTAACAGGACCAACGACCCTGCCTCGAATGGCTTCAGGTACTACTATTACATGACGATGGGCTGGTTCCTCCTGGCGGCGATCCTCTGCGCAGTCGTGTACAACCCCCCGCCAACGGAGAAGCAGAAGCAATTCACGACGGCCGAGAAGCTTGGCAAGCTCGACTGGGTGGGCTATGCTCTCCTTGCTGCCGGTTTGGTCCTGTTTTGTCTCGGGCTCTCGTACTTCAAGAACCCCTACGAGTTTGGCAATGCCCACGTCGCCGCTACATTTGCCGTCGGGTTGGCATTCGCCCTGGTTCTGGTTGGCTACGAAACGTGGGTTAAGAAGGACGGCATGTTCCACCATGGGCTCTTCGGCAATCGCAACTTCGCCGTGTCGGTATTGTGCGTTTTCGCCGAAGGTGTGGCCTTCTTTGCCGCCAACATCTACTTTGCCTTCGAAGTCAGCGTACTCTACGAAACAGACGCCCTGTTGACTGTCACCCGATATGCCCTCATGCTCATTGTGGCCATGATCGCGGCCGTGGCGACGGGGTGGTACTGTGCCGTCACGCGCAAGGTCCGGTGGGTTACTGTGATTGCCTTCCTGATCTTCGTGGCATTCTTCATCGGCATGGCTACAAGCGACAGAGACACAAACAAGCCGGTCTGGGGATACCCTGTCTTGCTCGGAGCTGCCCTCGGCATGACGCTCACGACCCTCGTCACTGCGGCACAGCTGTCTACCCCGCCCGAACTGATCGCTATTGCTAGCGGGACCATCATCAGCGTGCGGTCCCTGGGCGGCACTGTCGGGATTGCCATCTACAACGCCTTGTTCTCGGAGAAGATGAGCCATGTTCCCGATAACATCGCCAAGGCCGTCATCCCTGCTGGCCTCTCGCCCGACAACCTAGGGCAGTTTATTGGCGCCTTGACGTCGCACAACCAGACGGCCCTTGGCTTGGTTCCCGGCGTGACACCCAAGATTATTGAAGAGGGTGCCAATGCGTTGCTAGATACATTTGTGCTGGCATTCCGGCACGTGTGGATTGCAGCGGCCTGCTTCGTCGGCCTGGCTGCAGTTGTTTCGCTCTTCCTGTTCGATCCAACAAAGGAGTTCAACATGCACATCGATGCCCCCATGGAGAAGGTCGATGACGACGACACATCCGCTTAATCGTGGTTGTGCAGGGGTGGTGGACCACGGCTGCATCTCGAGTAGCTGAATTCATTCGATACTGGTTGACCAGTGGTACAAAATACGGGGTTTAATTGATTGCATTGGCTGCATTGAGCGCCAACAGTCCCATGTCATGAACATTGAAAGCTAAACTTTGCGTGAAGATCTTTATGCAATGTTTCTTTTTCTTTTTTCTTTTTTATATATAGTTCTTCGTCTTCCTGCCCCATCACGTTGATCTCAACTTTAGCCTGGTGATTCGATTGTGCTGCGCGCCGGCTTACTTCACATCGGTTTCGGTCTGTGCTGTGACGAGTCGGATCAATCCCAACCGAGCGCCACTGTTGGCTAAGACGACTCGCTGTCGTTCTGCACCTGCTAGCCCTGATTCATGTGAACCCCCTTACCAACCTCGTCACGCCACTCTGCCGGTCGGGGTTTTTTGGTTGCCGGCTGGAACCATGACAGCCCCGCACCAATGAAGAAAGCGAACAGCTCAGTGTTTGTGGGGTATTTGATGCGGCCCGAACCGGTGAAGGGAGGTGAGTTCAACCGTGCAAACAGTGCTTGAATATTTCTGTGCACCGTACCGACCCAGCAATTGCAGAATTTTAGTTTCCCATGGTTCCATCACAGGATTCGCACATTTTCCCCCTGTCTAGCAAGAAGAAAAATTTTCGCTTTCGGTTCCAGAACCCCGTTGCGTATTGGAAGCTTATCCAGTTACCCCAGTCATAGTGGTATCAGAGATGCTTGCTAGAACCTTGAATGTTTAGTTCGTTCGGATGTGGGCCGCCACTTCCTCCTGCGTCGACCGGCTTCGGCAAGTCAATCCCAGCAAAGGAAGCAAGTGTCTATCATCGGTGGGGAACGCAGGTACGACTCCTCGTACATGGGCTTATGCCGTCTTTGCGTTTCCACTCTCCTTACAAGTTACAGTGCCGACCTTGCACTGCAGTCTAAGGATAAGACAATTTTAATTTTCTTACTTCGCGACGCAGATTCGATCCTGGCTACAATGGAACGATCCCTGTAGTTATTTAGTTCAATTTTTTAGACTCCCACTAGACGCCTAGTTGCTCTACGCACAGGCGGGTTCTCTGCACAGTTGGCATTTATTTCCGCCTAGCATGGAAGTACAGCTTTCGACG
>Ga0247774_1001805_pt1 | contig 10696 bp, 14 predicted proteins | sample UWRJL001104B6_FD_179933 | JGI IMG/M metagenome (GOLD analysis project Ga0247774, IMG submission 179933) | Plant litter microbial communities from Arlington Agricultural Research Station in Wisconsin, United States - UWRJ-L001-104B-6 | ecosystem: Environmental > Terrestrial > Plant litter >... | reverse complement strand
TGCGCATCTTTCTGGCCGCTGGACTTATGCTGCCGCTCCTTCTCCCGCCTTCTACGTCTTTTCTTCTGCTCGCGCGTCATCTCCTGCTTGGCAACCGGAAGGCCGCTCTTGGACACCACCTCACCAATCTCAGTAGACTCCTTGCCCGCCTTGTAAATCTCCTGCGGCGCTAGCATGCTCTGTCCGCCAGAAATACCCTGGGCAGTCGTGGGCTGAGCATCTTCCATGCTAATTGTGGCAATATCAGACACAACCGTGAGTGACGGAGCAGCAGGCTTGGGCTTGAAATGCCAGTTGCTAAGAGAATCGAGCTTCGCACTTAGGTCCTTCCACATCCGCTCCACTTCCTTTTCTTCCTTCTGGAGCTTCTCATCCGACTTGCTGACGTAGGTATCTGGTTGCTGTGCCTTGAGATGGTCCTCCTCGTAAAGCTCGGCCAGGCCCTTCTTCGACTTTTTATCATCAACCTCGACAAGCCCGCGCCTCGTATCCACCGCAGCGTCGTCAGGCTGCCGTCGGACAACGTCGTCAAACTCGTTGGCAAGAATCCTCCGCTTAATCATCTCCTCGATACTTTCTGTCACCTCAGTTGTGATAACGGGAGCGGGCTTGCCAATGAATTCAAAATCTAGGTCTTGTTCCAGAAGCGAGTGCTGTGGGCGTTGTGCCGCCGAAACCTCACCTGATAATGCCCAGTCTCGCTTCGCGAGGGCCGCAGCTTCCAGTTTGCGAATGTCTTCGGAAATCTTGGCTTGTCGCCTCTCGTGGGCGGACCGCCTCGACTTGGGATCTCCTGCAGAGGCATCTGACAGCGAATCCTCCTCGTCGGATATGACATCAAAAAGATCCCGTTTGACTGACGCCATGGCGAGCTCGAGATTCTCGTCATCTTCAGGCAGCTTCTCGAAGCGTACTTGCTTCTGGGTCTGTTCTTTGCAGGCCTGTGACTTTCTCGGTGGAGGGGCGAAGAAGTCTTTGTAGTAGAAGTCGTTGGCATTGGACTCCTCTTGTTCTGCTTCTTCAGCGTCCTCTACACCTTCATCGTCACTTGCTCCTTCGGGCGCATACAGATCCATGTCGCCAAATGTTGGGCCATCATCATCCTCGTCTTCATCCTCGTCGGCTCCATCATCCTCCAAGCCTTCCAAATCCAGGTCCATTCCGTCCTCGTCCTCATTCTGTGCATCGAGGTCATCTATGTCATCCCTGGGTCTCCCAGACTTTCCAGGCTTGGATGGCTTGGCAGACTTGTTTGGCTTGGCAAATGGGTCGGCATTCCAGTCGACTTCTTCATCATCACTGACCTGGTCAGTGTAAGGATCCCCTTTGGCATCCTGGTCCTCGAACCATTGCGACTGCCTATTGAATTCGTCTATCGAAAAGAAGCCATCATTCAGCCCATGGACGTCATCTTGATAGGTCGTCTCGGGCTCGTCCTCCAAATCTTCGCCGTCATCTTCATCCTCAGTCCAGTCTTCGTCGTCGAGGCCATTTGCGAGCTCTTCGTCGCTCCCGCTCATGTCTTGGGTGCGTTTAGAATAACCATCTCCGTTCAGGTCCTCTTCCTCCGCACTGTCGTCTTCATGTTCGCCAGCCGATTCTTCCAAGTCGGAATCTTGGTCGTGGGTTTCGACCCCATTAATAGCCACCTGGTTTGCCTCCTCGAGTTCCCGGACCGCTTCGTTGGAATGCTTCAACGTATCTGCTATAATTCGCTTTGCCTGTTGCCACACCTGACCCGTCTCGAAGCCTTCCACGTGAATCCTTCGCAACTTGAGCACCTCTGTACTGTTCAGCGGGACCCGTTCCGATCGCTTGCGTTTCCGATTGATTTCCTTTATCCTTTGCTGCTGTTCGTCGCTTACTGTGCCAGCAAAGCCTTCGAGCGTGTTCTTGACGAACTGTAGAGAGGCGGCGGGTATGGCGGGCGTGGGGCGTAGAAAGGCATGGCGGTTGGAAGGGTTTAGGCAATCGAGCAATGCGAGCGGGTCGACGCCTCCTCGAAAGGAAGATGCAGGCGCCATCCCCGCAGCAAACGTCAAGGTATGCGATGTCGACGTTATTGAAGATGATGTGCTCCCTTCTGCCATCTTCCTCAGTAGGCAAGAGTCTAAACTTGCGATGTGGAGCCGCTTCTGGGCCAGTCGAAGAGTTACAGAGAGATGGCAGCGAGGAAAATTTTGAGGGGTTCACCACTGAAGCCAAAAATTTTGTCCCAGCGATTTGCCCCGCCATGAGCGGAGAGCTTCATTGCCCAATCAAAATATCGGCCGGCTCCGGCTTGTGACGGCCCGACTGAAGCTAGAGTCAAGCCGCCTGTGATATCACGGTCATCCAAGAAGTCAGAGTGGCCGCCTGAGAATGAACTGGTTCATTGTTTCCATGTCTTGTGCCATGTGGTCTTGTGGTAAGTTGGACTTTGTATAGTGCTTGTAGGACTGGTCAGGGCGTCTTGAAACTAGAAATCCTTCTCGGCATGTTGGTCTTGTCGATTGACCTTATGATTGAATCACTTTGTTGAATCACTTGGAAAGAACCACCCCCTCGGCTTTCAATGGGATAGCATTGAATCCCGAGATTTGGGAGTTGGACCTTCATAATGCGACTCGAAAAGGGAAGTCATATCTGCCTCCGAACAAAGGCAGGCAATAAAGATCATCTTCATTCCAGTCCGTCCTCCCAAAAACGGCCATTGCACGCTAAGCTAATCAGGGCCAATTTCATCAGACTCTGCCCGCAAGGCGATAGGCCAACGCAGACCGCCAACTGCCCTGTGCTCTCCCAGTGCTGCAAGTTTATCATATCCTTCCCTCCGTAGATTTGGATGCTGAAGCTTCAAGCCTCCCACAAACTCAATCATCTCGTGCGCGGTTCGGCGATATTCCACTTCATTTCTTATTCATTGACCCTATTTGCGGGTTTAGCGAACCGGCAATACTAGACGCATTCCTTAATCACCTAAGAAGATTTGCATTGCTAGTTATTTCCTTTTCCGCTTCATACCAGCCGAACTCGGCCTGAATAGAATTGCGCCGCCAATCCCCCAACGATTCGATAGATAACGATCAAGCACCTCAACAGACTGCACAGAAGCGCGCAAACGACATCATGGGAACTTTCAAGTTTACATGGTAAGTGGATCGGTTCTAATTTGGGGCAGCAATATATTGTAGCCTCTCGAGCTATGTTGCCCTAAGTGAGCACCTTAATCGCCGAGATGGACGCAGATGCGCCGTCGAACTGCCACCCGCGACTTCCGAAGCTTCCCGCAAGGCTCCTCCGTCCCACTATTGCAGGCGATTCTTGAACTACAATTCTATGTTCCGGACGAGACTAGGAAGTGGGAATTAGTGCTAACGGTTGTGGTTTTAACAATCTAGGGGACACAAGGCCGACGAAGTATACGTGACTGGAACGTTCGATCGCTGGAAGCAAACCGAAAAGCTCGAGAAGGTTGGCGACAGCTTCGAAAAGACTGTAACGCTGGCCGACGCGTCCGAGAAGATATACTACAAGGTTCGTTCCACTTTTTTTAAAGCACAATCAAACAGGCCTTGGCTTTTTGTCAACCTATGAGAACTGCACCTCCAGACCACGGCCTCGAGCCTCGCCCTGCCCCAACCTAAACCTTCCGCCCGACCCTTCAGAGTCAGCTACCTTTTTGCCCCTCGACCTTCCGAAGCTACGGAGCTGCAACGTCCAACTAGTAGATCGACGTTAGAGACAAGCGGGTATGACCACTGAGGTGGAGGGATCATCAGCAAAAGAACATCCAAAAATACGAGCGCCATGCCAATGCGAGTGCAGCATACGATGAATGTCTCGAAACCCAAAAAGTTCACGTTGTGTTTCTTGCTTTACCATTTTGGCCGTGCACGAACAAGCGAAGCTTCACGCCAGTGCTGGGGGCAAGCGGTGGTCCTTATGGCGGCGCCGAACGGTTTCAAGCGCCTGCTGCGGCCGCGGGGCTTCGTTTCCAGGCCGAGTATGCAGTCTACGATGCTTGCTGCTGCAATTGTCTTTCTCATTGTCTCTTTGGATAACTCGCTTCGGGTCAGTTGGTGATATTGGTCCAATTCGCGGAGCTGTTCAAGGCCTGCGAGCTTGGTGCGGATATTTGCTTATCCCAGTCAGAATGACGCAACTCTACGGATGCAATCGGCCACCAACATGTGGCTCTGCTGCAGGCTGTGCCGCCCTCGGTCGACATCAACCGATGTTGAGGGCTGCCACGCAGCTATCAAGCGGTGAAGCCAGAGGGCACCAAAACATTCACCCACTCACAGCTTCTGCTGCGCCTAGACTGGGACTCTTGAACCATCCCTCCCGCAGCACTGCTGTAATGGGCCAATTCCCAATCCCATATGCCCAATCCCCTGCCCCTCTTGCACAAACCCCTGCCTTGCCTGTCCAGTCGCCAGTGCGTCTGTAAGCCCCAGGATGCGAGCTCCAAAGCAAGCAGGACATCACACAGACCGCCGCAGGGGTTGTGCAGAGCGCAGAAACACGCGAGCTCATACCGTGTGGGACGGTGTCTGTTGGTAGGCTCGATCATTCTGCTAACGCAGGACTGGCAGCAGTGGATGCTCCTGCCAAGTTCCGTGTGATGACCTGCCTGGCCGAGGTCAGTCTCGTGAGAGCGATTGCCGCCGCGATACAGTACAATTTAAAATCCGAATCCGAATTGTACAAAGCAGAGATCGAAGGTACTACTCGGTGCTTGCCCGCCAACCACCCGGACCCCACAGAGGGCCAAGCCTGAATTCACTAATGCACCCCTCCACGTAGTAGGATGACGCCCCTGGCCCGTGCTCCCTATTGCATCACCAGTTCCTTTCCTGTTCAGACGCTGTTCCCGTCTGGAGCCGTCTGCCTGCTACATCTCTCACAAGAACAAGCCAAGCCCCCCACAGCCTGCCTAAACAATCGCGCAAACGTTAAAATCATCGCTAGTCGGTGGGCCAAAGTTTGCTCGCTCTTCCATTGTCATAGTTTTACTGACTCAATCCGGTCTCGCAGTTTGTGGTGGACGGAGATTGGAAACCAGATCCCACAGCGCCCACAGAGGTCGACGACAAAGGCAACGTCAACAACGTTCTAACTCCCGACCAAATCATTAAAGAAGCAAGCCCCGCCTCCGCTATGATGAACACTGTCACCCCCGAATCTACCACGGCCCAATTGGCCAAAGACGTTCCTTTGGAGAAGAAGGAAGACGCAGCCCATGCGCCGGAAGCTGGTGTTACACCCTCCGACTTCCCGGGTGGCTTCCCCATCACCCCCGCCGACGAGCTCGACAAGCCCATTGGCATAAACCCTCTACCCGCCGCCGACGCCGGCCTGAATCCAGTCAAGCTCGCGCCGGGCGAGAAGCCGGCCCAGGCCACCCAAGATGAAATCAACAAGAACGTCAAGCTCGACAAGGAATCGTACGAGAAGAGCGACGCCCTCCCCGGCATTGAAGACTTGCCGCCCAAGTCGGATAATATGATACCTGAGTCCTCCCTGCCCATCTCCGAGCCGGAAAAGAAGGGCGAGGTCACCATTCTTCCCATTGCTACCGACGCGAAAGACCCCAACCTGCTCAACACCGTCACGCCAGAATCCACCACTGCCGCCCTTGCCGGCCAAGTGCCCCTTGAGCCCAAGGTCCCCAAAGTTGTCAAGGAGAGCCAGGAGAAGGCAGGCGTCGACCCGGAGGCCAGCGCCGTTCCCGAAGAGGTCAAAGAAAAGGCAGCCGTTGAGGCGGAGCTCAAGAAGGTAGTTCCGGAGGTCCCTGCTGCTGCTTCCAACACCGCATCTGCCACCTTTGCAGCTTTTAGTAAGTCAGTCACTGCCGCAGCAAACACAGCCGTCGAGAAGGCCACCCCGATCATTGCCCAAGCCCAGGCTGTCGTTACTGGCGCCGCTGCGAATCTTCCCGACTCTGTCAAGCAGAAGCTCCCCGGCGCCGCCCAGGAAGCCATCGGCACACAGACCAAGGAAGAGACCCGAGAGAAGGTGTCGCCGGAGGTCCCCGAAGCCGTTAAGCAGTCGATCCAGGAGTCGGGCAAGGCCCCCGAAGCTGCCGCCAACACCGAGGCCGTTCAGGAGAAGGCCAAGGTAGAGTCGGAGCTCCAGAAGGAAGTGAAACTCGTGCCCGCCGAGGGCGAGGGCTCCAAGACAGAGGCTAAGCCTGCTGAGGACAAGCCTGTAGCCCCCGAAGGAGCAAATGGTGCCGAGGCTGCCGAGGCGAAGAATGGAACGGCAAGCAAGGAAGCTGAGAAGGCGCGGAAGAAGAAGAACCGAGCCAGCGTCTTGTTTTCCAAGCTCAAGAACAAGTTGTCGCACAAGGAGAAATAGGTGCCTTGCGAGAGTCGATTCGTTCGGTTGCTGGCTCCCACACCTGGCCTAGGGCTGCTTTGAGAGAGGAATAAGACCGAGAGAGGGAAGGATGGAGGATGGAGAGGAGAGTAGGCCAGGGATCGTACTTAATTGGTCCGGCCTGCTCTATGATATTCTTCCCCTCGTTGTCCATTGATTTCTTTTGCTTTGTATCATTTCGTTCTGTTCCTTTCCATGATTCCCCATCCCCGCACGGTTGAGGACAGGATTCCGAAGGCGGAAGGAAATGAGGTTGGTTGGTTGGTTGGTTGGCTGGTTGGTTGTTTGTTTGGTTGGTGGTTGGTGGTTAGTGGTGCGTTGGCGGAAGGTCCTGGTTGTTTTGTGAGGTTAAGATGGTACATCACAAATTTCAATATACCGTTAATGACTGCTAAAGCGACATGGAAGAGGACTCGACGGACCTCCTTGGCTCTTTTTGTCTTTCAGTTCGTACGGATTGGCACCCCCACGACATGTAAAATAAGTGCACTTTCAGATATCTGCATTGGCAATGAATGACAGCTTCGGTAGTACGATAGAGACGCTTACTCTCCCCGTTCGTGTTGTCTTCTCGATTGATGCTCTTGATGCCATCCTCTCTAAACTCATCATATCGTAGGAGAACCCCAACATGCCAGCTAAACACTCACGAGAACAGAAGGGGGAAAGAACACGGGACACCAGCGGCCAATTCTTCAAGACTATCCACCTCTTTCTCCCACAAACTCTGCCTTGGCGCTATAACTGAAAGTTACTCGACGGAGCCCTACTCCCAACCTGCCCCCTCAAATGCGCCGACGACCCCTTGAACAAGCTTTGCCAGATAAAGGCCTCGGACAACAACATCTCGATGTCCTTTTCTGTCCACTCCTTGGTCGGCAAGCTCTGCAGAAACATCATGACTTCCTGGAAATCCATCTTGACCAGCTTATCGGACCATTTGACCAGGAAAGCGGCACAGACGTAGAGGTGAAATTCGGAGAAGCCCTGCTCCTCAGCCTAGTTTGAGGGGGCCAACGTTAGCTGAGGCCAGAGTATGGCGAAGGAAAAAAAGAGGAGGAAAGGACGGGGGAATGACTCACTAAATACGTGTCCCACATTCTAATTGTATTCCTAACGCTAATCTCCCTCATCAGCAAACAATTCATCCACCGAAAACTAAACTGTATAAACTCCACGCCCTGATCCTCCAAATGCTTCGCGAGCTGCGCATCGATCCGTGCCGTCAAGTCTCGTAATGCCGTCACCTGTCTCTGAATGCCCGGCTGCGCAACAATGTAGTGGTCTTGAATCCCATCTAGCAACTTGGTCAAGCACCAGAAGGAATCTGCCTCGACTGCGTCCAGCACTGTCTTTGGAAGTTGTCCGGGATCCATACCCGTCTCGATGTTGGGATCCGCAATGTAGACTGACAAGAATACCTGCCAGAAGGGGGTGACGAGGTCGTTGATCCCCTGGACATAGCCGCTTGCGGGGTGCCGCACCGCCCAGACATACAAGATGCGTTCGAGGGACCGCTGCGTCGCTTCGTAGCCGTACAGCTCGATATGGGGGTTCGTCCTGGGGACGTCGATGCTGATCTGGTGCCAGATGGCCTCGTCCAAACCCCTCGACTTATTCGCCGCCGATTGCCGCTCCCCGCCTCCCCGCTCGAACGCCTGCCGAACGCCATCGAGATACTCCTTTCGTTTCCGCTCTAGCGTCGCTATTCTCCGTTCGCTGTTTGTGGGGAGGTAGCTGAGGAGGAGCTGCCACGTCATGGCGCGGACTTCTGCAGGGACGCCGGACCAGGCGAGCTGTCTCAACTCGGAGAGGGGGATGGAAGATGCTTGGAGGAGCTTTTTGAACTTGTTTATGCGACCTATCCGGGAATTGATGGCGTCGATTTCCTTCGGGGTGGCGTTTTGGGGGGTTGAGGGGTGATTTATAAGATGAAGAGCATTTGCCGGGTCTGCACGACATCAGTAAGACACGGAGTCGTCGGGGGTGAAGTAGGGGTCGGGGGGGTGGGCATACCGCGAAGTATTTCCTTATACTGTGGCCTCAATATCTTTCCCTCACTCTTCTTGGGCACAGGATACGACGGAGCAGGTCTCTCAATCGCAATATCCGCGCTATTGGAGAACCTCCTAGAGTGAAACCCCTGAAACGGCGCGGACTCCAACTCAGGAGACAGCCCATTCGGATCCTTGTTCTGCGCAGCCGCCATGCGTCTTGTCCGTCTCTTCATATTCGACAAACTCGGCAGCCCAAAATCATCCCCGTCATCGTCCTCGTAATCCAGCATCTCATCCTCGTCCGCCTTCCAGTCGTCATTTGTGGTGGACAAGAAATTGATATAGTTCTTGAACGGCGGGGTCTTGTCGGTCGCAGCGGCCGTTTCTCTAGACGGCGGGGGAGACGAGGTTGAACTTTCGAGGCCTCTAATTCTATTCGAAGACGAGGAGGGTGGTGTTCGAGGTCGAGAGGAGGAGCCGGAGAGGTTTCTAGCCACCGTGGTAAGTGCGTTGACTCCTTACCAGCCCTAAGATCGTAAGGGGTACGCACAATGAGTCGAACTTGAGAATATCTGCGTGGGAATAGGCTGCGCCTACGACGAGGCCCGAATCTCGGGCCTTTTTCGGGGTGGATTCGCGGGTGGGAGTCTTCCAGAAGGGGGAGGAGGAACTGTTGGCATGTAAGCGGGCCAGCTTCTCCGCGCTGGAGTGCGAGGCGGAGGCAGGGTTATCTTACTCTGCCCGATCTATCATGTAGCCATTCTATTAGCAAGGGCCACGGTGTACCATGCCCCCAAATTCCCCTTGCCTAGGCGTAGAGGGCGTTGCTGTCTCGCGAGACTTACCGACTTGAATCATCTCCTTGTGGTGGGGTCAGCAGCCGTGCCTAGCTTCGGACGCAGGGAGGGGATCATACCTGTTGGGGAGGCTTCTTGCCGCTCCCTGAAGTTGAAAACATGGCGGATAGTCGTACTGATCTTGTTCGTTTACATTGTTGTGCTTGGGTCCTGCGGTATGAGGGTCTATTTCAATTCCCGGTATGCCTCTGCTGGTCAACGCCAAGATCCTGCCACAGAGACCGCGCTCAGACCCAGGCCCTGGCAGGGAGCTGTTGCGGGGCATATTCCATTTTGACTCTTCCAGAATCATTCATCCGACCTCGGAAGCACCTCGGCAAAAGTCAAAATCCGCTGGCATTGACCCAGGTGGCGTCAGAGCAAAGCTTTGTCACGTGTGTTCCGCTCTGCGCTTGTGATTGGCCTGACTTCAACAAACCGAGTGGAGAATCTGGGGAAAGCATGCATTGAACTTGTGGCCCGTTTCCAAAACACTACCTGCCATTTGCCATTTCAGGTTCTTCCTTAATTTTCTGTCGTTTGCAACGCAGCGCCGCGTCCACATCACCATCTATTTCCTCTCGCGACCACGGAAACAAGACGCCCTGTGCATTTCCATCGACCAAGGCGTGGTAAATTTGCTGCCAGAGTCATTAGTTTCTTGTATTTAGATACGTTTCGGCAATTGCGGTCGGATCGCGCAGGCACTATGGCGGAGGAGTCGTTTGACGATGACCTCTTCGCTGATCTGTATGTAGCTGCCTCTCCAGACTCGTTGTCTCATCGATAGAAACTATTGATATCCATCTCTATGGATTCTAACATCTCTCTTAGCTATGCTGATGATGGCGGCGCAAAGGGAGCCAACGCCCCCCCGAAGCAGACGGAGACACCAGCACGCGCCCCAGCGCCTGCACCGGCAGAGGAGCCGGCAGTTTTTAAACCAGTAGCGCCGAAGGAAGAAGCGCAGCCTGTCCACGAGGAGATTGAATACGACGATGATGATGTGGATTTTGATCTGGGCAATGACGAGCCATCCGCACTGATGGGAAAGGAGGAATCATATGGCTCTCCAGGCGCTGGTAATGGTGGATACGGGAGGTCTCATAGCAAGGAAGATGGGTAAGTGGATTTTGTTTAATTGCATATGACGCCCAGCAATACGTGATTCGTGTGCAAGCAAGCAAGCCAGTCAGCATCCTGTGGCAGACGACAAGCGGTCATCGACGGCTGATAGCCCGTGCCCGACAACATCGACGCGCCGACAAGATCAGTCCTTCGTTTAGACAGGAAGGGGTGTCGTTTACAGGGATGAAGAGGAATCTGGATGGACCAACTAGAGTTGGAGGGTCGTGGAACCACTGGCACGATCCAAAACGGCAGTCTCTGACAGTGTTCGGGGAGCATGGGGCCATTGGCGTAGATGAAAGACGGGTCGGTTGCCGCCAGGGTTTTGGGGGCGAAAGAAGGATGACAAACCAGACCGCATGATTGGTCGCT
>Ga0247774_1001804_pt1 | contig 10699 bp, 3 predicted proteins | sample UWRJL001104B6_FD_179933 | JGI IMG/M metagenome (GOLD analysis project Ga0247774, IMG submission 179933) | Plant litter microbial communities from Arlington Agricultural Research Station in Wisconsin, United States - UWRJ-L001-104B-6 | ecosystem: Environmental > Terrestrial > Plant litter >... | reverse complement strand
AATTCCTATCTTCTCCCTCCACACAGACGCTCGCTTCCTCGCTGTCGATAGCCCCCTCGGATATACATTACCACCTATGTCGGATCAGCCTTAACCCTAGGTATACGGACAATACGTAAGACTATTGGAGAGGGATATCTCTGGGCGCACTGCTGGTGCATTGTTCAGCAGGATGAAGAAACTCGTTCCCAGGTTGCGAATACGGCTGAAGTATACTCAAGAGCATAGTCCACCATCATTGGAGTGGGTTCATCAAGCTTTGGTCAAATGTATTTTTAATATCGCAATAGTTATTCGCTGGTCCAATCTAGGTATCAACTAATTAGTGCCAGCACATTCCGAGCAAAGTTGAAATGGGGCACCAGCGAGTTGATAATGCTGATGAAATGCGATGCACTAAATCATCAAGATAACCGCATAACATATAGCTTGAATCTTGAAGTAGTAGCCTCGAAAGAAGACATAAAATTGAGGCCCATGCCTCTATCTCTGCCTTTAAGCTTCAGGTTAAACCACTAGCGTCGTCTCTCCATTCTCGACATTATAGATCCAGCCACTGATCGCTGTGCCTGGGTTAATGGCCGCAGACTGAGACAGAAATACCACGTCCTCCTTAACGGCGGCCTCGACGTCCGCAAATCCCATGAAGTCGGCCGCATTCCTCAATTTCAGCTCGGCCACAGCCCCGGCCCTATGAATCGACGATGTCAGCGTACTCGATAAGCTTCCATGAATAGATCCACTAACCCGAGATTAGCCTCAACAACTTCCATGGCTTTGTCACTCGTGAGACCCGTCATGCCGCACTTGGTGTGTTTGATGACCAAGATCTCATTTGTACCAAGGAACTGCTGCGAGATGACTATGCTTCGCAGGGCATCTTTGGCTGCGCCACCGGCCTATTTTTTACATCACATCAGCTACTCTTCCCGATTGCCTGCAACAAGAAAGACAACGCCATAGGCAAAATTGTGTCAACCCACATTACGGATCACGTGGGCATCTCCCGTTTGAATGCCAAACGCGGCCGAGGTGTCGATCCTCGCGTCTATGCACGTCAGGATGATATACTTCTTCGCTGGCGGAAGGGCCAGTCTGCCCTGGGCTTCGGGAAAGCGGGCCTTATGGGCGAAGGAGGCACGAGTAAGGGAGGACTGGACAGTAGTCGACATGATTGTTGCGGTGGCTTGAGAGTGTTTGTTTTCAGGAATGAAATACGGAAACTTTGGAGACGAGTCTTGATGATGCAAGTGGTGTGTAAAGAGATACTCCAGAAGAAGTTGGATGATGGGAGACTGGTTCTTCAACGGGTAGAGACGCTCCTTTTATAGGTTTCCGTTACCTTTATCAGGACAGATGCCATGATCTTGGCCGCAACGGATCGCAGTCGAATCAATTGCATCCAGAAGCTCGAGCTAATGCGGGGAAAGACTGCCGCAGCGGCCTCCACAGCCTCGTAGGTCGGGAATAAATACGGAGCCCGCCACCCGAAACATGCCAGTGCATCATGAGGCATTCGGCCCATCGCGGTAAGCCATTTCTACCAGGAAATGCAAGACAACTAGGGTATCGAAAGAACCGAATTACTTCGCGGTGTCCGGATCTGGTATAGTTAAGGGCGTGTACTCAATGTGATAATCATAGCTATACCCCCGTTGATGGCATGGTGGGCGAATAGAAGGTTTGTTTCGAGAACATGGTGTTCCCTACTTAGACTGGAAGCCTCGGCCCCTCGCCTACTCGAACGCTTTCGAGGATGGAGGCCTGCGCTAACGACCATTATCGAGTGTGACAGGAAATCAACTATAGAGTAGTCCCAAGAAGAGACCCTAGTTGGATTTGCGTCTTACCGGTCCTGCCAGCAGCGGGGGACCGTGCGGGTGTCAAGCGACTTTGGAGGGAGCGGATCTAACCGAAGGCTACGGACCTCGGCTGCTCGCCACGTTGTACCTATTTCGGCCATAGCGGGCAATGCCATTTGCCAGAGTCAAATTCCGACCGGGATAGTGGGTCTCCGGCACTTGGCGGCTCTCGACCGCGCTCGGAGATAACAAGGCCTGGCGCTAGGTGCAACAGATGGTGAGCATTGACGACAGGCATTTTGAGGGCACTTGCAAGTAATATCGTAATCAATTATGGTTGGTGGCGGGATAACCACAATCAACCCCTTTTTCATCGATCTATCCGATCCTTGCCGTCGATTATGAGGTTAGCCGTATGTATATCCCTCGGCTCCTCGCTGACACTTACTATTTCGGGGAAAGTGGGGGCAACCGACCATTAGGATTAGTCCATCGACAGGCGTAAAGCACAGACCATGTCATTTTTGTCGCATTATGATTTGAGGCACTTGAGAGAACCTGAGGCCAAGGAGCTTCATTCAATTTGCCCGATTCTGTCATCAGCAGAATAAATGCTTGGGTCGGGTGGAGGGAACCAAGCCAATCTCCCTCCCTCTTCGTTTTTATTAGTTTCTTCGCGCCGTGACCCCTACCGGGCACTTCGGTAAAGGACCAAACTTGTCCACCAGCCTACCGTACGTAGTTTCGCCTGCGCTTGGCGTATGAGGCATATTTGCAACTATCCGTGCGTGCTTTCCTTTCCGTCTCTCCGAATATTCTCCCCCGACCAGACATCACGAATGCTCAGATTCATGAAGTCAAGTCAGTCCGTGATTCCACTCAACTGCAAGGGGGTGGCGGCGAGTGTTACCTGAGCCCAACATCCATCCACCTGTGCGATGCAGCTGATAACAGCTGAAGAACGCTTCGCACCGGTGTTTCAGCAGTTCGCCCTGGAAAACTTCTCTTTGTCCCTTGATCGCATTACCAGCGCAAAGAAGGCAGCGCTTTTACACATCCTTTCACGGGACAACAGACACGACCCTTTTTTTTCAGTTTGCAGAAGTGCGCCCGTCTACGTGACTGGTACACTCATAGTCAAGAGCCCGGACCGTAAACCGGGGAAGCCTGGTGGCCGCCATTGACGGCTTGGCCAAAAATATCCTCGTGTTTGGGCGGGAAGGACAATCAAAATATTGTGCTTTTCGCCTCTCATTGTTAACCCGAGATGCTTAAAGCTCCTAGACGCAGTAAACGCTGCAATACCTGTCGCGAGAGGAAAGTGAAATGCGGTACGTCCGGACCGACCTAAAGCTCATACCCGAATTTTTCAAGCCCCCCGAATACACGTCGCGTGGTGTCTCGGAATCCCATGACGTATTTTTATGCACGATATTTCAGCACAACTCTATGAGGGATTTCGTTCTAACTTCCTCTCTCTGCAGATGAGGCCAAACCCACGTGTCACAGGTGCATAAAGGGCGGCTTTGAATGCCGTGGATACACCAGCGAAACTTTTTGGCGCCACACCTCCACCGCCCCCTTTGCAGACCCACCATCCTCGACCGGCAATAAGTCTTCGAGTACGGCTGCGGAGGTTACTTCTATTCCAAAATGCAGCAGAGTGGCGGTCCCCCAAAACCCAGGGCAATTCGCTGGGAATATTCCAATACCCAATGAGATGAGCCTAGCAGCATTTCAAGGAGACTTCTGCTTTTCGTACATGTTCTCCAATTATGTTTGGCGCGGGTATGGGAACACTTGGCTTGAGCAAGCCGCCATGGGGAGGTTGGGTCAGCTGGCCCTTGCTTCATCAACGGCACTCGCGAAGTGCACATTTGGGCATGCGAAGACGCTCGACAATGTTACATGGCAGGGTGCCGTGGAATACGGAAAGTGCTTGCACATGTTAGCACGGGAACTTGGCGACAAAAAAGGTCTAGGTGCGAAGGGAGCCCATAAACTCCTCGTTCCCATTTTAGTATTATTAATGCACGCTGTAAGTAGTCTTGGCGATGGATCGCTTCGGAAGGTTTATTGCTCTAATGACCGGCGCCGAGACTTTTGCTAACTCTTGACCATAGTCTACTTTGACGGACCAAACTGCGGCCAGCTTTCATGTTATTGGGCTGGTAAATCTGCTCCAGATATCTGGACCGGAGTGCTTTCGACAACAGCCATTGCTAAACGCCTTCGAATCGGCTCGCGCAACGCTTGTAAGATTGCATCATATTATCAGCGACGGCTTGTCCAAGTCCGTTTCTTCAACCATGACTAACGGGTTGATATATAGATTATCGTGTCGCTGGTAACACGGAAACGCACCTTCCTTGAACAGCCCAATTGGATTTCCATACCGTGGGACTTGGACATCGCTAGTAAATCCCCTCAAAGCTCTCTGCTCGATCTCCTCGTCCTGGTTCCAGGAATTCTGGAGGACCATGCCAAGTTTGAACAGATGCCTCATAAGTCGACATCGTCTGTCGCCTCGGCTGAAACGGAGGCGGAGACGCCTCCTAGCTTTGGTATGTCCTCGGTGAAAATTTCTCTCATAGCCCGCCTTGAAAGCCTACTCCGAAATCTCTACGGCTGGCGATGGCGCTGGCAAGCCAAATTCGGCCGCGGCGTTATTTCCCAGCCCTGCCAGGATATGCATTGGTCCATTGCATCCGAAACAAGGACTTTCGCGCCATCCAACCCTCTGTATCGCCAGGCCCGGATTGCTTTTACACAGAGCAACTACGCAGCCGACATCATGCTATACAATGCCGTGTTGATATGGGTCCTAGCTATTCTTTGGCGCATACAACCTGTTCTGGCCACAAGCATAATCCAGGAATGCGCAGACTTCGCGTTGGAGACTGTACTTGACGAGCAGAGCAACAGAGACGAATGCGATAAAAGGATTTCAAGATATATGTCTTTCGAGCCCCTCCGCCGCCCTGGAAGCTCTCTCTCGGTACGAGACCCTGCGGTGGAGATTTGTCGCGTATACGAATGGCAAAGCCAGCACCATGGTGAGTCTGGCTCTGAGCCGAATTTGTTGTACATGTTCCCACTAGGCATGGCAATGAGCGTGCTCGGAGCGGATGGTAAGAGCCGCAGGTGGATCAGTAGCTTGCTCAATGCGGATCCACTCACTCAAGGCTACGGCGGTTATCCAACAACATGGCGGAGCCGCTCAAGAGATTCCGAGGAGAGCTGCGCAGCAAGCCGTTCACACACTGATTATGCTAGTGATGATGGCTTTGGAGGTAATAAGAGAGGGTCAAAAAACACACCACTGTATCAAGAGGCTGGGGATGACTTTGAACGCATTAAAGACTTTGGACACCGCCTCTTACGAGAAGTAGTGGACCCGGAAACACTTTACAGCGAAGACTCTAGGTCGGTTTCTAGGGGGTATCACCCAGCTGCAAGCCAACCCTTAAACCCGGGTATTGTGCACTTGCTACTGCTAAGAGGGAGAACCACGGAAGTGTAAGCAAGGCTCGGTAGATCGAAGAGGCAACATGTATTGCTGTAATATGCCCCACAAACGATCATCTCCTTAGCTTCGGACTCACGTAGCATCCTTCAGCTTTTGCACAAGCCGGATTAGATTCGGCTTGGCTTGGGCCAAACCGGCTCCGGTGCATCGCTCGCACTTGATTACTCTGACAGGAGCCCCAAAAAGTGTTATTCTCCAACAAAGGGCCAAAACTTGGATACTGCAGTTTCGTAACGTTTGACCACAAGATTTCCGAGGCACTTATCTTCTTCCCTCTACTACCTGAGCTTGGCCAAGCCGTCTTCTGGTCAAATTGTGATGTAAACTGGGAAGAAGTTCTGTTCGCATAGAGTATATGTTACATAGTAGTAACGGCTTGGTAATAATTATCCGGAAAATCCACACGCTGCAATTAATCAAATCTTGCGATGGCTTTGTTTCATAGCTCAATGGCCTGCCCCGGGGGTATGGGGGAAGCGGGGAGGACTTCTGTTTCTTTGCCTTAATCTCTCCACCACCAAGGGTGCTTGCGCAGTGTTTAGTCGGCGTGAAAGGGCCCACAAACTGTCCCCCTTCCTATCCTTTTTCCAACTTCTCTCTATATTCTCGTATTTCCTTTCCTGCGTGTCTCCCGCTTCCTCGAACTCTTAGTCTCATCCATTCTTCGACTTTCTGATCTCGACATTTGTTTCCTCCCTGTCGCCTGTAACGGAGCTCCTGGTGTCAGAAACACGACAGGAATGTCTCCAACGTCGCAGTGGTCGTCAGGCAATTTCAGCTGAAATATCTGGATCAATTTACAGAAAATTTTTGGGGAAATCGAGGTTAAATCGAGTCTCTGATTATCGGTGTGTGTTCTTGAACTGTGCTCGCCGATGATCACTCTTCTCAGCGGACAGGCGCAGGACAGTCGTGCACAGCTGCTTAGGGCAGCGTTTCGGACACCTGTCGAAGGTGGTCGGATGTTGTCAGAAACGATGCACAAGCAGCTGCCCGCGGCTGCCCGCTGAGAGTAGTGATGATCGCTGGCGATCATCGGCGACCGCGTTAGACTTTTTTCCAACTGTTGCAGGTCATCACAAGGATAACCGGAGACGCGAAATCAAGGCAAAATTAGCCCTAATTTTGGTCGCATCGGCATTATTCTCCCGTGTTTCTGACAGATGTTGTCAGAAACGCTGCCTCGGATAGCTGCCCGCGGCCGTCCGCTGAGAGTAGGGATGATCGCCAGCGATCATCGGCGACCACGCTAGACTTTGCAGAACTTTCACAAGGCATCATCAGCATAATCAGAGACACGAAATACAGGCAAAATCAGCCCTATTTTTGGTCGTAGACCGTCAATTGCATACAGCTGCATTATCGGCCTTGTTCTCTCGTGTTTCTGACAGATGTTGTATGTCCGAAAACTAGGGTTAGGGTTTTTGCATGGCTGCCGGAAACCTGGTAGATAAGGCTAATCTTCGCAGCTGCAAGCAAGTGTGCACAAATGAAATGGGCGATGCAAATTGGGGGTTCAATTGGGTCAATTTCGTATCTCTGGTAATTTATCTAGATTATCTCTGCCTTATGTCTGCCCTTTCCGAGCTCATAGAGTTATTCGGTTGTAGCCCCCTACAGACAGATTATAAAAAAAACAATGGATTAAAGCTGCTTAGGCAGCAGTGGCAGCCTAGTAGGCAGAAGGACACTAGCAGCTGTTGTTGCCCGCTCTCTGTGCGTGTATTTAGGGCACAGGATCCGCCGTGCGACCCAAATATTCCATTAGAAAACATGCCTCTTATATTCCTTAACAATTCCCCTGACAAATGTATCCGAAATATACTGTGCAATTTTTAAACCTACTTTTGAGCACACCTCCGTATCCCAAGATATTATAAGTTGCCACCAGCTGTCATACCGTGCTTGCATCTCTTTGATTTATCAATCCACATGCCAACCTCACCATGACTCCCCCGGCGTCGGTCCTCTCACAGACGTTGAAGTCCATCTCGCTAACCAAGATCCGTGAGATATCCAAGCAGCGCGCCAAGTACGAGCAGCGCAAGGATGCCGTCCTGGCTAAGGCCGGCCAGCATGCCGACAACCCGCACGAGCGCATCGCCCACCTACTATGCGGCGTCGAAGACCTATATCCTGAGAGTCTGTCCGACCACAAGGTCCAAAACGTCAAGTTCTGGGTGCAGCAGTCGCGGTACGACGCGTCGGTGCCACCCGACATGCTGGCAACGTGCGAGGAGCTGCTGCGGGGTAAGCTCGAGGTGCAGAGCCGCCGCCTTGCCCTCGCCCACTTATACTCGCGCCTGGTGACGGAGTGGATGGAACCGGCAGCTCCCATGAGCGGCGATGACCCCGTCGCCATCGACGACTCTTTCGAGGTCGTCGACCGTCAGAAGGAGCGGCTACAGGAGCTGTGCGACCGTTTCGAGCAGGTCGTCTTCTCGCCGCTTGGTACGGACGAGGTTGAAATCGACCACTACATGAGCAGTTTGTTCCCGAGCGACGACAACAAGAAGGCTCTCTCGAACTTACGTAAGAGAATTAATGACGAGGGCGAGTCGCTCATGCGCATCGTGGCGCCGTTTACTAAGGAAACGCTGCGGTGGTGCATCAACGCACTGCTGGCCGAGGACCTGCTGAGCGATGCCAAGCAGGCCATTCTGCGCGACTTTCTCGAGAACGAGCTCGTTCTCGGTGAGATAGCTGACGTGCTCAACATGCGATACGCCGACTTTGACAGCTGGGAGTGGGATGCGGGAGCGCAGGGCATCCCCGTGCTGCCACGCCAGCAGCTGAACGGCAAGCATCGCATCTGGATGGATGAGGACGTTTTACAGGCCATCTTTGTCGAGTATGTCGGAATCCGGTGCTGCAATTTCCTGAGTGCGAACCTCAAGTATTTCGTAGGGGATCGCAAGAGTCATATGTGGAGGTGGGACGTGGGCTCTGGCATGAGTCCGCTCGACGACCTGCGCCGCCGATACTATCTTGGCAGGGCATACTCGGTCGACGGCGGCGTTAACTCCCAGCGTCAGAGCGCGTACAACAGAGTCTTCTTCCTATCACAGCTGCCCGCCACGCCGACAGCACTTGGCGCCGGTGCCTACGTCAACGACGGCGCTGGCGATGAAGACGACGAGCGCAAGGGCTGGTCCAACATCAAGCAGCGCATGCTCCGCACGCTAGCCACGGAGGTCATGCTGCACCGCTCGATGCACCACGAGGTTGCGGTGGTGCAATCGGATCTGCAGTGGTACGCCACTGGCCTGTCGCACACGACCATTTTCGCCGTCATGGGCTTCTTTGGCTTCCCCGAAAAGCTGATCCAATTCTACCGCAAGGTCCTGCAGGCTCCTCTGAACATGTCTCCCGCCGGCGGCACCTCGGGCGGCCCCAGGACCCGCCAGCGCGGCGTGCCCATGGCACACGCCACCGAGAAGTTCATCGGCGAGCTCGTGCTATTCGTCATGGACTTGGTCGTCAACAGAGAGACCGGAATGCTGCTCTACCGCCTTCACGATGACCTCTTCCTGGTCGGTCAGCCGGAGCGCTGCGCCCGGGCGTGGGAGGCCGTGAATGTGTTCGCCAGAGTCATGGGCCTCGAGTTCAATATGCACAAGACGGGGTCTGTCTACCTTACGGACAGTGGTAAAATAAAAAATGCCAAGATTGCCAATACACTGCCGAAAGGCACTGTGCAGATTGGCCACCTCACGCTGGATGCCGAGAGCGGCCAGTGGGTCATCGACCAGAAACAGGTCAGCGAGCACGTCGCCCAGCTCAAGAAGCAGCTCAGCTCCAGCGGAAGCATCCTGGGGTGGGTGCAGACTTGGAACAGCTGCATTGGGCGGTTCTTCAGCCACACCTTCGGCGAGCCGAGCTACTGCTTTGGCAAGGAGCACATCGACAGCATTCTCGAAACCTACCAGCGAATGAATCGCGTTCTGTTTGGCGACGACACAGACCAGGGCGGCGGCAGCGCGGTCCAGTACCTCAAGTCCAAGATCCAAGAGCGCTTTGGAGTCACCGGGATCCCCGACGCCTTCATCCTGCTGCCCGAGGAGATGGGCGGGCTGGGCTTGCGCAACCCTTTCATCCCCCTTCTCGTGACTCGCGAGAAGCTTAGCTACAAGACCGACAGCCCAGATCAAATCATGCACAAGGCAGTCGAAGGCGAGAGGGAGGATTACGAAATGGCCCGCAAGAAGTTTGCGGAGCTTGGCACCGTGGATGGCCGGCTGCGCCAGCTGCGGGATCTGTACCCGGATACGGACGCGTACCAAAATGCCAAGAAGAACATTCTTGACTCAATCAGTGAGGATGACCTGGAAAACTTCTTCTCGTTCGGCGAATACAATCGCTTCCGCGAGACTACGAGCGTACCGCTTTCGGACGCATATACATGCTTGATCAGCACCCCGGGTGCGGTCGGGCCGACGGCAGACCAGGATGTCAAGGACATACTGAGCAGCATCGGCATCGAGCCCTGGGACGAGTCAACTAAGGGCAAGGAGGCGAGGTGGGTGTTGCAGATGTTTGGAGACGAGCTGCGGGAGACAGTCGAGGCCCTGCGGCTCGTCGAGAATAACTTCCTACCGCTCGGGGTTCTGGCTATGATGCGTCGGAAGGCTATTAGATGGAACATGGTCTTGTAGGAGGGCACCAAGTATGTAGGCCTACATATGATCACGATAGAATGTGAAACGTGACTAGAGCTTAATACTTTATGCCACCTTCAATGCCTAGACCCTTATAGATCCCCTCAGCTGCTGTTCCCAGCTACCCATTAGCTTTTTACATTGACCGACTCGGCGTCCTTCTTTTTCTCCTTTAACCTCTCTAGTACCCATGCGAGGCTCCTATAACCAGAATCTCCCTCAAACCAACCCGGAAAGCGGAAAGCCTTCGCCTCGGCTTTGTAGCTAGTCAAAAGCGACAAAATCTCCGACGTGTTCGCGTTCACCGCCGCCAGAACCCGGCCCACCGCCGGCTCGTCTGCTACGGCCATCCCTTCCAGCGCCACGACCCGCTCGGGATAGCAGTAGCGCTGGTACAGCAAATCCAGCGCCGTGCGGCCAAACCGATCCGGAACGTTCGGGTCGGCCCCCGCCTGGAGCAACCGCCGCACGACCCCGTGGTCACCGATCTCGGTCGCCACCGCCAGCACCGTCATGCCGTGCGGCCCGTGCGTGTTGTCCAGGTGCTCGGCCTTGTCGTGGAACTTGGCCAGGAGCCGCGAGACCATGATGCCGGTGATCTCGGCCCGTTTCGAGAACTCGGAAATGTACGGCACGGCCAGGTGCAGGGCGGAAAAGGCCTCGCCGTCGAGCCGGGCCGCGATGAAGCCGTCGGTCGGATCGGCCTGGGT
>Ga0247774_1001803_pt1 | contig 10706 bp, 9 predicted proteins | sample UWRJL001104B6_FD_179933 | JGI IMG/M metagenome (GOLD analysis project Ga0247774, IMG submission 179933) | Plant litter microbial communities from Arlington Agricultural Research Station in Wisconsin, United States - UWRJ-L001-104B-6 | ecosystem: Environmental > Terrestrial > Plant litter >... | reverse complement strand
CGGCCGGTGCCCCGCCCTGCGCCGTGAGCCGGTGGCCCGCGCCGACCGCGATCCCGGTCCTCTCCTCGCAGTTCTCCTCCGCGCTGGCCCGTCCGTCGTAGCAGGCGAGCGTGCGTCCACCGGACGAGAAGACCGCCGAGACCCGTACGCCGCGCGAGTCCCACCGGCCCGGTGTACGGTCCAGCGCGGTGCCCTGCCAGGTCCACTCGACGCCGTCGTCGCTGGTGGCGTACTCGGTCACCATCTGGTCGGCCTCGTCGGGATCGGCCAGCGGGTGACAGGACGCCCACAGGTGCCACCGGCCGTGCTCATGCACGATCACCGGGTCCTTGACGCCCACGTGCTCGTCGCCCGGGAGCACGACTCTGGCCGTACTCGGGTCGAAGTCACGGGGATCGTCGGCTTCGAGCAGTTCGACGCGCCAGTGCTTGGTGCCGGTCGTGGCGCAGCTCAGATACAGCCGCCAGCGGCCGTCCGGCGTCCTGAGCAGGGCGGGACGCTCCAGCGACTCGGCCTCCAGCTGACGGCTCTCGATGACGCAGAGCGTCTCCAGGCGCTCACCGTCGATCTCGCGCGCCACCACGACCGCGTACCCGCGCCCTCGGCCGACCGGCACGCGCATCCGGTAGGCGAGGTGGACGACCCCGTCCACCAGGCACGCGCTGGGCGCGCCGGCCCAGTTGCCCGCACCGTCCGCGGGAGGTTCGACGACCACCCGGGACCGGTCGAGACTCGGCAGGGGGAAGGGCAGCGTGACATCCATGCCCCCGATCTTCACCGCCGGGTGGGCCAGACGCAATCACGGTTTTCGGCTTGATCCACAGGGTCATCCACAACATGTGGATAACGGTGTGGGAAACCTGTCAGCGCCAGCGCGTGGAGAGCACCACGCCGATGACGATCACGCCGAAACCGATCAGCAGGTTCCAGTTGCTGAGGGCGCTCATGCCCGGCACGTTCGTGCCGGTGCTCGCCGTCACGTAGTAGACGGCGATCCAGATCAGGCCGATCAGCCAGCAGCCCACCATGGTCGGCACCAGCCACCGCGGGCTGACCGCTACCTTCTGCGAACGCTGCGGCGGGGTGTAGACGGCCTTCTTGCGTACCTTCGACTTGGGCACGGTGGGTCTCTCCTCGGGGCGGGCAGGGCCGGACGCCCGGCCCGCGCATGGGTCAGTTTGTCGGTTAGCGTAGTCGCTGGTGAGCAGCGTAGGCCCATAACGGTTGCAGTGGGGGGTGGCGATGGGGCTAAAACCCGGTGTTGGCAGGTCAAGCCCTGTCACCTGGCGGCACGCCATCCCGGCTCTCACGCTCTTCGCGGGCACCCTGTTCACCGCCAGCGCGAGCACCGCGCACGGCACCGACCTGCGGGGCGGCAGCCGTACCAAGGTCACCGAGCTGATCTCCCAAGAACAGCGCGGCTACCAGCGGTCCCAGCACACCTACCAGAGCCTGCACCGGCAGGTCGACGAGCTCGGCCGGCAGGCCGGCCGGCGGGACGCTCGCGTACGCGCGGCGCAGCAGAACGCCGACCGGCTCGCCGCGCTGTCCGGGTTCACCCCCGTGAGCGGCCGGGCCGTACGGGTCTCCCTGGACGACGCGCCGCGCGACCGGCGCGTCGCCGGCGACCCGAGCCCCGATGATCTCGTCGTGCACCAGCAGGACGTGCAGGCCGTCGTCAACGCGCTCTGGGCCGGAGGTGCCACCGGCATGCAAATAATGGACCAACGGCTGATCTCCACCAGCGCCGTCCGCTGCGTAGGCAATACGCTCATCCTGCAGGGAGTCGTCTACTCGCCGCCGTTCCGGATCACCGCCACCGGTGCGCCTGACCGGTTGCGCGCGGCGCTCGACGCCTCGCCGGAGATACAGATCTACCGACAGTACGTCGACCAATACGGACTCGGTTACACCGTGAAGACCCTCCAGAAGACGACATTGCCCGCCTATACCGGCAACGCCCAGCCGAAGTACGCAACGGAGCTCGACGGTGCGGCTGGTACTCCGTAGCGTCGGCGAGCTGTGCATCACCGCCGGCCTCATCCTGCTGCTCTTCGTCGCCTACGAGCTCTGGGGCACCGGCGCGTACACCCAGGCACAGCAGCACAAACTGGGTGACGAGCTGACCCGGTCCTGGAACACCACTCCCTCCGCCGGCAAGGTCACCACCGAGCGCGTACGCCTCGGGCACGGCCTCGCACAGATCCGGATCCCGCGCCTCGGCAAGGGCTTCCACTACGTGATCATCGAGGGCGTCTCGGTCGCCGACCTGCGCAAGGGGCCCGGCCACTATCCGGGCACCGCGATGCCCGGCCAGATCGGCAACTTCGTCGTCTCCGGCCACCGCACGACCTACCTCGCGCCCTTCAACAAGCTGGGCGAACTGCGCGCCGGCGACCGGATCCTGATCGACACCCGGACCAGTCAGTACGTCTACAAGGTCACCTCGACCAAGGTCGTACAGCCCAGTAACGTGAGCGTCGCGGCACCGGTGCCCGAACGCCCGAGGGCCAACCCCACCAAGCGGCTGATCACTTTGACCACCTGCAATCCGAAGTACTCCGCGGCGCAGCGCCTCATCATCTACGGCCAGCTCACGTCGACGACACCGCGGGTGAAGGAGGCCGGTACCTGATGTACGCCTGGCTGTGGCGGCGCGTGCCCGGGAGCACGCTCGAACGCGCCGGCCTCGCCCTGGCCGCGGTGGTCGTCGTGGGCATCCTGCTCTGGTACTTCGTCTTTCCGTGGGTCGAGCCCAAGCTCCAGTTCGACCACGGCACGGTCGGGGGTGGCACCTCGGCCCCGCCGAGCCCGAGCCCCTGATGTCCGCGACCCGGCCCCGGCGCGTCCTGGTCGTCGACAACCGCGACAGCTTCGTCCACACGATCGTGGCCTACCTGCGTGAGCTGGGGGCCGTCTGCGTCGTACGCGACCGGGACGATACGACGCTCGCCGACGTGGCCGCCTTCGACGGCGTCCTCCTCAGTCCGGGACCCGGCCGGCCCGAGGACACCGGGGTCTGCCTCGACATCGCGGCCGAAGCCCGCCGTCCGGTGCTCGGTGTCTGTCTCGGGCACCAGGTCATCGCGACCGTCTTCGGGGGTTCGGTCGGCCACGCGCCCGAGGTCGTCCACGGCTACACCAGCGCGATCCACCACGATGGGGCGGGAGTGTTCCGCGGGCTCCCCGAGCCGTTCACCGCCACGCGCTACCACTCGCTGGCCCTCGACCCGGCGACCGTACCGGCCGACCTGGAGGTCAGCGCCCGTACGCCGGACGGGGTGATCATGGGCGTACGGCACCGGGCGGAGTCCGTGGAGGGGGTTCAGTTCCACCCCGAATCCGTGCTCAGCGACCGCGGACACGATCTTTTTGCGAATTGGCTCGCGCACGCTCTGTGAGAACCGCAGGCAGCGGGTCCGCAGCGCAAAACTTGGTCAAAGAATGCTGGCGACAGGTGTAACGCCAAGGAAGCTGAATCTGATTCACCAAATGAGGGCTTCCGCCGTTGCCCCCGAGCGGCGGAGGCCCTCCCTCATGCCCGGACCAGGAGTCTGGCATCCCCATATATGACGAGACCCCCGCTACGCCGATGCGTGCGGGGGTCTCGTCCTTCGTGTCTGGCTAGTCGCCGTCCGGGGGGAAGGGGGGCGTGAAGGTCGGGGACGGTGGCTGCTGCTGCCGTACCCGCGAGACGGTCAGTGTGACCGTACTGCCGCGGTTCGCCGTCTCACCCTCGCCCGGCGTCTGCTGCATGACCTGGTTGTCGGGCTGGCCCGGCGAAACGTCGACGTAGTTCACCGCGACCCGGAAGCCGTGGCTGCGCAGGTCGGCCTTTGCCTGGTCGAGCGACTTGCCGATCTCGCGGGGCACCAGCGTCTTGCCCGGGCCGCTGGAGATGTAGAGGTTCACCTCAGTGCCCTTCTCCACGCTGTTGCCGGCAGCCGGGTCAGAGCCCATCACGCTGCCCTTCGGCACCGTCGTGGAGGCCCTGGTGTCCGTCGAACCGGCCTTGAGCCCGACCGACTCGAGAGCGGACTTCGCGTCGTCCTCGCTCTTGCCCTTGAGCGAGGGCACCCTGACCTTCGGCTTGCCGTCCGAGACCGTCAAAGTGACCTGCGTGACGCTCAGCTTGGACTTGTCGATCTTGGTCTGCGGTGCCGGGTCGACGCTGAGGACCTGGCCCTTGTCGGCGTTGTCGTCGTTCTTCTTCTTGTAGTGGATGTTGGCATCGACGAACCCCAGGCTCACGAGCTCCTGTTTGGCCGTGAGCCGGTCGGCGCCGACGAGGTCGGAGGGGATGGCGACCTGGTTGCTGTTCGCCGGAGACCCGCCACCACCACTGAAGATCATGATGAGCGCGACGACCGCACCCACGGCGAGCAGGCCGACGACCGCCCAGATGGCGATCTTCTTGCCACGGTCGGCGTCTCGCGGCGGCTCCTCGTAGTTGACCGGCGGCAGGTCATAGCCCATCGTCGTGGGCCGCATCGCCTGGGTGCCCGGGCCGCCGCCCTGCATGACCTGGGTGCCGGCGTTCATCGCCATCGTCGGCGCGGAGACGGGCATGCCCTGCGAGGCCCGCTGGATGTCGGCCCGCATCTCCGACGCGCTCTGGTAGCGGTAGTTCGGGTCCTTCGCGAGCGCCTTCATGACGATCGCGTTGGCGTACTGCGGGATGGACGGGTCGAGCTGCGACGGCGGCGGCGCCTCCTCGCGTACGTGCTGGTAGGCGATGGCCACCGGGGAGTCGCCCTGGAACGGCGGACGGCCGGTGAGCAGCTCGTACAGGACGCAGCCGGTGGAGTAGATGTCGCTGCGGGCGTCGACCCGCTCACCGCGCGCCTGCTCCGGTGAGAGGTATTGGGCGGTGCCGATGACCTGCGCGGTCGCGGTCATCGTCGCGGCCGAGTCGGCAAGCGCTCGCGCGATGCCGAAGTCCATGACCTTGACCTCGTTGTTCGTGGTCAGCATCACGTTGGCCGGCTTGATGTCCCGGTGGACGATGCCGCCGCGGTGGGAGTAGTCCAGAGCGCGCAGAATGCCGTCGACCAGCTGGAGCGCCCGCTCGGCGGGCAGCCGCTGCTCCTCGTGCAGGACATCGCGGAGGGTGCGGCCCTCGACGTACTCCATCACGATGTAGGGCACCGGGTTGTTGTCCAGCGTGTCCTCGCCGGTGTCGTACACGGCGATGACCGATGGGTGGTTCAACGATGCGGCGGACTGCGCCTCGCGGCGGAATCGGGCCTGAAAGGTCGGGTCGCGGGCGAGGTCGGACCGAAGTGTCTTGATCGCGACGACCCGGTCGAGCCGGAGGTCGCGAGCTCGGTAGACCTCGGCCATGCCGCCACGCCCGATGACGCCATCGAGTTCGTAGCGGCCACCGAGTAGCCGAGGCTGAGTCATATCTGGCACTTTCCCTAGTCGTCTACGCCCTGCCCTCAGAACCTAGCGCGCCGTCGGCACTGCTTGACGGCGTCGGGTCCGGAGGGGTCGACGGCGAGGTCGCCGGCGGAGTAGGCGTCCGCTTTGGGGGCTTGGGTGTTTTGGATGGTTTGCTGGTGGGGGTCGACGACGAGTAACTCGGCGTCGGGTAGGGGTACGGCCCGGTGGATACTGACGTCGAGGGTTCGGGCCGCTCGGTCGGCTCGCTGCTGTCCGGCACCCGGCTGAACTGCCGGGTGGGCGCCGGGCGCCCCGCGGGTTCGACCCGGTTGCCGTCCACGAGCTTAGTGTGCCCCGAACCCTTCCACAGAGTTCCGGCCGCGAACACCGCCGTACCCACGAGGACCGCCGCGCATGCGAGCACGACGACGAACCGGCTGGTACGCCCGCGGTTGCTCCGGCCGGCCGCCCCTCGGTGCGCACCGGTAACACTGGGCGGGTCGAGGGCGTCCTCCGGGCTCGTGCCCGCCACGGCGGCCGGCACCGCCTCGGTCTCGGCCGCCTCCTCGATGGGGAAGCCGCCGGACTGCCGGAGCAGGTGGATCTGGTCGGCGACCTCGCGCGCGCCCGCCGGGCGGTCGTCCGGGTCTTTGGCGATCATGGCGCTGACCAGGCCGCGTACGGCCGGTGGCACGTCCGAGGGCAGCGGCGGCGGGTCCTCGCGCACATGCATGAGAGCCAGGGCGATGGGAGTGTCCGCCGCGAACGGCGGCATGCCCGCCAGGCATTCGTAGGCCACGATGCCGAGAGAGTAGAGATCGGAGGCCGGCGTGATGCGGCGGCCGGTCGCCTGCTCCGGCGAGACGTACTGCGCGGTCCCCATGACCTGGCCGGTCTGGGTCATCGTGCTGGACCCACCGCCCCGGGCGATGCCGAAGTCGGTGATCTTGAGGACGCCCTCGGCGGTGACCATGAGGTTGGCGGGCTTGATGTCGCGGTGGATGATCCCCGCGGCGTGCGCGACGTGCAGGGCGCGTGCCGCCTGGCCGACGATGTCCAGGGTGGTGTCGGTGCTGAGCCGGCCCTCCTCGGACAGGATCCGCGACAGCGTCTCGCCCGGCACCAGCTCCATCACGAGGAAGGCCAGCTCGTCCTGCTCGCCGTAGTCATAGACCTGCGCGATGCCGCTGTGCTGCAGAGACGCGGCGAACCGCGCCTCGGCGCGGAACCTCATCCGGAAGCTCTCGTCGGAGACGTACTGCTCCTTGAGTACCTTGACGGCGACCGGCCGGCCGAGCAGTTCGTCGGTCGCCTTCCAGACCTCGCCCATGCCACCGGAGGCCAGACGCTCGTCAAGGCGGTATCGGTGGCTCAGGACGAGGGGGGTGCTCATGACTGGCCCACCGCCCGCACGATGTCGAGGGCGACCGGCGCCGCGTTGTGCGCCCCGTCGGTCTGCGTGCTGCCCTCGGTGACGACCGCGAACGCGATCTTCGGATTGTGCTGGGGCGCGAAGCCGACGAACCAGTCCTCGTTGATGCCCCGCCCGGTCTCGGCCGTGCCGGTCTTGCCGGCGATGTCCTGCCCGCCGAGAGTGGACTGTGCCGTCCCGGTCGCGACGACCTCGCGCATCATGTCCTGGAGCTGGTTCGCGGTGCTCGCGCTGATCGGGTGACCGAGCTCCTGCTGCTCCGCGGTGGCCAGTTCGGACTGGTCGGGCGCGGTGACGCGCTTGACGAGGTAGGGCTTCATCTGGGTGCCGTCGTTGGCCACCGCCTGGGCCACCATCGCCATCTGCAGCGGCGTCGCCGTCACGTCGCCCTGCCCGATGCCGGAGCGGGCCAGGTCGTCGCCGCCCATGCGCTTGACCGGGTAGTTCGCGCTCGCGCTGTCCATGCCCGGCTCGATCTTGAACGGCTTGTCGAAGCCGAACCGCTGCGCCATCGTGAGCAGCTTGCTCTGGCCCATAGTGCCGGCGAGGCGGCCGAACGTGGAGTTGCAGGAGGCCGCGAATGAGTTGATCAGAGGCGGCGAGCCGCTGCACTTGGCCTCGTCGCCGTCGGCGTTGGGCAGCGTCTGACCCGACTCCGGCAGCTTCAGCTCGTTCGCGTCCACGGGCGAGTCCTTGCTCAGCCCGCCCAGCTCGATCGCGGCCGCCGAGTTCACGATCTTGAACGAGGAGCCCGGCGCGAAGGTCTCGTTCGCCGCCTTGTTCAGCATCGGGTTGCCGGTCTGCTTCTGCAGCGAGATGAACGCCCTGTTCGCCTTGGCACTGTCGTGCGTGGCGACGAGGTTGGTGTCGTAGGAGGGGTAGGACGCCATCGCGAGGATGGCCCCGCTCTTCACGTCGATCGCCACCGCCGCGCCGCGCTTGCTGGTGAGCCGCCGGACGCCGTTGTAGGCCGCCTGCTGTGCCTTCGGCATGATCGTGGTCTGCACCGCCGCGCCGGCCGGCTTCTTGCCGATCAGCATGTCGAACCAGTTGCGTACGGTCAGCCGCTTGTCGGTGCCGTCGAGCAGGCCGTTCTCGGCGCCCTCGATCCCGGTGCGGTTGAAGACGCTGACGAATCCGGTGACCGGGGAGTACAGCTCACCCTGGTGGTAGATCCGCTGGTAGTCCTTCTTGTCGCCCTTGATCTTCTGCGACTCGGCGAGCGTCACGCCGCCCGCGTAGATCTTGCCCCGATTGTGCTGGAACTGCGCCGCGAACTGCCGGGAGTTGAGCGGGTCGTTCTTGAGCTTGTCCGCCTGCGAGCCCTGGATGTAGTTCACATTGATCATCAGGATGACCAGCAACGTCATCGCTGCTATGGCCACCCGGCGTAGGGGCTTGTTCACGCGGTACTCACCACCTGGGTCATTCCCTCGTCCTGGATGGGCTGGGGTGCCGGGCGCCGCGCCGCGTCACTGATGCGGATGAGAATGCCGATGAGGATCCAGTTGGCGAGGAGCGACGACCCTCCCTGCGCGAGGAACGGCGTGGTCAGACCGGTCAGCGGGATGAGCCGCGTGACACCGCCGACGATCACGAACACCTGCAGTGCGAAGACGAACGACACACCACCGGCGAACAGCTTGGAGAAGTTGTCCTTGGTGGCGACGGCGGCCTTCATGCCCCGCTGCACGATCAGCGCGTACGTCAGCAGGATCACCATCAGGCCGGTGAGGCCGAGCTCTTCACCGAAGGAGGTGATGATGAAGTCGCTGTAGGACAGCGGGGTGCGCCACGGCTCACCCTGGCCGAGGCCGGTGCCGAGCACGCCGCCCTGACCCATGGAGAACAGCCCGCGCATGAGCTGGCCGCTGTCGGCGATGTACTCGCCGCCCTTGTTGAGGCAGGCGGTGATCCCGGTCTGGTTGACGATCTTGCCGTCGATCTTGCAACCACCGTCGAAGTACGGCTTGGGGTCCATCCAGGTGGCGATGCGCTGCTGGACGTGCGGGATCAGCGGGGCGAGCAGGCTGGCGCCCGCGAGGAGCACGGCACCGATGCCCACCCACTCGAAGCGCTCGGTCGCGATGTAGAGCATGCTCACGAACAGCCCGAAGAACAGGATGGCGGTGCCGAAGTCGTTCTCCAGGGCGAGCACGCCGAGGCAGATCACCCAGATGACGAGAATCGGGCCGAGGTCGCGGGCGCGCGGCAGGTTGAGCGGCCCGAGCTTCTTGCCGACGATCGACATCGCCTGGCGTTTGTTGACCAGATAGCCGGCGAAGAACGCGACCAGCGCGAGCTTGGAGAACTCGCCGGGCTGGATCGAGATCGAGCCGATCCGGATCCAGATCTTGGCGCCGAGCGCGCCGCTGATCGAGGAGGGCAGGAAGCCCGGCAGGGCCAGGAAGAACAGGCCCACGGCGCCGATCGTGTAGATGTAGCGCTGCACGATCTTGACGTCGCGCAGCACCAGCAGCGTCACGGCGAAGAAGATGATGCCGAGCGCGGTCCACTCGAGCTGAGCGGTGGTCGAGGGGCCGAAGTAGGAGACCTTCTTGCCCGCCGCGATGGCGTCCTTCATGTCCTTGCTGGTGTTGAGGTCCAGCCGGTAGATCATCGCCAGGCCGATGCCGTTGAGGAACACCGCCAGCGGCAGCAGCAGCGGATCGGCGTACGGCGCGAAGCGCGCCACGACGAAATAGGCGCCGGCCGCCAGGACGCCCAGGCCGAGGCCGTAGCCGTACATGCCGACCGGGAGGTTTCCGTCGCGGGCGAGTCCCACCTGTGCGAACCCCGCGACGGTGATGATCATCGCGAAGATGAGCATGCCCAGCTGGGCACTCCGCCGGGGACGCGTCGCGACGGGTAGTCCGGCTTCGTTCGTGGCGGTGCTCATGCGCGTTTGTCCTGTGACGGGCAGCCCGGCAGCGAGCCGGGGCGCCGGGCGCACTGAGCGGCCTCGTCACGCAGCTGCTGCACCTTGACCTGCGCGCCCTCAAGGTCGGTGGCCGGGATGCCCTTGCGGAGTTCCTGCTTGGACTTGGTGGTCAGCGCGTTCGTACGGATCGCCGGGCTGGAGGGCTCGATCACCTTGTTGGCGCAGCCCTCGTCCTGCTGGCCGCGGCCCTTCCAGATGGCGACGGTGCCGCGCCCGTCCTCGGCGACGGAGGTGCGGCAGACCTTGCCGCGCAGGTTGGTGACCGTCCTGCGGGCGCTGGCCAGGCTGCTGAGGTTGTCGATCGTGCGGGTGACCGCGGACTGGGCCCCGGGGTTGAGATCGGCGACCTTGAGGTTCGAGCGCTCCTTCACGTGGGAGAGCTTCTGGCCGAGGATCTTGTCGTTCATGCCCTGGAAGATCGTCACCTGGCCGTTGTCGGCGGCCACGTAGTACTGCTTCTGCACGGTGGTCCAGGCGACGTACGAGCCGCCCGTGACGAGCAGGACCAGGACGACGGCGATGCCGACGAGCCAGGGCCAGCGGCGGCGTGCCCGCAGCGGCGGCATCGGCAGGGCGTCGTCGTGCTGCGGAGGCACCGCCTGCATGTCCGCGACCGTCACCGCGGCCGACTGCTGCTGCGGCTCTCCGCGCAGCGCGGCGGCACGGTGCGCCGGGGACTCGCCGGCCATCGCGCCCCCGGGACCGCCGGCGCCGTCGGCCTCGCCGCGCGAACGGCTGGCGTTGTGCGCGGCACCGGCCACGATCGGCTTCTGCGGCGGGCCGGGCTGGGACTCCACCTCCACGACGTCGGCGACGACACATGTGATGTTGTCCGGGCCGCCGCCGCGGTTGGCCAGGTCGATCAGCTGGCGTACGGCCTGCTCCGGCTCGGCGACCGAGCTCAGCGCGTGGTGGATCGTCTCCGCGGTCACCACCGAGCACAGCCCG
>Ga0247774_1001802_pt1 | contig 10710 bp, 8 predicted proteins | sample UWRJL001104B6_FD_179933 | JGI IMG/M metagenome (GOLD analysis project Ga0247774, IMG submission 179933) | Plant litter microbial communities from Arlington Agricultural Research Station in Wisconsin, United States - UWRJ-L001-104B-6 | ecosystem: Environmental > Terrestrial > Plant litter >... | reverse complement strand
GCGCTCGGTATTCCCGACGCAGGATTTCCGCGGATTCGCTGGGTTCCTGGCTGTCCAGGTCGGCCAGCGCCGCGCGCGCCGTTGCCACGCGCGCCACGATGAGCTCACGCGCGACGGCGCCGTCATCGTGCAGGTTCAGCAGCTTCAGCAATGGCTTCAGGGTCGCTCCCTGGACCACGAGCGTGGTCAGCACGACGCAGAATGCACAGAAAACGATGAGATCCCGATGGGGAAACGCGCTCGTCGGGCCGCCGTCCGGCAGGGCCAGGGCTGCGGCGAGCGTCACGATGCCCCGCATGCCGCACCAGGAAATCAGCAGACCGGTGCCGATGGTGGGCGGCGCCATCGGTCTTGGATAGTGAGCACCGTATCTTCTTATGCGCCACCGGATGAGCCAGTTGTACGGCATCCAGATGAACCGCACCAGGATCACGGTTGCGCACACGGCCCCGGCGCACAGCAGGTACACGTCCCACTCTGCGCCTTCGACACGCGAGGCGATGCCACGCAGCTGCAGCCCGATGAGCACGAAGGCGAGCACGTTGAGCACGAAAACCGCAACTTCCCACACGGCGTACGACGAAATGCGGTGACGTGCGCCGATGCGGCCGGGCGCGTGCCGGCCCAGCGTCATGGCGTACGCGACAATCGTGATGATGGCCGAGAGACCGAGGCGCTCCGCCGCGACCCACACGGCAAACGTGCCGACGAACTGCAGGACGATGGAGACCTGGACGTCCTTGATCCATTTCACGACCCACAGGTACGTCCTGGCGAACAGAATGCCGGCGATCACGCCGCCGCCGCAGGACACGAGCAGCGTGGGCAGCACGCTCCAGCCCGAAAAAGCGCCAGTGGCGACGGCCCCGACAGCGACCCGGTAGATGATCAGCGCCGTCGCATCGTTGAACAGGCTCTCGCCTTCGAGGATGACGACTACCCGATGCGGAGGGCGCAACTTGCGCAGCACCGCCGTGGCCGCAGATGCATCGGGCGGCGCCACGATCGCACCGAGCGCAATTGCCGCGAACCAGCTCATTTCCGGCACGACAAACCGCGCGGCAAAGGCGACCGCGACAATGGTGAGTACCACTACCACTACTGCCAGCAAGCTCACCGGCACTGCGTTGTCGCGCAGATCTCTGGGAGAAGCATCGAACGCCGCATCGAGCAGCACCGGTGCGACAAACAGCGCCAGGGCAAGCTCCGGATCCAGCGTGACCTCCGGAGTGCCCGGCACGAGCGCGAGCCCCGCGCCGGCCAGCGCGAGCAGCGCCGGGTAGGGCACGCCGATGCGATCGGCCCAGAGCGCGAGCACGGCGCCGACCAGCAGCAACAGGATGAGGATCTCGAACAGGACCATCGTTTCAGCGCTGCAGTTCGCGTGCGAGCTCGTCGGCCACGGGGTTCAGCGGATCATTCGGAAAAAACCGTCCGAAGTCACGCAATAAAGCGCGGGCGGTCGGCCGGTCGCCACCGTCGCGAGCCACGCGGACCATGCGCAACGTTTCGGTTGCGGTGACCGGACGATAGCCTGCATCGACGTTGAGTCGCTGGCGCGTCACCGCGATGGCCTCACCGTAACGCGAGATCGCGAGCAGGCGAGGCACCAGCTCCTGCGCAACGCGGTCTGCGAGGCGCGGCTCTTCCCACGTGGAGATGCGTTCGAGCATCCAGCGCAGCTCATCGACGGGGCTTTCGCTCGCCTCGACGGTGCGCATGAGCGTTTGCCACGCGTTCTTCTGCGCTCCGCTGCGCCACTCGCCATAGATGCTGTCGATCTTTCTCTCGCGCACGCGCTGGACCTGCACGGGCGACACTTCGAGCTCCGCCCGCTCCATCGGCGAGTCGTCCGGATCTGCAATGCGTCGCTCGAGAATCGCGCCTCCCAGCAGCGACAGCACCGACAACCACGCGAACATGAGAAACGCGATTTTCACCAGCATCACGACGTGATCGCTGATCGGCTCGAAGACCAGCAGCGCGTACGCGAAGATCCAGAACACCAGGATTGCGGCCAGCACCAGCAGATAATCCTGCTTCAGCCAGCGAATGAGCCGGTACCACTGCCGTGGATCGAGCGCGAGCAGCGCGGTATCGGTCGCGGTCTGCACGGCGACCACGGCCGGCAGCAGCCCCACCGCCGCGAGCCCGATCACCGCGCCAACGAGCTTGCCGGCCCAGAACTGCGCGGCGTAGAAAATCGCGAAGAAAATACCGGTGATGATCAGCAGCACAAACGACTTGCCCTGGTTCAGCGGATGCACCATCTCCACCGACAGCACCGGCTCGCCTTCCACCTTCCAGCAGATGTGCTCCACCGTGACGAGGCCATATTTGAAGAACCATGTGAGCATGATGGCCGCGAGCGGAATGCCGAACGCGCCCACGCTCAGGGCCAGCGTGAGCAGCAGGCTCGCGAAGAGGATGAAAATGATCGAAGCCAGATTCGCCGGATAGGCGAGATAGCGCATCACTGAATCGAGTTGCACGCGCGAAAGTCCGTTGCCACACCTGAGGGTTTTCCAGAAGCAGCGAGCTCGATCGAGCTGCCTGCAACCGGATCATGAAGCCGGGGTTGCGGCTTCGTCCAATCGTGCGGGCACGGGGAGAACGTTCGCGTGCCGCTGGACGGCACCGCCGGGTCAGGGTAGAGGCAGCGCCGTCAGCACGACGCGGCCCTGGGCATCGCGCTTCGAATCGATCATGAAGTTGTCGCGTAACGCGACGAGCAACCCGTCCACGTCTCCGGCACGGAAATAGCCGCCGATGCGCACGTCGCCGAGTTTGTCGTCCGCCAGCACGAATCGTGTGGTGGTGTAGCGGTCGACTTCCGCCAGCACCTGTTCCAGCGGTTCTCCCTGGAAAACGATCATGCCTCGTTGCCATGCGAGGCGCGCCTCGGCTTCGCCGGCGTCGATTTGCCGGACCGTCTGAAAGCCCGGCTCGACGAGCGCGGTTTCGAGCTCACCGACGATGGTTTCCGCGCGCATTACTTCTTCGCGTAATCGCTCGGGCGTGTTCGGCAGTCGTGGTGGCGCGTAGAGCACTTTCACGCGACCTTCGGTGACTGTGAGCTCGACGTTGTCCGGCGACAGCACGCGCACGTTGAAGTTGGTGCCTACGGCCTGCAGCACGCGCTTGCCCGCATGCACGTTGAACGGCCGCGTCGGCTCGTGCGCGACGTCGAAGCTCGCTTCGCCGTATGCGAGGTAGATGTCGCGGTTGTGAGGCGAGAACACTACGGTCATGCGCGTATTGGTGTTGAGGCGGACGGTGCTGCTGTCACCGAGAGTGACAAATCGTGTCTCGCCGATGGCTGTGACGTACGCGTCGCTCGTGACCGCGACCGGCGGCACTCGCTGATTGGTGAGATAGAACCAGGGAGGATGGCCGGTGATGAATACAGCACTCACTGCAGCGATACAGGCAGCCGCAACGGCAGTGAGTGCGACGGCGAGAAAACTTCGCCGCGGTTTCGTTTCCGCGCGCTCGGCGTCGAGCGGAAACAGCTCGGCGAGCACGGAAATGACGTCGAGGCCGCGCCACAGCTTTCCCATCTCGAGGAAAGCTTTGTTGTTCACGGTTTCGCGCAGCCAGTCGCGCAGGCTCGAGCGCTCGTCGCCGGTCAGGCCGCGGTCGAGCCGCGCAAGCCAGAGTGACGCTTCCTCGCGCGCCTTCCGGGGGTCCGGAAAGGCGACGAGGTTGGTCACGTGCGATGCCTCTCGCCGCGCTTCTTCGCGTCCGGATCGCCGCCGCTGCCCGGCACTGGGCGACTCGCTGTGTCGACGTACTCGCGACACATCATCAGGCCCTTCGCCAGGTGCTTTTCGACCGTGCTCTGGGCGATGCCCAGGCGATCCGCGATCTCCTGCTGGCTCAGCCCGTAGACCTTCTTGAGGAAGAACGCATGCCGGCACTGCTCCGGCAGGCCGCCCACGGCCCGGCAGAAGGTGATGAAGCGCCGGTTCGCGTCCAGCTGCGATTCCGGCGATTCGGCCGTCAGCTGATAGACCTCGGGGAGCGACTGGTCTTCGGTCTGCGCGTTGAGATTGTTGCTCGCCCGCGAGACGTGGTTGAGCGCGAGGTTCGTCGCCGTGCGCAGCAGGAAGGCGCGCGGGTTACGGATGGACGCCCTGCCGGCGGCTTCATAGGAACGCAAGAACGCCTCCTGCAGGATGTCGTCCACTTCGTGCCGGCTGCCGATGCGCCCGATCAGGCGGCTGAGGCTCGAACGGCATCTGAGGAACACCGCGAGCAGGCCACGGCCCGATGGGAGCTCGCTGCTGGGCGGCGCATTTGCCGCCGGCCCATTGGCCACCGGTTGGCCGGCCGATCCGTTGTCTGGCATGCGACCCTCTCTACTTTTCGCGTGCCCTGTGCTGCAGCTGAATATAGACGTGGCCTCGCGCGCGGGGCAAGGAACAGCCGGCCACAGGGCGGGCTTCGCGCAGGACGTGCTCGTCAGAACGTGAGAGTGACCGTGATCGTGTCGGCATAGCTTCCCGCTGGCACGTTCTGGCGCGCCGGAATTCGCCCGTAGACCGTGTACGTCGCCCCCGTGCCACTGATGCTCAGGAGGCTCGTGCCGGGCGAGCCGTCCCCCCAGATCGAGAGGCGGGTCGGGTCTGTGTACAGGTTGTAGATCAGGACGCTCGGACCGTTGCGCATCTGGCGGGCTGTAAAGCTGCCAGAGCCCGTTCCCAGCGTGACCTGGAAGGGCGTGTCGGTATCGCAACTGACCGAGAGGCTGCCGGTAATGTCGGCCGCCAGCGAGCTGAACACGTCGTATTCGCCGAACGTCAGGTCACTCACATTGATCGAGCATTCCGCCGTTGCGCGCGCCCCGCACACGAGCGCTGCCAGCCCCAGCAGCAGACGCGGGCCTATCGGACGCGACATTCGAATGGGCCGAGTCGCGGCAATGGGTCGGCGCTTGGCGTGAATGCAACGTCGAATTCACACGATCCGTCCGCCCAGGTGGCCCGCAAACGGTTGCGGTCGGCGAGGCGGCTCACGTAGACCTCGCCGCGCATGCCGGTTGGAAAGTCATCCTGCGAGTCCGAGAACCGTACGATCGCGCCCGCAGGCAGCGGCTCGCCATTCTCGAGTTGCACGGTGAGCAGCGCGCCGTGTGTGCGCTCGACAGGAAAAGTCAACAACATGCCGCTGCGATACGCCGGGGTCGCTTTCATGCGAAGCGCGCCCACCGACATGTCGAGCGGAAGGTCCGCCTGCTCGATGCTGATCTGGTTGTCTTCATACGGGCGCAGGCCGGGGAGTATGGCGTAGCCCGCAGCGTTGGTGCGCGCCACGAGTTGATTGTCGCGGTAGATGCGAACGTCCGCCTGTTCGCCGACCTGCGCGATCGCGAAGCTGCTGTCGATGCGCCGACTCGCGAACAACCCAGCACGCATGAACGCAACGCCGCCCGCGGCCGACGCGCGCGTTTGAACGATGTCGTTCACCTGCTCGGCCTCGAGTGCATAGGTGCCGATTTCATTCTGGTAGCTCAGCGCACCTTCGGCGGCTTGCGTCGCGCCCGCGCGGGCACGCACGCGATAACCAAAGCCTTCGCCGGCAGGCAGGCTGCGCTGCATTTGCATGTAGCCCGACGCGCCTTCGGCTTCTGATACGACGCTGAAGTCCGCATTCGTGCGACGGCCGAGCGAGCGGGCGAAGCTGATACCGTAAACCATCTCCGAAGTGGTGCCGGCCACTCTCATCGCGGAGGCGGTGACATAGCCGAATCCGCGCAGATCGATGGTCTGGCGCACGCTGACGATTTCGACGGGCGTGTCATTGTAGAAAGACTGACGCGTGTCCATGAGGCTCAGCGAGCCGGCACGTCCAAGTGCGATGCTCGCGTATAGCTGACTCGTGAGTCGCGGCAAGCGATTTTCGTTCAGCAGGCCGACGTGCCGAAACGCTTCGCTGGTAGCGCGTGCGTTCACCCCGAAGCTCATGCGACTCGCGCTTCGCTCGATGCCGAGGGAAACGAGGCTGCCGGTACCAGCCGCTCCCGTGCTGCCGGCAACAGCAGCGCTGACGACGCCGAGCATCGGAATGAGCGCGCCCGCTGCGACACCGGCGGTCTGCTGATCTTCGAGAATCTCCGTGTGCACTTCGCCGGTGAGGCGGCTGGTGAACCCGTAGCGCTCGGTCGCAGACACGATCGGTCGGCCGTAGTCGCTGCTCTCGAGGCCGAAGTTCTCCCGGATCGCGCCTGCCTCGATCGAGTAGTCATGCAAACCCGGGCGCAGCAGCCGCGGGCTCGAGTAGTACGACTGTGTGATTACCTGCTCGCGGCCGAGCATGTCACGCACGACGACACGGATCTGGCCATCGCCGTTGACGATCGGCACGTCGCTCACGTTGAAAGGTCCGCCGGGCAGATCCTGGCGCATGCGCAGAGCGTCGTTCACATAGAGCTCGAGCGTCGAAGGCAGCGTGGATTCGCCGCCGACACTGGGCAACGGAATGGTGATGAGGCCGGGCTGGGTCGCGAAGTTCGATGCCCACTGGATACCGCCGAAACGCGCAGCGCCACCCCAGCTGCGGCTGGAGCCTGTGATCGAATCGCCGAGCCGCAGCGTTGCGACCGATTCGGGCCGGTCGAGCGTCCAGGTGCTTTCGAGACGCACGGACTGCGAACCGGCGCTCTGCTTGCGTTCCACGAAGCGCGTGGTGGCCGTGCCCGCGCGACCGAATGCGCCGGCTTCGAGAATCGCGCTCGCACCGACACCGCCGCCCGTATTCATCGCGACGACGTCATAGTTGAAGAAGCCGCCCGGCGGAGGTGCGGGAGCAGGTATGTAAGTGCGTGTCGCGCCGCCGATCTGGACCGCATCGAAGAGTCGTGCCGGTGCTTCGACGGAGAGCGTCTGGCTCGCTTCGTCGACGCGGAAGTTCATCCCGGGAAAAGCACCGAGCGGATAGAGCGTCGTGCCGGGGATGGAGCTGTCCGACTCGCGTGGTAGATGCAGGCGCCAGGTGCGCAGTTCTTCTGCGCCGACCCACAGGTTGCCTGCGTGGTCATAGCGTACGAGCGCCGTCGTTCCGGTGGGCTGGCCGTTCAACGCGACGGCGAGCCACATCTCTTCGGCAGCCGCGGCCTTGCCTGTCGAGTCGTTGGCGGGAGCGGCTACGTCAGCCTGCGCTATCGTCGCGAGCCAACTGAAGAGCGCCGCCGCCAGATACGGCGTCAGTCTTGCAGTGGGGAGTTGCGGCGACATAGGGAACGCTCACGGCGCTTCCAGCACCACGTCGGCGCCTTTGTCGCCGAAGTCGGTGGTCGATGCGACGTGCAGCTTCGCGCCAATCGCGGGAGCGGCACCGGTCTTCAACGCCCATGTACGCGTGCTACCGGGAAGCACGTATTCGGCGACGTTTCGATTCCCGAGAGATTTGCCGTCGGCGAGGCTGATGTCGAGCTTGATGACCTGCGCGTGCGCGGTGCCGCCGTTGGTGGCGTGTACGAGCAGCTGATTGTCACTGTCGCGTGTCACGCGCCAGCGAAGGTCCGGAGTTGTTGCCGCTGTGGGCACGACGAAGATGGGCATGCTCACGAGCAGCGTGACGTTGAGTCCGGGCGCCTGCTTTTTCGGCGGGACTTCACGCAGCGTGAGGCGATAGGTGCTTTCGCTCGCCGTTGAGCCGGCGGGACGTCGCAGGCCGATGCGCACGATCTGCGTGCCTTTCGGTGCGAGCGTGAAAATGGGTGGCGTGGCGAGCACGTCGCTGGAAGGCACCGTAACGTCCTTGCCCATGCTCTGCGACCATGCAAGCGCTTCGAGCTGTACGAGCGTCTGCTCGCTGCTCTCGTTGCGCACCGTGATGGCGGCGACCGGCTGGTTGGCAGACAGCGTGACCCGCACGGGATTCACGCTGAACGAGCCGGCCTGCGCGACACCGACGCTGGCGAAAAAAATGGCCAGGCCACGAAGGGCCTGGCCAAGGATCAGACGATTCATTCTTAGCGAGGCTCTTGATCAGAACGTGATCGTGGCAACCACGGTGTCCGAGTAATTGCCCGTCGGAACGTTCTGGCCTGACGGAACGCGACCGTAGACGTCGATGTCCTGGTTCGCGCCGGTGCCGGTATTTTCGACGTCCGAGCTTGCATCGTTGCCCCACACGGTCGTGTGGGTCGCTTCGGAGTAGAGCTGGTAGCTCAGGTAGTTGGAGCCCGACTTCATGCGCCGGACCGGAGCTGCATCCGTGGAGCTCGCGCCCGGATCCGGGCCCTGTCCCAGCGTAATCGTCGCCGGGGCGCCAGTCGTGCAGGTCACACTGACTTTGCCCGTGACGTCGAGCGGCGTGGACGCGTTCGCGACGACGGGGTCGTACTCGCCGAACGCGACTGCAGTCGTCGAAATCGTGCAGTTCGCCGACACTGTGGCGGTGACACTGAGGTTCGCCGTCTGCGGTGACGCGGCTTGAGTGCCCGACACCACACCGAGCGCCAGCGCCGTCGCGCCGGCCACGGTGAGCATCCGTGCGCTCATCTTCTTCGTGAACATGGTTACTCCTAATCCCAAATTGGGGAGCCAGAAAATCGCCTTGCGGCAACGCCGTATCGGGATGCGGAGCGGGGCCTTGAGAACCGTGACATGCGAATTGTGTCGTCTCGCACAAAAGCGGGGCGCTTTCGGGGATGAATGCGTATTGCAGCTCCTTTTTGCGAAACGCGGCCGGGACCATCGTCGGCGTCGGGGCGGAGGCCAAGCGATGGCCGGCTGTCGGTCAGGTGGCTCTTTCCCGGACGGACAAGCACTTGCGTTGCCGAATGCGGAGGGGGCGCCGGAGCTACACTACGGCCCGCCAAACGGGAGGCACCCCAGCGTCACACGCACCACCGGCCAAAGCCGGGCCTTTCCGTGGCGGAATTCACCTTTCTTTCGAGGACAACCCGATGAACGTAGCGCAAGTCATAGCCGAGGTCATGAAGCGAGAAGGCTGTGAGTGGTTGCTGGCCTATCCGCTCAACCCCTTGACCGAGTCCTGCGCTGCCGCCGGCATCCGCCCGATCATCGTTCGCCAGGAGCGCATCGCCGGCCACATGGCCGATGCGATTTCGCGTGTTACCTCTGCCGACAAGGTCGGTGTGTTCGCCATGCAGTCCGGCCCGGGCGTCGAGAACGCCTTCGGTGCCGTTGCGCAGGCGTATTCGGAAGGCGTCCCGATGGTCGTCATTCCGGCCGGTTCTTCGCGCGCCCAGGCGTGGGTGAAGCCGGCGTTCAATTCGACGCTGAACTTCCAGCACATCACCAAGCACTGCGAAATCATCACGGTCCCCAGCCAGGTCGTGCCGGCGCTGCGCCGTGCGTTCACGATGGCCCGCAATGGCCGTCCGGGCCCCGTGCTGCTCGAAGTGCCGGGCGACATGTGGAACGAGGAAGTGCCGGGCTCCGACAAGCTGGATTACAAGCCGGTGCGCCGCGTGTCGTTCGCGCCGGATCCGTCGGACGTCGATGCCGCCGCTGCCGCGCTGCTGAAGGCGAAGCGTCCGCTGCTGTATGTCGGCCAGGGCGTGCACTACGCGAAGGCCTGGAACGAGCTGAAGGCCGTTGCGGAGCTGGTCGAAGCGCCGGTCACCACCAGCCTCGAAGGCAAGAGCGCGTTCCCGGAAACCCATCCTCTGTCGATCGGTTCGGGCGGTGTCGCCTACTCGAAGGCCGTGTTCGACGAAGTCCAGAGCTCCGACCTCGTGTTCGGCGTCGGCGCCAGCTTCACGGCGACGGGCTTCGGCATCCGCTTCCCGATCAAGGACAAGCAGTTCATTCACAACACGAATGAACCGGCGGACATCAACAAGAACATCTACACGGACCTGCCGCTGCTCGGCGATTCGAAGCTCACGCTCAGCATGCTCCATGACGCTCTCAAGGATCGTCTGAAGGGCAAGCCGCGTGGCCTCACCAAGGACGTGCAGGCACGCGCGAAAGCGTCGAACGAGCCCTGGCTGAAGGAGTGGATGCCGCGCCTCACGAGCGAAGCCTCGCCGCTTTCGCCATATCGCGTGATCTGGGACCTGCTGCAGGTCGCGGACGTGAAGAACACCATCATCACGCACGACGCGGGTAGCCCGCGTGACGAGCTCTCGCCGTTCTGGCGCACGGAAGCCCCGCTGTCGTACATCGGCTGGGGCAAGAGCACGCAGCTCGGTTACGGCCTCGGTCTCGCGATGGGGGCGAAGCTCGCCCACCCCGAGAAACTCTGCATCAACATGTGGGGTGACGCGGCCATCGGCATGACCGGCATGGACTTCGAAACCTGCGTCCGCTGCGAGATCCCCATCCTGTCGATCCTGTTCAACAACCATTCGATGGCGATGGAATTCAAGGCCATGGCCGTGTCGAAAGAGAAGTACAAGTCGACGGACATCTCCGGCAACTACGCGGACTGGGCGAAGGCGCTCGGCGGCTACTCGCAGCGCGTTACGGATGCGTCGCAGGTTGTGCACGCACTGCTGGAAGGTATCGCTGCCACGAAGGCGGGTCGCCCGGCACTGCTCGAGTTCATCACGACGCAGGACAAGGTGTACTCGACGTGGACGGACAAGTACGGCAGCTGAAGTTTATCTATTGGAAAAAAGTCGCCGGGGACCGGCGCTTTTTTCGGACATCAGCTTCGTTTCCGGCCGTGAAAGGCGTGGCTTTCACGGCCTGCTCCGGTGCGTAGCTACGCCTGCCCAGAGGCTGATCCTCT
>Ga0247774_1001801_pt1 | contig 10712 bp, 8 predicted proteins | sample UWRJL001104B6_FD_179933 | JGI IMG/M metagenome (GOLD analysis project Ga0247774, IMG submission 179933) | Plant litter microbial communities from Arlington Agricultural Research Station in Wisconsin, United States - UWRJ-L001-104B-6 | ecosystem: Environmental > Terrestrial > Plant litter >... | reverse complement strand
CACAGGCAGGGCATGGGAATGAATGTCGGGCACATGGGTGCCCAGTTTTGCGATGATGGGCAGGGCGGGGCTGAGGATATGGAGTTGGCTTTGGATGAGATTGCAGCGGAGTCTAGCAAGGGGGAAGAGAAGCGGAAGGTGGAGGAGAAGCAGGACAAGGACAAGAGTGGAAAGAAGAACGCGGGGAGGGATAAAGCGAAGAATGAGGGCAAACATAAGGGGAACCATAGCAAGAAGGTGGGACATTAATATGAGAAGCGATTTGGCTAGAACTCATGCGGAGAGTTAGGGTGAAGGGGATGGGAACTCCGCTCGGCGTTTAGGATTCGCGTATATCTGCCTTTCTTCCCATCTTCCGGAAATAAATAATATATTTGAGACATCAGTCTTCTTATTTCTGGGTTCTACGATCATAAGCAAAAAGTATGTTCCCTGGCTTTCAAATCCTACATCTCCAGCACTAATTCTCTAATAAACACTGAGTGACCAAGTTCAGGTAATGCCACTCAATACGGTTCTCCAGTCCCAAAATCCAATATAGCTAACACCACTAGGACATTTCCATGTAGAAGTCGCCAAGAGTCTTTCACCATTCAGACTGTCACCAATAAACCCTTTCACCAATCTTCAAATAATAGCCGCCAAATATTAACATGGCGGAGAATACCAAATCCGCCAAGCCAACCTGGAATAATTCAATCACCCCCTTAGTGTAGACCCCTCACAACCTGAGATTGTTTGTGAGGTTGTAAAGCGGAGGCGACTGGACATGCAGTTCGTCGTGGAGCATCTTCGGTAATCGCTTCACTGCCATTGTTTCCGCCCGGTGGGAACAAGCATGCATGAAGGGGTAGTGTACCGTGAAATTATTATGTGTTTGCCGATTAGAAAAATGCCAAGACTTACAGTAATCTTAGATAAATCGCGAGGCCCCTGGTTAGATAATAACCAGTCAGAAGCCATATGTGGCGGAGGGAGCGTCTGGAGACACGCTAAAAGTCTTCGGCCCTCTAGGATCACTGCATAGTTAGGAGTGAACCAATTGGCGCCAGGTCGGTGTTGTCAGAAGTACGGCACTAAAAGATAACTGCAAGATGTAGAGAGCAAAAGGCGTCCAATTCTCGATCTTCTTGATGATTCTAATCAGCGTCCTGCGCCGCTTGCTTGTCTTGATTCTGTCTAAGTGTTACTGTTTCAACTCCAATATTTGGAGTTTCAACTCCCCACTTCGGGGGCACTCCGCTGTCCACATCAGATTAGAGCTGTCCTTTTGACAGGTGTGAACAAAAGTGAATCCGAGCCGCCCTAAATTCAGAAGCGTAGGGCCAATCAGTGATTCCAATCAACCAATCAGGATCCGTGCGTTCCCCTAGACGAGGTAACGAGTAAGTAGTTTACATGTACACGAGGCACCAAGTTCAGACTAGCCTTTGCAAGTTAAAATGTTTCCCACATTCTCCCTGTAACAGCTAGGAATGTACGTGCAAGACTTGACATTCTTCCCGCGGGTCATTGTGGCTCCGGACATAAAGATGGCAGGAAGCCCCATGGTTTTATACTTTCTTTCTCCTCTGTCCAGAGCAACCTCTTTATTTCTTCACTCTACCCTTGAACATATCCAATATAGTTGGTTCACCCTTCACAAACAGCAATCACGCTCAACCACACCACCACCAGCCAGTGTACATTATCCAACCTCAGAAGACATTCACCGTTAACGCCCCTTTTCATTATTACCATGCCCAGCGCTCAAGATCCAAACCCCCAAAGGCCAATCAGCTTCAATGACAGGTTAAAAGTGTTTCCTCATCTCCTTTGATTGACCAGCCTTCTCTTAACCCTCCTGGAGATTACCTTTTGTCTCTATCCCTGCGGCCTGAGTCGGTCTCTATAGTCCTTTCTTCTCTTTAAGATTCAGTTTATAACATATTCTGACCATCAATATTTACCGTCTAGTAACGTCATCATCGTCCAAGTGCCTCAATACAACCCCAGTGTGCAAGCCCAGCCGGACACGACGCCTTCCTCCGAGTCTACTATTGAATATTGTGACACCATCCCTGCCCGGGTCCAGCGTGCGATGCTGGCCCAGCACCGACGGGATGTGGACACCAACCTTGCATACGTCGGTGCTGTGTTCCTCGACGGAGACGATTGGAAAGGCGGGGACGAGACGGATATAACCCTCAATAAGATGCCAATGGAGGTGATAGGGAGGAGCCATGTTGAGGAGCAGAAACATAAGGCAAAGAAGGGCAAGTCAAAGGAGGGCTGCAAGAAAGTTGCGGAATAGACTACCTGCAGAGGCAAAAGGACCCGGAGCTGGAATGTTTCAAAAGGATTCGAATCTTCGCCTCTATCAATCTCATTCTACATCTCTCGGTTCCTTTCAGGGTATACTCCACTTCAACCTCCACACCCCCAAATAAAACCAATATACTTGACGCCAAGGCCTCAAAACCTCCCAGAGGAGCCATAGAGGCCCGCGACTGAATTAGCTACATTAAACATGTGTCTTTCCCCATCCACCCTCCCAGCCAGTGTTGGGAAACCTCTTAGACCACTAGCCCAAATATCAAAAGGTCGCCATCTAATGCAGAAAGTAGATAAGGATCGAAAAATGTTCCTTTTTTCGTAATGTCATTCCCCATCCGATCCGAACCCGAACCGTTTATGCAACCATTCCGTTTCCCATGTAGGTCTGTATATCGTTCCGATCGGTCCCTGCTCAAAATCAAGCAAGAAACACCCCCAAAAAACACCGTCGCTATCGTTGCCCTTTTGTGAAAAAGTTCTTGTTGTCTCCCTTTTCCAGAAATCAAATCTGATGTCCCAAGTACGCCGTATTAACGTTCCCTCCCGGTCCAACAACCGGCGAATGCCCTTCAACGGGACTGTGCCTCGGCTCGGCTCCGAATCCAGATCCAGATCCGCTCCCCTGTGGATCCATCCCGGCACCACCAGCACCGGACATGGAATCGTAACCCCTACCGATTGGGCTCCTCAGGCTAGTGATATCATAAACACCACCCCCACCAACACTGGTCCCGACCATGGTCCCCTCCACCTCACCCACCACCCCCTCGACATCAACACCAACCCTGCCTCTCCCATTAACCTCTCCGTAATAATACCGTCCGTTCATCGTCTTGACTCTGTTGTCTCGTTCCTTGCCTTCTAGCCTGCTCACTCCTTCGAAATCACCCCTCATTTTGCTTTCGGAGATGTAATACATGGCGCCGGCGACGCTTCTCGGGTCGACGGGCATGTGCGGCCACTTGATAAACAGACTCCCCAGAAGCGTCAGGATCATGAGGCCGATAATGACGAGGGTGATGCGTGCGCAGACCTCGTGGGTGCGTTCGGTCTGGGTGAGGTTGTAAGGGATGTTTGCAAGCAAGAGCGGCAGGAACTCGGAGAGCAAGGCCATGAATGCGACGCAAAGGAGGAAAAAATTGTTCTCCTTGATGCCGGCGTAGATTCCGTACACGCCGTGGGTGGGGCGGGTGAGGAGGATGGACTTTTCTGGGGGCTGCGGGGAGCGAGACATGAGATGGTAGGGAGTCGCGATTGCCACACCTGAGAGAAGCTTTCGTTAGATTTCATCCTACAAGTTTTCACCCCATGTTTTGGAGGAAAAAAAAAGGAGAAAGGAAAGAGAGGAACACTTACTGACGAAAAAAGAAACCCAAGCGAAGGTAATCACGACGCCAATCCCCGCAAACAAGAATCGTACCCCAAACGACTGACTCTTCATAAAGAGGGTAAAGTCGTTGCTCCCATTTCTCGTAATGTGATAGTACAGAATCAACACAAACAGACACCCGAGGAAGAACATAACGGCAATTCTCCAAGGGTAGCTCAGTGCGATAAAAGGTACGACGTGTCTCTTCGGGCCTTCCTCCGAGTCGCGTCGCCGTCGTCCTCTCCTATCGGCGTCGTGGACGAAATCGTCGTCCGAGTCGTCCGACAGCAAAAGATCCAAATGCGGGGAATCGTTGCCCTGCGCCAAGAAACGGCCGGCTTCGTCGTGGAGAATGATGCCGTATTCGTCGTTTCCGTTGGAATTGCGGAACCACCCGAAGGAATACTTCTTCTCCGCCATCTCTTTCCTTATAGTTTCTTTCCTCGAAGATCGAATCCGAACATCCCGGCTACGCGAAAGCGAGGTTATCCCCGCTACACTCCACGGATTTGCATACAGCCCCGTCTCCCAGTTCCGCAAGAAGAAAATCAGAACCAGCAGAAGCATGACAATCAACGCCATCAGCGCCAAAAGCGCATGCGTCGGCCCGGGCGAGATGCCCAAGTCGGCCGCACACCCAGTGACGTCGTTGATGGTGCACTTTCCGTGGAGCTTCAGCCCCAGTCCTTCCGTCGAAAGGGGAACCATCAACGACGAGCACCAGACGATCATTGTGGTGATAAACGGCACGGGGTGCCCTTGGAAGAGCGTGAGGAAGGGAACCACGAAGCCGCGGATGCCGCTATAGTGCAGTGTCATCGAGTTGGCGCCCAAGGCGCCGCCTTCTTGGTTGAGGGCGTAAAAGGGTTGGTAGAGCTTGGCATTGAGGTCGACGATGCGGAGGACAATGGCTAATAAGACGGCCAGGAGAGCGGGGAGGAATTTTCCTAGGAAGTATTCCGCTTCGTTGACGTCGTAGACTACGGGCACCGTGGTCGTGGATGGGCCGGGGGTGCCTGTTATGATATCGGCGATGGTCCTGGTGGTTGAGCTGACGGACGTGAAGGTGCTTGTGGGTGTACTCGTAATCGTCGTGAGCTTGCCTGAGATGGTGGTTACGATCGTCGATGGGGAAGGTGTGGTGACGATTGTCGTCAGCTCGCCGTCGAGGGTCGTCACCACGGTAAAAGTAAGCAGATTGCTTGAGGTTGGCGTCGTGATGAGTTCAAAAGTAGAGAGAGTCCCCCCGATTTGGTTGGTAACGGTCCGGGGCGGCGGAGTCGTCAAAATGGTCTGGTCTACGCCGTTGACATTCGTCACAACGGTCCGGGGTGCGTCCTGGACTGTCGTGGTCTCAAACGTGCCTCCAACATTGGACACAACCGATAGAGAAACTGCTTTAAATATTCCCGGGGTCGGACCAGGGGTCGGCGTGACGGTAATAACCATACTCGTCACCTTCGGCCCCAGACGAGAGACAAAGGTCTGCGGAGCAAGATTGAGAACCTGGGTTCGCACCTCGTCAACCGTCTTGACCACCGCGACCGGCTTTCCGGCGATGGTGCCCGTAATGGTCGCCGCCGGCTCGACGGTGGTTGTAAAGCGTGTCACGGCGACCGGACCCCGAGCCTGCACGTCGGGCGTGTACGTAACCTGGATGGTTGTTGGCCCCAGCGAGAAATAAGTCTGGGTGCCCTTGGGAACTGTCTGCTTGGTCGTCACCGGCAAGGTGTTTGTAACTTGTGTGTGCCTCGTGTTGGTAAAGGTCTGGCCGCCTGTGACACTAACTTTCGTGGTCACCTTCGTGAACTCCCTCGTGGCAGTCGTCGATACGACGGAAGTTTCTGTCTTGGTGGGAGGTCCACTCCCACCATTTCCCGGCCCGTTGTTTTCGGCGTCGGGAGGCGGTTTGGTAGGCCCCGGTGGTTGTACGTGGGGAGACTTGGTTGGGCCTGGCGGTGGCGGCGGCGGCGGCGGCGGAGTGACATCCGGTGGACCTTCAGTCTCGAGCGGCGGGGTGGGCTGCCCATTCGGCGGTCCCTGTTCAAATGGCGGGGTGTTCGGTGGCTCGGCTCCGGCACCACCACCGCCGCCATCGCCATCGCCATCGCCATCATTCTCACCATCGCCGGTATCATCACCGGCACCGTCACCGGCACCATCACCGGCACTATCACCGGCACCATCACCAACACCGCTATCTGCTCCATCGTCCTCGTCGCCTGCTGAGGGAGTGGCATCTTGGGAAGTCATTACTTTCGATGCTGGAAATGCAAAAGTGGCAGTCATATTCTGACAAGCAGCATTCTCAGTCTCGGTACCACCTTCAAGCCCCATCTCTGTGCCGATCTCTGTGCCGGTCCCCGTGCTAGTCCCAGTTGCGGTCTCCGTGCTAGTCCCTGTGTTGGTTTCCGTGCTGGTCCCCGTGCTGGTCCCTATGCTGCTCTCTGTGCTGCTCTCTGTGCTGCTCTCTGTGCTGCTCTCTGTGCTGCTCTCTGTGCTGCTCTCTGTGCTGCTCTCTGCTCCGTTCCCTGTCCCGTTCTCTGTCCCAGCCGCGGTCGGCAACCCATCTCCAATGAAGCACGACAGCCAACTGCAGACCATCATCTCAGTCCCATCAGCTGTTTCAGTCGAGCATGTAGAGTTTTCTGGCGCGGTAAACGGCGGTGGAGTAGTAGAGGCACCTGGCGACGAGGCATCGCTCGATGAGCTGGTTGTAGATGTAGAAGTGGCTGAAGACCCTGCTGAAGAAGACGATACGGAGGATGAAGTCGGCAACGATGAAGACGAAGATGACTCTGAGCCCTTTCTGTTCCCACCACTGGCTTGCTTCCCCTCGTCTCCGCCGTCAGCACCATCGCCGTCGCTAGGACCTGGTAACGGCTCATCTGTCACGGTTACCTCCTGCACGACTGTTACTTGCGTCACGAACGTCTCTTGCGTCACAACTGTCTCCACCACAGTCACCGGCGTCCCACCCACGACAACTGTCTCCAAAAGGTCTGTCTCGCTCACTTCCGTCGTCGACCCCACCGTAACGATACTCTCCGAGAGCTCAGGCGGCTGGATGATAGTCTGGCTGATCACGTCCGTCGTAATCATCGTCGTGCACACCTTGGCACCCCCACAAGGGTTCAAGGGAACCTCGATCACAACCTGGCCTGGCGTATCCAACCCCGGCCGCAGATAGTCCGGGAGCTGCGTCGGCGTCGGTGCTGCCAGCGTCGCCTTCAGTTCGGGTGCCGGCTCCGGCGGAAGCGTTACAACCGGGGTCCCGTTGGCCTCGATCGAGGCGACCTCACCGTCGCCAATTTCCTCCCTCTCCCATAGTAACCGCGTCTCAATCACGCTCCGCCGTACCCACACGTGAGGGACGTCTCTCCTCTCCACCGTAACCTGGGCATCCGCGTCGGACCCGGGCATGCGCTCCCGCGCGACTATCACCAGCGCGATGAGGACCGATATGATCGCCGCCACGCACGCGATAAATGGCCATCGTAGCGGGGTTGGTCGGTAATTTGGTCTTTTCCCCGTCAGAGGCGGGTAGCGAGCTTTTTCGGTCCCATTACCATTTCCGTCCACGCCTGCTCCGGCTCCGAGTCCTGCTAATGCTCCTGATGACCCTGCCCCGGAGCCTTGCCGCGTATCCTCGCTGTCCTCTGTGGCCTGGAGATTGTATCTCGTGTTGTAGTCGTAGGCAGAGCCGTCTGGCGGCCGCTGCGGCTGGCTGGGTCTCCACATTGTCGTCGGCGCCGGGGAGCAGCAGCTGCTGCGGGCTGCATATCACCGCGACTCAACAAAAAAACCTCCTCTTATTCAATTGCGGTGGAAGACAAAAAGGAAACAAGGGTAAATTTACAACCACGCGAAATGCATGGAACCAGAGACGCACCAGATTCGTGAAATGGAGGGAAGAAAAATGAGGTGACATGGAGTCCCGGGCCGGGAGGCTGGTGGGTGTCCACTCAGTTTTGTTTGATTTTTAGCGGCAGCCGGGACCCGAGAAAAAACCCACCAGCAGCTACCTGGCTAGCCCAGCTGCAAATCAGGCAACTGAAAGTGGAAAGCAACAAGTGTCACCCGGTCGGCGATTTGAGGAGACACGAGGAGACGCCAGTCCGAGACAAGGGACCACTAGAAATTGCTCGACACGAGCCGAGCCACGCTAGCTCCGGCACCTCGATCGCGGTGAGTCCTGAGTGTCTCCACTGGGTGGTTTTCTGCGTCTTGTCTCTTTCTTCTTGCTGCTACGAAGGTGCTGCGGGGCAACATGCAGCTGGCGCGCTGCTAGTTCTGAAAAACGCTTGCGTGGCGATCCTAGAATTCCAGATCGTTCTTGCTCATGAATTTTGAAATGCCCGCCTCTCATTCGACTGTTTTCGTCTGCTACCCCTCACCAAAAGCCTCGTGTTCGTCTTGCCCGTCCCGCTCCGACCTTTGGTCCCAATGCCAGGGCAGAAGTTCGCCTCCGGTTTCCTCACAGGCACACTGTCAAATTGACGGATGGGATGTGGGAACGGCCGAGAGAGGCAAGGGTTACAGTGCATGCGGGAAAGCTCGTAGACGGAACGACCTCTGTGTTACCGGTCCCGAACGTCGCGGGCTCATTTGCGTCTAGAGGAGCGATGAAGAGAGCTCGCAGGTCACCGCACAAGTCTTCGCTGCAGGCTGCCGGCTGCTGGTCTCCAGCAGTCTTGGCTTTGGGGGCTGTGCCGGGTCGTGTGGAACCAAAGGAACAAATGACAACCTCGGCATGTGCGTCAAAGAAGACCAGTCAACACTGCCACAGCCATGCTACAAATATAGGGCTGAACAATGTTGAAACAGCGAGCAATTTTGCCCAGCTCGGGGTCATTTTTGGCCGCTAATTTCGAGCAGAGCTTCGCCAAATTGCCCGAAAGAGTTATATTCATCGATGCGTATCTCTTCCGCCGCCATTTGCAAGCCGTCCTTGCCGGTGCTTGAACTGTAGCTAATGTTCTGTCTTCACTCCTATGCCGATAGATTCGCATAAGTATTTCCTTTGAATCCATCTTTTCTCCCTTTCTCGACGGGAACAAAAGGTTAATCTCGACGCCGGGAAGACATTCACTCCGCCAGCCTGCTCCACACAGCAATCAATGCTCTACCGCATCGCTAATTCGATACCGGCCGGACCGAGACTGTGGCGGCGTTGCGACCACTGACAATAGCTTGAGGACAGCCCATGGTGAACCTGCACCCTTTCACTCGCGCTAAGTCTTGAATGCTGGCAATGGCGTCGAGAATGAATCGTGAAATTTTGGGCATGCTGCCACCATGCATGGTCAAAGCTTCCTGAAATTTGATGAGGGCAATCGTGGCGGCAAGCCTTGTCAACCATGATCCAGCTCGAACGGAACCTCCAATCTCGCTGCCTCGTTGGGCTGTAGAAATAGATCTCGGAGCAAATTGATGATGAACCTCAGGCGTGCCAGCAAAGCGGAATGCAAGGGAGCTAGCTGATTGCTATCACTTTGCCAAAAACAAGTTTCTCAGCACCCAGGCGGTAGGCAGGATCCCGAGACAACAAAAAGTTACCAACGCATCAAGTTCTTGTCCCAGTGGCTTTCGAAACGGAGTGGCTGAGCTCATGAGCGACAAAACTCCCCGTTGCAGTGCTCCAGCCCACCCGCTCCCCTGGCAAATCCGAACACTTGCAAGCCTGAACAAGCAAAAGCCAATCGGGATGCATCATGGCCGAAACGAAGCCACACTTCAACCACCTCAGCTCGGGGCCCATGACTGGCTGAGGTCCGCCCGGGTGAACTGGCAAAATCCGCTAAGCGCGTCTGAGCTGAACCAAAGATGAGGAGCAGGGGTTGTCATTGGACAGGCCGATCCAGCGATGCATGCGACGCTTCGGTCGAGAGATTGTGAAGTGCAGGCAGATGACGAATTCGGTTATCTTTTCCGCCAGTTTGGCGTCGACAATCTACTTTGTCAAGCGCAAAACTTCGGTCAGGATCGCATATATGACCTTCAAGAGGGCTAAAAACTACTCTCGGGATAACGGCTTGCTGACACTCTACATTCCTGCGGTGTTTGGGATTGATTACATCGTCAAGTTGCCTCTTTCAGGGGGCGCGAGCACCTGATTGTGGAGAAAAAACGACGTACAAAGTCGATGACAAAGGTGATGGTGGAAGGGGAAAATGGAACGGTAGGAGTCTAGCCACGATAGAATGTTGCAATGGGTTCCTTAGTACGAGAGTGATTTAGAAACAGAAGGCTGGATTGATTCAGGTGGAAGGACCTTGGTAGCAAGTCTCAACTTAATCGGGCCGACGGCATGCCTGAGGCAGCAAGTGCGTTGGACTAACCCTAATTTAGCATAACCCTACTTTCAACGCGATATATCCATGAGGAGCCGAGAGTAATTCACTCGGACTCATCAATCACCACAATCGGAGTTAACATGCCTTATGTTTGTTAATACAAGCTTTCTGAGAAACTAGTACGGCGTAACGGCAGAAACACGCTCCCTCCGGATTTCCATACAGCTCTATGGGCCTAAAAAGGAATGGCATCTGCTTGCGAAATCCGGGCACAAGATCAGGTATAATGGCAATCTCTGCAAGCGTAGAAGTATCTACTCTTTGTTCTTATATTTGGTGTAGGTAAAGGTGCTTCGGCTGACGCTATATCGCCTTGTCCTAAGACCTTCCTTGCGCCTCGTCCCTTTGGTATTTAAGCCTCCTGTTGGACTCCCTTCTTGCCTCCCTAGCATATGCCTAAGATTGACCTCATACTTCTAAATAAATTCAAACTGGTTCTTTAATGGAAAGAATCTACAACTCCTTAGGCAATGTAGGAGATAAAGCCGGACTCTCCAATTTTCCAGTCCAGATGGCCCTGACCGGTGTCAGATTACATAGCATGAGCCCTCGCTTACTACAAATATCCCAGATATACTGATTATGCTAACACGGGCGGAGGCAAACTCTGCGTCAACAAGAAAAGCTAGTAGTTAGAGCTCATTTACGCTACTATCGGCAATGTTCACAAG
>Ga0247774_1001800_pt1 | contig 10714 bp, 12 predicted proteins | sample UWRJL001104B6_FD_179933 | JGI IMG/M metagenome (GOLD analysis project Ga0247774, IMG submission 179933) | Plant litter microbial communities from Arlington Agricultural Research Station in Wisconsin, United States - UWRJ-L001-104B-6 | ecosystem: Environmental > Terrestrial > Plant litter >... | reverse complement strand
AAAGGCTGAAAGATGCTGCGTCGTTCTCGGCAGATAGGACCCTAATTCGAGGCGTGTTCGGAAGTCTAGACTGGGGCCCTGCCGAAGTATTAATTCCAACCTGAAGAAAACTATGAAGTGGGATATATTTTCGCAGTCCCGGGATCTCGTCCGCTCGGTCCGCCAGGATCTTCACCAACTCCACATATCGGTCCGCTACCGCATCTGCGTTGGAGTCCATTTTCGTGGACGGACATCACCCGGCTGATACCCCGCGTTACTGTGTCGGGGATTGAAAACAGATGAAGAAAATGCCTTCGAGAGAAACTGGGTAATCAGAATATATCTCATCTCGAAAATGACGCAATTATTGAAGCGCTAGCTGCGTCGTGGCGTAGCGCCATGCACGTACGCCGCACGGCAGTTAAAATATCGGGAACCTAAGAAACTCTCTATAGCCAGGGATTGAGACTCGTAAGCTAGGACTAAAACTTGTCTGAGCTAAATTTCCTTTCTAGATTGGACTCTGACGTCCATCGTCACGAACTGCAATGCATTGCCCGAGAGTTCTGCAGTCGGACAGTTACTTGAAATAGTTAATATTGCCTCGGCGAACGGTTTTTAGAGCCGAGCACAACAGCCGTCCTGACTTAAGTGCAGAAAAGAGGGCGAAGGAGGTCTATTGAGACTGATAGGCATGGAGGAGGAAGTCACAGAAAGTCAAGCCACGGAGAATCGAGTCACGGAATATCGCCGAGCTACGGAAACTTGAGCCACACGGGGGCATAGCCACGCCGACGTCAACCTTACTGGCAAGACGAGACAACTACTGCCCTCCGCGAGCCTCTGTTCACGACATCATATAGTTGGATGATGGACGATAAAAGTATGTCCGTGAGGCGGATCACGGTCACGATTTGGAAGTTTGTTTGTTTGGGGGAAGGGGGCAGGATTTTTAGCCACATCTTGACGTGTGACAAGAAGTTGGTTGTGGCTGGCGATATTAAACGAACAGGATTTCTCGAGGTGTCTAACTAGTCGGTAGAGCACAGTAGGTCGTTATTTGACTCACTGTGAGAATGGTGGCAGTGGCGACGGTCCAAGTTCTGGACCTTTCCAATAATGTGATGTGGCATAACACCTGACTTAAATAAGCGGGATTCCTCTAACATATGGACCGTGCTTAAGACACAGGAGTGGAGCTTATGTTGCATAACTATATTCTCCAGAACACAAAGAAAATAAGGCAACATTGTGGCGGGTGAAATCGTCCACAAATGCGACCCCACCAGAGAGAGAAAGGCTGACGGTCATACAAACCCCAAGTGGAGCCCAAAGCATGTTGCCTGGAATAAAAGAAGGTAGGTCGTCAACAAAGAGCCGATACCATATTTGGGTACGGCCTTGCTGTTTCCGATCAGCTGCGACGGTGAAGATCTATGGTGACTGGGTGGTCCCGGCCGGAAGATGGCGAAGGCCAAACTTGGACTTCACAAAGTCGAGCGGCGTTATCCCTTGCGCCTGGAAATAGTCGTCGCAGCAACTGTTTCACCCAGCGCCAAACGCGATGGTTGTATGCCCTCGCGCCGAAAATTTCCGGCCCGTTGCTAGCTCTAACGCATTATTAGTTCGTTATTCAACATTTCATCTTGGACTCGAAACAAACCATATGCCTCCCATAAGTATTGCTACAGCGCGCGTTGGCAACGGCCTGCACCATGGCGCTCAACATAATGGCGCCTTCCCACGAAGCAGCGGTCGCCCAGATTGCCTCGGAGTGAGAGCTCTTTTATAAGCTACGAGGCTTTCGCGTCTTCCACAAATCCACCAACAGCACACGGCCCCACATAATGCCCCTGTCATTAACATCAGCGCTATGTCGAACATTCTCAAGATCGATGCTGCGTCGAAGGTGGACGGGGTGGAGCTCGATGTGCCCATAGACACTTGTCTAGGCGACCTTGGACCACGACATGATCTCCCCGGTGGTGATAGAATTCCAGACATCCCGCTGGAGGTAGATTTGCGGGCTCGGCCAGGGAGAACAGCCGCTTCGATCCGGCAACTTCGACAAGACCGTTAGGTCGGTGAGGATCTTGCCTCTGGCGAAGTAGTCAACAATCTCGCAACAAAATGCGGACCTATTCAAAGGCAAGGCAGAGACAGCTGGAATAATAAGAATCCCAACGAGGCTGGAGCTCAGCTTTATCCCGGCAAAGTGATTTATGAGACTCACATTATCATCCTCACACGAGTGCCGGTGAAACCATGGAAACGATTAAGATGGAGATCGCGAACCTCAACAACGAATACGTTAATTGGATTGCGTTTTCCAAAACGCACGGCATTATCATGACAGGCAAGCTGGTGGGTGATATTCTGTCTTCGGAGATAGTGCAGACCTTCAATGGATCATGGGATCTTTGGTTTTATAATGCATGCGAAGGGAACATCAATAAACCGAGGTCTATTGACTATATTCCTATCGCACAGTATCTATTCCGTAACGGCTGATGGGGCTTTTTGGATCGAAATGAAGTTTTCAACTATTTTGGGCTTGTTCCATTCGGCCCGGATACCAGGTGGTTCTTCAACGACTTCATCTATACCTATATGCACTACAGATCGCTTTAGGGCAATAAACCTGTCTTTCGGGGAAATGGCGGTTCAGAACATCTCACTGCCATACAATGCAGACGAAGAATTTATTAGCTACAAGTCCGAGGATATGGGGAATATGGCGGTTGTGGCTTTGTCTCCTTCATGCAAGCGCCAACGTTTCATTCTGACGCGAGAGACGATCTGATACTTAACACCGGGCTTTGGGGTTTAAGGTTCTCGAGACATAAAGGAGTTTGTGCAGTGGAACCGAGAATTCGAGGCGCGTTTACCCGAACCCGGTGGGCGAAATGGCCTCCGTTCTTATACGTACTACAATAAGGATGGGGTTCGAAAACCGTACGACAGGGAGAAGGGCTGGTACGACAACTTGCGGATAAAACATTTCACTACTTCGTTACCCAAAACCTACGAAAAATACACGCTGATGTCGAAAAAAGGAGAGAAAAGCAGAACAGGTCGTGGCTTCGATGGCTGAGGTCGCATTTGGCTGCTCCAGGCATCTTGGGTATTCGATTTGAGGTACAAAGCGGGGACTGCCTCATACAGGATACATATACTTTCCGTAAGGGCCACTCCACTTACGTCCATTCTCTGATACTGCGGTCGAAACTTCTGATGGCGTGGTCGAAACGGGGTTTCCCGAACGGCTGTGCGCGTGGCAGTAACCCTTTCTCATATAAAGAAGCCGACCTGGTCCTGGACACATCAATGGGCGTTGCGCCTTTTCCCAACAACATTCGCAAAATGTCCCGCGCTCCAGGCGCGTTGGAAGAAACAGCCGCTTCCATCGCAGAGTCGAAGTACTTGTTCTCTTGAAGCCTACTGTCAGCTGGCACCCCTGCATCTAGCAGGGCTTCGACCGCCGGCACGCAGGCGTATTCACAGGCTGCTCCTAGCAACTCCCCAGGTTGCGCGGCCATGTTTACGTACGGACGGTAAGGGCGCAGCCGACTTCTACTAGTTGTTCCCCCCTCCGGGAATTGCGTAGCGATAGCGTGACCAGCCTGCGAGTTTACTTCCTCCTCTCTACGCTGCTTGATGAACTTGGCTACGTCGAACAGCCGATTCTGCCGTATTAGGGAGGGAACCACATTGACGCTGCCGAGTATGATGCCTTCGAGCAACAGCCTTGCACCCATATCCCCCTCCCGAAACCGCATCGGCACCTTGGTCGCGCGGAGGATAATATCTGCCAGGTCAGCCCGGTCCGCCACCAACGCACACAAGAGGCTCCTATATAGCGAGGGCTCGTTTTTGAACGATGCCCCGTGCGCCAGCAGCACCCGCATGACCTCGTCGTTGCCGGCCCACGCTGCCAGCACAAGCGGCGTGTACGTCTCGCTCCGCCTATCCCGGTTGATGGAGTGCGTCTCGGCCACGCTGTCGGGGTCGGCGCCGAGCTGCAGGAGCTGGTCCACCACGTCGACACGGTTGCCGATGACGGCGGCCCGCAGGCCACGGTGGAACACCTGCGGGCTCACGTCCCGGCCGCAGTAGTCTAGGAGCGCGTGCAGGGCCGCGGACGCGTCGTCGCCACGCCCATACTCGATGCTTTCAATGATGCAAATTCTCATCACGTCGCTAGACCGCCGCGGTTTGCACCGCAGCAGCAGATGGATCATGCGCACGTCGGCGTTCCTGGCGGCCGCCTGGAGCGGGTTGGATGCATCCGTGTCCACGTTAATACCCCTTTCTAAGAGGCGCTCCACGAGCCCGTACTGCCGACATCGGGCGGCGGCGTAGAGCGGCGTCCCGAACAGGTCGCTTGGCTCTGCAAATGAGGCATGTGCCGACAAGTCGCCGTCGCCGTGTTGATCCTCCAGGATGGGTTCGTAGACATGTCGAAGACCGAGCACGATGGCCGCCGGTAGACGATGGGGATCAATAGACGAGCAGCCACTGGCCAACTCCTCCCGCGGAATGAGCTTGCGGATGATCTTAGAGAACCAGCCCTTTGCCCAGCTGTACCCGCCAGAGTCGTCAATCTGCTGGCCGAGAGACACTAGTGCTTCGTACCGTTTCTCTTCGTTCTCGGGCTCTGGGAGCAGCTGATCGAGCAAAAGGTTGAGAAGCGTCGAGATATTACTGTTCCACTGCGCCTTAATCAAGCCCGGCCGGCGAACGAGCAATCGTGCGAGAAACGGAATTGGTGAGGTCCCGTCCTTGGGCGCGACGCGAAATTTTCTTGTCAGCAAATCCGTCCTGTATCCTCCGTGCGCATCTATGCCGACAGCAAATCTCTCGAGCGAGATTAACAGCTCTTCCCTAAAGAAGCCTGAGAACGTATTAGGGTTAGCTTTGCTATGACCCTTTCGGTCGGCTGCGCCGATCGTAGATAATACAGGGAGAAGGGAACAGACGGTTGACGAGCCGCAGTCGCGATATTTCCTTTCCGTCAACCATAACAACAGTCACGTCGAGAATTTCGCGGATTATTTCCAGTGGGAGGGCACTAAAAGGCATGATATCGTTCCCCGTTAGGGTTATTGCCTTTAATCTTCAGTAGCGTCAAGTTCTCGAATGACTGAAGTTGTCCACGTCCATTTACGACACCCGCGTTATTCTGTTGGTTGAGCCACTCGATGTTCGGGTGGGTAAGCTTATTAATCCGATAGCGTCGATCCCGTTTTGCCGAGAGGAAGGAAAAGTTTCTGGCTCTGTACTGCGCTATCCTAGCTGTCTCGGTGCGGAACGGAGAGTCAGGGCCTCCCTTTGTTGCAGATAGAGTACAAGCACCCTTGGCAGACTTCCAATAGATGCTGATCAGTCATGGAAAGACAGCTCCAACCCACCTGGTGTTGAGATGGGGGTAGAGGTGAACATCACATGCGGGCTCGGACCATGACTGAAGAATTCAGGAATCCAAATAATTAATTGAAGACAAAAAGCTTGACTCCCTACCTAAATCGGATTTCAGGTAACCTACTTCGTAAAAACACGCGAAGCACATCTCGCGGCCCAAGGTCAGCTATAAAACTCTACCACATAATGTCCACACCAATTCCCAAGCCTGTGGTTCGGGTGTTCTGAGCGGGTTCGGGTATCGATGCGACGGTTAGGCCCACCTCGAGATCAATGGAAATTGCCTTCGCGCAATCGCCTACCTTGTATCTATTGTCGGAAAGGCGGAAATTATCAACCAAGATGTCTTCGACGCCAGGGGTTGAACCTTCCAGCTGGGTCCGACAATTAGATTCCAAACGAGTCCGGGGTCTCGCCAAGGCTTTCCGTCGCGGCACCATAGATCCATTGTAAAACCAACTCAGCCTCCTTGCACTCCCATCACCGAGCAGCTGGGCTAAAACATTGTCAGCTTGTCAGCTTGTCGAAGGGTCAAATTGTCAAACCGTGGCTCGGTCAGTTTGGCGTCGCATCAATTCACCAGACTTTATTCATCATGAGATGGCACAACTATCATACGAAGTCACCCCACCTCGCCATCGACCAAGAACCGCATTGATGTCGGCTCACCGAGTGGGCTGCGCCCACCTACCGCTAGAACCGACCAATGCCGTGAGCAGAAGCCCCTGGGCATGCTACCACCCTCCAGGCCGCGCTGTCGCAATTGCATCCCCAGCCCCACCGCCCCTTGAGAAGCCACGAAGCCTACCCAAGTGCCAAGTTACCTCCCCGACAATCGCATCGTGGCAAGGATTGTCATGGGCCGGGGAACCACATCCGGCCCACCTGCACGCGCTACCCAATCCTATTTCCGAACCGTCGTGGTTTTTGGCTCGCTGGTCCCAGCTTGCAGGGACATGGTAGGAAAATGGTGCATCGTAAGTTATCAACACCCAGAGGTCCCCGGATTCGCCCAACCTCTCCACTCTCGCGCAGCGACCTCTGATTCTCACTTGGGCGACGACTGTTTGCATCTCAACCACTCCATTCTCATCAAACCTTCGCAGCTTTGATTTCCGAGTTAGAGTCGCATCTCGCGCCGTCACTCGGAATCAAATGGTTGACGGCGGCAAAACCTTCGATTGCGATGCATATCGTAGCATCCGATTTTGCCCTCTGGGCAAGGTCAGTCGAGGCGGAACGCGACGCGGTTGGGTCCGAGATCGAAGGAAGTGAGGCCGTGAAGGACCCGCACACATGGCTTCAGAACGTGGCACTCGCCATCACGGTGGGCTCGATGCTTCTGGCGCTGATCGTGTGCGCATTACGGGCGTATATTCGCGTAAAGATGAGGGGACTTGCGGTGGACGACTGGCTCATCTTTTCAGCCATGGGTTTCTCGATTCTTTTGTCGGCCTTTTCGTGGTTATGTATGTGCATCGTTCTCCCGACAGGCGATTTGCCGCGACGGGGAAGTCGAGCTGACGTCTCGCACAGTTATCAAGGCAGCCTATATCGGAATTCACGACATCGACGTCCCGAAAGACCTCAGTCCCACGGCAGGCTTGGAGTGGAATTTTGGGGCAGGCTTGTCCTACAGGCCAATCCTTGGCTTGGCTAAGATGTCAGCCCTATTCTTCCTCCTCCGACTTGGGCAGCACAGCAACCGCCTCGTCCTCTTCATCTGGACACAGATCTGGCTCAACGTTGCCTTCAGTCTCTCGATCCTTTTGATGTTCATATTCGGCTGTGATCCAATCAGCCACAACTGGGACATGTCGAGTCTGGGAATGCAATGCTTTAACGGCCGCTACTACGCCCTGTATTCCTCGGTCAGCACCATCTTCACCGATTTCCTTGTTCTAATGGTGCCCTTTTGGATTCTCAAAGACATTCGGCTGGCCTTTAAAGTCAAGGCCGCCATTCTTGCCATCTTTTTGCTCGGATTGCTGTGAGTTCCCTGGGAATTTTCTTCTTTTTTTCCTGTGCCGCCGCCTCTCGATTGTCAATTCACCCGCTAACGATTGGTTCTCCAATACAGAGTGACGGCATTCGGCACGGCCCGTCTTTATTTTATATTAGCGGCTTACTGGTTCCCCAAACCCCGCCCGGACAAGCACTTTGCCATCGGATACACCGTCATGATCGCGGAAAGCAACCTGGCCATCATCACGGCGTCTGCCCCTGCCTTGTGGCCCCTCGCCCGGCGTTGGTGGCCAAGCCTCTTCGCTGGTCTCAGGTTGTCCCACGGCTACCAAGGCCAACTCCAGACGATTGCAGCGCGAAGCGACGACACCGGAGATGTCGAAACTGGCGTGAAGCGGCCGCGCCGCTGCTTTAAGCGAAGACTCTGGCGATCATGTGCGGAGCCGCAGAGAAACGACCGGGAGATGGAAAACAGGTGGGGCACCAATCACTTCCTCTCCGACCGCACCATCGGCGGAACCTCGGTCGTGTCAAAGAACGCGCTGGGCTTGCAGAGGGCAACGACGAGAACGTCAGTCCTGGGACGGTCATCGCCCGATTCGGACTTTTCAGACCTTTCAAAGGACTCGCAGCCGGGCATTCTTTGGACGAGGGATGTGACGGTCGAGCACGAGCAAGTCGAGCCACCGCAGACACCGCGACCTACCACAGCCAAGACGTATCCCCGACGGAAAGACTTGTCGCAAATAACGGGCCTGCAATAAAGGGCTAACGCAATTGATTGTTGCAATAATGTATTGAGGTTTATTGGACTGGGCATTGGGAGTAAAAGCAAGATTCTGCGACATTGGTGTTATAGTTACCTCTTCGCCGTTTGGAAGAGCAAAATGCGGGACAGCACGGCGTCTGGTAGGGGATATCTCAATTCAAATGAAAGAGACACTGGCGCATGGAGTTGAGACATGCCACAATGGGGCATGTCCCTCCGGTGGGAGAATTACTATCTGGATTGCTATTTAGATCAACTCACCAAGGTTTCATTCATGGCAGCCTCGAAAAGGTTGGCAGTCAAAATGAGTATTGAATTTTAAAGCCTTGCAACGTATCTATCGATCTAATTACCGAACAATGTGGATCTTGTTACTGTTACTGTTACTGCTCCAGAGTCACTACAGAGGAAGCCTGCGGCCAAAACGACGTGTTTCATTCCCTACCTCTATCTCCCATGCTAGTCTAAGGATCTTGGATGATGATGCTACACTGAATTGACAAAGAAAAATGCCAAAGAGGCGGGTATCTCTACGGTCTTCTAACTGCATTCAAACATCCCATTCCAACGGCCCTTGCCCACTCATTCTGGGTCTTAAACCCTCTTAGGGTCCCACCAAACCAAAACCTCGTGTCCCCCCTTCTTCACCGAGCTAGCCATCCTCCCCACCACAATCCCCAACTTCTCAGGTATATACAGCACCAGTTCATACACCCCCCGGACAATGAACCACGCCGCCTTGCCGAGCCATCCAAACACAGCCTCGAGAACGTCGTACGACACCTTCCCAACCGCCGCGATTCCGTGCCAAATCGCCTTGGGCAGGGAAATGAACGTGGTACGCGTGAGAGCGCAGAACGCGTTCCAGACATCCTGGATGGTGATCTCGCGGAAGAAGGTGACGATGGCCGAGATGAGGGTGTGTACAACCGACACAAACTGCTTGACGATGTGCCACACCACGCTGCCCAACTTCTTGGTTACGGCCCAGAGCCAGATGCCAATCATCTTAATCGCCTTCCAAATCGCGGCTGGCGTGTTCTTGATGAGCTTACCCAGCCATTTGGTCACCTCCCAGACAAACTCCCCCACTTCCTTGCACGCCTTCGGAATCTTCTTGATCCCTCTCCACGTAGCCTTCGCGGCCCTCTTCGCCCGCCCCGGAAACGCCTCGACCTGCCTCTTGCACCACCCCCCAAACCGATGCCGATTCCGAACGCAGTACAGCACGCTCTCCTTGATGGGTACGTATATGAGGTATTTGACGATCCCCTTGGGGATCCTCCAGAAAATCCACCCCAGCAACCTCCCGACACTCTCCCACGCCTCCCTCGCGCGCCGCATCGCCACCGCATGGTGCGCCTTCCACCTCCGCAGCTCGCCCCCCCTCCGCATGGGCAGGTACGCCACCACCTCGCGGTGGCCCGCCTCCGCCGCCAGCCGCAGCGCGAGCTGCCCGTCGGGCGCCACGACGCCGTCGTCGGCGCCGCAGCCTTCTATCAGCAGCTTGACGAGCACGAGGTTGCCCTTGGCGGCGGCCACCTGGAGGGGCGTGCGCTCGGCGCGCTGCCGCCGCCGCCGACGCGGCGTCCCGTCGGGCGGCCGGGCGGGATCCCACCACGCGCCGTAGCCGTCCACGTCGGCGCCGAGGGATACAAGGCAGCGCGCCATGGCGGCGTTGCCGGCGTCCACGGCCGCGATGAGCGGGGTGGCGCCCGTGTGGGCCAGGCAGTTGGGGGAGAGGATGCCGCGCTGGACGAGGAGGGTGACGAGCTCGGTGTTCTTGGACGCGATGGCGGAGAAGAAGGTGCGGATGAGGTTGTCTTGCGTCTGCCAAGTCTGGTACGCTTCCGTGTCGGACGGCGGACGAGGGTCGCCAGGGTGGTGTGTCAGCGGCAGGCCGAGGGCCGTGGCGTCGAGGCCGTCGAGCTGGGAGGGGATGGTTGTGGATGTTTCGGTGTAGAGGGGCACGGCAGTGTCGTCATCGTGAGCGAGGGCAGGCGTGGGGGACGATGAGGAGCGGATGAGAGGCGGCGATCCGTCGAGGTCTGGTATTTTTGATGCCGAGGAAGATGACATTTTAGAGCCTCTTGAAGGACGATTGACGTTCTCGGCGGAGATTTGGTTGTTAGGATACGTGATTGCGATGATCGGAATTAAAGATGCAATACGCAAGGAGAAATCGCGCTACCTAATATTTATATACAAAAAAAAATCAATCCGTATGCAAAGCCCATGATCCCCTCCAAGATAAAGCCACCGACACTAAGCAAAACGTAGACGCTTCCTCGAGGGCTGGCCAAGCCAGTGGGCTGTGCAGAGGAAATTAAGAGCTTAAGGCTTCGCCCCCGATTTATCGGGAAGCTGGTGCGAAACAGTGACTGAGTGCTGCTATCTGGTTGGTTCAGTGGAGGGAACCCACCATGTGCCGCTACTCGGAGAGGGTTTCTTGCTAGGCAGACGAACACTCGGCCGAGGGACGAGAGCCCCGGAAATTCTCCAACGGTCCTACCGCGCTGCAGTGGGAATTTTCACATGCTGCTGCATGGCCGACCCGGCTTAGTACCTAATCGGTGC
>Ga0247774_1001799_pt1 | contig 10717 bp, 9 predicted proteins | sample UWRJL001104B6_FD_179933 | JGI IMG/M metagenome (GOLD analysis project Ga0247774, IMG submission 179933) | Plant litter microbial communities from Arlington Agricultural Research Station in Wisconsin, United States - UWRJ-L001-104B-6 | ecosystem: Environmental > Terrestrial > Plant litter >... | reverse complement strand
ACGCATGCGGCATTACGAAGTTTCATTTCCGTTCTACTTTCAGGGAGGACAGAATGACTACCCGGAGATGGCCTTTCGCGGGCCATCGGCGCGACGTCGTTTCCGCCCGGTGAGGCGCGACTCCTTATCCTCGGGAAACCGTGAGCCTGGGCACGAACCGACGCCGTCACTAATGAGGGCGTTCCATTCGGTTCCACGCCGTTCCAGGCACTAACGCGGGGACGTCCAAAAGCGCGTCGCGGGAGTTGCCGGGCGGCGTGGCCGCCGCCAGGGCCTCACTCGCCGGTGTAGACGGGGTCGCGCCGTTCCTTGAACGCCGCCGCGCCCTCCGCGCGGTCGCGGGTCGTCGTCAGGAGCGTGGAGAGTTCGCCTTCGAGCCGGAGGCCGTCGGCGAGCGGCAGGTCGAAGCCGCGCAGCACCGCCTCCTTCGCGTACGCGACCGCGCGCGGGCCCGTGCGGCGGAACGCCGCGGCGAGCCGGTCCACCGCGGCGTCCAGCTCATCGGCCGGGACCACCTCGCTGACCAGGCCGATCCGCAGTGCCTCGGCCGCGTCGGAGTACTCCCCGGTGAGGATCATGCGGAGCGCCGGGCCGAGGCCGATGAGGCGTGGCAGCCGCTGGGTGCCGCCGGCGCCGGGCAGGATCGCGCGGCGTACCTCCGGCAGGCCGAAGACCGCGTCCGCGGTCGCGACACGGATGTCGCAGGCGAGCGCGATCTCCAGGCCGCCGCCGAGGCAGTGGCCGTGGATCGCGGCCACGGTCGGTTTCGGGCAGGTGGCGATGGCGTCGGTCCACTTCGGGCCGGTGCGCTCCTCGCGTTCGCCGACGAGGGACGACGGCGGGGTGAACTCCTTGATGTCGGCCCCGGCGCAGAAGGACCGGCCGCCGGCACCCCGGATCACCAGGACGCGGACCTGCGCATCGCCGGCCGCCGCGCCGACCGCCTCGGTCAGCTCGCGCCGCATGCCGGCGTTGATGGCGTTGTGCGCCTCCGGCCGATTCAGCGTCAGCGTCGCGACACCCGCGTGGACGTCGACGAGAACGGTGTCACCCATGAGTTCCTTCCTCCAGCCGGCCGGCTTCGCGCAACGACTCCCGTACGGCCGGGGTGATCGGCCGTACGGCCTCCTCGCCGATGTGGGCGACCAGGCCCGCGGTGCGGCTGAGCATCGAGATCCCCCGGTGCAGCCACCACGGGACGCCGATGCCGAGCAGCAGCGCCGCGGACACGCCGGCGGCGTTGGGCGGCAGCGTTCGCCCGGTGCGCTCGGCGGTGACCTCGGCGACCGCCCGCAGGCGCCGGATCTCGTCGGTGGCCACGCCCTCATCGGCCGCGACGACCAGCAGCGACCGCGTACGGGGGTCTCCGTCCCGGTGCAGCGCATGGCCGATCCCGGGCACGCGGCGGCCGGCGGCCAGCTCGGCCGCCACCACGTCCTCGACCGCGGCGGACTCCACGGCGCCGGCGGCGACCTCGTCGGCGATCCGCACCAGGAGCTGCCCGGTCTGCTCCATCGTGCCGAGGATCCGGCTGCCGACGCCGAGCAGCCCGGCCGCGACCGCGCCCTGCACCGCCTCGGGGGCGACGTGGTACGTCATCCGCGCCGCGAGCGCGCTGGGCTGCAGCCCGTGGTCGATGAAGGTCACCAGGACGGCGTCGGCCACGCGGACCGCGCCGGGCGACGGCGCCTCGCCGGTGATGGCGAGCAGCGCGGCCTCGGTGAACGACACCCGGCCGACGAGCTCGTCGACGAGGTCACGGCCCCGCAGCGTGATCCGCTCGGCGTTCGCCCGTCCGATGTCGGTGCGCATCGGCTCACTCATCGGGCCCGCCCGCGACGAAGGCCAGGGCGTCCAGCACGACGATGTCGCCGGAGCGTACGAGGACGGGGTTGCACTCGGCCTCGGTGACGCGCGGATCCGCCGCGCCCTCCACCAGCGCGGCGAGGGCGCGGACCACCGGCGTCAGCTCCCCGGCCAGGGTGCCGAGGTCCGGCCGGACCCGCCGGATCCTCGCCGCGGCGCGCAGTCCCTCCAGAGCGTGCCGCAGCGAGGCCGCGTCGTAGGGCGGCACCAGGGCGCGAGAGTCGCCGGCGTCGTTCGCGTCCACACCGCCGGCGCCGAGCAGCGCCCGCGTGCCGAACACGGGGTCGGCGACCACCCCGGCGATCAGCTCCACGCCGCCACCGGACTCGGCCTGCTCGACGACCAGGACCGTACGAGCACCGTGCTCGCGCCCCATCGTCGCGAACGCCTCGCGCACCTCCGCCTCCGAGGCCAGCCCGACGCGTACGGCGCCCACGACCGCCCGGTGCGGCAGCAGCGGATCGATGAGCTTGAGCACGCACGGGTAGCCGACCTCGGCGGCGGCCGCCGCGGCCTCGTCCGCCGTCCGCGCCGTGCGGCGCCGCGGCAGGGTGAGCCCGAAGCCCGCCAGAACGTCCATCACCTGAGCCTCGTCCACGGCCGCGCGGCCGCCGTCCACCGCGCGGGGAACGAGCCGGCCGACCGGCGGATCCGCGGGCACGTCCGCGACCGGGCGGCCAGGTGACGCGGCCACCGCGTGACGCCCGCGGCGGAGCAGGCCGGCGCCGTGCAGCAGCCGTACGGGGTCACCGCACACGACGAGCCCCGCGCCGGCGGCCCGCGTACGCACCTCGTCGCTCACGCCGTACCAGGCGAGCCCCAGGGCGACCCGGAGCCGCTCGGCCGCCGCCTCCACCGTGGGCAGCAGGTCGTCCGCGAGGTACTCCATGCCGCCGAGGTAGAGGAGCAGCAGGTCGGCGCCCTCCTCTCCGTCGAGAATGGTCAGCACCTTGTCCAGCAGCGCCGGGTCGTTGATGACCTGCGGAGTGAAGTCGAGCGGGTTGCGGACGCCGGCGAACGGCGGCAGCACGGCGGTCAGCGCCTCACGGGTGGCCGCGGACAGGTCCACGAGCGGCACGCCGAGGCGCTCGGCCGCGTCGGACAGGTAGGCCGCGGCGCCGCCGGAGTTGCTCGCGATCGCCACGCCGTCGGCCGGCGCACCCAGCGCGGCGGCCCGCGCGACGTCGACGGCGTCGTCCATCGTGGCCAGCCGTACGACGCCGTACCGCGCGAACAGGGCGTCGAACGCGTCGTCGTCGCCGGAGATCTGGGCGGTGTGCGAGGCGACCGAGTCGCTGCCGCGCGCGGACGCGCCCGTCTTGATCACGAAGACCGGCTTGCCGGCCCGGCGAGTGGCCTCGAACGCGTCGCCGAGACGGCGCCCGTCGACCGTGCCCTCCAGGTAGCCGACGATCACCTCGGTCGCGTCGTCGCCCGCGAGGTGCTCGACGTAGTCGGCGAACGTCAGGCCCGCCTCGTTGCCGGTGGCGATGACGTGGGAGAAGCGGACGCCCGCCCAGTGCGCCTCGGTGAGCAGGTTGAAGGCGGTGCCGCCGCTCTGGGAGATCAGGGCCACGTTGCCCGGCGGCAGGTCGGGCAGAGTCTCGAGCATGGTCGCGAACGTGCCGAACGTGCGCGGTTCGATCGCGGCGTACCCGAGACTGTTCGGTCCGACCAGGGCCACGTCGTACGTACGGGCGGCCGCGGCGAGCCGCTCCTGCAGCGCGCGGCCGTCGTCACCGGTCTCGGCGAACCCGCCGGCGAACACCACCGCCGCGCCGGCGCCGTGGGCCGCGGCCCGCTCGAACGCGTCGGTGGCGGCCCCGGCCGGGACGCAGATGAGGTACAGGTCGATGCCCTCGGGCAGCGACTCGATGTCGGGGTGGCACGCGATGCCCTGCACCGTGGCGTACTTGGGGTTCACCGCGTGGATCGTCCCTGGGTAACGCCGCTGCCGCAGGATCCGCAGCGGCCGGCCGCCGATGCGCCGCTCGTTGTCCGAGGCGCCGACGATCGCGATGCTCCGCGGCCGGAACAGCCGGTCGAGGTCAGGCATGGGTCTCACCCGCCAGGTAGCGTTCGAGGTACGGGACCAGCCCGCCGCTGCCCAGGACCTCGAGCATCGCGGGCGAGAACGGCTTCGCCGTCAAGGCCGCGCCGTTGCCGGTCAGCCGGCCGGTGACCAGGTCGACCTCGAGCTCGTCGCCCTGTTCCACCGCCTCGGTGATCCCGGGGCACGTGACGACGGGCAGACCGGCGTTCAGGGAGCGGCGGATGAACGCCGAGTCCGTCGACTCCACGACCGCCGCGCCGATGCCGGCGGCGCGCAGCGCCATCGGGGCGGGTGGGTGGCTGGGGATCCCGAAGCCGCGTCCCGCGACGACGATGTCGCCCGGCCGCACACGCGCGGCGAAGTCGGGCACCAGGCCGGCGAAGCAGCGGCGTGCCAGGTCGGCGGGGTCGTGATCGTCGGCGAAGTTCCGCAGCTCGGAGAAGCGGACGATCCCGTCGTCGCCGCTGATCCAGTCGCCGAACTTCCAGACCCGGCCCCGGCGCACCGTCGCGGTGCTATCGGTCGGCGGCGGCATGGGCGGCTCCTTCGGTGAGCGAGAAGGTACGCGGGTCGACGATCTCCCCCGCGACGGCGGAGGCGGCCACGACGTACGGGCTCGCCAGGTAGATCTCGGCGTTCCGGCTGCCCGCGCGCCCGGGGTAGTTCTCCTGGTTGGTGGAGATGGCGACGTCGCCGTCGGCGAGGGAGCCGAGGTAGCCCCAGCACGTGGTGCAGCCCGGTGACAGGACGGTCGCGCCGCGCTCGGTGAACAGCTCCGTCAGTCCCTCGCGTGCCGCCTGGGCGAAGACCTCGGGGCTGCCCGGCGTGACGTACATGGTCACGCCCGGCGCGACGTCGTGGTCGCGCAGCACCTCGGCCGCGGCCCTCAGGTCCTCGATGCGGTTGCTCGCGCAGGATCCGACCGTCGCCTGGGTGACGCGGCGGCCGCTCACCTCCGAGACCGGGACGACGCCGGAGTGCCGGGGCGGCACGGTGACGTAGGGCTCCAGCGCGCCGAGGTCCCAGGTCCTCACCTCGTCGTACTCGGCGTCGTCGTCGGCGGTGAACACCTCCTGCGGCCGCCCGCCGGCCCGCTCGCGTACGTAGGCGAGCGCCGTCTCGTCGACCTCCGCGACGGCCGTGTCGGCGCCGGCGTGGTACATCCCGGCGAGCAGGCCCTGGCGGCTGTCGAGGCCGAGCCGCCCGAGCGACGGGCCGCCGAACTCCACGCACCGCTGCACGAGCCCGTCACCGCCGGCGTACTCGAGGCAGATCGCCTGGACCAGGTCACGGATCCAGACGCCGCGCGGGAGGGTCCCGGTCAGCTCGAAGCGGACGCTCGCCGGCACGCGTACCCAGTTGGAGTCGCGCACCATCGACACGATCACCTCGGTGCTGATCGGCACGTTGAGCGCGCCGACCGCGCCGATGCTCGCGATGTTCGGCTCGTCGGAGAACACCAGGAGTCCGGGGCGGGCGAAGCCGTGCTCGACCATGACGAGGTGGCGTAGTCCCGAGCGCCCGGCGTCGAAGAAGTTGCCGAACCCGGTGCGACGGGCGAACTCGCGGCTCTCCCGGTTGCGGGCGACATGTTCGGAACCCATCGCGGCCTGGGGCGTGTGGTCCAGGACCGCGACGACCTTGTCCGGGTAGGCGATCTCCGTGACGCCGAGCCGCTCCAGGATCTTGATGTTCTTGTGGAAGTAGATGTCCTGCATGACGGTGTAGTCCGGGGTCACCGTGACGTAGTCGCCGACGGCGACCGTGTCGGTGCCGGCCGCCCGCGCGATGATCTTCTGCGCGATCGTCCGGCTCACGGGGTGGCCCCCGAGCCCGCGGCCTTCTTGATCGCGTTCGCGTCGAAGGCGTTGAACTTGGCGACGAACTCGTTGGTGTAGACCTTGTCGGGCGCGAGGTCGGAGTGGATCAGCTTCTGCTGCTTGGCGTAGCCGATCCAGTGCTGGACCGCGGCCGGCGGGTAGGCGCCCCACTGCTGCGTGGCCGGTGGCTTCCCACCGCCGTACAGGGACCGCCGGCGGGCGTCGAACTGGGCGAGCGCCGCCTTGGTCGCGGCCTGGTCGTCGGCGCCCACCTTGCTGCTGGGGAACGCGGCGAACATCATCTTGATGCCGTCCCCGGGATTCGTGTCGGCGTAGACCGACGCCTTGGCCCACGCGCGGCCGAAGCCGGCCGCGGCGGCGGGGTGGTCCTTCAGCCAGCCGTTCGAGGCCACGAGGCTGGAGGCGAACAGGTCGCCCACCCCGTCCGGCGGGAAGAAGCGCAACGCCTGCCCGGTGCCGTTCGTCATGGCCGCGAAGAGCGTGTCGTAGGTGACGAGGGCGTCGACGCGGTGGCGGACCAGGGCGTCGAGCGCCGGGGCGCCGGTTCCGACGGCGATGAACTTCAGGTCGCCGGCCGGGTCGAGTCCCGCGTTCACCGCGGCCGCCTTGGCCAGCTGCGCGGGCCCGGCGGACAGCTCCTGCACGCCGACGGTCCTGCCCTTCAGGTCGGCGACCGAGCGGACCGGGCTGTCGGGCAGCACGCCGAACTGCGTGACGTTCTTCGTCGTCCAGTTGTAGAACATCGTGACGTCCTGGCCCCGGTCGACCGCCTGGAGGACGAGGTCCGGTGTCGAGGTGCCGATCTGCACCTTGCCCGAGGCGAGCGCCTGGACGACCGCGCCGCCGGTGCCGAGGAAGACCGGCTTGACGGTGATCCCCTCGGCGCTGAAGTAACTCTTCGTCTGGGCGATGCCGAGCTGCAGCATGTTGCCGCCGGGCGCGGGCGCCGAGACGCCGAAGGTGATGGTCTTGCCGTCGCCGCTCGACGCGTCACCGCCGGCGCATGCCTGGATCGCGGTGAACGGGAGGGCGGCCAGGGCCGCGAGACAGACGCGGAGGAAGGTCTTGGGGGTTCTCGGGGTGCGCACGACGTTTCCTTCCGTACCGGTGTTCACCAGAACACCAACCGCTTGCGGAGCTGCACGACGATCTGGTTGAGCACGACGCCCACCGCCGCGAGGACGATGAGGTTCGCGAACACGCCCGCCGTGTCGTAGTCGGCCTGCTGCTGTTTCAGGAGCACCCCGAGGCCGTCCTGTGAGGACACGAACTCGCCGAGGATCGCGCCGAGCAGCGCGAGCACCGTGGCGACCTCGAAGCCCGCGAGCACGGACGGCAGCGCCGACGGCAGCAGGAGTTTGGTCCAGGTCTGGCGCCGGGACGCCGACAGGGAACGGAACAGCTGGGCCCGGTCGCGGTCGACCGACATCACGCCGCTCATCGTGTTGACCAGCAGCGGGAAGAAGGTCAGCGTGGCCGCGACGAGCACCTTGGGCGTCGTGCCGAACCCGAACCAGATCACGAACAGCGGCGCGACCGCGATCTTGGGGAGCGACTGGAACGCCACGAGGTAGGGGTAGAAGGTCGCGCGGGCGATCGAGGACTCGCCGAGCAGGAGTCCGGCGACGATGCCGACCGTCGATCCGAGCAGCAGCCCGAGCAGGGTCTCCTTCATCGTCACCAGGCCGTTGGTCCACAGCTGGTGGAGCAGCGAGGTCGAGCCGAACTGCGCCAGGACCTCCGACAGCGGCGGCAGCACGAACGGCTTGATGCCGAGCAGCCGGGGCAGGAACTGCCACGCCGCCGCCACGACGACCAGCAGCAGCGCGGGCGGCCCCACGGTGCGCAGCGCCCGCCCGCCTCCACGGGACGCGGGGGCCGGCGTCGAGGCACGGGCCTTCGGCACCGTCGTGGTCTCCGGCCGCTCAGATGTCCGCACGGTGGGCCTCCCGGGTGAAGTAGGAGCGGATCCGGCCACAGGTCTCGGCGAAGGCGGGTGTCTCGATCACTGAGACGTCGCGCTCGCGCGGCAGGGGCACCTCGACGATGTCGAGCGTCCGGCCCGGCCGGGGCGACAGCACCACCACGCGCTCGGCGAGGAAGACGGCCTCGGGGATGTCGTGGGTGATGAGCACCATCGTGACGCCGCTGGCCGCCCAGATGCGCCCGAGGTCGACGTTCATCTGCTCCCGCGTCATGGCGTCCAGGGCGCCGAACGGCTCGTCGAGGAGCAGCACCGACGGGTCGGCCATCAACGCGCGGCAGATCGCCACCCGCTGCTGCATGCCGCCCGACAGCTCGTGGGGCCGCCGGTCGGCGAAGCCGTCGAGGCCCGCCCACGCGAGGAGCTCGTGGGCCCGTGCCCGGTCGCGGGCGTCGACCCGGTGGCCCAGCTCACGCGGCAGCAGGCAGTTGCCCAGAACGGTCTTCCACGGCAGGAGCGTGGGTGCCTGGAACATCATCGAGACGTCGCGCCGCGGGGCGCGCAGCGGCTCGCCGCCGACGAGGACCTCACCGCGGGCCGGCTCGGTGAGCCCGGCGAACGTCCGCAGCAAGGTCGTCTTGCCGCAGCCGCTGGGGCCGACGACGGCGACGAACTCCCCCGGGGCGACCTCGAGGGAGAAGTCCTCGAGCGCGACGACCGGCTCCCGGCCGCGGCCGGTGAAGACGTGGGTGACCTCCTTGGCCGTCAACCCCAGCGGCGACGGCATCGAGAGCTGCGGGAAGTCGCCGTCGGGCGCCGGTGCCGCGACGTCACCGGATCGGTCAGTTCTGCGGAGCATGGCTTCCCTCCCGTACGAGTGGGCCTGGGTCGGGGAAGGTGCCGACCGGTACCGCGATGAGCGACGGCCGGCCGGTCCCTCCGGCCGCGTCCTTCAACAGCCCGGTCAGCCGATCCGGTGAGTCCGCCTGATGGCTGTCGAGCCCGAAGATCCGGCCGAGGTCGGTGAAGTCGGGATTGTGGAGGCGGGTGCCGAGCGTGCGGCCGTCGAACTGCTCGACCTGGGTGCGCAGCACGTTGCCGAAGGCCCCGTCGTCGAAGACGACGAAGGTGGCCGGCACCTCGTGGGCGACGGCGGTGAGCAGTTCGGCCATCGCGTACGCGAAGCCGCCGTCGCCGGAGACGGAGACGACGCGGACGTCGGGCCGCGCCACCTGCGCGCCGATGGCGGTCGGCACGCCGTATCCGAGGGTGCCCTGGTAGCCGGCGGACAGGTAGGTCCGCGGCGCGTAGACGGGGAACGCGACTCGCGACAGGTAGCTCACCTGCGTCAGCTCGCCGACGAGTATGTCGTCGTCGGCCATGCCCGCCCGCAGGGCGCCGACCCAGCCGGCCAGCTCGCCCATCCCGGCGATCTTGTCCGCGCACCGCGCGCGGATCGCGGCCACGTCCTCCGGTGTCCAGGCCGAGCGGGTCTCGCCGGTCTCCGCGCCGAGCGCCTCCAGGCCGAGCCGTGCGTCGCCGAGCAGGGCGACGTCGGGCCGGTGCGGCCTGCGCATGTCGTCCGGGTCGGCGTTGAGGAGGATGGTGGGCGTGCCGGTGACCAGCGGCCGGCCGTCCATCCGTACGCCCCGGCTGCCGACGATCAGGACCAGGTCGGCCGCGGGCAGGACCTCGCGTCCGCCGAGGCTGGTCAGCGTCCACGGGTGACGGTCCGAGAGCGCGCCGCGGCCGTTGGAGGTCGTCACGACGGGAGCCCGCAGTCGCGTGGCGAAGGCGCCGAGCGCCTCGGTCGCGTCCGCCGCCGCCACGCCGCCACCGCACAGGATGACGGGCCGTTCCGCCGCGGCCAGCAGCCGTGCGGCCTGGCCGACGGTCGTCGGATCGGGCGCGGCGCGTCGCAGGTCCGGCGGGCCCGTGGTCCCCTCGGCGGGCTGCTTGAGGAGGTCCTCGGGCACCGAGACCGCGACCGGACGCGGACGGCCGTCGCGCGTCGCCGCGAGACCGTCGCGTACGGCGCCGGCCAGGTCGTCCGCGGTCCGTACGGGCAGGACGGTCTTGGTCACCGAGCGCAGGACGTCCTCCTGCGAACGGATCTCGTGGAGCAGGCCGAGGCCGCCGTCGATGGCCCAGGTCGGCAGGTTCGCGGCGAGGCACAGGACCGGTGAGGAGCAGGCGTAGGCGGTGGCGAGGCCGGTCATGGCGTTGAGCGCGCCCGGCCCCGGCACGACGGCGAGCACGCCCGTCCGTCCGGAGGCCCGTGCGTAGCCGTCGGCCATGTGCGCGGCGCCCTGCTCGTGCCGGCAGGCGACGTAGCGGAGCCGTTCGGTGCGCCGGGCGAGCGCGTCGACGAAGTAGTCGAGCTGGACGCCGGGCACGCCGAACACCGTCTCGACGCCGCTGTGGACGAGCTGGCCGGCGACGGCGTCCGCGCCGTTGCCCGACACGGTCGCGACGGGCTCAGACATTGATGGCCACCGCCTTGGTCTCCAGGAAACCGTCGATGCCCTCACGGCCGCCCTCGCGGCCGAGCCCGCTGTTCTTCACGCCGCCGAACGGCAGCTCGGGAGCCAGGGGGAAGGGGTCGTTGACGCCGATGACGCCGAACTCGAGCCGCTCGGCCATCCGCCACAGCCGGGTCAGGTCCGTGCCGTACAGGTAGGCGGCCAGGCCGTAGTCGGTCGCGTTGGCCTTCGCGAGCACCTCGTCCTCGCCGGTGAAGGAGAAGACCGGCAGTACCGGCCCGAAGATCTCCTCCCGGGCCAGCGACATCGCGTCGGTCACGTCCGCGAGCACGGTGGGCCGGAAGAACCAGCCGCGGCCGAGGTCGCCGCCGGTCGGGCGCGCTCCGCCGGTGAGGACCGTGGCTCCCCGCTCGACGGCGTCGGCGACCTGCGCCTCGAGCTTGCGCAGCCCGGCCTCGTCGATCAGCGGGCCGACCTCGACGCCCTCCTCGGTGCCCGGGCCGACGCGCAGCCGCTCGACCCGTTCGAGGAGGGCCGCGCAGAACCGGTC
>Ga0247774_1001798_pt1 | contig 10724 bp, 4 predicted proteins | sample UWRJL001104B6_FD_179933 | JGI IMG/M metagenome (GOLD analysis project Ga0247774, IMG submission 179933) | Plant litter microbial communities from Arlington Agricultural Research Station in Wisconsin, United States - UWRJ-L001-104B-6 | ecosystem: Environmental > Terrestrial > Plant litter >... | reverse complement strand
AGACGCCGGAGGTGGCGGCGTCGACCGCCTCGGCACCGTGTCGCCGTACCAGCTCGTCGGTGACGTCACTCCTGGGCGCCGCCTCGGGCGGATGCTCGGTGGGTTGGCCATGGCCGGTCGCCGGCGGCGATGCGGGCTCGTCGTGCGCGCCGCTCAGCAGGTCCGCGATGCGCGACGTCGGCGCGGCCGTGTGCTGCGTCCCGGCCCCCAGTGGTTCGTGCGACCCAGGCTTGAGGGTGAAGACGGGCTCCACCGGCGGGTCGGCGGCGCGGAGTGTGGGGGGTACGTGCTCCACCACGTCGACGAGCTCACGGAGGTAGATGCGTTTGCCGCCGCCTGGCAGGTCCTCGACGTCGAGGACCTTGAAGTGGCGGTCCGGCGTGAAGATCACTTCGTGTTCGTGCGGCCGCGCGTGCACGTACGGGGCGACGAGACGGCCGGTGTGGGACTCGATGACGTACTCGACGTTGCCGCCGAGCCTGACCTTCGGCTCGGAGGAGGAGCTGATGAACGCGGGCTCGCGGAGGACCGCGCCGGGCTGGTAGACGTCGAGATGGTGGAGCTGGTGCGGTTCGAGGTAGATGCGGCGGAAGACCATCCCGGTGTGGTGCGGCATCTCGTTGAGGGCCGACGTCATGCCCTTGATCACGGGGGCCCAGTGCTCCAGGCCCGCGAGGTCGCCCTCGCGCATGGCGGTGTTGAGATCGGGGTCCATCGTGTAGTAGTGCAGCGCGACCTGGTCCTCGATCGGTATCCGATCGAGGACCGGAGCCCAGTCGGCGTGCCGGTAGTCGCTCAGCCCTCCGCCGTCGAGCCACCGCTGCGAGGCCCGCATGTCGTGCAGGAGGTCGTCGAACCTCGTCTCGCCGAAGAAGTCCCGGATCGCCTGCCGGTCCTCGGGCGTGCTGTGGAACCCCGGGCCGAGGTCGTGCAGCCCGAGATCGCGCAGACCCTCCTCGTACGTCGCCAGCGGGTCATGGCCAGGGACGGCATGGTCGCCGGCGGTGGTGTCGTGCGGAGGAACCGGAGCCGGATGGTCCGCGCCGACGGGATGGGAGGACACCGCCGGTGCGTCCGGCCCCCCGAACCGGTCGATCAGATCCTGCCGCCGGGCGATGAGCCTCTCCTTGAGAACCGCCGCCTCGTGCGGGGGGAACTCCAGGCGATCGACCGCCTCGCGGATCTGGTGTTCGCTGACCTGCCGGACCTTGGCGACCCCCGCCTGGATCTCGGCGGGGGTGACGTCGTTGAAGACCCGGGCCGCCTGCGGGTTGACCGAAGGGTCGCGCAGAGAATCGATCTCACCGACATGATCGGTGAACAGGTGTCCCTTGGGGTCGCCCAGGGCCCGGTACAACAGCGCTCCGCCGGCGTCGACCCGGACGGGGCCGTGCTCGCCCGTGATCACATTGTCGTAGGCCAGCCCGACGGTGTCCCAGTTGGCCAGCCAGGCGTCCACCACGAAGTTCTCGCGAAGCGCGCCGAGATACGCCGGATCGTCCAGCCGGGCCGGCAGGTCCTGAACGCCGTCGACGATTCCGGAGCGGACTCCCAGGTTCTTGTCGCCGAAGTTGCCGTTCAGGTCGATCACGTCGACCCGGGGCACCGGCACGTCGGCGAGCCGATACAGGTCGTTGGCCAGGACCTCGTTCTTGGCGTGCAGGTCCGACGCCGGCGCCTTGACGTACCAGCTGTTCCCGGCCGGATCGACGAACCGTCCGCCGGGATTGGTCCCGGCCCGGCCGCCGGTCCTGGTGTAGTCCTCCATCCGGGGCGGCTGCGACACCGGCGCGTCCGGATGCGCCCCTGCGGGGAGCGTGCCCGCCAGGCCGGCCACGTCGGGAAGCCCTTGGTCGGCGAGGATCCGGAACGGCCGGGTGGGCTCCGCGTCGGCACGGGGAGCGTGCACCTCACGGAGGTAGACGATGCTCTCCGGGCCCTTGTGGTCGACACCGAGCACCCTGAACTCGGTGTCCGGCGGGAAGATGACCTCGCGCTCGTGGCCCATCCGGCTGGCGAGCGGGCCGACATCGCGGCCGTTGTGCGACTCGATGATGAAATGCGTATTGCCCCGCAACCTGCTGTGCAAGCCGGCGGTGGAGCTGGTGAAGGCGGGCTCCCTGAGGACCTCGCCCGTCTGGTAGCGGGCGAGCTGCTCAGGTGTCAGGTCGGCGCCGCGGTGGACGATGCCGTCGTACGGCGGGAGCCCGTCCAGGGCGGTTTTCAGCGCCTCGATGTGGGCGGCGTGTTCGGCGAGCACAGGTGCCGAACCATCGCGCAGGGCCAGGTTGATGTCGCGGTGCCAGCCGCCGGTGTAGGCGTTCACGGCCGCGAGGAGCTCGTCGGGGATCCGCCGGTAGATCTCGTGCCACGGCGAATCCTCCGGAAGCCGCCGCAGCCGGTCCCCGAACTCTTCGACGAACCGCTGGTAGCGGGTCTCGCCGAACTCCTCACGGAACGCGTGGCGGACCTGGTCGACGGTGCGGGGCGCGCCGCCATGCGGCGTGTGTCCGCCTGCGGCGTTTCCGAGGTCGACGGGGGCGACGACCACGTCGGGCGACCGGCCGGAGGGGCCGGCCCCTCGGCCGCCGCCGTCCCGTGCGGACGCGCCGTCGCCACTCGGCGGCTCGGCGCCGCGACCTGGTTGCTGTACGGCACCCTGCTGGTCCGGGCGTCCGGCCGGTGACGCGCCTCTGGCCTGGTCGGGGCGTGCGGCGGGGTTCTGGTCCGGGCGTGCGGCGGTGTTCTGGTCCGGCCGCGCGGCGGGGTCGGCGCGCTGGGCCGGCGGGGTGGAGCCGCGCCCGCCGTCGCCGGGCGCCGCGTGTTGACCGTCGGCGGGGGCGACCGGGACGACCGCCGGCTGTTCCTGGCCGGGGCGCGGCTGGGCGGCTTGGTCGGACCGGCCCGCCCCGGCGTCCTGAACCGGCGGCGCCGGACGGCCACCCGTCTCGATCGGGCCGTGACCGTCGCCGGCGACCGGCGTGTGGGCGTCGGCCAGGGTGGTGTGCGGCACGGTGGCGGGCTGGACACCGGGGTCGTACGCGACCGTCTGGTGGGGTTGGCCGCCCTCCTGGTGCGGGACGACCGGTTGCCCCGCACCGTCGTAGGAGACCGGGGTCGTGCCCGTGTCGTGCTCGCCGGCCGGTATGTGGTCGGCGACGGGGAGGACGCCGCCGTCGCCCGAAGGGCCCTGGTAGTCGCCAGCCAGGATCCGGCCGGGCTCCATCGGCGGTGGGCCGTCGAGGGCCGGATGACGCGCGTCCGTGATCGTCGGGTGGGCGCCGGGCAGCGCCAGGTCGCCGGGCCCCGGGGGGACGCCGTGCCCGCCGGTGCTCGTCGGTTTGATGAGGTGTCCGTCGGCCGCGCCGATGAGACCGGAGGTGCCGGCCTTGGCCAGGTGCTCGAGGTCGAGCTGGCCGCTGGCGGCGAGCATCGGCACGCTGCCGACCATGTTGGCCGCGCCGCTCTGCAGCATGTGGCCACCGACGGAGTTGGTCATGAAGGCCGCGAACTTCTCCCGGCCGGCCAGGTCGGCGAACTGCAGGTGCTGGGCCCCCTCCGAGGACAGCCGGGCGCCGCCCGCCTTGCCGATCAGGCCGGCGATGCCGGTGAAGGCGATGCCGGTCATCACGCCGCCCTCGATGCTGGCCTTGGTCTTCTCCAGGTCCCAGCTCTCGCGGTTGCCCTCGAGCATCTGGATGCCCTGGATCCCGGCGTCCATCCCCTCCATGATCCCGGTGGCGAAGAGGATGTTGCGCAGCAGCATCACGGCGAGTTGCCGGACGCCCATCTGGGTGATGGCGCACGCGCCCGGGATGAGGCTGAGGGAGGCGCCGAAACTGGGCACCGCCATGGCGATGAAGTACGCGATCTGCGCCGCCAGCAAAATCAGCGAGAACAGGATCATGTACTTCGTGTACTCGACGTCCAGCCCGTAACTTCGCAGCTGTTCGGCGGCCGCGTTGCAGGCCTTCGTGAGATTCGGCAGGAACTGCGGGTCCGCCTTGGTGAACTGGTCCCAGTACTTTCCGAACGAGTCCGCGGCCACGCCGTCCATACAGGCCTTGACCGCGGCGAAGGTGATGTCGCCGGAGGCCCCCACACCGTCGGTGCCCTTGGCCGCGTTGGTGAGCGCCTCGACCTTTTTGAAGATCGCGTCTTCGTCGGCTTCGGGCCAGTCCATGCCCACGATCCAGCCGACGTACGGCTTGACGATCCCCGGAACCAGATTCTCGAGTGCCTGGTCCACGCGTTATGCCTGCACAGTGCTTGCGATGTCCGCCTGCTCGTAGGTCGTCGCCATATCGTCGAGGCCCCCCTTGACGCCGTGCAGGCCCTTTGCGTTGTCGTCGAGCATCTTCCAGATGCTTTCGAGCAACGGTTTGTAGTTTTTCAGGAATTGCTGGGCGAACTGGTCACGACCGAGATATTCGCCGTCACCGAGCTCGGTTTCGAGGACTCTCTTGACCTCTTCGAGGTCGTGGCCGGCGTCCTTGAAACCGCTGGCTCGCGTGCGCATTTGCGCCGGATAGACCTCGTACCCGTTGTACATGACCATGGCGCCCCCTCAGGATTTCGCTTCCTCGCCGGGCTCGTCGCCAGGAGCCGTCGGCGGCTGAGGCAGAAAGGCGGTGAAGTCGCCGTCTTCGCCCAGTGCGGTCTCATACGACAGGCCCTCGGGCATGAAGGGCGTCATGATCTTTTGCATCTGTGCGGAGACGTCGGCCGTGGCCTGGCCGATCAGCTGCATGATCGCGCTGGAGAGCTCGCCGCTGTCGAGCTTCCGGTAAACGCGCGGGTCGAGACGGATGTCCTGTACCTGCCCCCGCGGGCCGACGACGACGGTCACCAGACCGTCCGGCCGTGTCGCCGTGGCACTGACCTTGTCAAGGTCGCGCCGCATCTCGTTGAGGCGTCCCACCTGCTTGGAGTAGTCCTCCATGAGTTCCTCGAGCGACGCGCGAAACTCAGCCCTCATGTGCGATCACCTCCGTCACGTCGCTCATCTGACTCGATGGTAGAGACGCTGATGCCCCACGATGGGTTCCTCTTTGGAGCAATCCACCCGAATGTCGCTTCATCGAGCATAAGGTAGTTGCGACCGTTGTGAAGGTGGGGGACACAGTCATGGCCGAACTCTCCGACGAGGACCGCGAGGCTCTACGGCGCATGCGCCGCGCGGCCGAGGAGCGCGACGCGATCCCGCCCGAGGAGACGATCGCGGTCGAGGACGCGGAGCGGTATGAGTTCCCGATCGGCATCGACAACGAGGGCAATCCCTTTCCCGTCCGCCGGACCACGCAGAATACGGACGAGGCCTGAACGCGGCCGTACGCACTAACATCACCCTTTGTGCCGCCTTTGTCGGTGCCGGCCGTCCATGACCGCGTCGTCCCCGGCGGATCCCCGGCCCTGCGGCCGACCGGAGCGAGGGTTGGATGGGATGGCTATGAGGGCAGGGAAGCTGGGCGGGCTCGCCGCCGCCGGGGCACTCGTTCTGACCGCGCTCGTCGGCACACCGCCCGCCGCAGCACTCAAGCCGACGCCCACCCCGAAGAGCACGGCGTCGCCCAGCCGGTCCGCACCCCAGCCGACGCCCAAGCCGACGCCCAAGCCGACGATCGAGTGCCTGCCGGCCCGGCCGATCGCCTCGCTGAAGACCGAACCCTGGGCCCAGAAGCGGCTGGACTTCACCCGGGTCTGGAATCTCACCCGCGGCAACGGCGTCACGGTGGCGGTGGTCGACAGCGGCGTCGACGCGACCCACGTGCAGCTCGCCGGCCACGTGACGTCGGTCGACCTGACGCGTACGACGACGCGTGACTGCATCGGGCACGGCACCGCCGTCGCGGGCATCATCGCCGCACAGGACCGGCGGTCGCGCGACGTCCCCTTCGTCGGCGTCGCGCCCGGCGTGCACCTGATCTCGGTGAAGTTCACGAACCAGGACCACGTCGACGGCGCCGACCCCAACCTGCCCCGGGCCATCCGGGCCGCGGTGAACTCCAAGGCGAAGGTCATCAACGTCTCGGTCACCTCGCCGGACACCTTCGCACTCCGCTCGGCGGTCCGGTACGCGCAGTCCCACGACGCGGTCGTCGTCGCCGCGGCCGGCAACGTCACCGACCAGGACAAGGGCACGACCGGACCCGCGTACCCGGCCGCCTATCCCGGCGTCATGGGCGTCGGCTCGCTGAGCGCCGACGGCTCGGTGGCCGACTCCTCCAACACGACGACGAAGGTCAGCGTCAGCGCCCCCGGCAAGGAGGTGGCCACGACCTGGCCGGGCGGATACGCACCGGCGGAGGAGGGCACCAGCTTCGCCGCGGCGTACGTCTCCGGGACCGCCGCACTGGTGCGCGCCTACCACCCGGCGCTCGACTACAAGCAGGTCAAGAGCCGCCTGGAGGCCACGGCCGACGGCTCCAGCGGCACCGGGTCCGGCGCAGGCATGATCGACCCGGTCCAGGCGGTGACCGCCCTGCTGCCCGGCGAGGGCACGAACACGGCTCCCCCCGCATCCGAGGGCGGCGAGGCGATCCACGTCGCGTACCGGCGGCCGCCCGACCGACAGACCCGCTCGATGGCACTGCTCGTCACCGGCCTCGCCTTGGGCGCGAGCGCCCTGGCAGTGGCCGCGGGCGTGTTCATCCCGATGGGCCGCCGCCGCGGCTGGCAGCCCGGCAGCCGCACCACCCCCGCGGACCGCCAGGACCCCTAGCTCCTGTCTCGAGGCCCCGCTGCCACGGACGGAGGCTTCGAGATCGACCCCTCTGGCTCAGCCGGTCTTGTCGCGGTCGAGGAACGCGGTCTGGATGAGCCTGGTCCCGGTCCGCCGCTCGACGAAGTATCCCCGTCCCGACGGCAGCGGCCTCGGCCGTACGTCGCCGAAGAGGGCGCCTTCCTCCTTGGTGCCGGACAGGACGAGGGCCGGGTTGGCCATGTCCTTGATGCGCTGGATGACCGGGTCGTACATGCCGCGTCCGGCGCCGCCCATCGCCCGTGCCAGGACCACGTGCAGGCCGATGTCGCGCGCCTGGGGCAGGAGTTCGACGATCGGCATCAGCGGGTTGTTCGACGTCGCGACCAGGTCGTAGTCGTCGATGATCAGGTAGAGGTCCGAGCCCTTCCACCACGACCGGTTGCGCAGCTGCTCAGGGGTCAGGTCCTGCGTCGGCAGCCGGTTGACGAGCGCGCCCTGCACGTCCTTCAGCAGGGACGTCGCCGACGTGCTCGCCGCCGCGTAGCCGATCCGGTGCTCGGTGTCGGCCGTGTCGAGCAGCGAACGCCGGTAGTCGACGAAGATGAGCCGTGCCTCGTCCGGGGTGTTGCGGGCGACGATGCCCTCCGCGATGAGCCGCAGGAGGTTCGACTTGCCCGACTCGGTGTCGCCGACGACGACGAAGTGCGCGTCGTTGGTGAAGTCGAGCATGACCGGCGAGAGCGTGTCCTCGTCGATGCCGATCGGGATCCGCTGACCCGTCACCGACGGCGCCGGCAGTGCCGACGGGAGGAGTGTGCTGGGCAGCAGCCGTACGCGCGGCGCGGCCGGGCCGGTCCACGCCGCCGACACCGTCTCCACCAGCGCGCGGACGCCGTCGCCGAGGTCGTCCGCGGACGACCGCCCGTCGACGCGTGGCAACGCGCCGAGGAAGTGCAGGCCGTCGCGGGTGAGGCCGCGGCCCGGGGAGTTCTGCGGGACGTTGTCGGCGAGCTTGCGGTTGATCTCGGACTCGTACGGGTCGCCGAGCCGCAGCTCCACGCGCGTCCCGAACAGGTCGCGGATGTTCATCCGGAACTCCGACCACTTGTTGGTCGAGGTGACCACGTGGATGCCGAAGCCCAGCCCGCGCGCGGCGAGGTCGGTGATGCTGCCCTCCACCGTGTCGAACTCCTGCCGCAGCAGCAGCCAGTTGTCGATGACGAGGAAGACGTCGCCGAACCCGTCGCCGGGCACCTTGCCCTCGGCGCGCAGCCGGCGGTACGTCGTGATCGAGTCGATCCCGCGCTCGGTGAACTCACGCTCCCGCTGGGTCAGCAGCGCCGACATCTCCGCGACCGTACGGCGGACGCGGTCGCCGTCGAGACGGGAGGCCACACCGCCGACGTGCGGGAGCTTCGTGAGCGAGGAGAGCGTGCCGCCGCCGAAGTCCAGGCAGTAGAACTGCACCTCCTGCGGCGTGTGCAGGAGCGCGAGCGAGGTGATCAGGCTCCGCAGCATCGTGGACTTGCCGCTCTGCGGGCCGCCGACCACCGCGACGTTGCCGGCGGCGGCGGACAGGTCCACCCACATCGAGTCGCGTCGCTGGTCGAAGGGCCGGTCGACGATGCCGACCGGGGCGCACATCCGGCCCCGGCCCTCCCAGCCCGGCGAGGTGTACCCCAGATCGGGCGTGACCGTGAGCCCGGGGATCAGCTCGTCCAGCGTCGACGGCGCGCCGAGCGGCGGCAGCCAGATCTCGTGGGCCGGCGGTCCCTGACCGGCGAGCTGGCGGACGATGAGGTCGAACAGGCTGTCGTCCGCGTCGGCCTCGCCGGCGTCACGCGTCCGCTCGGGGTCCGGATCGGCGATCATCTGCGGCGCGAGGTAGTCCGGCATGAAGGGCACGATCTGCGGTACGACGCGAGGACCACGGTCCTGGTCGTCCTCTTCCTCCGCCTTGAAGGCGCCGGAGACGTACGCCGCCTTGAACCTCGTCATCCCGGTCGTGTCGAACTTGAGGTAACCGTTGCCGGGCTGGGAGGGGAGCTCGTACGCGTCGGGTACGCCGAGGACGACGCGGCTCTCCATGGCCGAGAAGGTCCGCAGGCCGATGCGGTACGACAGGTGGGTGTCGAGGCCGCGGAGCTTGCCTTCCTCCAGGCGCTGCGACGCGAGCAGCAGGTGGACGCCGAGCGACCGGCCGAGCCGGCCGATCATGACGAAGAGCTCGGCGAACTCCGGCTTGGCCGACAGGAGCTCGGAGAACTCATCCAGCACCACGAACAGCGTCGGCATCGGCGGGATCTGGGCGCCGCGCTCGCGTGCCGCCTCGTAGTCGCGCAGCGAGGCGTAGTTGCCGGCGGAGCGCAGGAACTCCTGGCGCCGGATCATCTCGCCGTGCAACGCGTCGTACATGCGGTCGACCAGGGGGAGCTCGTCCTCCAGGTTGGTGATGATGGCGGCGACGTGCTGCAGGGAGTCCAGGCCGAGGAAGGTCGCGCCGCCCTTGAAGTCGACGAGCACGAAGTTGAGCACCTCGGAGGAGTGCGTCACCGCGAGCCCGAGGACCAGCGTGCGCAGCAGCTCGGACTTGCCGGACCCGGTGGCGCCGATGACCAGGCCGTGCGGGCCCATGCCGCCCTGGGCCGACTCCTTGATGTCCATCTCGACCGGGCGGCCGTCGCCGGAGACGCCGATCGGGACGCGCAGCCGGTTGCGGGGCGCGCGCAGCCGCCACAGCGTGTGCGTGTCGATGTGGGTCGGGTCCTTGATGCCGAGCAGCGAGGTCAGCGTCCGGTTCGCGCTCAGCGCGCTCTGCTCGGGTTCGCTGGCGCCGCTGGTCCGCAGCGGGCACAGCTGCCGGACCAGGCCGTCCATGGAGACGTAGTCCAGGGAGTCGGGCTTGCCGAGGGGCTGGGCGACCTCCTTGCCCGTACGGTCCCGCCTGATGATGCTCATCGAGTCCGCCGCGACGTTGAGCCGCAGCATGGTCGACTCGGACGTGGGCGTGACCACCCCGCTGAGGTCGATCACGGTGACGCCGTCGATGCCGTCCGCGCTGAGCTGGCTGTCCACGCTCACCGCGCCGCCGTCCACGATGACGATGTGGTACGGCATGTCGTCGGCCGAAAGACCGGGGGAGAACCTCGGCCGGTCCTTCAGCTCCGGCCCGAGCATCGCCTCCAGCTCCGTCATGGACTTCGCCATCAGCCGCACCGGGCCGGCCGCGTCGGTGTCTTCCGGGTGCATCGCGTGCGGGAGCCACTTCATCCAGTCCCACGACGGCATCCGGTCCGGCGACGCGCACAGCGAGATCCGCAGGTCGTCGGGGGAGTGGAACGACGCGGCCTGGGCGATCAGGGCCTGGACGAGACCGCGTACGGCCCGCGGGTCGCCCGCCGGGATGATCCGGGAGAACGACGAGAGGGAGACCGCGATCGGCAGGTTCGGGACGGTGGAGTGCGCGCGTACGAACCGCCGTAGCGCGCCCGCCGTCATCGGCTCCAGGTCCTCGACCGGCTTGGTCTCCGGCGGGATGAGCTGGACCGCGAGCCGCTGCGGGCCGCTGCCGATCCGGATGTTGCCGAAGTCGGCGTCGCTCGCCCGGCGCTCCCACAGGCGGGCGCTCATCACCAGCGACCACAGCGACGCGGGGTCGGGGCTGTTCCACTCCAGCGCCTCGCGCTGCTGGGCGGTGGCGCGGCGTACCTTCTGGCGGACCTGCGAGAGGTAGCGGAAGTAGTCGCGGCGAGCCCCGTTGAGCCGCTGCTTGCGATCGCCCGTGCCGCGACCGAGCTGGCCCAGCATCATGCCCATCATCGACAGCGACATCATGCCGCTGGACAGGAACATGGTCGGATTCGAGCCGGGGGCCACGAGCATGAAGGCCATCGCGCCGCCGCCGGCGGCCATCGGCACGTACGTCAGCAGCGCCTGGAAGCCCGCCGACACGGTTTCTGGGATCTCGGGCGGTGACTCGAGGAGGACCTCACCCCGTGGCATGTCGGGGGGCGGCCGGCGT
>Ga0247774_1001797_pt1 | contig 10726 bp, 7 predicted proteins | sample UWRJL001104B6_FD_179933 | JGI IMG/M metagenome (GOLD analysis project Ga0247774, IMG submission 179933) | Plant litter microbial communities from Arlington Agricultural Research Station in Wisconsin, United States - UWRJ-L001-104B-6 | ecosystem: Environmental > Terrestrial > Plant litter >... | reverse complement strand
CCATTAACCTAGTTACAGCGACACGTTTCTCTGACATTTACTGTGACACAGATTCTCGGCGGTACTTGTCGTTTTCGTTCAAGGTGGGTAGAAACTTAGGCGTATATTCACTACGTCCGTGCTTTGTTTAAGTTCTCATATACCCCTGATTGCGTATTAAGAAACGTCAGCTTGCGCCTCTCTATAATTTTGAGATGTTTTAAGGCCATTGTGGACCAGATTAGATCAGTTGATGATTTGTGGGCTGGGAATCTTATCAAGTATTCCCAGGCTCTATCTTAAAATGGCATAGTCGATCCAACCGACACCTCACTTGCGGATGATCTATGGCCAGTCCCGGCTTCCGTAAGGAGGAATTGTTGGAACATTTCGCTCGACCGTAGCCATCTTCCCAAGCGCCGGGAGTATTGAGTTCTCCAAGCCTTGTCCCCTACGAGCGGGATGCCTCCTGTTACAAATGTTGAAGACTTTTATGCCCCTTTTTGTCGCCTCCCACTGCGCCATGGAGTACCCCTCGTCGGGGGTGATGACCGCCCGTGCACCGGTGCTAAACTCGGGCATCTTGTTGCGATGAGCCACGAGGATAGGCGCTGCCAGCGCCCCCACCACGTACCTAGCATACCGTAGCGTGAGGTCCATTCTAGCGTCCGAGGGCCTGGCGGCGCGTCTCGCTACGAAATTCTCGTTGCCGAGGTGCTTCAGCCGACGATAGATGAAGCGGTCGAAGAAGAAGACGTCTTTGGAGGCGCCGGCCATTGCACAGGCAAACGTGCATAGAAGTTTCCATTTTCTCAACTTGTCGGTGTTTAGAACTAGTTCTACCAGGATATGTAATTCTGGGTTTTGGTTTGCTAAAGTTTTAATTCGTCAAATCTCGAGGTGGGAAAAGAAAGTTAGTAGCACGTATAGTATTAATCGATTCTGTCCAACAACCCCGCCCCCCCGGCCCGGCAAGACTATAGGCCCTGGTGTTCTTCCCCTGACAAATCCGTGATGAAATGTTAGCAAATTTTTTTGCATATTAAAGTGGTACAGTACATACTGAAACAGCAGCCATTTCTTCTCTTTGATTGTTAGATGAGACGAATCCAGACGACTGCAGCCTACCATGGCCCATGTGACTCCCACCGCTTTTGCGCGGGCTGGCTCATGCCCTGCTCACCTTTGCTCACCCTAGCCACCATTTTGGGCAAGAACCCCACAGCAGTAGATTAAGAATTTCTTTAACTCTAGCCGAGAGGGCCCAAAATTGGGCCCCATATTGTATTCAAAATGAGTCCCTGTCCGGACTCGACAAAAGGCACACCGCACTGCTCATTTGCGCACGCATTTACTTCTCTTCCCTGTTCCCTTTGGTCCCTAGAGACCTAAACATGCCATCTCCCTCCTTGTCTTCTCTTTTCCCTCCCGCAGCCCTCTCTATTCCATAGAACCCAGCGTAGTGTATGGGCGTGGCATCGTAAGTTGTCGTATTCGTCTCGAATCTATCGGTTTGAATCTCATATCCTCGGATCCGATCCTTCTAGTTCTGTGTTTATCCCGACATAATTGCCCCCCTCCCCGGAGTCTCAACACAGCCGAAGGCAAAGTTTTTCGAGACGCCCTGTGAACATCCCGACACCGCCGGTGACAGTCACACAATGAAGTGTCTTGAGAGTCATAATGCGAGCTGAGTGATTTTCAGGCATTTGAGATAACCGTTATGATACCAGTTATCGGTTTATCTGCGAAGTATGAAGTTTCCGGCATGGGGCGTCCACCCCTTTCATTTTGCCCGTTTTTCAAGGTACACCGGCGGCACCTACGAACTACGAAGGGGTCCCTCCCTACGAACCCACATGCAGCTGTGCGAGGCATACCGATTTTGCCCCGCGGTTCTTCACCACCTCCATAATAATATTCCCTTCCATATCAGCTCTGGTCCTGTACTTCTGTAAAAAGTAGCCGCTAAGAAGTCCATTTCCGCAATGCCCCGACGCTCGGCAATGCCGTCCTGACGATCACTTCGACCACTTATCACACTTGCGGTGGATTTTAAATATGATGTTTATTCAATGCCGAGATAGTGGCGGGTAGCTAGGCACTGCATTTACCGATTCTAAGCGTGGGTTGTACAAACGTCCAGTTCGTACAATGGCACGACAATGGCATGACAGAAAAGGAATTCTACTATCCGAGGACTGCTCATTCCGTCTCGCCGATATCCTCTGTCACCATTGCAAAAGTCATTCCCGATCTGTCGAGGTTGATGGCCCACTCGACATTCTCGAAACCCTGTCGCGTCTCGATCTCGACCAGAATATCCCGGTCCGGTTCCATAACGACAGCCGCGAGGTTAGTGTTTTCCGCGGTCGGAATCTCCCAGCCGTCTCCCTCTGCAGGCTTCATGTCGAATCTGGCAATGAAGGCGGCAACGACTGCAAGGACCTCGTTGGTTGCAAAGTGTCGCCCGGGACAAAGAGTTTTCCCGCCGCCAAAGCCACGAAAGCAGATGTCCCGCGGCCGATTCGGCTTTTCTTCTGGTAGAAATCTACGAGGGTTAAATTCGGCAGCGGTAGCGCCCCAGAGGTCGGTGTCCTGATGGATCACTCGGCTCGGAATCTGCAGCATGGCGCCTTTCTTCAGCAGCCACTGGTCAAGGTAGGTATCCTCCATGACCATGCGCACGGACGTGCCCATGGTACGGTAACGGATGACTTCTTGATAGGACGATAGAAGCAGGGGACAGCTCTCTTTGAGGCTATTGATGTTAATAGTTTTAAGGGGAGAGCCGTTCTCCGCTAAAGTTGTTTCAGTGCAGGCATCAATCTCTTTCCGGATGTCTCGGACAAGTCCTGAATGGCTGTGTAGTAGGAGAAGAGTCCAGAACGTTGCGGGCGCGGTATTCAGTAAGATAGCGAGGGAACCTCCGACCTCGTATCGGGCAACATCATGCACCGAAATTCCATGGTCAACCCCTATTTGATATCGGTTTCGAGCGAGACTAGATGCATCTTGGACCCCTCCCGCTCTGTAGTATGCTTCAATAGCGTCGATAAGCTTCTCCCGAGCCTTGACAGGCTTTCGAGCCGTGATTGAAGGAAGGAACCCGACAATAATCGACATAAGACCGCTCTCAAATTCCCTATGTGGGGTCAAGTTAGATCACTTAGACTAACGCTTAGGCGGTGGGTCGCAGAGCCAGGCGCCCGAGGTATTTGCATACCAGAAAGCATCGGCAACAGCCTTATCCTCGAACGGGTTCATCGGCCCATACACAGACCTAGTCGTAGCCGTTGTGATGGCATTTCTCAACCAGTCGTACATGTTAAACCTCGCGGACGCTTTCTCCAGAGGCAGTAGCAAATCGAGAGCCCTCGCAATCTCCTGGATCATGACCCGATTCATATCGTCGAGGGCCAACCCAGGCTTCAGCGCGGCCTTGACACCCTCATGAGAGTCCGCGTATAGACCAAAATCGCCCTCGTCGCCGTTAACATTTTCGCTCAAGATGGCCCGGGCCTCGGCGCTGGCTCCGCAGATTCTGGATGCAAATTGGGCTGCCACGGGCGGGAACGCGAGCGTTCTGTGCTGCTTCTGCGCTGACTGGATGAGCTCCGGCTTCGTTACCACGTACATCTTCTGGCCCGGAAGGGGCATGGTGAAGATGGGCGAGGACGCCTGCTGACTATGTAGTGGGGGTTACGGTAAGCGACACATTAATTCATGGAATTAGGCGAAAAGAGAATTTACCTAACGTCTACATAGTAGTTGAATTTTCTTCGCGACAGTCCGACCAAGTGTCCAATGAAAGGAAGCCACTGCGGAGCCAGCGGCGGCTCGCGAGGGTCATGATTCAATAATTTGACAGTAGCAAAGTAAATTATAGCGGTAGCGCCCGCAACGATGGCGATGAGGGTCGAGCTGTTGGCAGCGGAGGACATGCTGACAGAGCTTGGATTGAAAGTTGGATTGAATGGGGCCGAATTGATGGTTGGAACTTGGTTTGGTCGAAAATAAGAGTACGCAAATTTCAATCCCAAATTCCATCTTATCTACAGGGCTTAGTAATGCCTGTAGTCTTCAATCCTTCTCTGTCGCCGGGCTCCACAATGATCGTGGGTCGGAGATGCCGCCACTGTCCAGGGAGCGGGGCACGCCCCCGAAAGCCCTGTCACAATCTTCCCCTTGATGAACACCTAAGCTTCGGGATGCAACAGTTCAAGGGCGCCAGACTATCGGGTTATTTGACAGTTAATATCCCCTCCATGTCACTGTTTAGTACTTCCGGCGACGGTAGCACTTCCAAGCAACAATCACTGTGGCTATAATTGTCGCTATTCTAGCTACAAGGCGATGATTCCCACAACATTCAAGTCACTCCCGCCTGTGACAGCGTCCTCTTCCGCGAGAGACTCTGACGGAGTCAAAGTTCTTTCTGACCCAGAGCTTTTAGCGAGTCTAGAGCTTTCCTAAAAGTGCAAGCCGTACGCCGTATATATTACCTGAGTTTCTGCTTCCGAGGCTCCACATCAGTTCTATAGACGAAAAGTCCTAGTCCGACTCCGCACAGGTGGCTTGAGCGCAAGCGATACCTACGATGGAATAGCGAAGCCGTTGGAACTCTTATGGGGAGCAGGGACTTAGAAATATCAATTCAAACGGGGTACTCTCGTTACTAAAAGGCGAGACTGACGACCTGAGCACGGCAACCGAAGCTACTATCAGCGGTAATTTGCAGTAATTGAGGCAGTAGGAAGACTGATTGCCGACGAACCCCTACACAACTGGGTCCGAACAAGACTTATGAACCCGAAAGGACTAGCCCAAAAAAGAATGAACGCATATAACTTGGGAGGTCTTGACAGCCTGCGTGGTACGTATATGTGCTAATATGGGCGGTTCCCAGCATGAAATGCCGGAAATGACGGGTTAAATATATGAAATTCAAAGATTAAATTCTAGAGAATTCGAAGCGGACCAAAACGCGGCTCTACAAGGTTAAAATGAGTGATGGGTACTTATGAAGCCTTCAAGGTCCTCGAATGATGTAGATAAAAGGAACGCGCATTGCCAGAACTTGGTGCTGTTCAGAACCGCGGCGAGAACTCATATATTCTATTTTCGCTCCATGGAGGGCCTACAGTTTTGCTTTCGGTCTAAGCTATCTTCGAATGCTTCCATAATCATACCCTAGTCAAGCTCGAGGAAAGGCCGCGAGAGGCGGTGAGCTCGGTCGAGGTTGGCTGGGGGCCAAGGCGAGCAGTTGGCGCGTAATACAACAAATGGAGCCCAGAAGAAGGCAAAGAATTTCATGAACCAAAGCAGGTATCTAGAGCCAAAACATGGCCCGGTAGCTGTGACCCGGGATGCCCACGGGGAAAGAGGATTAGAGAGGGGACATTGGACTTGCAGCAGCCTGCTTTAGCCACGAGTTAGTCTTCGGTCGCCCGAGTTTGCACTATGCAAGCTTGGGAAGACGACAATGAGTCGCTTCTTAGTGGTAGATGAGGAAGCACAGGAAGGTGATGCCTACTGGCCGTGATGGAAGCGGGGAAGATACCGTGATAGAGGAGGAGGAGCTTGTTGCCTAGGGTTGTATTAGGGAATATATTGCGTTAGGGAATATATTGTGTGCGGGAATAGCGTGGCGGGCGACGCGGAGGGTGGATAGGCTAGCTTCATTTTTTGCTGTGATCTGTCTTTTTTTTGTAGTGGCCGTGAGAAAGCCAGGAAGTTTGGATCAAGAGTTGGAGGTGCGACCTAGATTCTCCAGGTCCAGACATTACAACAGCCAATAATTATGTTATATTTGACCTCAAACCTCTCCCTCACCAAAGCTGGCGCATATTCCACTTCACCGAACCTGCTACAATTGTTTACCATGTATAATGCTGGCCAAAATCACCGACAAAGTTCATTCCACACCAAGTCGATGGCCGCTGGATCCTTCAGGTAAGGACGAACTGCCCGGAACAGCTTGGCGAGACTCTGGTTGTAGTCAACGTCAATTTTCTCTTCCGCCAGACCCAGCAGGCCGTAGACTCTATCGTGCGCCCGAGTCGCCTCCCACTCTCCCATGAAGAAAATCAAGAGGTCTTCAAGTTTCAGGGACAATGGATATCCTAGCGATTGCCTCATCCATGCTTCTCTTCGTGCTGTTTCAATCTTCCACAGATAGTGAAAGACGCTGTTATAGAACTTCTTGCCGTTCCTGTCCGCATAAATCTTATATGACCACATGGCTCTGCAAAGTTCGTTCCACTGCATGGATGTTGGTCCCCACATGATAACAATTCCCTTTGCCAGCACTATCTCTTGAATTACCCATATCCTCCTCCATATTGCCTTTCCGCAGATGATCTCGATACCTCGTTTTGTCTGCTTGCTGAGTTCGCTCCAAGCATAAGATCTTGAAATGTTATCTTCTGCAGCATTCTCGATTATTCCAGCTTCTACAAGAGAAGAGTTACCGAGCCATGCAATTACATGGTCAGCCCGACTGTAGATCTGCTTCATGAGCGGGATTTGGTGCTGAAGTTCGCGGTCGTTGAGACGGGACGACTGGTTTATGCAGAGGCTGTCAATCCAGAAATATCTGGGCCCGGTCTGCTGGTAGGAGGGTGAGGGCATTTTAGCGAGCTGGGTTATCAAATGTACGATGGTGATTTGAGCACACAGGGCACGGCCTCCCAGCGCGATTGGGTTGGACGACAAATCACCCCATCGGTACGAGACTGCGACAAATGAGGGACAACTGCCGAGGAGCAGATGGTGTTTCAGATCAAGCTTCACTTTGCCGGTTTTGTTGGTGCTGATTTCGAGCAACCGGATTTCGTTCGGGGACGTGAGATCCCGATATCGAAAGCTCGGCAGATTCTGATAGGCGTTGCGTGACACCATACTTGTAAATTCGTGAGAAAATGAAGGGCTGCAGTACTGTGACTACTTCATTCTTCTTCTTCTCAATGGAAATATATTTCGAATCTACGAACCGTCAATTTGCAAGTTGACCGATATTTGAGTTGGTGAAACTCGTGAGTCGAAGTATATGTACCCCTGGCCGTTATTGAAACCGAAAGGGCAAATTCACAGGGCAATTCCCGGCATCCAACACAGTCGTGGATGACACCCTTATATATGCCAAAGAATAGTGGATGCCCAACACCTCCTGACCACCTTGAGAATCTGCACATTTCCGCGTTCAGAGGTGGCGTGACGATTCTGCCGCCTGCACCTGGAAGCTGTGCTCAACGGCGGTTGGTGAAATATGCTCATCGGCCAATTACCGATAAAAGCCGGTTATAGTGCTGCTGCAACCCCATGACCCTTCTCCGCCACTACTTTTCAAACTCCAACGCCTCTGCGGGGAACCAAGACAACCAATCACTTCACAAGCCCCAGAATGAATGTGCACTTCTCGGTGCTCTCCGTCGGCAACGGGCAATGTAACAGATATTGCCTTGTGCCTGCCTACTTCCAGCGGGACCGCTGCTGCCCATTGCCTGCAGTGAGAGCCTACGGGCAACCTACGGGTAACCTACGGGCATATGGCAAAGCTGCCAACCCAAAATTTGTTGAGTCGGGGCTCGTCTCTGCAGTGTTTCCCTTTGCCCTAATAGTGCTCTTTTTGGGCAAAAGACGCGGAGCAGAGAGACGAGTGATTTCGGGTGTAGATAAAACTGGAACTATATCGGTTGGTTTGGTAGGAAGCACAATTCTTGCCAGTTCCGATCACTACGTTTCCGGTTGTTAATAACTTCGAGACAAAGATTCTAAGGAAAGATACCACAAGGACATAATATGTGACAGCAAGATAAAGACTAGTAGTGTTCCAGCTAGGCTATGGTAATAACAGAATAATAGCGGATGTTAATAGTATACTGCTAGAGATAGGAAGTGTGAGGGGTTAAGCCGCAGCCTTGCGCGGCTTGGATCCTAGTTGCACCAAAAGCTAGTATAGATTGGCGATTTTATAGTTATTGTAGGTTTTATGTTCATGAACTGTTAATTTGACAGAATTTCACTTGCCTAAGTGTACCTAAAAGAGGTTAATGCGGTATTTTTAAGCAGAGATGCGTCGGTCCGCTCAAACCAAGCCTATGGCTTTTGGTAGCTGGCATGGTGGCATGGCGAATGAAATACAGAAATTTCTACTGGTTTTCTCTCTCCTTTCGATAAATAGCTCTTAGCTACTACACCATATTACTATTCTGTAATGATTACTAAATCCCGCCTAAGGTAGTGATGATCGTGCGGCACCGTAGAGAAGGGGCTGTCGTCGTCGACGATAAGATGATCTTGGTTCATATAGGCACCTTAAAAATAGAGAGTGGGCTAAAGAGACTTTGGTATCTATGCTAAGCAAGATAGCATCATGCTGCCGAGTCTCACGGCGCCAGTACGACTTCCGAGCTGTCCATGAACGCGACGCCATCCTTCACGAATGCGAACAGGCCCGCGAGTGTGCGGCGGAGATCCTCTGCTCACCGCCGCCGCGTTCGACGTGACAAGAATGATAGCCTCGAACCCATCCCCCTCCTGGTCTCATTTTTTCTTCGACGAGACTACGTAGTGATTGTAAGGCACGATTCTAGCCTCATATTTGACGTAGAATGCTGGCGAGCTAATAATTGATGGCCTTCTTGGAGGCGAAGGCCGTAAAGTACGCAACGCCAGCAACGGCATTGAGACCTGCAGCTATAAAGCCACTGTTGGTGGCTTCTACATCGTCTCTTTCCACTTACTTCCTGCGTCGTGCTCGGCCACTCCAACAACAATTGCGAGGCACAGGTTAGCTAGGACGGTGAGGTCGAGGTCGACGATAACCATATCGAATGTTTCGCCTCCCTTGGCGAAGAAGGCGACCACATGATACGTCACGCGGACGCAGGAGATACGCGGCCTGCAAACCAGATTGTATTGTGTTGCATGAGAGCTCTGCTAAAAGACTGGAAAGGCAGACGAGCTGACCTGAAATACCTGTCGGCGTGTAATTCTCGGACGTACATCTGGTGAACCGAAAGGTCGGCGTCCAGCATCTATTCACCAGTGGCAACGGCGCTGAATGACACCACAAAACCGGGCAATCTTGGACAAAGTTTAGATAAGACAACGTGTGCTTCCATAGCGAGTGAGCGGAAGTTTGTTTTTTGGCAGCTAAATATAGGTGCTAAAAAAATTTCGAGGATCGGTGACAGATCTTACAGAATTGTTTGCAAATGTAATAATAGTCCTCATCCCTTGCCTCTGGCCGCCAATGAGGTGGTGGGTCGGGTCGCCGCTGCCGCCGCTGCTGCGTGTGAGGCGCGCAGCCTATACAAAGATATATGTCTATGCAAATGCCAATGAAGCGAAACGTGATTTTGACCGCAGAGCGGAGTTTATGCTTCAGGTGAGGAATTCGGCGAATCAAAATGTGTAATACGCGCGCGATGCAGAGTAGACTGAAACGTCAAACTGGTGAAACGGCCCAGTTGAAGGCCAGAGCCAACAACAGCATTTCTCCGAGGACGCCCCTCTTGGGTCCGATGCCAGATAATAAATAACAGCATTCCCAATTCTATATTCTGCGATAAACCTTTGTTATTAACTGTTCGCATACCTTCTCCTTATCACCTTCCCCTTCCAATACTCTTACACAAAATTAACTTTTTCGGAACTCCGTGTCGTCAAGTAGCTTGACCCTAGGACGCCATGAAAAATCGGAAAGCTGCCGCTCCAGTTTTGCATGAGATTGTGGAACGCGATTTCCCTCCCAAACGTCGAAAACGAACAAACTCCACCCAACAATCACGAACAAAACGGCACAAAAAAGATGACCCCACAAGAGAAATACCCCGGGACCGTCTATGCCAAGACTGTCAGCAAATTGACTTCGATGCCATCTTCTCTACCGCTGTGGAAGGGTGCGGCAAGGTCAAATCGAGAGGCCGACGCATCCGCTCTCTTGCCCACATTCAAGCAAACAAAACAACGTGCAAACTCTGCTCTTTCTTTTGGATGATGAAGGTATTCGCAAAAGGATACGAGCTCCCTGCGCTTTATGCCTACTCAGCTCAAGCTGGATTTGGTATTCCTCGCAATCGTATTCCTAATACTGTCATGCTTGCCGTCGTCAACGAAAAGCTGAGCCGTCGAGATGGGAGCACGGAGCCGATTAAATTCCACCCTATTCAAACTGGCCAGCTTATTCTGCAGACTGAGGGTCAGGATGGTGATCTCAAGGGATGACTGATCAACCCCAGGCCTGATTTTCAGTTGCTTAAGGAATGGCTAGCCTATTGTAAAGAGCACCACCAGACGCTTTGCAACACTCGCGGAGAAGGCCTCTCTTCCATTGGCGGTTTCAAGGTCATTGACTGCTACTGTCCGAAACGGAGTTCAGTAGCGTGGTCCAGTCTCACGCGAGGCAGCGGCTACGTTGCCCTCAGCTATGTTTGGGGGGGAAGTTCAATCAGGTCCATTCTCCCTGGAAAAGCCCCCAGACTTATTGAGGATGCCATTTCAGTGACTAAGCACATCGGATTCAAGTATCTCTGGATCGACGCATACTGCATTCCCGAGGATGATGAGGACGCGAAACAGAGCCAGATTCGAAACATGAACCTTATCTACGGAGAATCTGCGGTAACACTCATTTCTACGACCTCAGACAACCCAAGTTTCGGCATACCAGGAGTCACTTTGACGCCGAGGCATCCATTGCCTTCGGTTCAAGTCGGTTCTAGGAACCTGGTCCATGCCA
>Ga0247774_1001796_pt1 | contig 10727 bp, 7 predicted proteins | sample UWRJL001104B6_FD_179933 | JGI IMG/M metagenome (GOLD analysis project Ga0247774, IMG submission 179933) | Plant litter microbial communities from Arlington Agricultural Research Station in Wisconsin, United States - UWRJ-L001-104B-6 | ecosystem: Environmental > Terrestrial > Plant litter >... | reverse complement strand
TTCACCAGCAATATTATCTGGTTGATGTGAGCACTGGCCAGGCTTGTCAGGCTCATGTCTCGACTAACAAGGCCTTCGATGTAGAGCTGGGCCTGTTTTGTCCACGTCCATTCACCGTCTTCTTTTGGATTGGACCGGTCTCATGTTGCACCACGCGGAGTTCTTCAGCGGCAAGACCTTCGAAGGATATTTTAGACCGAGTCAGCTCAAGTTTGAGTTGGGGTGTTTCCAGATCTTTATCCCCGATGGTCCACATTAAGGTGATCGGCCCCACAGTAGGTTGGCGGTGAACGATGATCTGCTAAGCCGACCAAAGGTCCGACACACAACCCTGCAGTCGCCGCTAGCCTTGCCGGGTTCTCTCAGACGAAAAGATGCGGTTTGCAACCCATTCCCTTCATAGTATTCGTAGCCGCAAGCTACCGACTGCGCCGCCCTCCATATGGGAGCGGCATGATGGAAGGATTCAGGGTTTTCTTGGCGACCACGGGCCTCATCGCCAGTCTCTCTCTCCTGCAGCATGCTAGCAAGGGCTATTCTAGTGCCAACGTCTCCCGAGTGGCGGATGCCATTCCCGAATATATGTCCTCGCGGTCTCTTCCACACCTTCGGTATATGTCGTTCGTCACCAACACACCTCGGGTCGGGAGAACCTCTATTGCCTTCTTTTTATTTGCGTTCGTGAGGAGGCCTGCCCTCAGGCTCCGTTTCCTTTCATTTCTCGTAAGATACTTTGGACATCAAGCCGCAGGTGACGGTTTCTTTTCTTCTTTTGTCCCCGATCTCTTCAGTGAAAATCTAGGATTCTTTCCATTATTTGGTTCTCGTTATATTTCATAGATACCCTTGTTTTGCGCCCTCTTTATACTCATCATGGTCCTCTTGCACCGACTCCCACTGGTGGTGACGAGTCTTCTGCTCCCCGTCGCTGTTGCAAGTCCAAGACTCGACGGCCGCGGGCCAAATTTGGAGCACAGGACATTCAACAATGGTTTGCTCAAGGGAGACCTCGTTATCCCTAGGGGCCCAAAGGCGCCCATGATTCGGCGGAATGGCTTGGTTGCCAGAGAAGAAACAAAGTCGTTTAGCCTAGAACAGACCCTCGAGAACGAATCTCTTTTTAACAGGTCAGTGGCTGTTTCAATCTTGGGCGAAACTAGGGAACCCGGGCTCACCTTCACAGCGACGACATCCCAGCCTTCCCCGGCCCATCTGTCCAAGTGTCGTGCAAGCGGTGCTGCTCTAAGGGAAACATAGCTGCGACGTTTCCCTCGACGCTTGACGACATAATCAACCCAAAATTCAGAGTTGAGCTCAGCGGAGTTGAGGTAGTTGTGGAGTTGGACGTGGTGGTTGCTGCTGAGTTCAGTTTTGAGATTCCGCTTTTCAAGCTGCCGCCTTTTGGGCCAACTGGAATTGATATTCCCGGGTTCAAGGCCGGCTTATTTGTCGATTTGGTTCTGCTTTTTGAGTTCTCTGCCTCGGTCGACCTCAGTGGCGGGTTTTACATGAAGATTCCCGACGGATCATTCTTCGAGATTGACATCAGCGCCGAGGGAGCACACAGTGAACAATTGTAGGTCCATTTACCATTCCGCTGAGGAAGCCCAAAACTGACAGAGGACTTTCTCAGCAACGGTATCATCTCGAAGCCGCTTCCTGTCCTCCTGAACAACAATAATGGGACCCAAATCGACGCGAAGATCGACCTCCAGCTGAAGGCTAGCTTTGGTATCAACGGCGGCACTGATGTCGTTCCCGACATCCCGGGAATCGGCGACGTCGTCCCCGACTTCGGGGCAGGCGCCGAAGTGGGTGCCTTCATCAACCTTCTCGAGTACAAGGCAAACCTTGCTCCGGTCGCGGCTTGCGCCCTGGAGCTTACCGAGGAGTTGAACGTAAATGTCGGCGCCTTTGCCCAAGTTGGCGTCTCATTCGAAGACGAGTTCTTCGGAATTCAGCCCACCGTCACAACAACCTTGTTTGTGCTGCCTCTACCAACCGTCTGCGTTCTCGATCTCAACGTCCCCGTGCCCCTCCGGCAAACCCCACTCCCGACCGCCGCCGAGTGTCAAGTGCTTCCTCCTCTTGGTCCTCCAGGCGGTGTCGTCACGCCGGGACTCCCACCTCCGCCTCCGCCCTACGTCACCGACGAGTCCACGACTACCATTACTTTGACGCGAACTGCCGTGCAGAGAGTAACACTCTGCCCTCCCGGCAGGAAAGACTGCCCATTCAACTCCCCCATCAACTCCCCCACCGCCTGTGCGACAACAGCGCCTCCACTGCCCTTCTACAAGCGCCAAGCCGTCGCCTCCCCCGTCGCCACGTCTCTGACCGCCCGAGTCTGCAACCAGCAGCAGGCCCCCTGCCCCGACGGCGAGCTCGCCGACATGGTCTTCCCCGTCACCGTCTGCCCCCCTCCCGCGACGCCCGCAAACGACTGCTTCGCCGGCCTGGGCGGCGATGCCCCGACCTTGCCGCCTACGTCGGTCGAGAGCACGAGGACGCCGGTGCCCGTTGCTAGCGGTCCGCTGCCGCCGCCGCCGCCAGGAGGAGCAGCGCCCCCACCACCGCCTGGCGCGGCTCTTCCGAGACCGGTAGTAGCTCCGTCTGCTCCGGTCGTCCCGCCGCTTCCGCCTCTGGAGTCGACTTCGTCGGGCGTGGGGACTGTGACGGGTCCGGTAGTCGGGCTGTCGAGCGTATCCCCTCTGGGCGGTGGGGCGCTGAGCCCGCCTACGGGATCGCCGGTTGTGGTGCCGGGGAACGGGGCGGAGAAGATTATGGGGGGTGGGGTGGTGGGCGCTCTGTTGGTTGTTGGCGGTGTGTTCTTCTTGTTATGATCTTACGTGATGGATATGGCTGCTTTGCGGGAGTGTCTAGACACTCTGCGTGGCGCATATACTGTTTGGAGTTCTGGGGTGGAGCCAGTTGTATTAAAGGAGGCCGAGTCGCATTTTGAAGGCCGTTTAGAATATATCAATGATAGATACCCATGCATGGTTATCATTTGGTTTCGGTTTTGCACTTTCTACGAAGCCGCTCTGATGCCTTAATTCCCCACCTATTAAGTCTTGCACTATTAACAGTTACTATCCCAGCATCTGCTACCGGCGTGACTGTCCGGTGCGTCGATTTTGAGGGCCGCCGGCTGCGCTGTCGGGTTCCTTTAATCTTGTACGACTCGTTGCGCCAGTGCGGTTTATTTCGCTCGATGGATTCGATCCACCTTGTCACTAATTTCGGTCTGCGATATAGACAGCTATTTACGAACCCGCTTTGTTAAAGATGCTATTAGAAACTTTGAAGAAGAGTTAACTCTAGGTATGACGAGAACGATCGTTAGGTTCCTTCGTGGTGACCTAGTTTGTGTGTTGGTGTGGTGTCAGGTCGAAGGTAGGGAGAGTTGGGTGTAAAAGTATTTCAAGCACAGTGGACTACTAGGTGTAGGTATCTCAGGAGAGGGAAGAAGGACATGATAAAGCAAAGAAGAGAACTAAAACATGACAATGGAAAAGGGAAAGATTGAATGGTAAGGAGGGTCAGATGTATCTAGGGTTAGGGTAAGGCACATCGATCCGCATTTTGGGAGCCCCTCTAAGGCGGTGAAAGAAAAAGCTGTCCCATATATTTTCTGCCCACCATCGTCTTTTTAAGCAAGCTCTTTCGGACCAGGCGAGCATCTGGATCGCGCATTGCCATACACTGGCGCACCACACCACTCCACGACAGACAATGGACCACCTCTTCGATGTTTTTGAGGCCCAGCCTCAGGACAGCGACTCCGAATCCGACACACCGGCCGTGGCGACCACCGGCGGCCCTGGCGACAATAGCAAAAAACGCAAGGCAGGTGGCGCAATGAAGAACGACAAGGAAGGCACTGACGCCGATGTCGACATGGCTGATGTCGACTCAACGTCGAAAGAAGACGTGGAATCTAGCGATGAGCCGATTTCAGAAGAGCACGACGAGAAGCGGAGAAAGAAAGACGACGAAGCCGACCCTGTTCTGACAGATGCTTTTAGCACCGCCGCCTCGAGAGAGCTGGCAGCCGTTCCGGCAACCGAAGGAGCAGGCGAAGATGAGGACGATCAGTCTCTCGTCCTGTCGCATAATATCCAGCACCAGGTTGCACTCCCGCCGAATCTCGACTACGAATACATCCCTCTATCCGAACACAAAGCTCCAGATGAGCCTGCTCGGACGTGGAGCTTCAAGCTTGATCCCTTCCAGAGCTTGGCGGTAGCGTCGATCGAGCGCGATGAGAGCGTTCTCGTGTCTGCGCATACATCTGCAGGCAAGACGGTGGTTGCCGAATACGCCATTGCCCAATGCCTGAAGCGGGGCCAGCGAGTGGTCTACACGAGTCCGATCAAGGCTCTGAGCAACCAGAAGTATCGCGATTTCGAGGCAGAATTCGGCGACGTCGGCCTCATGACGGGTGATACCACGATAAACCCTACGGCGAGCTGCCTCGTCATGACAACCGAGATTCTTCGATCAATGCTTTACCGGGGTGCTGAGATTGTTCGCGAGGTGGCGTGGGTCATCTTTGATGAGGTCCATTACATCCGCGAGAAGATAAGAGGTGTTGTCTGGGAGGAAACCATCATTCTGCTGCCCGATAAGGTCCGGTTCGTCTTCCTTTCGGCCACGATTCCCAATGCCTTCCAGTTCGCCGAGTGGATAGCAAAGATTCACAAGCAAGCCTGCCACGTCGTATACACGGATTTCCGACCGACCCCCCTGCAAAACTACCTATTCCCCTCAGGCCACAACCAGATCATCATGGTAGTGGACGAGAAGCGGAACTTTAAACTGGACAACTTCAATAAAGCGATGCAGCTCCTCGAGGAGAAGAAAGACCCTTATGACTCGAGGGGAAAGGGCAAAAAAAGGAAGCCGACACAGGCCGACTCTAAATCTGATATTGGCAAGATTATCAAGATGATCATCCAGAAGAAGTTCGACCCCGTCATTGTCTTCAACTTCAGTAAGCGCGAATGCGAGAGCCTGGCCCTGCAGATCTCGAATTTTTGCTTCAACAACGAGTCGGAGAGGAACATGGTTGCGACGGTTTTCAGCCGGGCGATTGACTGCCTCGAGCCCGAAGATCGCGAGCTGCCCCAGATTGCAAATATCTTGCCCCTGCTCAAGAAGGGAATCGGTGTGCATCACTCAGGACTTCTACCTATCCTAAAGGAGACTGTCGAAATTCTGTTCCAAGAGTCGCTGATCAAAGTGCTCTTCGCCACCGAAACCTTTGCTATTGGCCTCAACATGCCTGCCAAGACCGTTGTCTTCACCAGTGTCAAGAAATGGGATGGCATTAGGAGACGGCCCTTGACGCCTGGAGAATACGTCCAGATGTCAGGACGAGCTGGCCGTCGCGGCTTGGACGCACGTGGCTTGGTAATCATGATGATAGACGAGTCGATGGCACCCGAAGAGGCCAAGCAAGTCGTGTACGGGGAGCAAGAACGATTGAATTCGGCTTTCTACCTCGGATACAACATGATCCTCAACCTCCTGCGGATTGAGTCTGTGTCTCCCGAGTATATGCTTGAGCGCTGCTTCTACCAATTCCAGAATGCTGCTAGTGTTCCGCGTCTAGAACGAGAACTCATGGCACTACAGCAACAGCGCGATGGGCTCACCATAACCGATGAGGCTACCGTCAAAGAATACTACGACGTCCGACGCAAGATCAACGAGTTCACCCAAGATATGAGGCTCGTCGTGCAGCACCCCGACATCTGCAAACCTTACCTCCAGGCCGGACGTCTCGTCCGCATCTACGATCCGCGCGCCGCCACCGAGGACGTTTTGGATACGCGCGACTACGGCTGGGGGATAATTCTCGCCTGCACGGACCGAAAGCCGCAGAAGGGAGAAGCAAGCTACCCACCCCAGGAGAGCTTGCTCATCGACGTCTTCCTCAACGTAGCGGGCGAGCCGGCCGCGGTTCTGGAGCCACATGAGGTCTTACCCCGGAACTGTCTCCCCGAATATGCTGGCAGAAATGCACAGTGGAGGAGGGTGCCGTGTCTGGGTTCATGCATCAAGTCTTTGGCGCAGATTAAGGTGTTTATGCCCAAGGACGTCGATAGCCCGAATGGAGTCGACGAGCTTCGGAAGATCATGTTCGAGATCAAGCGCCGCCTTTCTGACGGCATCCCCGTCATGGACCACGTGGAGAACATGCAGGTCAAGGACGACAACTTCAAGGAGTTGCTCCGTAAGATAGAAGTGCTCGAGTCCCGTCTCATTTCGAATCCGCTCCACGGCTCCCCGCTCCTGCCCGGCCTCTGGGACCAGTATCACGCGAAAGTCAAGCTCGGCGACCAGATCAAGGATATGAAGAAGGCCATCGGAAAGGCCCACCAGATAACGCAGATGGAGGAACTGAAGGCCCGCAAGCGCGTGCTCAGACGCCTCGCCTTCATCAACGACGACGATGTGGTGCAGCTCAAGGCCCGCGTCGCCTGCGAGCTGTCGTCGACCGAAGGCCACGAGCTGCTGTTGGCTGAACTGCTCTTTGAGCGATTCTTCAACGACATGTCGCCCGAGCTCACTGCAGCGGTTCTTAGCTGCTTCGTCTTCGACGAGAAGATCAAGTCGGCCCAGTTTCCCGAGATGCTGGACAAGCCGTATCGCGAGATTGTGGCCAAGGCACGGCATATTGTCAAGATCAGCCAGGAAAGCAAGTTGGAGGTGGAGGAGGACGAATATCTCGACCGGATCAAGCCGCAGCTCATGGAGACGGTCATGAAGTGGGCCGAAGGCAAGCCCTTTGCCGAGATTTGGTATGTTGTCATTTTCTTTCTCTTTCACCATTTCACCATTCCTTTCTTCCTTCCATCCTTTCTTCCCACCTCTTCCGTATCTCCACTTTCGATGGGTAGCTGGCTAATATACTTGCAGCAAAATGACCGACACATACGAGGGCTCCGTGATCCGACACTTTCGGCGCTTAGAAGAGCTCATTCGACAGATGGCCGAGGCGGGTAAGGTGATGGGGAGTCCTGAACTCATGAAGAAGTTCGAGGATAGCCTCGGCAAGATCCGGAGGGATATCGTGGCAGCCCAGAGCTTATATCTATAATTTGTCTTTCGTATTCCCGTAAGGCGCAAACGGAGAATGCTATGCCATAAGATTGTCTAGTGGTCCAATTCTAGACCTTTTTTTTCTCGTCGCTAACTGGCGGCAATCCATGCTGGCGTCCCCGCTTGCTCGTGTTGTGCACGTAGTAGAGGGCTACAGTCACTTTTACTGGCTTGGAACTCTCCGACAACGGCAATCCGAAATTAGCATTCCGAAGAGATGCCTTCCGAAGAGATGCCTTCACAGTCCTTCAAGACTAACTGTACGACAGCACATCATTTATCGCCGACGCGACGCTGCGATAGCCCGTGACCATTTTCAAACAATCTGAAGCGACGATCACGGTCTGTGCAAGAGCAGAGGACAATTACGGGGCTGTAACGTTTGCGTAGGACGGGGTGGGACCGAAACTGACAAGTAGGATATATTGCCCTCTCATCATTCCACTCAATGGGACTTTTGAAGCCAGCTAAATGCACGTGATTGGCCATGGTGGTTAAATATGCACATCTCCCATTCGCAATCAAGCGCACGAAAACCCCGATTCCAGAAAGGATGAGAGATTTCTATGAAGCCATCCGACTTCTGCATTCAGCGTCGAAGAACCGATTGAGAACGAGGCAGGCAAGGCAAACAGGACCCTTTATGTCGGCCCAAGAAAAAAAACCCCAACAGCGACAGCACGTCTGATTGGTGGTCGGCATAAAATAGTTGAGACATCGACAGCCTTCTTCTTAGCTCACGACGGCCTGTCTTCATGCATGCGTTTGCTGCCTTACGGCTCTTATCCAATGGTGCGTTATATAGGGCTACAGTATCTTAGTATTTCTTTCGGCGTCGGACAGGGGCGCGTGGTCTGCAATCGGGTCGTGTTGGGCACCTACCGTTGACAGGAGTCCGAACTCACTTCTCACGGCATCTCGTAGGCGCCGCAAGCCTCGCCATCATCTTCATCTAAGACTAAGAAAAAGAAGAAGGGTGCCGAGTTTGTGTGGAGTTGTGTAAGTAACGGCATCCCTGCATTTGCGCATATGAAGAAGAGGTCACATGACTGACATCGTTGCCATCGCGACAGTGCCGATGCGGTAGCTCTCCCCTACCCATACAACAGCAAACATGCCCGGGCTGCTTTCAGAGTAGATGTTATCATTGTCGTACGGAGAAGCGGTATAGATGATGTCTGCCGTCGATATCCCGGGGCGACCGGCTTTCGGGATTTCCACGCTGGTGTTGCCTAGGAAGGGGCTGCACGGGCAGATTTCCTGAGCGGACAGCCTGGCGAAGGCTCGGCAAGGGCTTGTTTGTGATTACTTGGTCCGAGGAAACCCGACGTATTGCGTGGCGGTCAAAAATTGGAGGACACTCACCCATGGATAATGGCCAAGTAGGGGGCATACACACAAGTTGTTCTTCGACTGACTGGCAAGAGGGATTGATGTCTTTGGCAGGATATACATTGCATTGAAGCCTAAGGGCAATCTGGCAGCAATATTAAAAGCGGTCTAGTTTGTAGGTCCTATCGGTTGAAGACGTGCAAGATAGGTATTTTAGCGTGTCTGGTGGAGAACGGGGCGTACGTAAGAGACTGGACAGCAGCAAGTTGCATATTCGTCTGGCAGGTAATTGGAGAGTACACGAATCGATGTTAAGCCTTCGGTCATTTTCTTTATCCGGGCATATATGAGAGGCAGCTGCAACGCGAAATTTGGCTGGGAACTCAATACATTCTATCGTACATGATCTAGCAAAAATAGGAGCATGATATAACTGAGTTGGCTTGATTTCACATTAAGAGACATTAGTATCAACAAGTCATTCAACTGCACTCAGAACAGATGTCGGGCGCTGCTTTCGAATTGGTTCCTACCGAGTGGAACAAAGCATTCTCTAAACGGCAACCCATCCACAAACAGTACGCTAATAGGGCTTATCTGGACTACTACGCGTCGGATAGTAGTGACGACGAAATCGGCGATGAAACTAACGACGACAAGCTCAATTTGAAGATTGATAAAAGCATTAGCGGGAATCGAGATGTCTCACCGCCGGACCGTCAACAAACATGCAAGTCTGATTACACTCAGAAAACGCCATTTTCAGATGCGCCCACGTGGAGCAACTGCCGGTCGGCGTATTGCCCGACTAGCAAGGTTGTTGATGCGTCTCCTCGGATAAGGGATCCGATCCGAAACTTCATGAAAAGCCCCAATGTCTCAGATGCCTACCCTGCCCCAGCGATAAAGCGGGCCAGGAAGTTTTGTTCTGGTTCAACCCTTCAGGGTCTGTTAGGCTATGATGGGGAGGCGGTGGCGATGGTCGAGGAGGGAAAGTTCGAAAGGGATGTATATCGACGCCGAGGTCCCGACATTCCGGATGCGCTCGGCCCGCGCGATCTGTACCTTCTCCTGAAGGTCCCCGTGGGTGTTCTCCCCAACCAACCCCCAGTGGCGGTGGCTAATGGGCTGACGCTACTGCAGCCATTCGTCGAATCTGATTATGAGGACGTGCCAGATGCCGCAGCCACGGGTGAGCAAGTCGACCACCAGCACATCAAGTCTGCGCAAATTTCAGGAACGACCGGCACCAGTTCCGAGTCTGTAGTGGATGCAGAGAGAAGACTAATGTGTGCCTGTCTTGCTTAGAGTTGTTCTGTTGTGAATTCGCCGACATGCTGACAATGAAGGCTGCAGATTCGTTACCAACTTGGACAAACGGAGTGCGCTGGTTCTCATGTACACTGCCTCGATACATCAAGCCTCTGCTCTTCGGAATGGACTGGAAAGACATCTTGAATTCAACGCGTTAATTGAAGCCAAACAGTCGGTACTGCTTTCTTCCAAAACACCCAAGCAGCAGGATGACATTGTCGGGGTGTTACTAACACTGGTCATACCCAATAGACTGACGGAATCCCGACATACGAACTCGCGTTCCATCTCCCGTACTTTGCATTACGCAGGTCGAAGGCTACGACTGCATGTTCCGATCCCCGGATTGACGAGGAAGGAAGACCGTTGAGAAACACCAGGGACATTTCGTTCCTCAACTGGAATGCAGGCGATGACGCTTGCTACCTGTACCAAGCCCAGACCTCCTGCATCATTTCCGGGCTGGACGAGGGGCAGTACGTCGGCTACTGCTGGGCAGAAACGTACTTTGATCGAGAAAATGAGATGGCGGAGAGCGTGCAGACGTACTGCAGAGATGCGAGGCTGCCCGCCGGGATTCGCATTGATCCCTTTACGGGTAAAGATGCGAACTTCCCAACACGGGACCCAAGGGAGCTGTTCCTGACATCTTTGCTTTATCGGTTGGGTATGGTACACCATGAATGGAAAGAGGTCACCGACACACTATCTGAGAGTGTTAAACAGTACCAGGAGGTATGGGCCAGCTTTCTTAGGTGTCGTGGCCGAGGATGAAGGTCTATGGGCTGGAGATCCTCTGGTTATAATAATCTGTCCTTTGTGAGATATCTGGATTTCGTTTTCCGGTTGATTACTGATAACTTTCCTTGAGTACTAGCTAGTCATGTCCACCACTATCCACTCAGGAAGAGTAACGACCGAACCAAGAGGGTCCATCGTCCCCCACAGCAAGCAACAACTCCGGGACTGGG
>Ga0247774_1001795_pt1 | contig 10734 bp, 12 predicted proteins | sample UWRJL001104B6_FD_179933 | JGI IMG/M metagenome (GOLD analysis project Ga0247774, IMG submission 179933) | Plant litter microbial communities from Arlington Agricultural Research Station in Wisconsin, United States - UWRJ-L001-104B-6 | ecosystem: Environmental > Terrestrial > Plant litter >... | reverse complement strand
CTGTGTATCATTGGCGTTCAGACAAGGATGGGATGGCGTTGTCTTTTTTGCGAGGGCGCCTTTGTTGGAACCAGATTCATGTAGTAGTATTGCTTGGACATGGCATGATGGATACATACTTGGGGACAGGGGTTTGGAGCAGCCTGCGAGGTCTGACCAGCCAAGGCTCTAATAGCTTAGATGTAGTTAAAAGGAAGTCCATTCCCTGTCTCAACTTGCTGGCTTGCTGGGCATCTATTGTTGCGACCAACACACACCCAGGCGAACATGAGTGGGAACAATTTCCTTGGTATTTATCATGCGTCTATCCGTATAATACAACGTCCAAAAGATCTATGCAATCAAACGCCTGTCTCATGGGATCCCCTCGCCGTTGAGTCGACCACCTGCATCAAGTCCTTTCTCGAGCACCGCTCCATTATAATGTCGCGGCTGCCTCCGCGGCACCTGCTGCCCGGAACTTTCTCTTTCCCCATTTGCCGACCCATTGTATCTCGACGTCGTGCGCCCATTCCATGTATCTGGCCCAACCTGGTACGCAAGCCATGTCAGTAACCTGATGCTTGTGTATGCAACGATCTCGGAGCTCCGTATTCTGTAGCAATGGGCTGGGAATGGATGCAAGAGAGAACGCCCACTGGCGATAATGCAATGGAAATACATACTCCAATACGCAAACTGCCGCCCAAAGTATTTGCCCGCAAATGGTATCACCACCATGGTCAGCAGCATTTGCAGCTGTTGCAGACTCCGCTCCCACTCCTCCTGTGCATCGTCATGCTCATCGTCGGAGTCGAGCAGGCTGCTGGATATCGAGGGTAGGGAATCGACGTCGTCGTCCTTTTCGGAGGCAGGGACGTCTTGGATGACGAAGGACTCGGACGGGGTCGCCATTGAAGATGCTCTAGGCTAGACGGCTTCCGAAATGTGAGTCCAGAAAAATGAGTGGTTTTGGGGCTCGCGTGGCAGGCTTTTGTAGTCGACTTGGCAATTGATTGAAGACAGCGGAGTCGAGCTCTCACCGCATGGCCGGATCGGAGAGGCTTTGAGGATGGCTGTTCTAAGGTAGTTCCTCCAGACCTCGGGCCGATGCTTCACAATTGGAGATGCCACTGTAGGACCATGTCCGGTACATCACGTGATTTAGGCAATCGTTTCCCCACGGCTCAAGTTCGGGGTAGGGTCAAGTACCTCGTGCCCCGCTCGCAGCCAACACTGGCCATGATGTTGAAATCGCAAAGGTTGACTCATTCACAGCTCATCCTCGACAAATTCCGAGCCTATTTTTGTTTGTCTCGGGGCGTTATTTACAACAAACGCCACTTCTACAGATCATCACCAACTTTTCTGAGCCTAGAAAGAGTCGTAAACATGGAAGCTTCAACGGTAAGTCCAAGTATCGGATCGCCCGACAGCTGTGGTCGCCAGCGGCCCAAAGCCACTGCCAGACATCTCGCCACACTAAAAAACCTTGCCCCACCACACAGCCAGTCAATAGTACCACACTCCGCGATGCATTTGGCTGATATCGGTTGTGCACGAAACGTCAAACATTTTTGTCTTCCTCCTACCACCAATCCGATGAGTCACTCAATGGCAGCATAATCCGATAAATACACCTTCGAATTACTTAATCATACGGATCCTGTTCTACCTCTACAAACATCGACAATCCATTCGCGTGTCATCGCCTGTTTCCAGTCTAGGAAACTAACAATCTGCAGGAGCGAAAAAGCAGAAAGTCCGTAACCTTCAATACCGAGCAAGTGATTGTCGATTCCGACGGCTCCGTGACGATGGCTACCTCAGGGGACGCGTCAAAAGAAACCACGGCCATGTCGCACACGCCGCACACACCCCCGCTGGCCGACGCCCTCAAGGCGACCAACCCTTTTGCCGACGCTGCCGCAGCCGACGACGGGCTCGACCCTTCGCTCCTCATGAAGAAGAAAAAGAAGAAGACCAAGGTGGCCGACGACGAAGAAGAAGGCGCCAAGGAAGAGGACAATAAGGAGGAGGATGGTGATGCCGCGGCCGAAGAGGGACTGGACCTCAGCATTAAGAAAAAGAAGAAGAAGAAGGCCAAGACAGAAGACGACGAGTTCGCTGCCAAGATCAAGGCGCTCGAGGTCGACGATACGTCCAAGGAGGAAGGCGAGGGAGACATGGACCTGGGGACGGGTATCTGGGCTCCCGACGCGGTGGCCCTGATTCCGTATCCGCCTCTTCTCAGCCGCCTGTACAAGCAGCTGCTCGAGAAGGACCCCGAACACGCCATGGGCGGCCAGCGAAACTACAAGATCATCCCGCCCCAGTGCATGCGCGAAGGAAACAAGAAGACCATCTTCACGAACATTGCCGACATGTGTGCTCGCATGAGGCGGACAGAGGAGCACGTCACGGCCTATCTGTTTGCTGAGCTGGGAACGACTGGCTCCGTTGACGGTAGCAGGCGGTTGGTCATCAAGGGTCGGTTCCAGCAGAAGCAAATTGAGAACGTCATGCGGAAATACATCAGTATGTGGCCCTGCGTACCGTGAATATTTACGTGGTTGCTAATCGTTACAAAGTTGAATACGTCACTTGCAAGACGTGCAAGTCTCTCAACACGGAGCTGAGCAAGGGAGAGAACCGTTTGTACTTCCTCACATGCAACTCGTGTGGATCCCGGCGATCCGTCAGTGCTATCAAGACTGGTTTCTCAGCCCAGGTCGGAAAGCGGAGGAAGCAGCGATAGATGCTTTCTGCATACTCGTGTTTATTTGCACGAAAAAACCACTACACTGGAGAGTCACTGTCAAGAATGGGAGTATCAAAGGGGAAGATGGGCAGATAGGGTAGTCTTATCAAGGGGGAAATGGACAAGACGCCTAGAACGGTTTTTATGGTCTTGCATGACGATACAGGCGTAAAAGCTCGCGGCGACGAGTGGGGTCTTGCCTGTTTGAGTGTTGAAATAGGAGGAGATAATGGCCAATATGAAAGCTTGTGCCTTTTATTCATTTTCGTAGACTGAAAGTCGACTGAGGTTGTCAATGAGGCTAAGAATCATACTGCGACCTTGCACCAAGTCCGCCCTCTCTCATGACCAGATGACGGCCCCGAAAAGAGGAGACGGGGTCTGAGGTGAAGCTCAACTCTCAATAAAGCTGCATCATTCTCGTACAAGACCTATGCGTTGATGAATTCAAGTGCAGGTATTGACATCCTCGAGCTTAAGAGACTGACACGGCTGTCACTTGTGTCCCACTACATGCATGTAGCGACTGCCACATCCCACACCACACATGACCGATTTTGCTCCATCCACATGGCCCCGATGAAACTTGGATTTCTAGCAAATTCTCGGTATCGCACCATATAAATAATTACCCTTTCGTTTTTAATCTCCGACTTTTTTTTTAATGTATCCATCCTCCTGACATTCCGAACAGAGGCCTCCGAAATGACGGGTCAAACGCTGCGGGAGGGCCAATCTGGTCCGCCGTCCTCGTCGAGCACAGCGTCGTATTGGCATCGGGAACCCGACGAAAAGTTGCTTGGCCATCGCACAACGAAGGACTTGCCAGCCAAAGCGGACGTGGCGATAGTCGGGAGCGGCATCACGGGGGCGTTCGCGGCCAAGTTTCTACGGGAAACCTGGGCAAAGGAGAAGCAGGTCCTGATGCTGGAGGCGAGAGAGGCATGCTGGGGCGCAACTGGACGTGTAAGTACAACACAGAGTGCGGGAATTTTTTCTTCACAAGAATTCGAGATAATCTCCAGCGTTTCACACTAGTATCCAAATATTGCACTTCGCTTCCTCTTTACTGATGCTGCTGGATGTACCCAGAACGGCGGCCATTGCCTGCCCAACGTGTACGCCTCGCCGCCTGAGATCTCGTGCTTTGAAATCGAGACGTTTCACTACCTTCGGGACCTCGTGGTCGAGAATAACATCCACTGCGACTGGCTTTCTACCACAAGTGTGCATGGCCTTTACACTGAAAACCTCGTCGACAGGGCAGCGCGGAATTTAGCAAAGCTAGCAGCGACGTATCCGCACCTTGCAGAGTCAGCTTGCCTAGTTACCCAGGGCCCTCCTTCGGACCCGTCGCTTCCGACGTTGAGGGAGTTGGGGGTACCGGATGCGCGTGCTGCGGTGGTCCTAAAGCATGCTGCGAGCTTGTGGCCGTACAAACTCGTGGCATGGGTACTGAAGGAACTGTTGGCGGCCGAGAGCGAAGGGAGTAGAAGCTCGGAAAGCGAGCAGGGATGGTTCAACCTCCAGACGGGCACCGTAGTCACGGAGGTGCAGAGGGTGGAAGACAGCTGGATTGTGCACACGGAGAGGGGGCAGGTGGCGGCGGAGAATGTCCTTCTGGCGTGCAACGGATACGTGTCGAACTTACTCCCCGATTTTACGGGGTTGATCGAGCCAGTGCAAGGGCAAGTTGCCAGCCTCCGGTCGGGGGCAACGAGGTTAGGGCACACGTATATCTTCCTGGCTGAGCCCCCCGACGGCCCCGTTATGGATGATTACCTCGTCCAGGCAATTTCCGGGGAGAAGGAACTAGTTCTCGGTGGCGGTAGAGTCCTGGGGAACGCAAAGGGGAGAGGCGTCAGCGATGACGATTTCATCGACGAGACCGTCTCGCATCACCTACGGACTATCCTGCCGGCCGTTTTGGACATGCACTCCGGCGAAGACCTGCCAGAGGGAGAGAGGGCGGAGATGGACGCGTCGTTTGAGTGGACGGGAATCATGGGATACTCGGTCGATGGGCGGCCATGGGTCGGGGCTGTGCCTGAGACTCTCGGTGGGGGACCCGGCCTCTACATCGCGGCGGGATACACGGGCCATGGCATGCCTGTGGCGGCGCTTTCTGCGCGGGCGGTGGTAAGCATGATGGGTGGCCAGAAGAAGGATCATATTCCTCAAGAGTATGTGATTTCCCCAGAGCGGATTGGGAGAGTACGGAGCACGCCGAGGTTGAAGGGCGAGCTTCTGGATGAGATGGTCATGGATCAACTTTGACAGAATGGCTTCACCATAATATACTACGATTCAATATTCCCACTATGAGCAGTGCTAGCCTTTCCAATGTTGGATAGTTCTGCACGTGTCACCAGTTTGCCGTTGTGGTTTCGATGACGTGAAGCATTGGACCTCCTGTTAATTGGGGTCGAAATTCGAATTAGCGAGCGTGGCAGGTACCAAAAGTCCTTGTCATGGATTAAGAGTGGCTGTAGGACGAGTCGCACTGTATTTTCCAGCATGAAAGCTGCGCTATGCCTCGGACAAACCCATCGAAAACTCTTCCGTGACAGAATGTATACAGTGCAGTTTAAGGAGGACGACGCACGGGCCCTGCGTTTAGCGGCACCATACTTTTTGCCCGCCCCGCCCAACCTCTCCACAATCCCCTCATTCTTTTGCCAACATGAAAGGCTGGCCATCAAAAACTTTCGTCGTCGTCAATGAAATTTTCATCGTCAAAGTTATGGATGACGGTTCTACCGCCATGAAATGATAGTTCAGTACTCCGAATTGAGGACGTCACAACCAGCTCGAGCAAAGCGGAATCATCGCAACTCAAAACATTCCCAATACTACCACGACCAGCAGCTACCTTATCCATCACGTCTCTGCCACATCACGACAACGCGACGCAATGGCTCGCGGTCGCGCACCGGCACCTGTACCGACACCCATACCGGCACCCACGCCAGCACCGGCACCCGCCAACGCCATAAATCCAGACCCAGCTGCGGAGCCTGAGCCGGAGCCTGAGCCGGAGCCTGAACCAACACCGACCCTAACCCCAAAGGTCACCACCACGGGCCGCACCTCGACGTCGCGGCGCCGCTCCCCCTCCCCACCGCCAGAGCTCACGGCCTTCGCGGCCACCCTGATCGCCAACCGCGGACCCCTCGAGGAGCTTACGCCGGAGATCCGCACGGCCATCTGCGCGGCGGTGGCTGCGGGGCAGCCCAAGTCGGCGGTGGCGCGGGCCTTTGGCATCACCCGCGGCACCGTCAGCGTCACGGTCAAGCGGCGGCAGGAGTTCGGGACCTTTTCGAGCCTGAAGCGGCGGGGGCGGCCGCGGAAGGTGAACGAGGAGCTCGAGCGGCAGATTGCCGAGATGAAGGGGCAGGGGATGAAGTTTGACGAGGTCAAGGAGCGGCTGGGGGTGAGGATTAGCGCGAGCACGTTTAAGCGCATCGTCAAGGCCGTGAAGGACCGGGAGCCGGCGCAGGAGGGGGGAGGGGAGGGGAGTGGCGGTGGGCTGGCTGCGACGCCGCAGGGAGGGGCGAAGAAGTCGGGGAAGAAGGCGACGACGCCGAAGGGGACGCCCAAGGGGACGACTAAGGGGACGCAAAAGCCGCAGCAGAAGAGGAAGAGTAAGGGTCCTAAGCAGCCGGTTGCCCCGGCTACTCCTGCTACTTCTGCCGGCGTGATTGGACTGGGAGGGCTCCAGGCTCAGGCTCAGGCTGCGGAGTTGGCGAGGCTTCAACATCTTCAACAGGCTGCTGGTCACGTCCCCCAGGCGCATATGGGAGGAGGATTGCCGAATGCGCCGATGGCGGTTGTGGCGAATACGCATGTCACCAATACATTTGTGGTGACCCAGCCACACGCGGGCATGGGGTCTTAGGAAGATGTGTACATGTTGCAGACTGCTGAGGCTGTGGTTGATGGAGGCGACGGGATGTCAAGCTCGGAGTACTATTTTGAGATGTGAAGGTATGATGAGCGTCGCGGGACTTGGGGGGTCGGAGCATGGATTTTGGCGGTGAGATTATATGACAAGATGGCCATCATTGGTTTCTGTGTCCTTTTTTAGTGACGAGGTGGCTGGGCTAAGGCCCGGTGTATACCAGTTTTTTTTAACCTAGGTGCTGTAGTTTACCCAGCTTTATGGTTCCAATTAATGCTTAGATGTATGCGGAGAAGATGGCACCCCCGACTGCTTCTATGCTGAGTTTTTTTGGACCCTGCCTTTCCACTTCATGTTAACCCTAATATTGAGAAATTGCTGCCTGGACCAGAGACATTGGAATGACTACGAATGTGTGCGAGATTTGCATTTGCGGCAGATGATCCCTACGGTGAGGTGGCATTCCGACAAATCAAATTAGAGAATTGTCTTCATCTTCAACCCAATGAGCACCAAACCCTGCGTTGCTGCAATCTACTTGTCTCATGGGCCGAGCAGCAAGCCGTTGAGGCGGGGTATGCACGCCAGCCGACAAATTCAATTCACTTTTGGCAACCCGATACCATCCAGAAACTACACAAAAACTACAGAGATAAATGCACCGGTCTTCTCCATGGTTTTACCTGTTCATAAGTAAGATAAACTTCCTTCTGAGCGGAGACTGATAACGAGGCCACTTAAAGAATCAACGAACTGTGCCTCTAATCTCGAACCCTAGCCTCGCTAAGTATGTCTGGTGCTGAAGTTATTGGTGTCATCGCTGGCATAATCGGGATAGTCGACGGGATCGCCAAAGTCCACAGCGCCGCCAACGATGCCTCAGGCCTTCCCGAAGCCTTTCAAGATGTGGCTCAACGCCTCCCTCTTGTCAGAGAAATCCTCCAAACGGCTCTGGCACACCTAAAGGCTCGCAGCCCAGACGATAAACTGTACCAGGCAATAAAGCCGGTCTTACGTCGCTGCAACGACAAGGCTACCAGGTTAGAGAAGCTATTTGAGAAGAGTATCCCACAGACTGGTGCCTCGAGATCCGACCGATACTTTCTGGCTGTCCGCAGCCTGGGAAAAGGAAGCCTCGTAAAGTCTCTTATGAAGGGCATACTGGAGGATGTGCAGCTATTGGCAGACAACCATGTGATGAGGTTAGCTCCAGACTCACGGCTTGGTGAGCTAGAGAGGGCAGCCGAAGAAGTTTCGGCTATTCCGCCATCGCTGCCTATCGAGAGAACGGCTTCAGGCATCCGCAGCTTTGGGGCCTGTCCTCAGGATGTGAATATTCGCAGCGGAGCGCAAGGCAGCAGCACTACGCCTAGCCAGCATTTCCCCAGAAGTAAGAGCAATAAGTCAAGAACATCGTATTAACTATTTACCCTCATATCACTAACCTACTATCGCTAGCTGCTGGCTCCTTCAAAGACCCACGCACTGATGAGGTGGCAAGGCTGCGGAAGGAAAAAGAAGGCGAGCGATGTCCTACCCATCTCACCTACTTATCGCTCCTCACAGTCTAGAAGTAGGACAACTGACAAAATACGTAGACTGTCTCCGCTCCCTCGGCTTCGCCAATCAGACCGCCCGCCAGCATGACATCGAAGCCGCCCTCCCCGACACTTGTGACTGGCTGTTCCACACCGACGAGTTTAAGGCATGGCGCCATCGTACCGACCTTGACTCGCACAACGGTGTACTCTGGATCAAAGGAAAGCCAGGTGCCGGAAAGTCGACGTTGATGAAGCATACCCTACGCTATTGCGAGGAGGATATCTTCGCCGATCACCTAATCGCGGCCTACTTCTTCCACGCCCGAGGCGACGTGCTCGAGAAGACCCCTCTAGGCATGCTACGGTCGATCGTGTTCCAGCTTATCAATAGGGATGATGCGCTGTACGAGCGCTTCGTTCCCCTCTTTCGAGAGAAGAGGATGATGTATGGCGGTGGAGACGGGAATGTAGACAAACCCGGGATCAGACGGTGGGAGTGGCAGCGGGCTCAGCTAAAAGATTTTCTCGTGTCGGTGGTTAAGTGGCGGAGATTGCAGCGTCCGCTTCTCCTTCTCGTCGACGCGCTCGACGAATGCACCGACAGGGACGTTCGCGATGTGGTTGGCCTCCTTGAATCGCTCAGCATCCATGCCGTGGCCGCTGGTTCTGTCCTACGAATCTGCCTTTCTAGCCGTCACTACCCCTACGTTAGCATGAAGAGGAAATTGGAGCTTACGGTAGAGGGGACGGACGGTCATGATCGAGATATTGCCAAGTACGCTAGCGAGAGACTAATTGTGCGGGATGATGAGATCCAGGCGGAAGTCCGGCGGAGGGCTAACGGTATCTTTATGTGGGTCGTGATTGTTGTTTCGCTGCTAAATAAGGCATACGACGATGGCCGGGAGGAGGCGATGCGAAGGACGCTAGATACGGTGCCGGACGATCTCGAGGAGGTGTTCGATAAGCTGCTCTGCCGGGACGATGCCAGCAGGGTCGAGACAATCATTCTTCTCCAATGGGTACTGCTCAGCCGGCGGCCGCTGCGGCTAGATGAGCTCTACTTCGGCATGGTGGCCGGGACGATTTCGGAGAGCACGGGACGGCGGGACCAACCCAAGCTAACTCCCGATACGATACGCCGACGTATAACGAGCTCGTCTAAGGGCCTCATCGAAGTTCGTAAAGATATGAATGATGGAATGTCGGTACAGTTTATTCACCACTCGGTTAACGACTTCCTTCTTCGGCATAAAAGACTACAGAAGCTGGATGGGACGCTTCAGCCGGACTCAATTAGCATAAGCCACGGCCGGCTTTGGGCTTGTTGCTGGCGATATATCCAGCAGATCGATGCCACAGTTATAAACGAGGGAGATATACGACAAGCAGAGCAAGATTATCCATTTCTACAATACGCAACGCAATATATATTCGAACATGCCGAGAAGGCCCTAGCAGGAGAGGCGATAGAAGGGCCGATGCAAGGACAGGCGATACTAGAGGCGATTATAAAGTGGCTACAAGCACAAAATAACTGGCTTAAGAGGTGGAAACTATTAGTAGCGACTTTGGATAAAGACTCAAACTTAAGCGATAGTATGGATATAGGACTCATGTATATAATATCACTACGTGGCTACCGAAGCTTGGTTAGAGCAATACTGCTCGAGGAGCGGATTATTGTGGATGTTAATGCCGAGGCCGGCCACTTCGGCACGGCGCTACAGGCCGCTTCAGCTAAGAGACACATCGAGGTCGTACGGATGCTGCTCGACGGCGGCGCCAACGTCAACGCCGAAGCCGGCCTCTACGGCACGGCGCTACAGGCCGCTTCACTTACCAGATGCACCGAGGCGGTACGGATGCTACTCGACGCCGGCGCCAACGTCAACGCCGAGGCAGGACTCTACGGCACGGCACTGCAGGCCGCTTCACTTACCAGACGCACCGAAGCTGTACGGATGCTTCTCGACGCCGGCGCCAACGTCAACGCCGAGGCCGGCGAATACGGCACGGCGCTACAAGCTGCTTCACTTTCCGAACACACCGAGGCGGTACGGATGCTGCTCGACGCTGGCGCCAATGTCAACGCCGAGGCCGGCGAATACGGCACGGCGCTACAGGCCGCTTCACTTACCAGACGCACCGAGGCGGTACGGATGCTTCTCGACGCCGGCGCCAACGTCAACGCCAAGGCAGGCCTCTACGGCACGGCGCTACAAGCCGCTTCACTTACTGAACACACTGAGGCGGTACGGATGCTGCTCGACGCCGGCGCCAACGTCAACGCCGAGGCTGGTGAATACGGCACGGCGCTACAGGCCGCTTCACTTACTGAACACACCGAGGCAGTACGGATGCTTCTCGACGCCGGCGCCAACGTCAACGCTGAGGCCGGCCTCTATGGCACGGCGCTACAAGCCGCTTCGCTTTCCGAACACACCGAGGCGGTACGGATGCTGCTCGACGCCGGCGCCAACGTCAACGCCGAGGCTGGTGAATACGGCACGGCGCTACAGGCCGCTTCAGCTAACGAACACACCGAGGTG
>Ga0247774_1001794_pt1 | contig 10743 bp, 9 predicted proteins | sample UWRJL001104B6_FD_179933 | JGI IMG/M metagenome (GOLD analysis project Ga0247774, IMG submission 179933) | Plant litter microbial communities from Arlington Agricultural Research Station in Wisconsin, United States - UWRJ-L001-104B-6 | ecosystem: Environmental > Terrestrial > Plant litter >... | reverse complement strand
TTCCTAGCTGGGTGCATGACTGGGGGATGGCATCATCGATTCCAGCCTGGTATCGACAATGCAGGGCAAGTGGGGTATCCAGAATTCCCGGCCGTTTTCTTCCTTCACTGGAATGTGGAACCTTACGCCTACTGGGACGAAGCATCGCACATATCAAATGCCGAGGCCCAGAATGGCCGGACTCCTCGGCCCCGGAAATCATCTACCCGGGCCGGCTCATGGCCGAACAGCTCAAGGTCTTCCGTCGAGGGATCCGAATGCTCGATGAAAACATTCCGCCGAGCGATATCGGGACGGCTCTACGGAACTTGATGGCCGTCCTCGCAGGAAAAGACTACCATGCCGGCCGAGACGCCGTCGCAAAGGTCACGCAAGCAAAAGCTGAGGAATATTTCTCCGAAATACGGCGCCGCATGGATGGAAAGGAGTTCCCAGACTTTTCGGACATGAAGAAGCATTGGGATGCGGTCGTCTCCGTGTACTATGTGGCCATTCGGGACGCGGCTGTGCGCCCTAACCCCGAAGCCGGTTCCCGGCTTTTCATAACGGATACCGGCCTGGTCGGCACGTGTCGAGGTGTCCGTGATGACGACAAAGTAGTCCTCCTTTTGGGATGTAAAGCACCAGCGGTCCTTCGGAAGGCACCTGTAGGATATTCCTTCGTTGGTGTGGCTCTTGTTGCAGGGCTGATGGAGGGACAGGAATGGGAGGAAGACCTCGAATTTGACTCTTTGGAAACGTATTTACTTTGCAAATAAAGCATTGGACTAAAGTTTCATGTCACAGATTCCATTTCCCAAAACGGGAGGCAATAAGAGACGAAAAGGGCGTAACGTTTAAAATGGCGGCGGATTTTAGGCTACTCCGTAAGAGTAATCGGAAACCTCAAATCTACTTCCCGTGGTTCTTGACTCCAGAACCGCCCCTAATGGGGGCCGGCCGGCCGGCCCCACTCCGCGTGTACGGCTCCATTTCGAACGACAACCTAGCCACTGGAAATCTCAACTGTCATGTCTCACTCTCCAAGGCAGTTCCGATATTATCTTATCCCAAGCGACGATGCACGTCCGACAGAGAACTCGTGTCTGGCCAGAGTTCCGTATTCGGAGGAACTTTTGGTCAGGCTTCAGAGTCTATAGCAGCAACGAAATCATGTGAGATGATAATTTATGAGGTGAATCACCACGTAGTTGGAATTTAATGAGACGGAATCATGGCACGTGGTCCCGGAGTAGCCACTGTGTCTGGCTCAAGGATTTCAAGGCCCAGTGCTCGGAGGCCAGTATGATCTCGATATATATATGATGCTCCGAATTGCAGACTTAATTCTGGACTTTGCCCGACTGCTTGGACAAAGCAGACGAACGCCAGCGTCCTTGCCCGTTGGATATTAGGTAAGGCCATCCGCCTTAGGTTAATCGAACCTCCTCCGGCTCTAAGTTGAGCAGAAAACAGATCCCCGGTAGACAAGCAGTGGGTGCCCGAAGGGCAGGGCCCAGGCTGACCTACACGAGAGAAACGTTGCAGACCTGCAGCGTGTTGCCCTTAGATATCTTTTGCGGTGGCTATTGCGAGCGGGAAGGAGAAAGGGAAGTCTCGCCGTGCATCGGCGCTTTCCGAGCCTAGTGCCACACGTTAAGTTTGTCGGCTACGAAGGTGTTCCCTGGTTTCCGCCGCATATAATGCAAGACGCGGCCTGGGGATGGGCATACTGAGCAAGGGCAATGACATCGAATCATTAGCCCTTATAAAGCTGACCGATCCTCTGATGGCTCCGCGTGCCTCCAAAGAGCTACACTAGCATCTTCGACCGGGTTGGCTCATCACTTACTCGCGCCGGCCTCCGCTCGTCGTCTTCCACTAAATTAAGGCGACTAGCACAGATCCCGTCGACAGAGGCCGTCCGGCGGACTTAGGTCCCCAAGGACTATCTCGTAACTTCCTTCTTTACGGCACAACAGAAGTCGTTGCCCTACCCTTAGATCGCCCCGTGACATCGTATGTCTTGCTTTACCTCGCAGTATCTTCTATTTTGGGTCCTGTGACCTATCAACACCCCTACTGCCTGCGTTTTAGTTATTCCGGTCTTCAGACAATCGAGGAAAGAGTTCCCAACATTCTACCTGCCCATCGGGCGATTTAGTACGTCCATTTAGTTTCATAATGTGAATATCCGTATAATTCATGTAATAAACTAACCATTTCATAGAATTCAGTCCACTTCAGCAATCCACCGCTCCAATGTGCTACGACGTCACACGCTATATCATTGCCTCGTTTCAAGGTAGAGTTCTCGGATCAACACATTGGTTTCACCCTCTTACTCTAGATAGTCACGGTACCTTACCTCTCCTTGCGATAGCATGAATTCCATAAAATCGTCGTAGTAGATAGGCTCATATTAAGCTGCTGTTACGATAATTTAGCTTATATTCGGCTTCTACTGAAGTGCAGGCAGGTTCTATCGCAAGAGACACTCTTGGGGTCGAGTATGAGGATGACTGGATTGATTCTGTCTACGCGTTCTATGGAGCGGCGGACCTTTGCGCCTAGTTATCCTTAAAAGTGCCTGGCATCTGATGTAAGCAACCTAGGTCATACAGCTACACACAGCTACTACCAGTATCTGCGTAAGAGTTATCGAGCGCGGGAGACAGCCGCAGCCCTTTTTGGGTGGGTACAGAAGAGTGACTTGTTTAAATTGATGTTTTAACATACGGACACAGGAGGCGCCGTCAGAGAAAAAAAAGACACGGATAACTGTAAATATGCCTTACAGGATCAGCGTATTCCTGCGTCTAACAACCGCTGCCTACAGTCGAGTTCCGCTCTCACAACGACTCGGCCCGAAGCAACTTGATAAAACTAGTACACAAAGCCTCTCGGACTTCCATTGCCAGCTTGTCCTCTCCAAGATCTCGGCAAACGGCCGAGTATACGATGTCTTCGGGCAGCCCTAGCTCCTCGAAAATCTTGAACATGATCTCTGCCCTGCATACCAACATAAACGTAGCTATCGTGATGTTCGCGGTGATAAGCGTCGCGCTAGTCTCGCGGCTACCACGTAAACTCCCTCCAGCCCGTGACACCCGATCCATGGCGTCGCGGTAGACCTTGCGATACCGCGCTAGCTCTTGTGGTGAGTCCTCTCGGATCCCGGGGACGGCTTCTCCATCAGGTGTCTCTTCGTATCCGTACATCATGGGGTCCCAGTCCCGGGTTAGCCAGCCAGGATATGCCTTATTGCCTAAGGACTTCGGCGCGGTAGAGGCGCCATCCCAGTCGATCACCCCGAGTAAATGGCCTTCCGGGGAGACGATGAAGTTCTGGATGTCAAAGTCTGGATGCGAAAGAACAAATAACTCGGAGTCGTCCAGGTCCTCGGCTTCCCATTGCACGATACAGTCGATAAAGAGACGTAAGAGCTTTTCTTGGCCGATTAAGTACGTCGCACTGGTGGCTAGGTGTTGGTCCAAGCTGCTGGTAAAAAACTCTTTCGAGTTTTTATAGGGGCCTAACTCGATATAGCCAGCCTTTTCGCTGGAAGTGCTACTAGGGCTCTGATCGAGTTCCAGCACAGGCCCAATTCCGATAGGCTCCCCCTTATTATTGAAAAGAATTTGGCCGCCCGTGGAGAATGAAAACTGGCTTAATTGCGCCATAGCGTTGGCTATTTCATTCAGGGCAAGAGTGCAGCGCTGATAGCGCTCATCTTTGGAGAGGGACATATCGAACCAGAGAGACTGCAGTGGGACTCCCGGGATAAAGGATAGCAAGAGATAGGGACATTTCAGTAGGTTATCAGAAGTTAATCCGAAGTCGAACACTTCAGGGATCGGGATCGTTGTTCGCCGTCTAATAAGTCGCATTGTCAGGGCTTCCGATCGTAGGGTGTTAGCCGTACGCTCGTCCCACTTGTCTGGTGTTCCGTTTATGGGAACCTTGAGGAGCCATCGGGCCCCATCAGAGAAATCTATCGGGAAAAGAATATGAAATGATCCATGAAGAGGTGACCCGACAACTGGTATTTCGACGGAGGCGCTCCCGGCTTGGCCATCGGTTCTCTCCCGAATGCTTGCGGCATAAGCAGGGACTTTGCTTAATTGCAGCACAGTCAGGACCGGACGAGACTGATCTAGGGGGTCTTTAGAAGGCGGGATACAATTAGAAGACATGCCGGTAAGTTGTCGAACTCTGGTTGTTTTTGCTAGTTGCTACCAAAGTGAGAACTTTGAAGTGATAAGGAAGAACATCCAGGATCCTGGTTTTATGACTCCGCATTTTGGCCGGCCAACACCCTGGCATCTAGCGGCTCGACCTGCAGAGCGGGGAGGAAACCAAGCCGTCCGTCCCGGATCTTAGTTTTCTGCGTCACAAGAGGAAGCAGCTTACTGGTTCTGTGAGACCACGAATCAAGGGATCTCTCCCCGCAATTAACCCTCAGAAATACATGCCCTACCAAGACTGCCAGCCATTCAGTGGCACCTATAAGCCCTACAGTTTGCGTCTCAGTTAGAGCCCACACTGAGACGTGTACCCTAACCCTGGCGGGCGCCATGAGGTGCTGAGACGATTGGCCTGTAAAATCGCCCTCTTTTAAAGCACTGATACAATTTGTCTCTCAAGCTGACCTGCTACTGCGGTGGCTTGTGCTGGTAACGTCTGTATCCCACTTTCCGACGATCATGTCATAGTGCATCTAAAATAGTTGTGCCAATCCCCGCTAAATATGGATGCTCCGATGACTTCCGAAAGTTTCAAACTCCTGTGACATGAGAATCTGGAATCTTCTGGACGATACCGGTAACAAAGTCGACACCCGCCTTCGATGGTGCCGCGATCTCTTGGCCAGCACGAAGGGCAATGCTGTCGAAGTCGGCATTACTACTAGTACTGATCACGGACAGGCAAAGCCGCCAGGTATTTGGATTGCTATATCGAAAGAACACGTACTGAGCCTTGAAGTTCTGAGATTCTTTTGGAATGGCCCGGTGGGTAAGAATGGTTGCCGGCCAACAAAATCTGCTGGGGAGGAAAGTTGGATCCCATTCAAAACCGCGATTGGTGACTATACCATATCTCACAAGCTGGCTGAATTTCTGGGATCGCTTGTGGAGGGTGGTGATAGCATGACCTACGGCCGGAAAACCACACTCACCAACATGGACCGCCTCCTGGCCAGCGGCGAGGTCGAAGCGGATCTCTCAACTACGGAGTTGAACTTGCGCGAGCTCTACCCGCATGAGATAAAGTCCGGGCTCCGTCTCAGACTGGCTGAAGAATTTGGTGGCTTTGGCTTCATTGCTGTCGATGAGCGACACGATCCCGGGGAGGTTTCGCGGCACGAGGTCCTGAGGCATTCGCTAGACGACGCTTGCTGGAACGCCATCGTGCTGGGAGACCTAACCTCGCGAAAGCCGCACGCCACAACATACTCCGTCCTGAGGGATTCATATCGCCTTGACTGGGCACCCGCTCGTGGCCTGGCGGCGCGCACATACCACCTAGAGGACATCCCCGCGAAGCTCCGCGCGTGCCGTCTAAGAGCCGGCTGAGGCTCGTGGAAGCAAGGGGGAAAAAAACCAAACCCTCCGTCCTGGATCTCGGTAAAATAAGCTAACTTACGCCTTTAGTGTCCGCATTAACAGAGGAAGTAGCTCGTTGGTCTATAAGACAACGAACAAAGGGATTTCTACTCGTACTTAAGTATCGGTTAAAGAAATATATGCCGTACAGAGACTACTAGCCCGCCTATAAGAGATTATTTTGGTATCGTTAAGCATACTATTTTTCTAAATAGCTGTTACGCCGAAAAGGCGACGCAATGCCTAGCTACATCTTACCTTTGCTAACATGCTGTTAGCGGGTACCATCCCGTAGCACTAGATAGTATAGCAATTTACTAAGGGTGCAATTCCGCACCTCAGTTACGTCAATTATCACATCGAGTTGCTAGCGAACAAGTTATTACACTACAGAAGCCCCTCGCAAAGCTAAATAATAAAGTATCATAACTAAGCTTAACATGCTTGTCGAAAGGATAGTAGATAGCTGATTCGCGCGTCGCTAATGTAAGGGGAAGATATTTCGCTGCCCCAGAGATTTTGGACATAGCACATATCTTGATCAGACAGATTTCGCAGATTTCTGTAATGGGATACCTGGGACTGTTGGAGGGAGTTGAAGTTTGAATAGACGTGTGGTTTTTGGAAAGCATCGTTATCTCCCTAAGTAGGACCTTGGTCCAGTACATGACAACTGGCTAGGTAGGTTTACGTGTTAATCACCATATTCAACTCAGGTAGACTCTGGTGAATCTCCGAAATCCTACCTTGAGGCTTCGCATTTACCATACCAACAACCCCAATGCTTGAATTCATGCCATGCTACTTATAAATCGGATAATAAATACTATCCCATCGTTTCACCCTGCACGTTCCTTCATCCTAAGTTCCCCCTTTCTCATTTGCAAAAACAACCTCTTCTCCGGTAGGCCCGGAGGCCTTAACTCCTTCAATATCCCCTTCCTCCTCCGTCTCCCTAGCAGACGATCCCCCCTCTGTATCGCTCTTCGCCGCATCATGACCGCTACCCCCATTCTGAATAGTCAGACCTAGCTTCGGCTCCACATCCCCCACCTGGTCTCCTTTCCAATCCGCAGGCCTCATCTGCGGCACGCTCTCCTCAAGGCCAGGCTCCTCGATCCTACTCTCCTCGCCTCCCTCGGCCACCCGCCAGACAACTTCAATTCTATCCAAAGCCCGGACACCCCGCCTAGAGGATCCCTTGACCCCGTCCATGGCATCCCACTCAATCTCGAAGACTCCCTCTTTTCGGGGCTCTCCGTCAGATTCCGGTCCGCCGCCTTCGAAAAACGCGTTGAACCAAACATGTGCCACCGAGGTGACCACGTTGAAGTTCAAAACTGGAGTTTTTTCTCTTCGCTGGACCGAAATCTCCACATCCGAGGTCGCGACCCGGATAGGTTTGTTGGGCCGCAAAGTCGCCTTCACCGGCAGCGCTTCACCTTCCGGGGGAGTAGAAGCCCCCGACGAAGCAGGCAAGCCGACGGGACTCGACTCCCGTTGCGGACTCGCCGCCGCGGGACCCCCAAACGTCCTGGTCTTCAGCCTCCCCAGAGACCGATTTGACGAATCAGTCGCCTGCTTCAACAACCCCGCCGCCTTTTCCCTCTTCGACTTGCTCCTCTGCGGAAGCTTTGCCGACCCCCCATCCGACTCCCCTTCCGTATCCGTCTCCGCCTTGACAGCCTCAATCTTGGCCGGCATCGGGAGGCCCTCCAACGTGGTCTCCTCCTTGGTAAAGCCATGAACCTTCAAAATCTTCTTCCCGTCGTCAAAAAACCCGCATACGTCCACCGACACTCCGTCTTTCATGCCCCAAACCCGAACCTCGAAAATCTCAATTTCCCTGTCGACGTATTTCTTGCCGCCTTTTTTCCACCGCTCGACGTACGAAATCCACCGGACCTGGCTGGGGATGGATACGCCGCTGCCGAACTTGGGCCGCATCCGCCGCTCGGTAAAGCGAGAGAGGGCATCCGAGGCGGCCCAGTCGCATTCGGATATGAGGTACGAGCACGTAATGGTGCCGCTGCGGCCCTTGCCGGCTTTGCAGTGCACGACGGCGACGCGGTGGTCGGGTTTGGATTCGTGGTCGTCATCGGCCGGGGGAGGGGTGGGCTCGGGTTTGAGTTGTAGCTGGTCCGCGATCGTGCCCTCAGTTACCGATCCCTTTGTGTTGTCTTCTTTTTCTGGAGGAGCCACTGTCAGTGGCTCCGTCTGGTTCTTTGCTTGTTCGACTGACGAGCCCTCCTCAGGCTCGGGAGCCGCTTTTGTGACTCTTATGTTTGGAATATTATCTTTCTTGTTCTCCGGTTCATTCCCCTCCTCCTGCCTCTCGTCCTTTTCGCCCAATTCAGTATTACGATCTTCTTTACCAGCTTCTCCAGCCTCAACACTCTCCTCCTCTCTACCTGCCTCTAGTCCCAAATCTCCTCGCTCTAGCCAATTCCGCATACTCGCCATGATGATAGGAATCAATCTAAATGGCGGTGGGTGATGATCCGGCCAAGGGTAATGCCGTATCCTTCCGTACACAGCTTCATCCGGGTACCCGGTTCCCTCTGCGCGAAACTCCCATATCGTCCAGCGGTCTGCATGGCGCGAATCGAGGAAGGAGACGAGCCGGTCGAGGGGGTTGCGGTAGGCACGTTTGGGGTACGTCTGCGAGGGGCCGGACCTGCATTTGTTTCGGTCTCATTAGTTCGTGCAAGACAACATGGAGAGCGCTAATTTTGCACGCAGTGGCTAGCAGAGGAGAGCCTTGAGTATGGCAGTGGAAGGGTTGACAAACGTCACAATTATGTTCTCCGTCACATAGCAGAGATCCAGGCCTGTCTCTTCGTGTCTTGCGCGGGGGCCGGCGACGATTTGGCGGAGGATGGATGCCATTGTGCCGAACGATGGAAAGTTAGTCGCCGTTTACGGCTGGAGGTAACCTTGCGGGGTAGGATTTGCAAGGCGGCTCTAAGCTTGAATATAATAGGTCTCGAAGAAGAATGGTATCCGTTTAAAAGAGGCCACCAAGATCTCAATTCGGAGCATGGGGATAGAAAGCAAGAAGAGAGCTTAATACTCCACCTCAATTTGCTGGTCATGTCCACCGTCCGAGTCGCGTGGTCGGCTGCGCATAGCTGTGGCGGCTGAGAACGTCATAGCCTTGGGGGCTACGTTGATAAACTCACACCCACCCAGAGAGTGTTACACATGCCGCTCTCCCGCACAGGCCAATTAGCCTTCACACGCAGCTGCCTGCAATCAGTCTTCCTGGATCAACCACTTTTGGTGTTTTCCAACCTGTCTTATCCACGCTTGAACCCTATCCCACTCATCTTCGTCAATTCCATCGCCCATTCTGCATGCGCTATCCATTACTACCTACAGAAAAAAAACATACAGCTAAACATTTCGCCCAAAAGCTTGGTATGCAGCATAAAGGCAAACGGACTCTTACGATGTCTCTTCGAAAGAGCTACACCCTTTCGTCTCGATACTCCTCCATAGCCATTGTCTTAGCTTACGGTTTCATGAAAGAGTTCACAGACCGCCTTGGATAGGCGAACGGCCTTAAGGATATGCCATGCTGCGGCAGTTTAAGAAAGACCCGCGGCCTTAATTCAACAATCGCAAGAACCCGCCTGTCTATCCAAAAGAAGTACCTATTGAGGACCCCGAGACCGAGCTCCATGAACCGAAGAATCCCCTGAGCGAAGATGATGGCTGCGGGGAGGCCTTAGGCACTACCAAACACTTGAAAGCCCAATACGCTGATGTGCTCGTCGACATTGCCGCGGCCAATATAGTCTGGTTCTTGCATTCTAGTTTTGACGCAATCTTGGGGGCCCGCAAGTTCTTCAGAGGTCTGATCACTACGTGAGATATGCACCTTCTTTCCCCTCCCCCATGTTACACAATTTCGCCTGTAGGAATCTCTAATTTTAGTAAGGTGCTCTGGCTGGCTTTCTCGGGGTTTGTAGCCAGCTGGGGTACGAAGCTGGGACAGAGTCTCCGGGACCTGTTAGCCAATAAATGAAGTGTATGCTCGCTCTTTGACTTCAAGCACTACGATAAAACCTAGCGTCGCAGTAGGTTTCCGAGCTAGAACTAGGCAGGCCGGTGAGAGGCAGTGCTTTGTACAGCAACCGAACAAAAACGAACCAAGATCTTCTCGATCAAATATAAAAATCTTCCGCGGCGCCGTGTCACCCTATTGGTCGGTTCTTCACAACAGGTGTATTCTCTTCATGGAATATTGGGATTCGGCGTGTCCCAAAAATACGACCGTTTGTTTTCCATATGAAGAGGCAATTCTCCTTCCCCGGATATTTCGGGACACTTTGTTGTAAACACTGGCTAAAGCGAGTTTGCGCTTCCCTTGGTGGCGGTTAGGCAATTGTTCTTGTAGTTGATCGATTTGTTCGTCTATGTGTTATGAATCGCATGCCAATTTAATAAAGCAACAGCCAAGGCTCCTGGGAATTTATCTATGAATGCGAGTTCTCACGTTCTCCAAATCAACTTAGTAAATGTAGTTTCGCAAACCCGGCGTTATGATCTCTGTCCGCGCAAAACTGTCCAACTCGGCACCGCGGCACCGGTAATCCCACTACCGAATAACAAGCCCGGTGGTTTTATAATCGCCCTTGAGCATCTCTCCATTCATGACACCCTCAACGTAACACGGCCCCACAATCTTCCACTCAGAGTCATCATTCGGGGAAGTCCTTCTCAGGACTAATGGTGCCTTAACTCCAAGGACAACGACTACCTTGTCGCAATCCTCAAGCCGATGTGCCTCTTCCTCAAGTGTTCCCCAGTAGCCCATTTTAGTCCTGAAAGTGGGCAAAAACTGACCTACGCCTGTGTTGTATTGTATGCAGCTTTCCTGTTCAGACTCGGAAAGTATCCTATTTCCCTGGGCAACATCTATGAGGGGGATGGGAGGGGTGTCATTGTCATATGTACCCCAAGTAAGAAAGCGACTGATAGCGGTGGCTAAAGGCTCTCCGTTGACGTACGTCTTGGCTTCTGGATTTGGTAGCAAGAATCTTGCAAATTTTTTCCATATACGTGCGTCTTCTGCATCGGTATTGTCATCAAACGGGAAATGCGGAGGGGTGTCGTTAATTTCGTCAATCTCGACACATTGCAAGGTCAACCG
>Ga0247774_1001792_pt1 | contig 10745 bp, 9 predicted proteins | sample UWRJL001104B6_FD_179933 | JGI IMG/M metagenome (GOLD analysis project Ga0247774, IMG submission 179933) | Plant litter microbial communities from Arlington Agricultural Research Station in Wisconsin, United States - UWRJ-L001-104B-6 | ecosystem: Environmental > Terrestrial > Plant litter >... | reverse complement strand
AGTAAATGTTAGGGGGAGAAAAAAAAAAAAAAAAAAAAAAAAAAAAAAAAAAAAAAAAATTTAAGGCCTTTAGAATGGGAAAGGATGAAAGGATTGTTAAGACTTGTAATGATGGCGGTATCGAAATGCAGTTCGCGGGAAGAAATCGCAGAGAGAAGAGGCAGAATGATTTGTTGACTCGCTAAAAATTAATGAAATCATTAGCATGCAAATGCAGCATCGTTCGTCCACAGAGGCCAAACGGGGCCAGACCACAGGCGCCGAAACCTTGCAGAATGTGATGCTGTCAGAAGGTGAATGCCGAGGCTGCTGGCCAAGAGAAAAACGTAAAGTTGACGTTGGTCTGTTTGTTACCCGGCTGTCAAACGTGCCAGATCCAGCCACCCCCGTGTTTTGCCGCTCTACCCCGGAATTCAATCAGAGACCCTGAGGATTCAGGTTGGCGATTTGACGCCAGGGAATGCTGCTGCCCGTCATCGTGCGCTGGATCGGCCGTGGCGGCGATCTCTAGGATTCGCATCCGGGCGCGGGGCGTGAATCCACACTGAACAAACGGACGCAGGGCGTGCGTTTATGGCGGGGTACCACCCGGTCGCGGGAGTGCTAGCTACACCAGGTTCCATAGATCTAGACTCTTTCCTGCAACATCTGCTCTTGTTGATTGGGAGCGCCAGACACAGGATATTTTGCATGGAGTGGTTTTTTTTGCGGGCCCCGTCAGTCCAATCGCCAGCAGCGTACCGCTGTACCTTTGAGTCCTCGTCGACGCCCAGAAAGCCCTGGAGAGACTAGCTTGCGAGCCTTTACGGGAAAGTAGGGCCATTTTAGAACTGCCGTCATGCTCGGTGGTTTGGCATGCTGCAAGGCTCATTAAGTAGCCGGCCAGGCGCGTTGGGAGCGTATCAAATTCCCCATGGTGGCTTCCCTAGTCTTGACGAGTTGATCACCATGCATTTGCAGGCCCAATATGGTGTAAGAAGGTGAGCGAAAATACCAGTACTTGTGTGTGATTTGTGCTTCTTGGTTCAGGTGGTCATTTCCTTGGTCACATCCTAATATGTCGGCCATGATGTGCACAATCTGTCTTGCTGAAAATGACAAGTGACAAGCCGGAGTCTAGACTCTCGACTTGCGTACGCCCAAAATCAGCACCACCTAAAACGGGCTGCAGTTGTCTCAGAAATGGATCACCACATCACTGGCGTCAAGCTCGGCTTACGCAATCCCTGCCATGTTCGGAAACAGGCCAACGAGAAACACCACCAACGATTAGCACCAGCATCTCCTGCAGTGTCTGTGTCCCTGCAGATGAGGTGGGAATGTGGAATGACTTTGGTCGAAGTCGCTTCGACCATATTCAGGTAGTGCCATTGGCCTCTCGCCAGTCAGCATGGAATCCAGCAGATGCACGACGTCACCCCCAAGAACGATGTTGCGCGCTGCAGCGCTGCAAAGCATTCCGGCGGTGCAACGACTTCCTGTATCCGCATCTGGCGTCGTGCATTGGGCTCCGGATTCTGGACCGAGGAAGTTGGTACGCTGCATGAGAGTCGGCGGTAGAGTCTTTCGCTGTCCAGAACTAAGGCCACGAAAGGCCCTATTGATTTGCCAAAGTTGCATGTACTTCATTATTAATCGTATATCGCAACCAGTAGCACATGAAAAGCAAGCAAATCTGGACGATTGAAGTGACCACGGAATATCTGAAGTATCTATACCACCTTGGTTGGGTAGGGATCACGAGAGCTGCTTCAAAGCTGCCGCCCAGTTATCTACTATATCGCCAACGGCGAGAAATATTTAAGGTAGCACATCTAAGCATTGAATGAACCGGGCTAGCAACCGGTAACCTCGGAACAGCAAAAAAAACCCCCAACCCGAATGGCAGGCCGTCTCCTCGGAAATACCTCCCCTTTCTATTAAGCCTACAGCCGAGTCCGGCCTCTTGTCAATGCGCTGCTGAGTCCCAAATGGTTAGCCAGCCAAGATATCGGTCCCTGGAAACGATGATGGTGTGTCCAATTGTCCAATGTTAGCTCGCGCCGATGAAAGATGCAAGCAAGCCGCATTCCACTAAGACAAGTCCCACCAGCTTGCCGTCTCGCATCGGGGAAGCATGGGGGATGCGAAGAAGAGGCGCTACTTCACTCTTATGGGGCAAAACTCCAGGAACCGACGAGGGAGTGGCTGCCAGGGAAGCTTGGCCATGCATGCTGGCCGCGTTCAGGTTCCAAGTTGGGGTGGCCGTCGTGCTGGCTGCACCGCATGCTGTCTTTACGCGGTAGATACGCTGGCTCTCTAAGCGTCCTCCATATCTGGCAACATTTGGGGGTACGATTAAGCGGACCAAAGAGAAGGCTGCTATTTCCTCGCCGGGCGAACGACACGAGGCGCAGTGTAACCCGACTGCACGGGACGGGCGGTTTCACCCTTGGCTGCGGTTCGTAATGAACAACGACACAGCATCGTGTCACGGCCTCGGCAAGCAAGAACATGGCCGCGTACCGCTCACTTAGTCGCCGTTGTCCGGTCCGAACCGGAAAGGACGGCACACCGGCTTGACTGAACCCGGCTCACGGTCCAATGTTGGGGCCGACGTCAGAAGTTGCCCGAGCAAGGTCGTGGAACGAGTGCCATGGAATGTGTGAGGCAATACGGCAATGATGCTTTATCCAAGCGGGTTCGGTTCCTATGCTGATGGATCCAGCTGCCCCAGTCACTGGTCCTGCAATCTATCGATCTATCATGAGATCTTTTGCCTCCGTACCAACCGCCACCAGAAGTTGCCGCCACCATTAGATTCCGATCTGCCAACAATTTGTAGGCCGCTTGTGCAAAAGCCACAAGGCCACGGCATGTAAACTGTAGCCTGCAATCTCACGCCAGTTGCCACTGACGTTGCCTACCGAACCCTTGAAGAAACCGTGGGAATCATCAGCTCGCGAAGAAAAATACTCATGCTCGTCCAATGTTCCGAGTCCACCGGGTGGTTTTTAGTGCCAATGCGTGCCCAGACCAGTCCGACATCAGAGAGATGGAAGGAGTACTCCGCCCCAATGCCCTGTATTTGCCGTGTTCTCCGTCCAGTTCCCAAATAAATGCATCCCGTCATCTTTGCGGCCGTTACTGAGACAAATACGAAGAACTTTTCCGCTTCTAATCCCAAATCCGATACCGTGGCTTCCCAAGCCCGCAGCAAAACCGAAAATAAAAAGAAAAGAAAGGAAAGGGGGAAAAAAGGGAAAAGGGAAAAATCAAAAATCAAAAAATCCCACTTCTTTCCCTCCAGAACAGCCACATAGCCGCGTGTGTTGTTTGTCCTGGCCGGGGAGGATATCGACATACTTGATTCCATTAGATCCACATCCCACAGGCTTTCTACCATTAACCAGAGCTGCGGCGGACTCGGCAGTGGATTAGAGTCCTGTGCAACCCTCAAGTCCATCTAGTCGTCAATCTGTTCCCGTGACAAAAGTCGCAACAGTTCCTGTCCCGTCCACCTTGGCAATCTACTTTGGGCCCATTGGCTTGCGACCAGAAGGATTCAAAAGCGATGTCTTTTCATCAATCGCGTCATCGTCCAGGCCCTCGCCTTGACATTGACTATACTTTCCCCAGGCCTCCTTTGGAATTCTCTTCATGCAGGCAGAACGCTCGTCCTGGAATCGAATTAGGTGGTTGCCTGGTGGCGTGGTCAAGCTTGCAGAACGCCTTGGTCGAGGTGTAAGACGGATGTCGTCGTCTGTGTCGGCGTCGGCTCGGCTGCCCCAGGATGTCTGCCAAGTCCAGGTTAGCGGGGGGAAGCATTTCAGGCGCAAAATCCCAATGCACCTACTATTTTGAGCGTGAACAAGGCATAGAGCTTGATGAAGCCGTGGAAGTACCCAAAAATGATGCTCACTGGAAGGAACATCACGTCGCTGGGGTTCCGTCGAAAGAGTCCGACAAGTTTTATGACTTTTGTGAAGCCAAACATGAAGATGAACTGTGCCCAGAAGGCATACCGGCGGTTCTGCGTTTCCCAATCGGCGGTAGCCCACCAACAGCTCAGCAAGAGCATTGGATCAACGACAAATGCGAGGGACGTAAATGTGGCAATATGCACCGCGTAGGTGCACCACAGTTGTTGGCTGCTCTGTGTGTTAGCATCTCCTCAAGATCGCCACCTTTTCTGGTGTTAAGTTTGGTGACAGTTGGCACATGGCAGTTGAAAAATCCCAGCCAGCCTATCGCAACAGAGCCGCGGACTCACGTGAGCACTTTTCTCTCTACAAAGAGACTGGTGAAATTGCTCCTCCAGTTGCTTCTCGCCCATCTCGAGCACTGGTAAAGGAATTTGAAGCTGTTTTCGAGCGTGGTCACCACCTCGCATTCAGGCTCGTACTGAACCCACGTCTTCCACCCATGATTAACAAGCCACCGGGTGACAAAGTTGTCATCGTCGGCGTTGAGAGTGTACTTGCCCCATCGCTCTGTCTGGAATCCTTGCAGGAACTGGTGGCTTGACAGGATTTCCGATAGGTAGGCCCCAGTCCGACCCGACATGCACGAAGTGCCGCCGTCGATGTTGTGGGTAGCCGAGATCTCGAAGTTCCTCCTTTCAATGTAGGCTGCCCCGAGCCAGTTGAAAATTCGAGCGCTCCACGGTCCGTCCCAAATCCGCTTAACGCGTTGACAAGTCACGACGCCGCCCATTTTTTGGTCCTCGAAAGGCGCCAAGAGCCATGGCAGGATGGTGTCCGGCCACGTCACATCGTCGTCGGCCAAGATGGTGATCTTTGTCGTGACCTTGGGTAGCGCTTCGCACACTTGAAGCCTCTTGTTGGCAACTGGTGTGCACATGACACGCACGTTGTCGTAGCCGAGCGAGCTGGCGACTGTTTGGAGGTCTACGAACTTGGGAGCCGTGGTGACGAGGATAAGCTCGTATGGCTTGGTGACCAAGATGCTGAGAAGAGCAGGTTCAAGTTCTTTGAAGACATTGTGGATCGTGGGGATGATGACGGTGACATCATCCGGACTGAATCTTCCCTTGATTGGAAGTGGCTTCGACTTGTACATCCAATGGCTTGGAACGTGCACAAGAAGCCTAACATAGCGATGGAGCCTTGGAAAGAGTGTTAGAATATGTGCATACTTTGGAGTAAACGCTACTCCCGAACACAAAAGCAAAGACGAGCCTGACGAGGCCAAGACATTCACACTAGGTACTCTTAGCTTCGGTGAACCGGGAAAGACTTACCAGAGAACTAAAAAAAAGCACGCCCAGAACTTCGGCCACTGCAGAAAGTCCAAGCACACGCCGTCACGGAAACTGACGGTCCGGATTGTGGCGACTTCCATGCTTGCTGATGGAGCAAGGCTCGGACTTGGCAAGAAATTTGGAGGATTCCGGCGGACTCTGGTACCGTGGCCTTCACAGGTGTCGATTCTTCCTAATGTCACGGAAAATTGGATTATTCTGAGAATTGGTGGGTGGCAAAGTGTGATGGATAGCCAAGTGTCGCGGGCGGAACGGGGCGCGTCTCCGGCCAGGGAGAAAATTAGAAGATATCTTATCAGATAACTTGTAGCTGAGGGTAGGTGCGGTTTCCTCGTGAGGAGGCAATGCTGACGATTTGGTACTTTCTAGAAGTAATGCACTCTATGTGCCAACTGCCGCAAATCAACCAAGGCGAGTCCAATGGGCTTGGAGCTGCAAGGCTGCTTTCAAGAAAGTCGATCCTGCCTAGACCTTGCCTCCCAATGAAGACTAGACTGGCCGTGGCTTCTTCTCTTCAAAGAGAAGCAAAATGAAGGGTATCTCGGCTGACAAGCTAGAACCGCCTAGGTTGCTCTCTCTTCACTCAAGTTGACCTAAGTGCGTGATCTGACCCGCCCGTCCTCGAAGCAGGTTTTCTGCCAAGTAAGACGCTCTCGGCCCAAATTTACGTGCAGATTGACTTCCCCTGGCCTCGTCTTTTGGAGGCAGTCTTGGCGCGAGTCCCGGTTGGCGTATTCAGAGAGGATTCAATGGACGATACCAAGTTGCGGTCTTCGGTACAGTAGGCCTGGGTATCTTGACGAAAGTTGAAGGTGTAAACGAAGAGCGAGCAGCATGAAGAGCCAATTATTATACAGCAACGAGAAACTGGCACAAAGTTCAAGGAAGCCAGGCCATGGTAGGGATAGATTGGCCTGGGATGAGCAATGACGGGGAGGTGAGAGGCTCTGATGATAGCCTTGGACTAAAAAGACGGGGAGGACGCGGTGGATATATACACCAACGGCTACAGAAACGTCAAGGACGAGAACGGCATGTTAGGATGCACACACTGAGACGGTCATGTCTGGAAGGACGCCCAAGTCAAGAGGTAAAGGAGCGATGGCAAATGTCAGGCAATGAGCACGTAGATGGTACCAAGGAGTGTACAAGATGGTACTTGACGACTGCCGCCGTGTTCTCAAGGCCGGTGTTGCATGGATTATGGAAACATGTATACTTTGTATGTAATGTAATGTGCAGTAGGCAAGGGCCAAAAGCGAGGGACCTGCGGCCGGAGGTATGGCATGGCTGGCGCGTTGCTACGCACCAAATGTCACTGTCTCTGCTAATAAAGAAACGACCGACGGGGACGAGGCGAGAGGAGTAAATGAGAGAGATTTTGGGGTCAAAGGGTACATATCCGGCTACAAATCGAGTACAAATGCCTTTGGATGTGGCTTTATTGGGTTTGGTTGAGTAGTTGTGGGGGGTGTGTCTTCGGCGGTTGTATTGGAAGCCCCTAGGGGTGTGCGGCGACTGCGCTGGTGGGCTCTGGAGCCTGGCTTTTGGCCTTTCAACTGGCGGGTGTTTTCCAACTTGGGCTGAGCTGGAGCGGCAACGGCGACGGCAACGGCAGCGGCAGCGGCAGCGGGTGTGTAAGTTGTAGGTACGGCCAGCCCGTCCGTGTGCACGCGTGGGCCTTTGGATTGACACTCCAGCCACAGCACCCAGCAGCTAAGCTGGAAGTCAAGTGCAACACAGACAAACCTAAAGAGTCAAAAGGCCAGAACGAATTCTAGCGGGGAGTCGTCCAAAAGCCCGGCCGCCGTAGCGGCGTTAAATGCTTTGCAACCTGCCGCCATTGCGCCAAAACCACCGCCTCCAGAAACAGCGTCCGCGCCGAATTTGACAGGGATGTTGGGGTCTGGCCAAAAGCCAGTACAAGGCCGGTACATCGGCATACTTTGCGATCTAGGATGGTCCTCAGATTTCCATGTCTTGCGGTTTCCCAATGCCCCGCAAAACCATTGCTAAGCTTGGTGCCACTTCCAGAAGCAGTTAACATTAGTAGGTTGCTTTCTTCTGCTTGTTGAAAACGGTAGACGGAGCACATATGGCAGTCTAGCTTTCACCGGGTTGCCATGACACAACGTGGTCTGCTCGCAACCTCGAAGGCTCATCTAACAGGTCGAGAGAACCGACACTGGAAAGTTCTGCAAATTTGCGTTGAAACACGCGGTAGATGCCCCGGCCATCTAGAAAACCCATACCGCCCTTTGTTATTGGTGATTATCGCGTGGCATACCTAGCAAGTTGAGAAAGGGGCTCCAGGCAAGGAGCCTACCAGGAGCCAGGCCCGCTGTTGCAATGCGAGTGCAGGATCCCGCCAAGTCGCTCAGATAATGACGAATACAAGTATTGAATCGGGGCTATCTCTAGAAATGGCTATTGGGCTGAGCATAAAGCAGACCATCTCAAGAGTGAACGAACTGATGTTGAATTCTGGAGAGTTGCCTGGCTTGCGAAGGTTGGCAGCTTATCCAGCTGCTACTAAGAAATCACCACTGTGGGGCGTGGATACCTGCCCCCGCCGCAGCTCCCAAGGCGGTTGTGCGGGGTTGCGTACCCCAACGCTAATAATTTGATCAATAAGTCAGACGTTGACAAGTACGGTACCGTCTATGGCCAAAGTGGAAGGGGCGAAATGTGATTCATAACTTCAGACTTAAGTCCGCAAGAGCGGCCTAGACCTTCAAGTGCAGATTCGGGGTAAATCTCACGCAGTTAGATCAATTGATCTAGATCGGAGTGGCGCTAGCCCCCGAACGCGAAGCACTTTATCTCAAGAGAGCAATACGTGCGAGAATTTTCAGGGTCGCCGGCTAACATCGAAACCAGCGGGGCATCCGCCAGAGCCGCTCTGGGCAGAAGGCAAAGGTCAACGGAAAGATTCCCGCAAGCCTGATCCCATAGGCTGTTTTGAACAGCCATTCTAGCGTTGGGGAATGCTCTTGTGGAGACTTGATGGAGGAGAAACTACCTTTGCACGGGAGGGGTGAATTGATCGCAGAGGAATGTCTGTTGGAGACGCAGAGAATCATTTGGCACCGATTGTTAGAGATGTCTGCTGCGTCGAGTTCGAAAATAACTACTCTTGAGCATGTGAAGTAAGATCAGGACCACAAGGATGAACTAACGATCAGTTCACCTTTGCGGTTTTGGACGGAATCATTAGTCCAGTAGCTAGGCCGGCAACCTCACCAGTTCAAGTTCAGTTCACACCTTGGTAGGTACAGGTCTCGGCACTCGACGACCACTCTGAACGCCTGAGCGATTGGTGATCATCCCAACTCCATCCTTCCCGACGAGGAGATTTTGATCGGTGTTTTTCATTGGAGACATATTTGAAGGCCTTGATCTGATAAATCTCTGGTTGGACTTAGAAACCACTCGTCTGGATGATCAGCTATCGTCGTAATGTAAAGCGAAAGTGAGAAGGATCTCGACTAGCCTCGAGGGCACTATCTTTTGTGGAGTGGAGCCCTGTCCCCACAATACTTTTGTGACTTCCTTAGCTCCGAAGATTCAAGAATATTATAGGTGGGGGACTCCAAAGGACTACAGCTACCCTTGGAGCTGCTTTTCTCGCAAATGTCCACTAGTCAAAGGGCCAACACCATCCACCACCTTTATCTCCGTCTGATAAAAGGAGGTACGTTGCGAGTGGTATTTAGCCCATAAAAGAGAAAGCAAATGGCAAAGCCGACGCACCCTGGAAATTAGCGAGCACGTGCAAGCGCGCATTCCCAGGCTGCCATTACCAAATACGATTGACACACGACCTTGTTTCTGCGAAGAACAAGAAAAAGGAATCCTTTTCGTCGGGTTTTTTTTTACTTTGTAATAGAAACTCGGTTTTCGGCACTTTGTCCTGCTTGCCAAGGTATTTACAGCAGCCATCAAGGCGCCACAGTTCTTCGGAGGATCAGATGGCCCCAGTTGCCAGCAGCGCAATAGGCCATCTTCAAATGCGAAGTACGACCTGCTCTGAATACAACCCGGTTCCAGGCACAATAACACATCTGGAGTTTCTAGAGCGACCTCGCTTGATGGCTGCATCGCAAATGAAGTTCGAATGGGTCGACGAGGCTCAGCTGGCTCAGTCAGCAAACATAGATCCCGCCGCCTCCGCCACCGAAAACTTCCGAACGCGTTGCCAGGCTTCAAGCTGTGCCAGCATTGCATCTTGCTGCCCATTTGTTTCGGGCCAGGACACCTCTGGCAAACGTCCTCGTTGCTTAATACGGATTCTCCGTTCATTAATACTGTCGTGGCGCTTGGATTCGGGTAGTGGATCAGCTTGGGATCATACCTCTATCAGGGCCACCGACAAGCTTCGCAGCGCCCGTCTCGAATCTCGATTAGAGCCCAGGCGGGATGGACAGAGCTCGCCCGGCACATCAATGCATGTACCTGACGTAAAACTCCACCTCGGTGCGGCATATTGAGCCCTTGGTTTCAGGTCCAAGTGCAAGCCTGCCGGTTCTGCTGGATGGCTTTCGATAGCTCTCCAAAAACTCCGTCTTCTGTATGGCCGTCCAAGTGATAGCCCCCAATCCTCTTCTAACTTGTGTACAATAGCGCCGGCATATCGGCCCACTGTGCTGAGCCTACTGCAGCTTGACCACACCGCAAAGCGTCCGTGAGACATATTCACCGAGCTGGTCTCACACCTCTCCACCGCGTCAAGGTGGTTTCGACACAAGAGAAATGGACCAGCCGTACGATAAGCAGTGATGAGGTTGATTTTGGGTCGGTAGTAGTTGAGCGCCGCGCTCCGCACCGAAGCAGCCACGCCGCACGCACGGAGAACGAGTCATTTATTTCTCGCATGGACTAGCAAGCCGCAAATAGACATGGTGGCTGATCTAGGATGAGCGGTGGCCCTATCTCATGCAGAAGACTCGGTGCCAGTCAGACAGCAATTTGGACTGCCGACCCGGGCCATTGCGGAACAACCCTGACCGGAATCGGCGACATCTGTACGATTTCCGACAGGGCACGACAAGATGTTGCGCCGTACTTCGTCGTACCATCGAATGCAAGCTGTGCTTGAGGACAAGCAAGTATTGCGCGCATATGGCTGTTTGGTTGCTTGTCTTGCATTGTCGTCGGCTACCGAAGGGATCATTCTGGACACGATGCCGGCGACCATTTGCTGTTGAAGATCCAGTTACCGGACCGGGGGCCACCAGGCTGGGCTGAGTGGAACCGGCTCTTGACCAGACAGAAGACATGCTGCCATTAGCTTAACACTAACGGACGCTCTGGGGGCTGGCGAAACCCCGTTCATCCCCTCACTGTTCGACTCAGAAACTGCCATAAGGCGGATCTAGATCTTGCACAGGTAGGATTGATATCTCCTTGTCCGCCAATGGACGAGGCAGAGTCGGTCAGGAGCAGGTCTATCTTCGAACCAGGCTTGTCGTAATGGAGGACG
>Ga0247774_1001791_pt1 | contig 10753 bp, 7 predicted proteins | sample UWRJL001104B6_FD_179933 | JGI IMG/M metagenome (GOLD analysis project Ga0247774, IMG submission 179933) | Plant litter microbial communities from Arlington Agricultural Research Station in Wisconsin, United States - UWRJ-L001-104B-6 | ecosystem: Environmental > Terrestrial > Plant litter >... | reverse complement strand
GAGGTTGGGTTCCCTCTAACATTCCCGTTTCTGCTAGCATCCGCAGCAAGTATTGCAAATCCTCCAAAGTAATGTCATATTCCGATGCGATATCGCTTATTGGCTTCAAGCCTAACTGTGACATTACTTCTTTGTCAGCATTGTCAACTTGCAAGCAAGTAACGCCTTCTGAGTTGCGGAGTATCCAATAGCCGTTTGGGTGCAGTATCCACTCTACCGTTGATTTGAGTTTGGGACCATAAAGAATCGTTGAAGAATCTTCACTCGGATTTTGAACTCTCGATTCCCCCTCTTCCTGAGTCACGCCGGGACACAAATTTTCTTGACTTTCTATGCGTGCAAATTTTTCACCATTTTGCATCATGTTGGGAGTTATAAATTGTAGGCTGCACTGAAAAACATTGGCAATGCAAGCAATTTGTATTTTGCTATACATCTAACCGTTATTTGTATTAACTAATACCAAAAGCAACTTTGTGTTTACAAGTTGCGATCGCTGCATTTACATGGTATTTTTTAATCAGCTAATTTTCAAATCTACGTAGTTAATTAATAAACTCAATTAACTGCCTGGGTTTTCAAGGTCACTACTAAGCGCGGGGGCTTCAGCGTATGGGTTGGCATTCAAAAGGCTTTCAAGTTCGCAAGAATAAAGGGGTTGAGAATTCTCCCCCAAAAACTCGTCGCCCGCGAAAGACATTCATCCTGGAACGAATTATCACCCCCAGCGCCCTAGTCCCCGGTGGCGTGGATGACCGTGACGCGCTGCACCAACTCCTCAACTCTCTATCGCTGCTGAGTTTTGACTTTTCAGACTGGGCCCAAAAACTTAATCACGCGACCAATTTACATTTATTTGCAGATAGCGGTGCGGGTACTTGCCCAACTTCCCCTACCCCCGATGGCGACTTGCCGCCGATTATTGACTTTGACCCCTTGGGCTTGCACTCTCCACCAACACCAACACCAGGGCCTAATGTTCAAGGGGCTTTTGATACGCTGCCGCCCCCAATTATATTGCCCATAGATCCGCCTGAAAGCAATAATAAAGTACCTACTGATTTAGGTGGCGCTGACACATTTACAGCCAAAACAGCATCAGGTAATAACGATGCAGGGAAAGCGAACCAGTACACCTTTAGCATTGCTAGTTCCGAACTCAATTCCACAGATTCAGACACCGTAGTCGTCGGGATTTCAGTCGAATCAAAAGACGGCAGTCAAGGACTCCCTCAACTGCCAGAAATAGATGGGCTGACACCGATTCTCACATCTAGCGATACAAATAGTACCTATTCCCTATTTTCCATCAATCGTTCTGGCTTGAACCCGCTTAATTTGAAAGGTGCATCAAGTTCAACCAGTGGCGCGTATTCTCTACAACTGAACGTAGCAGGCGATATCAACAGCGACGGCCGAGTTGATACAACAGACAGACAACTGCTAGAAAACGCTCTAGGCCGCACGGCGACTGACCCCGGTTATACAACTGACCTCGACCTCAACCGGGATGGCATCATCAACGGGGCCGACCAAACTCTCTTCAACACCAACTTCGGCTTTATTGCCAACCGGCCCCCTGTCGCCTCGCCATTCTCAACCAGTACCCATACAGAATTGGAGACAATCATACCCTTGGTCGGTAAGGCAACTGACCCCGAAGGCGACTCCATCTTTTACAACGCACTCAATCCTGTTAACGGTACAGTGCTGTTCGATTCTATTACTAAAACGGCGACCTTCAAACCCGCGCCGGGATTCTCCGGCATCGCTAGCTTTGAATTGGCGGCCAGCGATGGCTTGAACTGGGGAGTACCAGCGAAAGTAACGGTTAACGTCAGCGGTGCACCGCTGCTGAATTTGGACTTCGCCCAGCGTCGCCCCCAACTTTATGCTGGAGAGAGTACAGAATTGACAGTTTTGGGCGACTTTGCCGACCAAAAAGGTGTAGTGCTGCCAGCTTCTTATTTGACTTATGCTTCGTTAAACCCAGGGGTAGCACCCATTGACGCTTTCGGGAAAGTGACGGGGCTGGCTGACGGTACTTCAATTTTGAGCGCGTCTCGCAATAACATTCAAGCCGTGACAGCCGCGCGAGTAGGCGAACTGCCGATTGCTGCTGCCAACGATGACGAGTGGAATGCGCTACTAGCAGAGATTTACGGTTTGGATGTTTACCCGAAAGCAGTAACTTTAACAACAGGAGTAAAGCGCTCTTTACTGGTGGGAATTGAAGGTCTTACTGACTCTCCAGACCTCAAATTTGGCTCTGTCGGCACTCGCTACTTCGTCAGCAACCCCAATGTATTGCAGGTGAATTCAGATGGCGTAATTACTGCTGTAGGTGAAGGGGTTGCCAGCGTCACCGTCATCGACGGAGGAGCAGAAAAGGTAGTTCCAGTGCGGGTAAAAACGCCTTTGATGGGCCCGGCGATGATGGGAGTTGATGGCGGAGTCGTACAAGGCAGCGACGGCTCAGTAGTAATGGTAGCTCCTAGTGCCTTAACTCAGGATACAACGGTTAACATAACGCCACTTAGCAGCGCTTCACTGCCACTGCCATTCCCCGACAGCATGGAGTTTGCCGGGGGGTTCAATTTGGACTTGGGGAACACCCAAGTGAAGATACCTGTCCAGTTGGCAATTTCAGCCCCTGTTGGCGTACCAGTCGGCACCGAAGTTTTATTTATGCGGAAGGGGTCGCTGCCGGCTGGGGCTGATAGCTGGAAGGAAACTTGGCTGATACAAGAATCAGGAGTAGTAGGTGCAGACGGAATGATCCGTACCACTTCGCCACCTTTTCCAGGCGTGACAGAGAGCGGTACTTATACTATTGGGTTATTGCCCGCAGGAATGCCCTCCGTCAGTTCAATTGTTAAGGAGAGTACACAGGCAAATGCTGGACTCATCAAGCTTACGACTAATCTCAACTTTGAGAATAGCTATTTTGGAGCACAAACGGGTGGAGTCGGTGCAGTCTCCGCCACAGAGAATCAATTCGAGGCGACAACATCACTATTAGCTTACTTGGCGCAATCTTCAAACAAGCCGCTGGAAATGATCGGAATTCCCAAAGTTGGGGAAACTGTCGTCACTACCGCTCAGGTACAACTCAATGCAGAAGGAGTTCCTACAGTCTCAGCAGTTCTCAATGGGCCTGACACTGGGTTAGCAGTTCCCCTTGAGCCGCCGTCGCTGGAGTCAGCAGAACTGAAGTTCTCGAACAGCGAACCTGTGATATTTTTAACAGGTAACAATTTCCTAAATGGTCTCAACGGCATTCTGGGCGCGAGTTTCGAGGATTTGAATGTTGAGTTTGAGGTGGGAGGTAAGAGTTACTCTGGGACTGTTGTGCCGGGACTCAGTAATTCACTCGGAGAAAACCGCTATCAGGTGGCGGTCAAAGCTCCTATTAGCGTACCTCTGGGCGAGTCGGAAATTGTGCTGTCACGGCAGCAAAAGGAGCGTTTTGGCCCTGGCCCTCTTGATTCTGAGGTGGTCAAGCGTTCGAGTTTTGAAGACCTCCAGTTAAAGCCTGTATTTTCTGACCTGATACTGGTCGCACAGCGGTCTGCTGACAAAATTAGGGTAATTGACGCTTTAAGTTCAGTTTCGACCCCGCCCAGCCCGCAACAGAAGCCTCCCAAGGATTTATCGCTGGGGACATTGGGGACAACCTTGTTAGACCGTCCGGGACAGTTAGCTGTCACCACTAATGCTACTCGCGCCTATGTACCTTTGGAATATACGGGGCGGGTGGCGATGGTGGATTTGTTGGCGCGGCGGGAGGTGGATGTTGATGCTTCGACATCGGATGTCAAAGATATTATTTTGCCAATTGGTGCCTCCCCTGGGGCGATATCTATTGACCCTTGGGATAATTATGCTTACGTCGCGGACTCTAAAGGGGGAAGCATCTATGTTCTGGATGTCAATCCCTACTCGGCAAGCTATAACCAAGTTGTTGAGATTATCTCAGTTGAGGGTACGTCAGGACTGCGGCAGATTGCTATCAGCAGTGACGGGCGCAAGCTGTTCGCTACTGCGAAAGATGGTTATATTTACGCTGTGAATATTGACCCAGAAGACCAGCCGACGGTTCCGAATTCTAATCCTCGGAAGTGGGGGGAGCAAATTGGAAAGGTTTTGACTCATAAGGGGGCTTGGGGGTTGGCTGCAACTCCTGACCCCCTAAAAATGGTTTTTACCAGTGGCAATGCTGGGACAGACGGGAGCGGTTTTGGGGTACTGACGGTGAATGATGACCCTGTGAATTTGGCTCCCACAACTCGCTATACGAATTTATCGTTCAGGGAACAAACCAATATTGAGGACATGGTCTTTGAGGTGAATGAGGGAGTGGCTGTAACGGTGACGAAGGACGGGCGGTATGCGTTTGTGGCGGGTCGCAACAATAGGGGAGGTAGCGGAAGCGATCCGCTGGCGGGGGGGAATATTGGCATTATTAAAGATCCCCTGGGGCCTAATCCCAAATTAGTTGCTGCTACTGAACCGGTGCCGGACGCTTTAACTAATAATGTGGCTCTTTCTGGTGATGGGAAGTATTTAATTGGTTCTTATCCTACTCGTAGTAGTGGTGGAAGTGCTTATGTCTTTGATGCGGAGGAAATTATTAAGACTCTCGAAAATCCTCAAGACTACTGGATTGATGCATCTTACAGAGGTCGAGGCAACCTTTTCTTCCAGGCTGGGAGTCAACGCCCGGCAACTTTGAACGATTTAAGCTTCGTCCCCATTGAAGAGCTTAATCCTCTAGTTTTGCCTCAGAATACTACCCCTGCGACTCCTACTTTGATTGCGATGGCTGGTAATCCTTTGCCTCAGAATACTACCCCTGCGATTCCTAATGTGATTGAGACGGGTGGTAATCCTTTGGGGTTGATTGTAGCGCAAAAACCGCCTAGTTTCAAGGCACAAATAGAGAAATTGTTGAAAGGGGGTAGTCAAAACTATAGAAGAATCGCAGCATTAATATTGAGAACAAAGGACCAGAAGGATTTGCGTCAAGTAATCGGTGACTGGGAGATGAGGAAACTTATTGTAGACAATTTGAAATCCGAGCAGGCAATTGCGATCATGGCAGCTTTGTTGCAAGGGAGCCAGAAGTGGAGTAACCCCTCTAATGATTTTACTTTACACTTTTTATATGATAAAAACCCTGAGCGATTTTTACCATACAATGCGACCATGAATTGCTGGGAAATGATTTTATATGCAGCATTTTTATGTGGAAAAATTAGTGCCGCACAAATCAAGAAATTCATTAATTCCACTTACCCAGGGCGGGAAATGAAAACAATGGGGTATAGTAGAGAGTTACCCTTTTACCCCGGACGCGGAAATAAGGGTACTGACAAAAAAAAATATCCGGAACCAGGTGACTTAGTGTACTTTCAGGACAATACACCTTTTCCAGGACACGTAGCAATTTCGCTTTTTGATTCTCTAGTTGTCAGTTTGTGGGAGCAACCTAATTTCGAAGACGAAAAAAATAAGAAAGACGAAAAACATAAGAGGATACAGATCATTGATATTAGTAACTTAGGGGGTGATGTACGGATTGGTCCACCTCTTACAGAAGCAATCAAATCGGGTAAAATTTAGCAACACTTATGCGAAAAATTTTATATTTTTTGCTGATTTGTGCCCTTGGCATAATTCTAATTACAGGACTAGATAACTGGGGAGAATTCAAGGAAGATGGGCAATTCAAGGAAAAATTCAACGCTCGAAAATGTCCACAGTTAGAAATCTTCCCCATCGCCAAACTTGAGTGGAACCAACTAATTAAGCTAGAGTTGGTAGAAATAAAGCCACCCCCTCCTAATGCAGCTCAAGTGAATGGTCTGCCAGGACCCAAATATTACCCCGTAAGACCTTTCCTAGAAACTTTTACAAGTCCTTCAGGACTGGCAAGCATTGTTGACCGAGGGAACGGCAAAACAATGCCAATTGTTATTTTGGTAGGCAAGACTACCAGAGTGATACCCCTCCTACAGTCCCCACTAAATGCTAGTGCACGAAGCGATGGCGGGGTATGGGCAGTTACCAATCAAAGTTCACTATCCCACTACGACAGCACAGGAGGTTGGAAACAGACAGTAAAACTCCCAGGCGCAAGGATTGTAGGTGTTGAAGAAGATGCAGTTTGGGTACTAAGCCTTGACCAAGCCTGGTTTGTCAGTACAAATGGCAATGTACGTGGCCCATATCCTTGGACAGGATTTCTCGGTTCGGCGGGTTCAAAACAAGCACTCTGTCAATTAGAGGGAGACGCGATACGTCGCGTACAATGTCTAGAACCTGACGGGAGAAAGCATTATGTTCCTCTTTCACTGCCTCAAACACTTACTGGTAAGCTCTTGTCATTCACAGATAATCAAATTCTGACTGGCAATCTAGTGGGTGACGAATTCGGTTATGACAACACTGAAGGTGTCAGTGCCAATATGACTATAGATAATGCCGGTCTGACTCCATCGGGCGATGTTTTTGTCTCTGTCCGCACTGACGATAATAACAGTGCTGAAGTTTGTACAAATAATGGTTTATCACAAGGATTTTCTATAAAATATGAACACTCACCACTACCATTTCCACTAAAACTAAGTGTGGTTGCAGTTGAGGGCGAGAGGACTCTTGTCTATGGTTTTGACCGTGCTGTATGGTATGACGGATCGCGTGTGGAGAGCCGATTTACCGTAAATGATAGGCGTTATCGCAACGATATATTCCCACATTTATGGCATATTTCTAGCGTCACGACAAAAAGTAATGATAGAACAGTGATTATCTCAACAACTGGGCCAACAGGAATGGCACTAATTGGTCTGCGTTGGCATCCTTGATATTGGTGAACCTGCTAAACATTAGGATCGTTAAATATCCGTAAGGAAATTGTAGCTCTTGGTAATGAGTTGAAAAAACCCTACGACGATTTGCGCTTAGACGATAGGGAGCTTTATAATCGGCGTCCTCGCATCAGCTATCCTTCCGTCCGGCGAATTGTTCCCCCTGGTGGGAGTCGGACTACTGTGACTAGCGATCCCGGTTCTTGGCACGGACATATATACCAGTACAATTAAGTGAAAAAAAGTTTACAAAAATTGATCGAGCAGTTTCAAAAGGATGACGATTGTGACGATCGCGATCGGGATTACTACAACATGCTGCAAGGCTATGCCCAAGCTGAGGAGTATAGTGAAAAAGAACCTCCTGAACAGCCAGATATCAGAAAGCGAAGTAGCTTGCGGGCGCGGGCAAATGAGCTTGGCGCACAGGTAAGAGACGGTGTTTTATGGGTAGGAGCGGGGGTAGCAGGAGCTGTGCCGATCGCATTGGAAGTAATTGCAAAGCTTCTGGGATTAGAGTTACGTTTTAGGCCTTGATAGACACTATCACTTATGACCAAACAGAACTGCTTGAAACTTAAATTATCTTGGAAAGACATTGAAAGCTGGAATTACTTAAGAGCTTTGTCTTTACCAACTCTACCGTGGGCTGCTCCTTTTTTACCACTGGTGGGATTGCCAAATGCCCTACTAGAGCAACTGTCTATCTGGGAGTCCATTTATACCCAGGCTTTTATTGAGCATGAGACTCACAATCCCATGAGGGATTGGACAGGAAGTCCAGACGGGGAGCGGGGCGAACTGGTACGGCAGGTAGTTACGAAGGCGTTGTGGCTGCTAGCACAGCAGATGGGACGGAATGTGGTACTTGATTTAGAGAAATGGGTCAGGTTTCACTTTTTCTGTCCTGAAGCTGAAAAAGCGATGAATGAGTGGGAAATTACTCTTAGCTATGCCTATATTTCGCCCAATTCGCGTCGGTATCATCGAAAAATTCCTCCACCCGCCGTCTTAAGCTGCTACGCATCTAAATTGAATGCAGAGACGGGCAGGATGCCCGTCCCACAAGAAGTGTAGAAAAATTGACTGTCAAATTAGATGCATAACAGCTTAGAGCCCATATTACCAGAGATTTCTGAACTGGTAAATCTCGATCGCACAACCGAGATTAAGGACGCTTGGAGGCGCGTCGCCCCGCCCCCACCATAGGAGCAGATTCCCTACGAATATATGGAACACTGCTATGAAGAGCTCCTGCTTTCTGTCGCATTCGATCGATCGCTGACGCTGAAAGCTTTGCAAACAATTGCCTCTAGACTCAATGGCACGGAACGTTCAGAAGTGGTAACGCGGGCAGAGGCTCAAGCTCGGATTATGTATAAAGATGGTAAGCCAGAGAATCTGTGTGGAGATAAGTATTTGCAAGTTGAACTTCCCTGCTTTGATGTTCCATCATTACTTGACTTTTCTACTGTAGATGAGAGTGCGCTGCACGGAAGCCACCACGAGGATAACACTGTGGATTAATGAGCGATACATACGATCGCCTTGCGAGCCTCTTTTGAAATGAATTTATCAAAGTCAGTAAACTCCAGTGGAGAACCGGGGTATAATCAAAGGTGAGGAGTGAGAATTGGGAACTCAAAATTGAGAATGTTTCTAAAATCTGACTTCGGAGTTGAGAAATCTGGTACTTTCAAGTGAAATTATGGTGGAACTATCGTGTAAAAGCGAATATGCAATCTTGGCTTTGCTAGAGCTTGCCGATTGCTACGATGAGGGCGAGCCTCTGCAAATTCGCCAGATAGCGGCTCAGCAAAATATTCCCGATCGATATTTGGAACAGTTGCTCGCTACTATGAGACGCTGCGGGCTGATTCGCAGCCAGCGAGGAGCTAAGGGAGGTTATATCTTGGCGAGGGAACCTTGGAAAATTACACTCCTAGAAATTATCAACTGTCTCGAAGGCTCTGAGTTCGATCGAGCTCAAAAAGACTCGCCCGCTCAAACTGTAGAAAGCGCTGTGATTTGGGAAGTTTGGCAAGAAGCCCGATCGATTGCCAACTCAGTGTTGCAAAAATACACGCTACAGGATCTGTGCGAAAAGCGCAATGGCAGACGGCAGCTCGATATCATGTATTACATCTAGTTAATATTCCCAACTAGGAATTAACATTTACTTAATTACAAACTGACAAAGATTATGCGTATTGCTGGCAACATTACAGAATTGGTAGGGCGGACGCCCCTGGTACAACTCAACCGCATTCCCCAAGCTGAAGGCTGCGTGGCTCGGATTGTGGTAAAACTCGAAGGCATGAATCCGGCATCATCGGTGAAAGACCGCATCGGTGTCAGTATGGTCAATCAAGCCGAGGTCGAAGGGCTGATTACTCCAGGCAAAACGGTTTTAGTGGAACCGACTTCTGGCAATACCGGAATTGCTCTGGCAATGGTGGCGGCGGCTAAGGGCTACCAGTTGATTTTGACGATGCCGGATACGATGAGCACGGAACGCCGATCGATGCTGCGAGCTTACGGGGCCCAACTAGAACTGACTCCGGGAACTGAGGGCATGAGCGGCTGCATCCGCCGCGCTCAAGAGATTGTGGACAAAACTCCCAATGCATATATGTTGCAGCAGTTTCGGAATCCAGCGAACCCGCAGGTTCACCGTTCGACAACGGCTGAGGAAATTTGGCAAGATACAGACGGGGAGGTGGATTTCCTGATTTCGGGAGTCGGCACCGGCGGTACGATTACGGGTGTGGCAGAGGTGATTAAGTCGCGGAAACCCGAGTTTAAGGCGATCGCCGTTGAGCCGGCCAACAGTCAGATACTGTCGGGCGGAAAGCCAGGGCCTCACAAAATTCAAGGTATCGGTGCTGGTTTTGTGCCGCCGGTGCTGAATGTGGATTCGATCGACGAAATTATAGTTGTTACGGATGACGACGCGATCGCCTACGGCCGCCGCTTGGCCAGAGAAGAAGGACTTTTGTCCGGTATTTCCAGCGGTGCGGCACTATATGCGGCACTGAAAGTCGGCCAGCGTCCGGAAAATGCAGGGAAATTGATTGTGATGATTCAGCCTAGCTTCGGCGAACGCTATCTGAGCACTCCTTTGTTCCAAGATCCAGAACTAAATCTGGCGATGGCCCTCAACTAGGTCAGCCTTCGACCCAAGTCGCCGAAACTCACAGCAGGGCGTACAGTGTATGCCCTGCTTGGCTTGGCTTTTTAGCTTAAAGAATGGCGATAGATTGTAGCTGCCTCGATCGCGATCGATGCCGAATTTCTCAAGGGGCTTTTTTTTAACGAACCGCTTTCGGCGTGTTAGGGAAGTGGTCGGTAAGCGCTCTTGTCGGGAAGGAAGGAAGGAGCTAACAATTGCTGGGAGGACGGCTATAGCGGTTCTCAAGCGTGGTGAGATATGGGGGCGAGTCCGATGCCCTCTTTGGCCGATGCCCTCTTTGGCCGATGCCCGCGAGAGCACCTCATGTTACTGAGAAAGGCTATATATGAGTCCCCAATGTCGATCGGCTTGCCACTTCAAAAGCATCAATCTTTTTCTAAAATAGATTTATGATAATTTGAAAACTGACGTTTTCAACTTACACTTTTTGGCATTTATATCAGATAAATACCTAATAAACTAGCAAATAATGATATTTTTGTCAAGCACTTTTTCGCCGATTATCCAGATTTCAAGGAAATAACAGCGTGTCTTCCGTTACCAATCACTACAAAACCCTAAAGATTAGCCCAACCGCCACACAAGCCGAGATTAAACAAGCATACCGCCGTTTAGTCAAAGTATTTCATCCAGACAGCCACAGTTCCAAAGCCGATCACGAAGAGATTGTCCGCCTCAATGCAGCCTA
>Ga0247774_1001790_pt1 | contig 10756 bp, 8 predicted proteins | sample UWRJL001104B6_FD_179933 | JGI IMG/M metagenome (GOLD analysis project Ga0247774, IMG submission 179933) | Plant litter microbial communities from Arlington Agricultural Research Station in Wisconsin, United States - UWRJ-L001-104B-6 | ecosystem: Environmental > Terrestrial > Plant litter >... | reverse complement strand
CCAGCCGGATCGCGGTCGCCGGGGAGAACCGGCCGTGCATCTCGACGAGAAGCTCCGCCTCCTCGCCGATGGCGTCGCGTACCGCCTCGACGAGGCTGACCGAGCGCATCGTCTCGGCGTGGTCCAGCTCCATCGTGCCGGCGCCGAACGGGTCGAACTTCAGCGCCTGGTAGCCGCGTTCGACGACCTTCCTGGCCGCCTCGTGGAAGGCCTCGGGGGTGCGCTCGACGGTGTACCAGCCGTTCGCGTACGCCTTGATCCGCTCCCGTACCCTGCCGCCCAGCAGCCGCCAGACGGGCTGGCCGAGGGCCTTGCCGACGATGTCCCAGCAGGCCATCTCGACGCAGGCGATCCCGGACATCGCGATCTCACCGGCCCGGCCGTAGTCGCCGTACTTCATCCGGTGGACGAGGTCCTCGATGTCGAAGGGGTCGGACCCCCTGACGTGGTTGACCTCGGCCTCGGCGAGATAGCCGACGAGCGCGTCGGTGTGGTTCAGCATCCGCGCCTCGCCCACGCCCACGAGTCCCTCGTCGGTGTGGACCTGGACGAACGTGAGGTTGCGCCAGGGCGTGCCGGCGATGTGTGTCGAGATACCGGTGATGCGCATGTGAAGTGAGTACTCCTCGTGTTACAGGGCCGGAGGCGGGGCCACGACGACCACACGACACGCGGATGTTACCGGTCACATCAGCTAAGTCAATAGCGATGATGTGGTCGGCCATGTTGCCGAACTGTGTCTTGACATCATATTTGTGACCGGTAACACTCCCGACACAGCAGGAGGAAATCCAGTCGTAATGCCGGCGTAACCGCCTAGCCCGACCCGAGCCCGACCCGAGCCCGACCCAAGGTGGGACATGAGATTTACGAAGATGGCCACGATGGCCACGGGGCTGCTGATGGCCCTGAGCGTGACCGCAGCGTGCGGTTCGAGCACGAAGACCGTCGACAAGAAGGGTGCGGCGGGCGCCGGCTCGGCCAAGGGCGCGCTGATCGGCGTGACCATGCCGACCAAGTCCTCCGAGCGGTGGATCCACGACGGCCAGAACGTCAAGGCCTCGCTGGAGAAGCTGGGTTACAAGGTCGACCTGCAGTACGCGGAGAACGACATCCCGACCCAGGTCAACCAGATCGAGAACCAGATCACCCGGGGCGCCAAGCTCCTGATCATCGCCTCGATCGACGGCACCGCCCTCACGACGCAGCTGCAGGAGGCGGCCGACAAGCACATCCCGGTCATCGCCTATGACCGGCTGATCCGCAAGTCGCCGAACGTCGACTACTACGCCACCTTCGACAACTACAAGGTGGGCGTCCTGCAGGCCGACTCTCTCCTCGTCGGCCTCGGCCTGAAGAAGGAGGACGGCTCCGAGGGCACCGCGAAGGGCCCGTTCAACATCGAGGTCTTCGCCGGGTCGCCGGACGACAACAACGCGACGTTCTTCTACAACGGCGCGATGGCCACCCTGAAGCCCTACATCGACAAGGGCACCCTGGTCGTCAAGAGCAAGGAGACGGCCTTCAAGACCGTCGCGATCCTGCGCTGGGACCCGGCCACCGCGCAGAAGCGCATGGAGGACCTGATCACCAAGGCCTACGGCGGCGGCACGAAGGTCCAGGGCGTTCTCTCGCCCTACGACGGGCTGTCGATCGGCATCCTGTCCGCCCTCAAGAGCGCCGGCTACGGCACGTCCGGCCAGCCGTACCCGGTGGTGACCGGCCAGGACGCCGAGCTCGCCTCGGTTAAGTCGATCATGAAGGGCGAGCAGTACGCCACGATCTACAAGGACACCCGCCAGCTCGCGGCGGTCACCGTGAAGATGGCCGACACCGTCCTCAAGGGCGGCAAGCCCGAGGTGAACAACACCAAGGACTACGACAACGGCGACAAGGTCGTCCCGTCGATGCTCCTCCAGCCGGTCACGGTCTTCAAGACGAATGTCCAAAAGACCCTCATCGACACCGGTTACTACACGGCTCAGCAGCTGAAGTAGCGGGCCGGAGGCGGGCGGCGCCAGGTGCGCCGCCCGCTCTTCCGGTGTGACCTGAAGGGCATCACATGACCGACGACGCGATCCTGCGGATGAGCGGGATCACGAAGGTGTTCCCCGGCGTCAAGGCGTTGCAGGACGTCAACCTGGTGGTACGGCGCGGCGAGATCCACGCGATCTGCGGTGAGAACGGCGCGGGCAAGTCCACCTTGATGAAGGTGCTGTCGGGGGTCCATCCGCACGGCTCGTACGACGGCGAGATCGACTTCGACGGCGAGCCGTGCCGCTTCTCCGGCATCCGCGACAGCGAGAAGCACGGCATCGTCATCATCCACCAGGAGCTGGCGCTCAGCCCGTACCTGTCGATCGCCGAGAACATCTTCCTCGGCAACGAACGCGTCCACCGCGGCCTGATCGACTGGAACAGGACCAACGCCGACGCCGCCGAGCTCCTGGCCCGCGTCGGCCTGGACGAGAACCCCGTCACCCCGGCGATGGACATCGGGGTCGGCAAGCAGCAGCTCGTGGAGATCGCCAAGGCGCTGTCCAAGGACGTGAAGCTGCTGATCCTGGACGAGCCGACGGCGGCGCTGAACGACGCCGACTCGGCGCACCTGCTCGACCTGCTGCGCGGCCTTCGCGAGCAGGGCATCACCTGCGTGATCATTTCCCACAAGCTCAACGAGATCAAGGCGATCGCGGACTCGACGACCATCCTGCGCGATGGGCGCACGATCGAGACCCTCGACATGGAGCGGGACCTCGTCACCGAGGCCCGCATCATCTCCGGCATGGTCGGCCGCGATCTGGAGCACCGCTTCCCCGAGCACGAGCCGACGGTCGGGGAGGAGGTGCTGCGGATCGAGGACTGGACCGTGCGCAGCCCGACGCAGCACGAGCGCCTCGTCGTGTCCGGGGCCAACCTCACGCTGCGGCGCGGCGAGATCGTCGGCCTGGCCGGCCTGATGGGCGCCGGCCGTACGGAGCTGGCGATGAGCGTGTTCGGCCGCAGCTACGGCGTCGGCATCACGGGCCGGATCTTCAAGGACGGCAAGGAGATCCGCATCAGGTCGGTCGGCGACGCCATCAAGCACGGCATCGCCTACGCCACCGAGGACCGCAAGCGGTACGGCCTGAACCTCATCGAGGACATCAAGCGCAACGTGGGGGCGGCGGGGCTGCGCAAGCTCGCCAGGCGGGGATGGGTCCACGACAACGAGGAGTTCCGCGTCGCCGAGCGCTACCGCACGAGCATGAACATCAAGGCGCCGAACGTCCTCGCCGTCACCGGCAAGCTGTCGGGTGGGAACCAGCAGAAGGTCGTGCTGTCCAAGTGGCTGTTCACCGACCCGGACGTGCTGATCCTCGACGAGCCGACCCGCGGCATCGACGTCGGCGCCAAGTACGAGATCTATTCGATCATCAACGAGATGGCCGACCAGGGCAAGGCCGTGCTGGTCATCTCCTCGGAACTGCCCGAGCTGCTCGGCATCTGCGACCGCGTCTACGCGATGTCGGCCGGGCGCATCACGGGTGAGGTCCCCCGCGAGGAGGCCACGCCCGAGCGGCTGATGCAGTACATGACCAGATACGACGAGGAGCAGATCATCCAATGAGCAGCGTCGCACCGGCCCGCCCGGACAAGGGCGAGGCCCCGTCCCCGTCCCGCGGCGGCGTGGCCGATCGGCTTTTCTCCGTCAACCTGCGGCAGAGCGGGATCTATGTCGCGTTCGCGCTGATCGTCGCGCTGTTCGCGATCCTGACGCACGGGAGCCTGCTGTCCCCGGAGAACATGTCCAACGTTCTCGTGCAGAACTCCTACATCCTGATCCTGTCCATCGGGATGATCCTCATCATCATCGCGGGCCACATCGACCTGTCGGCCGGCTCGGTGGTCGCCGTCTGCGGCGCGATCTCCGCCGTGCTGATGGTCAACCACAACGTGCCCTGGCCGCTCGCGGTGGTGCTGACCCTGGCGGCGGGTGCGCTGATCGGCGCGTGGCAGGGCTACTGGATCGCCTACTTCGAGATCCCGGCGTTCATCGTGACGCTGGCCGGCATGCTCATCTTCCGCGCCCTGACCCTGACCGTGCTGGGCAACCAGGGCATCGGCCCGTTCCCCGACCAGGTACGTACGCTCGCCAACGGCTTCCTTCCCGGCTACTTCGGCAACGTCGCCCTGGGCCCGCTGGGCGGCGCGGACGCCTTCACCCTGGCCGTCGGCGTGATCGGCGTCGCGGGCATCGTGTTCACCCAGTGGCGGACGCGCCAGGCGCGCGCGGGGTACGGCCAGAAGGTCGGCCCGCTACCGGTCTTCATCGCACGGATGGCGCTGGCCGGCTTCGTCGTGATGTACATCATCGTGCAGCTCGCGCGGTTCAAGAACCTGCCCGTGGTGCTCATCCTGCTGACCGTTCTGGTCCTGGGGTACACCCTGATCACCACCCGCGCGGTCTTCGGCCGGCACATGTACGCCCTCGGCGGCAACCTCCAGGCCGCCCGGCTCTCCGGCGTCAAGACCAAGGCCGTGGTGTTCTCGCTGTTCGTCAACATGGGCGTCCTGGCCGCTCTGGCCGGCATCATCTTCGCCGGTCGGCTCAACCAGGCCGGCCCGACCGCCGGCACCAACTTCGAACTCGACTCGATCGCGGCGGCGTTCATCGGCGGCGCCGCGGTGCAGGGCGGTGTCGGCAAGGTCGTCGGCGCCATCACCGGCGGTCTCATCATGGCCGTGATCAACAACGGCATGTCGCTGCTGGGCGCGCCCAGCGAGCGGGTCATGTTGATCAAGGGTCTGGTGCTGCTCGCGGCCGTCGCGTTCGACGTCTGGGCGAAGCGCCGCGCCGGGACCTCCCGGTAAATAGGATCCCTTCCATGACCGCAGATCCCGACGAGCGGGGCGACGCGCGGGTCCCGGCGCGCCCGGGCCTTCGGGACGTGGCCAAGCTCGCCGGGGTGTCGCACCAGACCGTGTCCCGGGTCTTCAAGGATCACCCCAGGGTGAGCACGGAGACCCGGGCCAAGGTCCTGGCGGCAGCCGCCCAGCTGGACTTTCGGCCCAACGCCTTCGCCCGTGCGCTCGCCACCGGCCGGTCGCGCACCCTCGGGGTGGTCAGTTTCGACGCGACCCAGTTCGGGCCCGCGTCGATGATCAGTGAGATCGAGCGCTGCGCGCGGGACGCCGACTACTTCACCAGCGTCATCGCGCTGCAGTCGACCAGCGAGCGGTCGATCGCCGAGGCGGCCGAGCGGCTGCGCGGACAGGGCGTGGACGGGCTCATCGTGATCCCCGGCCATGCCCCGCTGACCCAGACCATCAAGCACCTGCCGCGTGACCTGCCCATCGTGGTCATGGAGAGCGACACGATCGTCCCGGCGGTCGGGGTGGACCAGTACACCGGGCCGAAGGCGGCCACCCGTTACCTCCTCGACCTGGGCCACCGGACCGTGCACCACCTGCCCGGCCCGATGTCGTGGTTGGAGGCGCGGGAGCGTCACCGGGGCTGGCGCGACGCGCTGACCGACGCCGGAGCGCCGGTGCCGCCGACCATCCCCGGCGACTGGAGCGCCGGGTCGGGGTACGAGCGTGGTCTGGCACTGGCGGCCGACCCGCAGGTCACGGGGGTGTTCGCGGCCAACGACCAGAACGCTCTGGGGCTGCTGCGCGCCCTGCACGAGGCGGGCCGCAGTGTGCCGGACGACGTCAGCGTGATCGGCTTCGACGACATCCCCGAGGCGGCGTACTTCATCCCGCCGCTCACCACGATCCGCCAGGACTTCACCGCCGTCGGGCGGTCCAGCGTGAACCTGCTGCTCGAGCAGATCGAGAGCGGCCGCCGTAGCAGCAGCAAGATCATCGTTTCTACCGAGCTGGTCAGCCGGAACAGCGCCGGGCGGGCACCCGCGTAACCCCGTCACCACCCCGCGCTCGGTACCAGTGAAAGGACGACCATGTCGGCCCATGCCGTCACCGCGACCGCCGCTCGTACGTCCGTGCGGCTCGCGGACGGACGAGAGCTCATCTACTTCGACGACGCGCCCGGGTTGGACCGTTCGGCGCCCGACCTGCGCGACCTGCCCCCGTACGCGCCCGCCGCCGCGCTGGTCCACGACGTGCTGCACGACGAGGAGGTCCTCGTCGCCGCCCACCGGCAGAACCGCACCTACCAGCCGGCGCCCGGCGAGTGTCCGCTGTGCGGCTCCCACGGCGACCACCTGAGTGAGATCCCGTCCGCCGACTACCACGTCGTGTCGTTCGAGAACCGCTTCCCCTCCCTCGGCGGCCCGGCGGGCGGACGTTGTGAGGTGCTGTGCTTCACCAGTTACCACGAGGGGTCCTTCGCGACCCTGCCGCCGGAGCGGCTGGCCACCGTCGGCCGCGCCTGGGCCGATCGCACGGCGGAGCTCGGCAGGCGCCCTGACGTGGAGTACGTCTTCCTGTTCGAGAACCGCGGCGCGGCGATCGGCGCGACGCTGCCGCACCCGCACGGCCAGATCTACGCCTTCCCGTACGTCCCGCCGACTCCGCGCCGGATGCTCGCCGCCGCCGAGCGGTTCCGCGAGGAGCACGGCCGGTGCCTGATGTGCGACGTGGTCGCCCGCGAGGCGGCCGGGCCGCGCGTCGTGGCCGAGACCGACGGCTTCCTCGCGTACGTGCCCGAGGCCGCCCGCTGGCCGTACGAGGTCTACGTCGCCCCGCGCTCCTGCGTGCCCGACCTGCCCGCGCTGGAGGCGGCACGGCGTGACGAGCTCATGCGCCTCTACGCCGACGTGCTGCGCCGCTTCGACGCTCTCTACGAGCACCCGACGCCGTACATGGCCTGCTGGTACCAGGCCCCGGCGCGTACGACGCGCGGCGCCGCGCACCTGTGCGCCCGCGTCTACACGCCGCAGCGCACCGCCGACAAGCTGAAGTATCTCGCCACGAGCGAGACCGGCGGCGGCGCGTACATCAACGATGTGCTCCCCGACGCCGCCGCCGCCCGGCTCCGCGAGCTTTGACCGATGCTGCTTTGAACGATGCCGCTTTGACGATGGTCTTACGCGTGGGCCGGGCTCGGTCACGGGGCGGGCGGCACGGACCGGCGTTCCGTGGTACCCATGGTCGGTAGCTCGCCGACACCATCCGCCGAACCGCGCCCGAAGGCGGTCACCGTGAGCCTCACCCCTGCCGCGTCCCCACGCCCCCTCAACCTCGCCGCCATCCTCGAGGCCATGGCAGACGCCGTCCCGAACCGGAACGCGCTGGTCACCATCGACCGCGAGTACACCTACGCCGAGATCGACGAGCGCGCCACCCGTCTGGCGAACCACCTCGTCTCCCTCGGAGTCGCGCCGGGCGACCACGTCGCCGTCCACTCGGCCAACCGCGTCGAATGGGTCGACGCCTTCTACGGATGTATGAAGGCCGGCGCGTCACCGATCAACGTCAACTACAAGTACCTCCACGACGAACTGGCCCACGTCTACCGGAACGCCGACTGCGTGGCCGCGATCGTCGCTCCCGAGCACGTCGCGGCGCTCGACGCGCTCGACCTGCCGAAACTGCGCCACCGCGTCGTCATCGGTCCCGCCTACGACGCCGCGCTCGCGGCGGCCTCGGCGACCCGGCTCGCCGGCCGCCCGGCCGACGACCGCTACGTCCTCTACACCGGTGGCACCACGGGCCATCCCAAGGGGGTGATCTGGAGGCACGAGGACCTCATCAGGGCCGCGCTCAACGCCGTCCGGTTCGGCGCGCCCCTGGAGTCGGCCGAGCGGCTCGCCGCCGAGGCGGCGGCCAACGAGAACCCCATGGTCATGCTCGCCTGCGGGCCCATGATGCACGCCGGCAGCCAGTGGATCCTCGGCAACGCCCACGTCGCCGGCGCCACCGTGGCGTTCTACACCGAACCGAGCTTTCACGCCGACAAGATCCTCGATCTGGTCCAGAAGGCCGGCGTCGTCTCCCTGACCTTCCTCGGAGACGCCATGGGGCGTCCGGTCGCCGAGGCCATCCTCGCCGAACCGGACCGCTGGGACCTCTCGAGCCTGGCCGCGGTCTCCAACGGAGCGGCACCCCTGTCCGAGGGCGTACGCGCCGAGATCCGGCGCGCGCTGCCCGGCCGCTACATCCTCGACACCTACGGGTCCTCGGAGTCCGGGGCCGCGGCGTCGAAGATCGACGACGGCACCGACGACCCGGCCGGCGCGCCCAACTTCGCCGCCGGCCCCGACATCGAGGTCTTCGACGAGAACCTGAACCCGTGTCCCGTCGGAGTCGAGGGGATGCTCGCCCGCTCTGGCCCCATCCCGCTCGGCTACTACAAGGACCCGGTCAAGACCGCTGCCACGTTCAAGCGGATCGACGGCGTCCGGTGGGCCGTCCCCGGTGACGTCGCCCGCCGCGAACCGGACGGCTCCGTCACCGTCCTCGGCCGCGGATCGGCCTGTATCAACACCGGCGGAGAGAAAGTGCACCCCGAAGAGGTCGAAGCGGTGCTGCTGCGCCACGACGACGTCTTCGACGCGGCGGTCGTCGGGACCCCGCACGAGCGCTGGGGACAGCAGGTCACCGCGCTGGTCCGGCTCCGTGCGGGCGCCACCGCCACCGAGGACGACCTGCGCGGACACGCTCGGGGGCTCATCTCCAACTACAAGGTGCCCAAGAGATTCCTCTTCGTCGCGGAGATACCCCGCACCGCGGTCGGCAAGATCGATTACCCGGCCGGCTCCACGCTCGCCGCGGAGCTGCTCGCCTGACCGCACCGGATCTTCGCGTGAGCCCGCCGGTCAGCGGCGAGGCGGTTCTCGCCGGGCGGAGTCCAGGAGCCGGCCGGCGAGCGCCGCGGTGAGGTCACGGAGTTCGGCCGGCCGCTCGATGACGAAGGGCAGGTCCAGCGCGGCGAGTACGGCGGGCAGCCAGTCGAGCCGTTCGGCACGCAGCTCGACACGGGACCAGTGCCCGGTCTGGGGATCGGCGCCGCCGGTGGCCGGGGGTTCTTCCACCCGCGCGATGCCGGCGGGGAGCCGGGTGCGGATCTGCTCGGCGGTTCCCTGGATCCGCAGCGTGATCTCATGCCGGTAGGGAGCCGAGGCGAATCCGGTCAGCACGCGCTGTGCCGGATCGGTCTCGGCGGGCGGGTCGAACGAGCCGGGCTGCGTCGTGGCGCTGGTGATGCGATCCAGCCGGAACGTCCGGTCCTCGCCGATCGCGGGGTCCGCGCCCGTGACGTACCACCTGCCCGCGTGGGCGACGAGTCCGTAGGGGTGCAGGGTGCGCCGGCTGTGCCGGCCGTCGGCGGCGGTGTACCGGATCGAGATCGGCCGGTGATGACGCACCGCGTCGGCGACGGAGAGCAGGATGGCGGTCTCCGGGGCGGCCGACTCACCGGGCGGTGCCGTGAAGACGACGGACCTGAGTACGGCGTCGAGTCTGCGGCCGAGCCGATCGGGGAGCACGCGCCGGATTTTGGCCGCCGCGGTCTCGCTCGCGGTGCCCGCGGCCGTCATCAGCCCGGCCCGACGGCCCGCGACCAGGCCGAGCAGCACGGCGAGGGCTTCCTCGTCGCTCAGCATGAGCGGAGGCATGCGGAAGCCGGGGGCGAGCCGGTAACCGCCGTAGCGGCCGCGCACCGACTCGACGGGCACGTCGAGGTCGATGAGATGGCCGACGTAGCGGCGCACCGTGCGCTCGTCGACGTCGAGCCGGTCGGCCAGTTCGGCTCTGGTCCGGATGCCTCCGGACTGCAGGAGCTCCAGCAGCGTGAGCACGCGGGCGGTGGGCCGGGACATGCCGGGAAGCCTTCCGTGGGTAGTGGGCGGTTTGTGTCCAGTATCGGGCGTAGCGTCGCGTCACGTGCAACCGACCGACCAGGAGAGAACCATGAACTTCGTCTCGATTCGCCTCATCACGGGGGACGTCGCCCGCCTCGTCGCCTTCTACGAGCGCGTCACCGGAGCGCCGGCGCGGTGGTCCAACGAGAACTTCGCCGAGCTCAGGACCGCCTCGGCGACTCTCGCGATCGCCGGCGCCCGTACCGTCCCGCTGTTCGCGCCGGGTTCGGCCCGTCCGGCCGACAACCACAGCGTCATCATCGAGTTCCTCGTCGACGACGTGGACACCGTGCACCGGAACCTGACCGGCGTCGTGGAGGACTTCGTCAACGAGCCCACCACGATGCCCTGGGGCAACCGCACGCTGCTGTTCCGCGACCCCGACGGGAACCTCGTCAACTTCTTCACCCCGGTCACCCCGGAGGCCATCGAGAGGTTCGCCGCGGTCTGACCCTGCCGGTCCTGGAGCCCCGCGGCTCCTGTTCGCGGAGCGAGATCGCCTTCTGGATCTTGCCGTCCCATAATGGGCCGCATGAGTGCGGACCTCCGCCGGCAGGCGCGGACGCTCTATGACGAGGCGACCGAGCTGGTCTTGGCCGGTCGCCTCTCCGAGGCCCTGCCGGTGTGCCGTGAGTCGGTCGAGGCCCATCGGCGGCTGGCCGATGGCCACGATGAGCATCTGCCGGACCTCGCGATCGCGCTCCAGAGCCTTTCCGCGGTGTTGCAGTGGTCGGGCAGGCTGCCCGAGTGCGTGCCTTCTCTGCGTGAGGAGCTGGAGATCCGCCGGCGGCTCGCCGCGGACGACGACCCCGAACTTCGCCGAGAGCTCGCCCGGGTGCTGAGCATCCTGGCCACCGCGCTGGTGTCGGCGGGGGACGGCGATGAGGCCACGTCGGTGGCGGCGGACTCGGTCGAGATCTGCCGGGAGCTCTACGCGCTCGATCCGG
>Ga0247774_1001789_pt1 | contig 10761 bp, 12 predicted proteins | sample UWRJL001104B6_FD_179933 | JGI IMG/M metagenome (GOLD analysis project Ga0247774, IMG submission 179933) | Plant litter microbial communities from Arlington Agricultural Research Station in Wisconsin, United States - UWRJ-L001-104B-6 | ecosystem: Environmental > Terrestrial > Plant litter >... | reverse complement strand
TGTGGTGATGGCTTGCGCGGGTGATGTTCCGACGCTGGAAACTTTGGCTGCTGTTGACATTCTCCGCCGAGATTATCCGGATTTAAAAGTGCGGGTGGTTAATGTGGTGGATTTGATGACGCTGCAGCCTGCTAGCGAACATCCCCACGGTTTGTCTGACAAGGATTTTGATACTTTGTTCACGAAAGATAAGCCGGTGATTTTTGCTTTTCACGGCTATCCTTGGCTGATTCACCGCTTGACTTATCGCCGGACAAATCACCCGAATATTCACGTTCGGGGTTACAAGGAAGAGGGAACGACTACGACGCCCTTTGATATGGTGGTGATTAATGACCTCGATCGATTCCATTTGGTTGCAGATGTACTCGATCGCGTTCCGAAACTGAGTTCTGTAGCAGCTTACGGCAAACAAGCTATCCGTGACAAGCTGATCGAGCACACGCAGTATATCACCAAGCACGGCGATGATATGCCGGAAATTCGCGACTGGAAGTGGCCGCACGCGGGCCCGGTTTCGTCTGAAGGGCCGCAGGAAACGACTGATCCGGGGGCGACGGCAGAACAAACTGTGCGATCGGGTGCGCCTGGATAGCGATATTCTGGGTAGGGACACGGCAATGCCGTGTCCGGCACAGGATCGTGGATTAGGACACGGCAGTGCCGTGTCCCTACGGGATTCCATTTGTATTAGAATAAAGCTTCAGCAAGCAATCTCAATTTCGAGGTATGCGCCCGGAACAATCGTGTCGATCGCGTTCCGAATATGGTCTAGATGCCTTTGAATGCGCGGCCAAGATGCAGACAGCAAAACCACAACAGTAATTTGTCGGCTTGTCAGGTTTTGTTGATAACGCAATCTGCGATCGGTCGTGACAAGCAGATTATACCCCTCGCGTTCGGCTGTGTCGAGCAGATTGCCATTTGCTAATGTTGACCATCCACGTTCATAAACAGTATCTACTTTATGATCCAGTAACGAGTCGCGCAACGGTACTGGCGTACCTTGGTCGAACAATATCCTCATGCTTGCGCCATCTGCGTTAATGAGGCTAGGGCGCGATCGAGTAATACCTCAACTTGGGTGCGAGTTACTCCCGGAAACCATTCGAGAAACTGGTCAACAGAGGCTCCATCTTTAAGGTTCTCGAAAAAGGCGGCAACAGGTACGCGCGTTCCCCGAAATATCCATGCACCACTCACCTTGGTTGGATCGCGTTCAATGACTTCAAAGAGGTGTATATTCTGCATGACGATCGTTGCTTGTTGCGGCTCAAGTAAAACAACTAAGATAGAATTAATGTTAGCATAAATCAACGGTCATTTAGGATTTGTACATTCAAAAGAGGCGGTCATGCTTAAAGAAATAGAAATCCAAAATTTTAGGTGCTTTGAGCAAATCAAAATTTCTGGGTTTGAAAGAGTCAACTTAATCGGCGGTAAAAACAATGCTGGCAAGACAGCCTTGCTAGAAGCACTTTTTCTCTATAACGATCCCGACGGTAACAGTATATTCAGGTTAAAAACGCTGAGAAGGGAATCCTCAGACTCGATCCAATCAATCGAATCAATAGAATCAATATATAAGAGGGGCTGGTACAACTTTTTCTATTCCCTGAACAAAGACGCAGTTATAGTAATTAATGGAAAAAACAAGAGTAACATCGTACAGAAAATAGAAATTTGGTTAGATGAATCGGGAAATGTAAACAATATTTTTTCTAAAAAAAATGTGGAAAGATTAAGAGAGTCATTCTTGAAGTATAAAGATGATTTCTTAGTCCTAAATATTAAGTTAACTCGAGACAATAAAGAAACTGTAGACTCCGCTGTAATAGCTAGTTCAAAACAATTCACAGGTCAAGGTCGTCACGATCCTAACGAACCGCCTTTTATTCCATCTTGTATGAGGTCTTCGGGAAAAACTATTACGGAAGAATTTGACCGAGCGCGTTTGGATGAAAAAGATAACGAAGTTTTGAAAGCTTTTCAAGTTCTAGACTCTTCAATAGAATCAGTAGAGAGTTTTTCGATTGGGGAACCCACGCTTTACTTGAGAAGAAAAGGCGAAAAGCGTTTGCCTATATCATTGTTTGGAGATGCCATTAACAGAGTTGCAGAAATTATTATTAAACTGGTCAACAGCGACCATAAAATACTGCTAATTGATGAAATAGACAATGGCATTCACTACACAAACCACCGGAATTTTTGGAGAGTGTTATTTCGATTGGCGGTTGAACTGGATACCCAGATTTTTGCTACAACTCACAGTTTAGAGATGCTTCAAGCATTTGCTGATGTTGGTTTAGAACCCAATCAGGAATGCAGCAGCGCATATTTTGAACTAGCAAAGAAACCGAAAACAGATCAAATAATCGGAATCCGGCGCGATTTGGAAACTTTGAATTACGCACTAGAACATCAAAAAGGAGTTAGAGGTGAGTAATATTGTCATAGTAGAAAGTAAAAATGATGCAATTTTTATGCAGGCAATGGTTGATAAACTAAACTGCGATATCCAGGTAGAAAAACCTATTTATATAGATGATTATGAACGTTTAGAAGGCTTGAGCGAAACAAAGTTAATCACGACTTTAAAGGATTTGAAAGCCGACCTTCAAAAAAGAGATATCGAAAAGATTGGAATTATTATCGATATTGATAACTCGTCAGAGCAAGAGCGGCTGGAATTGGTAAATAAATGTATAAAAGAGGTGTTTAAATCTGAAACTTTGTCAAGCACTAAACAATTTATAGATATTTGTGGAGATAATGGAACAAAAGCCCAATTGGCTTGTTACTTTACAAATGTTGAAGGTAAAGGCGAACTGGAAACGCTTTTAAAGGAAATAAAGGCTAGAGAATCACCTTATGCTGATTGTTTGGATAGCTGGAGAAGTTGCATAGAAGAAAAGGAGGGAAAGAAAATCAAGCAGAAAGATTTTGATAAATTTTGGATTAGCAACTATATTAGGTATGATACTTGCTCAAAGAAGGAACAGCAACAAGTTGAAAAGAAATGCAGTATGCATGGGTTTGATTATGTTATGGAACACAAAAAAGATATTTGGGATTGGGATAATCCTGCACTCGATGATTTGAAGGAGTTTTTTAAACTCTTTTGTTAAGATGACAAAATTCACATACAATTAATATCAAATCCGTAGGTATCGGAATTAGTCATCTCTCTCTTCTCTCTCTGTGCCCTCTGCGCCCTCTGCGGTAAAAAAAAATCCTGTTCACCAATCAAATAAGATATCTCTATGAGCTTAAAAATCTACTTTCTGCGACACGGTGAAACCACTTACAGCAAAACAGGCGGCTTCTGCGGCGCGATCGACCCAGAATTAACGCCAGAAGGTTCTCAAATGGCAGAACAGTTTGCCGCCACTTACGCAAAATTGCCTTGGAATGCTGTTTATGTCAGTCCCATGAAACGCACAATTGCTACTGCAAAACCTTTGTGCGATGCTGTGGGAATAGAAATGCAGCTTCGCGACGGACTGAGGGAAATTAAGTACGGTGACTGGGAAGGCAAAACAGTAGAAGAGGTCAAAAAAGACTACGAAGAAGATTATATTAACTGGCTGACTGAACCTGCTTGGAATGCACCGACGAATGGCGGCGAAACTTCTGTGGGAATTGCTAGCCGATCGTCCTTAGTTATCGCAGAAATTGAGGAAAAGTACAAAAGCGGTAATGTTTTGGTAGTCTCGCACAAAGCGACTATTAGAATTATTCTGTGCAGTCTCTTGGGGATTGATTTGGGACGTTATCGCTATCGCATTGGCGCCTTAGCAGCTTCTGTGAGTATTGTCAAATTTGACGTGCGCGGGCCGCTGCTGGAAGTTTTGGGCGATCGATCGTACATGGATGAAAACCTCCGCAACTTGCCCGGTACTTGAGGTTGAGTTTGCTATGAAAATATTGGTGTTAAATGCGGGCTCTAGCAGTCAAAAAAGCTGTCTTTACGACTTAAACGATGTCCTCCCCGATCGCCCGCCCCAACCCCTCTGGGAAGCGCAAATTGACTGGAATCACCGCCAAGGCGTGGCCCAGTTGAAAGTCGAAACAGCCTCGGGAACCGAACAGGAGGAAGAATTCGCCTCAGACTCTCGCCAAGCCGCCATTTCTCGAATGCTGGAGACTCTGTGGCAGGGTAAAACTCAAGTTATTAATAGTTTAAACGAGATTGATATTGTCGGCCACCGCGTCGTACATGGCGGACAAGACTATCAGCAAAGTACGTTAATTTCGCCGTATGTTAAAGAGGCGATCGCCCGTTTATCGGTTTTCGCCCCCGTACACAATCCCGTCAACCTCGAAGGCATCGAAGCCCTGGAAAAAATCCTCCCAAACGTGCCGCAAGTAGCAGTATTTGATACAGCTTTTCACGCGCAATTGCCGCCCGCCGCCTTTGTTTATCCCGGCCCCTACGAATGGCTGGAAGACGGGATTCGCCGCTACGGTTTTCACGGCATTAGCCATCAATATTGCGCGCGCAGGGCCGCTCAAATTCTCAACCGCGATTTGACCCATTTGCGGCTGATTAGCTGTCATTTGGGCAACGGATGTTCTCTGGCGGCGATTCGCGGGGGCTTGAGTGTTGACACGACGATGGGTTTTACGCCTTTGGACGGTTTGATGATGGGAAGTCGATCGGGTGCGATCGATCCTGGGATTATAATTCATTTGTTAAGGCGATCGGATTTAACTGCTGAAAAATTAGATAATATTCTCAATCGTAATTCTGGTTTAAAAGGGATTTCTGGGGTATCGGGCGATATGCGGCAGATAGGACAAGCCATTACCCAAGGTAATGAGAGAGCTCAACTTGCATTAGATATTTACATACACCGTTTGCGCGCCGGAATCGGTGCAATGCTGGCGAGTTTGGGAGGGTTGGATGGTTTGATTTTTACGGCGGGAGTCGGTGAAAATTCCGCTGTTGTGCGGGCTGCAGCTTGCGAAGCTTTTGGATTTATCGGTTTGAAATTGGATGGGGAAAAGAATCAACACACGCCAGTTGATGAAGATATTGCCGCAGTGGATTCAGCGGCGAGAGTTTTAGTAATTCACACGCAGGAAGACTGGGAAATTGCGCGAGAATGCTGGAAATTTTCTCAATAATTTATTTTATGAATTCTCTGAGTCCCCCTCTGTTGGGACGAGAGTTTGTGTAGTAGCGATTTCAAGCTTTGATTTCAATCGATCTCTACAGGCCTATTGAAAATGGTGTAAAATCTCAGGTTAAATAGATATAAATTTTGTAGGGGCGGGTTTTACCAACCATAATTCCCTCAAATCAATAATCTCATAAACCCGCCCCGGGTGAATTTATGTAAAGGAAAAATTAGCAATGACAGACGAAGAAGTTATCGCCGGCTTCCTAGAAGTATTTGAAAAGAACCCCCAAATATTTGTTGAACAACTAGGCGCAGTTGACGCTTTCAAGAATCTCAGCAATACGATATCCGATATGACGGATAAATCTAATGAAGAAGTAGCCCATGCTATTGGGGAGTGGTGCGAGAAATATCCTGCTATAACAAATGAGATAAATGAGATAAATTCAATAATTATCTACAAAAAGTTGGAACCGAAACCCATCAACAAAGAAGGGCAAGAACCTATGCTATCAAATCGCTATCCAAGTTTGCCCGAAAACGTCAGAAATCGGCTTCCTAAGTCTCATCCGCCACGCGAAAAAGCGGGTTTTGACACAGCCCGGCAGTCCGGCAGGGGTTGAAACCCCTGCCTCAAAGCTAAATTCCTCTTGCATAGGACTGAAGAACTCATTAATTAGTCCTCATAGCCAGGACTTTAGCTATTAGTCCGGCAATTAATTCCCTGGCGGTATCTGGGTTTAAACAAAATTAATGGTTGGCAAGCTTCTCGGTTAAAATTGACACTAATTCACGCTTACTTGCACCTACTTCTATAAATACAAATTTAACATGAACGATCGCATTTCTGCACCCAACGTTTACTTATACGCTTTCCAGCTGTACAATGACAGCCAGGGCCGCGATAATCCTCTGTGGCAACAATGCGACAAGATTATGGCAAAAGTTACCTATACCTATGAAAGACTAACACCGCATCTAGTTTTCCCAGCAAACTCTCACAGCTACTTCCAGGATTTACTTTCAAATACTCCCCTCCACTTTAGCACCCGCAATCCGCTGATCGAAGGTTTTGTCCAACCGATCCGAATTGACGATAGTTATGGTTTATGCTTAAATATAGGTTGTCGGGAAGATGGCACCGCCGATAATATAAAGGTAAGTTTCCTCAAGAAATTTTACCAAAATCAACCATTACTGATCGGCGGCAATGACCACTTTTTAGGGCAAACTCTGATAATTACCGCATGGCTTACCCAAACCCCACCGGATAACTTAGATTCCCTCAAACCCCTCGCCGATAAATGCCGCGATAGTTTATTCTCCGGTGATTCTCCCCCTCCATTCTACCGATCGGGTAAACTATTTGGTAGCCCGATTTTTGAATACGGTTCAGTTAGCGATATTGCCAATTATCGCCACGTGCTTGTCTGGCTGCTTTGCGACGAAAAAACCGACGCAGATTTTAACACTTGCCAACATGAAATATTCAAGCTATTATTTCACCGCAACAAAATCATCAAAGCTTTTCAAGACAGCCGGCAGATTTACGATGAACTTGATGCAGAATTTCGCACCATTGAGAAAAATATGGATAATTTGCAGCAGCAATTTGCGCGAGGAACTGTATTAACTGCCTCGCAGTTGCTGGAATTGCAGGAACAGTTAAAGCAACTCTTTAGCAAAGCTGTAACTTATACTCGCCTGCTGCGAAAACTCGAAGAGTTTGACAATACAATTGCGATAAATCTTTACAATTACAGTGAGAATTTGCAAAAAATATGTGTTATAATTGAAAGCGACGAGGAAGAACTATCTATATTAAATCGCTTCAGTATAAAAAGTGCGCCTTATATCCGATCGCAAATTGCAGCCGACTTAGGATATTTCCGACACGGAACGAGTTTAATCGAACAGGCGATCGCCTCAATTCGAGGGATAGTAGAAATAGAACAAGCGCGGATCGATCGCGAGAACCAAATCGAACTCCACGAAAGCGAGCAAGCAGAGAAAAAGCGATCCGATCGCCTAGAAACAAAAATTGGGGCGATCGGCGTAGGTTTAGCAGCCGGTGGTATCGCAGCATCCAGCGGGACAGACAAACTCTTTGAGACAGTAAAAGGCCATCAAATTCCAGTTATAATGGAGTGGCATCCGTTTGCATTCTCGTTTTTTCTGAGTTGCGCCATCGGTATCATCGCGGGTGCGATGGTTTGGTGTTGGACTCTGCCTAAAAAATAGTCAAAAGGGCGATCGGGCGAGAATGCTGGCAACTTTATCACAATTAGGGCTTATGCAACATCCTTTACTACATAAGTCTTCACAATATAACTTTTTATAATTTTCTGAGCCGAAGTAAATATTTGTACTAATCTTTTGTAAAGATTTGATGAAGCAAATTCTTCGATCGATTCCCAAATTATATATGTTTAAGTTATGGAAGCTTTGTCATATCTTGACAAAAATGATATTAAAGATTATTTAAACTGACAGAATGTGACCAAAACTTCATGGCGGAACCATGTCCTTTGATTTTTCATAAGTTAAATTAATCGTAAAATTGTTTTGAATAAAAATTACTAATGTCATTATTTTAAAGATTTGATGAAGCTTGGCTATTGCCGATACCATTACTGAGAGTAAGGGTGTATAATGTTTGCAAAGAAACTTAAGTAGCAATTATTTCAAAATAATTGAAAACCCAAAAAATATTCAAGTAAGTTTCTTGATATTTACATGATTTCATTTACATAAAAAAAATGGATAAAATTAAAGTTCTCAATATTTTTATTGAGAATTTATCTACAGGAGAACTGTTGCAGCAACTTGACGAAAGAGGTGGTATTGTTTTTACCCCAAATATAGATCACCTAATGATCCTGCAAAAAGATAGAGAGTTCTACAATGCTTATAAAATGGCAGACTACAGAGTTTGTGATGGACAAATATTAATGTATTCCTTGAAGTTTTTAGGAACACCCATTAAAGAAAAAATCTCAGGTTCCGATCTTTTACCAACATTCTATCAGTATCATAAAAACAACCCTAATATCAAAATGTTTTTGCTAGGAGCAGCGCCCGGAGTCGCTCAAAAAGCTCAGGAAAATATTAACTTCAAAGTGGGAAGAGAGATTGTAGTTGGGGCACATTCGCCATCCTTTGGATTTGAAAAAAAAGAAGAAGAATGTTCTCGGATAGTTGATTTAATTGAAAAATCTGGAGCGAACGTATTAGCAGTAGGGGTTGGTGCCCCCAAGCAAGAAAAATGGATTATTAAATACAAAGAAAAGCTGAACAGCGTCAAAATATTTTTAGCCATAGGTGCCGCCATTGACTTTGAAGCTGGTCATAAGAAAAGAGCGCCGAAATGGATGAGTAATGCCGGACTTGAAACTCCCTATAGATTGTTAAGTGAACCCGGACGACTTTGGAAACGCTATTTAATCAACGATCCACCTTTTTTCGGGCTGGCTTTAAAACAGAAAATAAACATTTATAAAAACCCTTTTACAGATTTGTAAACTTACAAGCAGGAAAAAAATATGTTACACCCCTCAGCAAATCTCCCAAAAACCCGTGTAGAAAATGTCCTAACCATCGATATCGAAGATTGGTTTCACATTTTAGATATTGGTTCAACGCCAAGCATGGAAGAGTGGTCGAAACTGGAAAGTAAAGTTATCAAAAACACACAGGTGATTTTGGATTTACTTAACAAACATGACACCAAAGGAACATTTTTTATTCTGGGGTGGGTTGCGGAACATTTTCCAGATTTAGTCCGAGAAATAGAAAGGCAAGGTCATGAAATTGGTACTCATGGGTACAGCCACGAACTAGTTTACAATTTAACTCCGAACGAGTTCCGTCGAGATGTAGCTCGCTCTCTGGAGGTGTTGGCACGAATTACTTCACGACCGATTTTGGGATATCGCGCTCCAGGTTTTTCGATCGCTAATTCATCTCTGTGGGCCTTAGACATTCTCGTAGAATTAGGTTTGCAGTATGATGCTTCGATATTTCCCATGAGCAGAAATCATGGTGGGTTGCCGGGGTTTTCAGGAGAGGCAGTATGGCTTACCACGCCCCTAGGAAGCAAAATTCTGGAAATTCCAGTAACTCCGACTACACTCTTCAATAAAAAAGTGTATTTGTTTGGAGGCGGTTACTTTCGCCTCGCACCCTATTCTGCGATCGCTGCTGGGATCGCGCAGCTCAACAATCAAGGAAAACCAGCATTAGTTTACCTACATCCTAGGGAATTCGACCCGCACCATCCTAAGCTTAAAATGAAGCCTTCTCGTTCCTTCACAAGTTATGTGAATCTGCACCAAACCCATTCTAAATTTGAGCGCATGATTCAGGATTTTAAGTTTAATAGTATTGAGAAAATTTGGCAAATAAGTATGGAGGGGAAGCACCAGCGACGGGTAGTTAATAATTTCGTAGATCTTGGTCCCAGAGAGCGGGAATTTTGCTTGGTAAGCAAAACCTAGGGAAAAACATCCGATACCGAAACCGAAATAGCAGAAAATTTGCTCAGACTTAGACAGTAACTAAAAGACTTGATTAAGGAAAATCTCGATCGCTCTCCAGATTTTTCCCGAATTCCATCAGTAAGGAGCTACACTTGCCGAAGTCTAAGTCTGGTTATGAGAGAAAATTTTGATGTCAGAACCGCACAATCTCCAAACTTATGCAACTTTTGGAGTAATGAACGCCTTCAGAGAGGCGGTACACGCACTGCGCGAGCGAAATAAAGCCGATAATGCCGTAGCTATTGCCCGGCGTAGCGCATTCACCGAGACGAACAGCGGATTGCTCGATGCCTCGGCAAACCCGTTCGTCAACTCGACATCCTAGAAATAGGCGCTGGACAGCAGATGGAACGCGCTCGCTATGAAGGAATCAATAACCAAGTCACTGCTATGGATCTAGATGTGATTCCTTGCGGTTTTGATCTGGGAAGTTACAGCAGATTGCAGGTAAATAGAGTACAGTTAAGATAAGTATATCAATAGCAGTAATGAAACCATTACCGATCGAGCTTCGAGAAAAAGTAGTCAAAGCTTATGAACAGGGTAACACATCAATTAGAAAACTAGCTATCAGATTTGATGTCAGTAAATCTTTTGTTGAACGGCTACTAAAACGCAAGCAAACTACAGGAGATATCCAACCCCTCCGTCAGGGTGGAAGTCTCAAAAGTGAGTTAAATGGATACTCAGATGAACTGGTTGCTCTGGTATAAAAATATCCGGATAGCACCTTGTCAGAATATTGTGAATACTGGGGTAGTATGTATGGGCAATGGATAAGTCCTAGTACCATGTGCCGAGAATTAAAAAGGCTGGGACTAACTCAAAAAAAAAGACGCTACTCAGTAGTCAAGCGGCGACAGACCGGGTGCAAAAATTAAGAGGAGAATACTGGGAAAAAGTGAAGAATATAGCTCCAGAGAACCTGGTTTTTCTCTCGGGAAATGGGGGTTTTACTAGGTTTAACCCCACATTCCGCAGATATTTAGACAAATTTAATAGTTTTAAATTTGGAGGTATAAAGCCATGAAATCAACATATAGCAACGGTCTCAAGTATTGCCAAAAGTATATAATAGAGTCGGGAACACAGGT
>Ga0247774_1001787_pt1 | contig 10763 bp, 11 predicted proteins | sample UWRJL001104B6_FD_179933 | JGI IMG/M metagenome (GOLD analysis project Ga0247774, IMG submission 179933) | Plant litter microbial communities from Arlington Agricultural Research Station in Wisconsin, United States - UWRJ-L001-104B-6 | ecosystem: Environmental > Terrestrial > Plant litter >... | reverse complement strand
GCATGCATCTACCTCACAGTGGTCGTCTCAAGCAACAGAAGAAGTACAGAAACTCTCAGCCAACGCTGCTGGTTTCTCACCAACCTCTAATAACTTCCGCAATTCTGCCCGTCTACATCTTGCAAGGGTAAGAAACGAAAAAAAAAGGGGGGGGGCGCTTAACCTAAAGCAAACAAGTCAAAGCAAACTCAACCATCTTCCTCCCTCCTGTCTCCCTGCCTGCGAAAACATCACCTACTCCACGGCAGGGAAGCAGCGTTGCCACCAAAAAAGATGCCAGCGGGTATCAGAAATCCCTTCCTTGCCCTTCTCTCCTCGAACATCCAAACTCTTCAGCCTGTGAATGCTCTCCTCCTTTAAGTCACTCCTCTTGCCGTGGAGATTATATACGGCAATTTTGAGACCAATCACGTTCCTCATATGTATCCGGCCTTGTGTTCACCTTCCCTCTCGTGCATGCCACACATTGGTGTCCAGGGACGGCGTGGGCCAGACGACGGACGTTACTAACTGCCTAGAGGGGCACCTCCGTTCGGACCGGGCGGACCTTGCTGGTTGTGCTGGTTGAGGTTCGCACCCTGCTGCTGCGCGAGGGTCATCTGAGCCATCATATTCTGCTCGGCCTTGGTAACCACGCTCTGGATGACCTCTTGATCCTCAGGCGGGACCGACTGACAAAGCCCCTGATAGAACTGAGGTTGGTGTTGTTGCATTGCTGTCGGGGTAAGTTAGCTCGGGTCCAGCAGGTGTCACCATGATGAGGGGAAATACGTACAGCGTATAGTGAATGAGAAGAGGTGATAGGGGTCAATCTTGTCTAGCGGTGATTCCAGAAGAACACTCTCTTCTGCAAGCTCATCATCGCTCTCGTATTCATCGGCCGTCCGAAATTTGTTTGCCTGGTCGTCAAGTTAGCTTAACCGCATGGCCGATGATTTTGAAAACAGGTGCATTCGTACCTCTTCCGACAAGAACTCAAGGTAAGCTTGGCTTTCGTCCTGGGCGCTTGTGGGCTCGCTTTGCGACTGGAGTTGCTGCTCTGGCTGGGACTGCTGCTGGCCCTCCTCCTCGGTCCAGGTGGCATCCTCGTCACCCCATTCATCGTCCACACCGTAGTCAAACGAGCCAGGATCAAATGTATAGTCCTCCTTTAGGGCCTCGTCACGGTCTGTTGTCGTTAGCATTATGAAAGCAAGTGTTGGTAAGATGAGCTACGTACTCTTCATGGCAACAGGCAGCGTTCGGAAGAGATCGGCAATGCCGACGAGTAAGCGAGGCCAGCCCGTAGAGACACTAGCAGGTACTTGTTCTGCTCGGATACTCAGGAGCGAGCAGATGCCCACGATGCACAGTTTCTTGTCGTGCACCCTCGAGAAGGCACTCATGTTTCCAAACCAGAGGGAAAAAAACTTATTCGTCCACCCTTTGGATTCGAGCGTCGACAACGACAGGATCGGATCGTAGTGGATGGCGCAGATGACCATCTCCATCAGATGCACCTTATAAGACTTGACCTTGATTTCCTCGGAAGCCAGGACACCCATGCCCATGTTGATGAATCCTTCGACGTGCTGGTTGATGGCGCCGCGCAGACTCAGCATCATCGCCTCGGCTAGTTTGCAAGCACAGATGCGGTCGACGCCGCCAAGTTTGCCGTCAACGAACAGGTCTGCCACCATGGAGTAGAGCGCTTCGACGTATTCTGGCTTCGTTGTCAAGTGGCCGGCACCGTACTGGACAAAGTTATCAAGGGCCGGGAGCATATCTTCAAGGTAAAGTTCGGCTCCAGACTTGAAGGTGGAGTGGATCAGCTCAAAGGCCTGCCACATAGTTGTCGAGATGGCCTTGGCTGCGAAGGTGCAGCTGTCGATGATTTCAAACACTTCATTGTACAAATCTGGCGAAAAATCAGCTGCCGTTCATACGCCTCAACATACAACGTGCTTACCGTAGAGCTTATTTTCCAGAGTGATCTGGATGACCGGCATGAGGACGGTCTCGATGTGCAGCAGCACGTCTGGCGTGCTTTCTAGGGTAAGGATAAGCGTTCCGATAGTCTGGAGGACCCCGAGAGCCGTTATGCTCTTGTCATCCAAGTAATCTCCGTACGTGTTATCGTCGTCGCCCGCCTTGTCGCTCTTCTCGATCAGCTCGCGGACAAGACGGCAGTAGGTATCCCTGAGCTGTTCACTGAGAGCGACGGCAAAAGGCGTCAACTCGGTGGCAAACACCTCGACAAAGTCTTCCATGACATTCGCGAGGGCGTCGATGTCGGCCTCGTTTGCCAACTTGAGAAGCTGCTGCATGATGGTCGGAATACTCGTTTGCATACTTGCCCGAATAATATCATGTCTGATCAGAGGCTGTAGGGCGAGAGCGGCCGTCACGCGAACGGGGAGGGCAGGATCGGCCATGGATTCGAGGATGTGGCGGTAGATGGTAAGTAGGTTATTCTGATCCTGGAAGTTCAGCTGCTCAAACTTCTCTACCATGTCGCATGCCCGAGCACGGAGGAAGCCCTGGGAGCTCGTGAAGTCCGGAAACACGAAGCGGACCAGGAAATACTCGACCTGGTCGGCAATTGGGCTCTTCTTGCCCAGAATAACACCTGCCAGCGTCCCTATCATTCGCAGGGCACCTTCCTTTGCGACGTGGTTCTTCTCGTCTTCAGGCGCTTGCTCGTACTCGGTCACTACCTGGTTGATAAATTTCAGAATCTCAAAGGTTTCCTTCCGCCGGGCCTTTGTGAGTCCAACGAGGAAGTTCGTAGCCGCAATGTCTGGCGCTGTCGTTTCCTCAAAGTAGTTGAGTTTCCTGTGCAAATATTCCTCCGGCTCGTCGTCAAACTTTTCAATATCCTCGGGCGACAGGCAAAGAACGGGGAAAACGAGGTGAGTAACTAGAGTTTGCAGGTGCGGCTGGAGAAACGTCCACATCTCCTTGGGTCGCACACACTCATCCAGGAAAACGAGAGTGTACGAAAGGCACGGCCTGCTCAGCCAAGTTACCTTGGTGACCCATTTTTCCACCTCTGCGAGGTACTTGTTGAGGATTTCAGGCGCGATGGTCTTGATAAACTCCTCCGCGTAGGCGAGAACCTCTGGTTTTGCCGTCTTCTGGAAAGTTGAAGGGTTTCCGTGTCTTATGAACAGGCGATTGAGGATGAAGTATGCCCACTTCTTTGCCTTCCACCAGTGGTGCTTCTCGCGCTCGAACGTGTCTTCCTCGGCCATGGCCAGAGCTGGGATGGGTTTCGCCACCGTATTCAGAAAGACGGTACACCATCCTTCGTTTGTTGGAACGGCACGGAGTGATGGGGCCAGCTCTAGCTGCACTATTGGTTAGCATCCAGGTGCTCTTTCCCATGCCGTCTTCGCAGCCTTACCCAAGTTGCGTGCTTGTAAGCCTTCAGAGCCAGGTGTAACATCTCGCCCGCCTCTTCGCTTTCCTGCGTCACGAGCTCATTGCAGATAGCGAGAAGCCTGGGGAAGCTAACGTCGACTATCCGATCAAAGTCTGCTCGGTTGTTGTTCTCCCCCGATCGATACCTGTAGGTTCGGCAGATGGCGAGCAGACACTGCAAGCCAGCGAGAACGCTAGCGGCATCGTTCGTGTTGAGCAGGTTCACGGTGATGTCCATGAAATTAGGCCACTTGTCGGGGAAGTCGTGCTGCAGGATTCGCTGCAGTAGGGGGATGAGGTTTTGTCGAACGGCACCCTGGGATCGGGCCATGCAGGGGAGCAATCGGTCGCGGAGTCGCGCTTTCTCGTCGTCGGGTATAAGCTTCTCATTCGTGTTTTGTTCCGATCGTATCCATGCCCTGTTGACTCGGTTTTTGACAAGAATGGCAGCTTGAAGCGGACAAAGAGTTAGAATATTTTCATTCTTAGCCCGTGAAACATTGGCCAAGAAGACTTACTCGCCAATCGCACACTCGGGTCCGCTTCTTGGTCGAGGATGTCCATGAGGACATCCATGAAACCTGCATGGTCCTCGAGCTACCCATTGCACATCTACGTTAGTACAAGCAGGCCCGAAAGCCACCGCCTGCTGCCTTCGAGTGACACGTACCTGCTTGAGCTGCAACTCTGCCTGTCTTCTGCGGTCTGTATCCTGGTCCATGCTGGCCACCAGGAGGCCGCGGACTTGATGGCCATCCATCTTGAGCGCGGCTCTATCGTGTGCTGGCGAAGTGCCGGGCAAGCAATGTTTCTTGTGTGCTATGCTCGCGTTGCCACAAGGCAATGGCGGGGCATGGAGACCGGCCGGCCACACGCGAGCGACGGAAAGTCAAGGACGGAGGCAGGAGTTCGTCGGCAAGTGGAGACGATGCGCTCCCGAAGTTTGTTTTCTCCCGAAGGCGGCGCAGGCTGGTTGAGGTATCGCCGACGCCGGATAGGGACGTGATAATCGGTCGTGGAACGGGGTGACTGGTGCTAGCAGCCTCGGAGTTCCCACTGGCAGGAGCCTGTAGCAACAGCTGGCTCCAGGGCTGACTCGACGGGGGTCGGAACGAGATGAGAAAACTTGGAAAATGGTGGAAAAATGAACAACCACGTACGTGATGGATGCTTGGGGCCGGATTGCATTGCCTAGGCCAAAGGTTGGCTGAGGTTCCTGAAGAGCTTCGAGGTCGACGTTGTGGAAAAAGTGCCCGATCCCAAAAAACAACACCAGGTTCAACAAGGTTTCGCGGAGACGTGAATCCAGCAGCTCAAGCGTGGTGGCCACACACGGGTGGATAATCTTTACCGGATATGAGCCGTATATTAACCGAAGAGACTGATCACTAGTAAAATGCTAACTGCAGAGTCTCTCTTTCAATATCAATCATAACTAGCGAACTTACCAAGCTCTTCACAACACTCTGCTTACAATTAAAACTGGCGGGCGCCCCACCCTCATTCTGCAGGATTAAACTCCAAGGAAAATAGTAATATCATCAAAACATCTACGAGGATTCTCGAAGTTTTGGTGTCCTCTAAGATTTTAGAATATATAGGTAGAGACTGCATCCAAGAATGCAACCAAGAAGTTTGCTTCTCTATTGCTTCTCTATTCAAGGATTGGCAGCGTCTTGGCTTTGGAAACCCCGAGGCAACCTGGGAGATTTTACAGGCACCCTGGACGCCCGCGTTTTTTGCCCTTCACCGCTTCATTGAGCCGCGCCTTCCCGCCACAACGCTGCTCAATTCAGTGAACGCTGGAGGGGGGGCTAAAACCTATCGATAGCACACAGAATATTCTGCCAAGCAGCGGTCCAATCCGCAATCCAGTTCACTATATCGGCGCGGTAAATTGCGAAGCACACGAATATCGGCTCAACCGCCAAGGTACTTTTTTTTCAGGGACCGCGCCAAATTAATTCTGGCTTGTCAGGCCAATGTTCGACTTTAAGTGTCCCGTCTTCATATTCCTTCCAAGTTGCTTTCGCGTATCGGATGGCGTTGGGCATCGAAGCCGCCACGCGATTCAACGGCTTTTTCGCCACCCCTTTGTGCAGTTTGCAGCATGCAGCGACGCTGCCTGGACACGGCGGAGCCCTTTTCGTGCGAGGGAGCATTTGCAACTAGCAGACAATGAGAGATCCTTTGACTTATTTTCTTCCCGAGACCTTCGCGTGACTCCACAACTTCCTCGGAATCCAACAATAGAAAATAAATATTTTCTGGCCATAGGCCGGCTTTGTCATAGCATGTTCGAAACCAGATCCCTCCTCATTTGTGTAATCAGATGGTCACTGGCTTAGACACTGATAAAAGTGGCCGGCGGATATTTCCTGGGCGCCTTCTTGGTAGCATCCTTCCCTCGAAGATCGGAAGCTATGTCGCTGCCCATGTGTCGCGCACAGAACACGCCGGCGACATCAATGCCCTTGGACCGAATCGTCATTTCACTTTCAGTGTCGTCCATGGCCAGCGTTCCTTGGTTTGCTGCTTCTCGCTGAGCCGCGTAGCCGCCGGGAACTGCATCCGGACTGAGACCCTGTGTGCGTGGGCGCGAGCAAAGTCGCAAATGAAATAGGGCATGTAATGTAGTGTGATCTAAAAGCTGGGCAACGAATCTAGGAAGGGACAGCTTTGCTGGTTTTGTAAAGTGTTTTCCACGCTGCCACATTACCTATTATCAGCCTTACGTGCCCGGAGATACGCTCAGAGTGTTTAATGGCGTGGCCTACTCTCAAAGCTAGTGGTGGAGCGCCTTGTCCTTTGCTAAGCGAGTAAGGCGCAAAATACATCTAGCTCTAGATCTCGTTATGGATCGGTATGGAGAAGCCACCCCTCTAAGCCTTAATGGAATTTCCAAATCCTCTTCCGCATCCGCCCTGCCAAGAAAAACGGCGCATGTGTATCTGAAGGTTCCTAGTTTAAAAACGCAGAAAGTACACCAAGGGCAGCGGAGGGAACCGCACGACCTCACAACGTCCCAAGCATGCTAGCAATGATTGATGATAACACCGCCAGCTTGCCTCAAGTCTGCCTACCCGCCTATCTACCTGCCATCCGAGGCATACCACCCTGTAGTAGGTAGAGAAGCAAAATGGCACTTTCGATCTCCAACCTGCCCAGCGCGCTGCAGGACTAACTCACATCGTCCTTCACAATCTGCCTAGGCTGCAACGGCTTAGACCGCAACGAACCGTATTTGGCCAGGCAAGGCCGCCCGTTTTGCAGCCTCCACTGTGCCTGGCGAGCAGTTGGTTCGTTTCCGAAAAGGTGAGAGCGAGCCATGGCCGGCAGTGAGTGACGGAGACAAGGGACGAATGTGGCCATGGATTGCGGAGAGCAGCAGGACAGGCTAGACACGTGGTCGCGGTAGCCTGCTTGGTGAGCACACCAGTGGCCGCCATGGCTTGATGGAATACAAGGTGCATGGCTTCAGGTCCGCAGGTTTCCAGGGTGGTATCAGATTTAACATGAAGATTACTTTGGCGTGCAAGCACATTTGTAGGCAATCACAAGGGAACCAGACCGTGTTGATCTCAACCCAGTATATTCCAACCAAACTCAACTCCTCGCTACTCCAACACTTGTTCGCGATTTCACGGCGAATACAAGATGTCGAATACATGACGATGCTGGATGCATGAACAGAAACCTCCAACGCCGCTTCAGAATCAAACATGCGTCCACAGCACCGAAATAGGAGGGTTACAAGAGAAGGAAATGCATCGCAGCCACAAAGCATGACAGGCCCATCAACTCGCCTTTTCCAGCAACTCTCAATTTCTATCGGTGCCGCCATCGATCCCAACTCAAGGTACAACCATCCACCCCCATCTCCCGCGAGGTCATTCCCAACAGGTCAACCAAAAAGCCCATTTCTCTCGCTATCCCCTTGGTTAGTGTCCAACCAGCGAAAAAAAAACCTACAGTGTACCGAAGAGAGAACGGAGACAACATGTGCAGTCCGGCGACTAGGAAGATACTAACTCAAAGCGCGTCTCCGGGAATGCCACCATCGCTCCGGTTCATGGGTTCCAAGGTAAAGCCCGGAAGAGATCCTAGTTAGATGAAATCCTGGCAACTTGCACCATCCAGGGCCATAGGGTCCGTCCAAAATGGACCAATGAAAATCAAGACCAAACCAAGGTATGATATGATGATGCTCCTTAGGAGGCGGTCGCCTTCTCAAAACCCTCCAGGCAGCCTGGTAAAATGGTCCGACACAGTCCGCGGATCTCCTGTCAAGCGGATATTGCACGATCCAGATTGGGGATGGGGGATAGATGACTTCCTGTCGAAACCCTCGCCTGTTCCGGTAGGGACGCAGTATAAACAGACGCAAACCTGATGGCGGAGCAAAACTATCCGTAGGTAATTGCTGACCAGTCTAGGAACGCGATGGCCATTTTTCCTCTCATGGTAAACATTTTGAAAAGGGCCAATGATCCAGCCAAAAAAGTCCAGGTAAAATCCATTTGGAGAGATTGCAGCAAAAGAGTCCACGGCTTCAGTCCGGAGAGGGTGTTCCTTGACCCTGAATTGATTCATCGCGGCTTACCGGATTGAAAGGCGTCAACCATCTGACAGATTGTTGAGTTGCCACAAGGCGAAGAAAACTAGGCGCCTTGGAATCCATGGTGAAAGGTATGAGCCCAAATTAAGTCTCAAGTGCCCGCGGTTGGGGGTCCTTGGAGGTGCGCCATCTGGCTCACTCCATCAAGATTAGCAACTGACCAAGAGGTCAGGCCCATCTGTCGAGGAAAAAGATTGATGATATAATTAAGTCCCTCGGGCTGCGTTCTCCACCGTAGAAAAGTTTGAAAAGATCCCGTGGCTCCATAGATGGCATGATCCAGCCCATGCTGTCTTTTGGTTCCTGCTCAGTTGTGAGAAACCTCCTGTGCTTGGGAGGGAGACCTGCGTGTTAGCATCAAACAGAATCGACAAAAGAAAGACCAGGCATCAGTCAGGTGGGTCAACAGAGAATGCCACATGGATTGGATCCCGGAGGAAAGTCCTGCCGCAGGGCCAGAGGGGCCAGTAGGCCAGAAAAGTGATAAGAGGAAGAATTTCAAGGCTGAACATTGTTATGTACAAATCCGTTTGGAACTCACCTTGCTGTCCAGAGTCCGCCCGGATTTCGCCAGAAGAAGTAGAGAACAGGAAGTCCAAGAAACCGCCAGCTCCAGGCAAGACAATGCAATAGGACCAGACCATGGTAGGGAAGAGGAAGCGAACATCCACCTTTCCTGGGTCGGATCCGGACAGCAGGCCGTTCGTCGTCAGGTCAAGGCACGAGGCTAAGGGGGCGAATGGTCCTCCCGCCGCGGATTCGAAGCCTCCAAAAAGAAAAAAATATAGTTCCAATCTTTTGTCCATCCTAGCTCCAGGTCTTTCGTAACGTATGGTACGCATGTAGCAGGCCATCCAGGTCACGAAAGGACAGGAAGAGTAAAAAAAAAAACCAAGTGAAAACCTAGTGCCTGCGCCAGTCCAGAGTTGCCAACGAAAATTCCTTACAAACAGTCATGTCCTTTCCGGCATGTCCTCTATGGGTCGTGGTCCATGGCGCGTGAAAATGTTGATATTACCTGAAATGTACGGGCGACCGAATGTATCTGAATGGCGAATAACGTCAAGCCTCCGTGTCCATGGGTATCTCGTTGAATCGAAGAGTTCCTCCTACACCTGGAGAATTTTGAGTGCAGACTTTGCAACTCGCCATGGTCCGAAACCGCTTTGATCCGCGCAACAAGTCCATGGGAAGAAAATAGCATATAAGGGACCATGTGAACCCGACCGTGAGTGAGCCTTGGCAAGGTATCCCTCAAAATCCATGGCAAATGCGGTATCACAAGAGGGCGGGAAACGAACAGGCCGAGTCCAACTTTCGGTAAAATAGTCCATCCGAGACAGTCATGTTACCGGTACTTGTCATGGCGTCCTGACGAATGGTGACTCCTGGATTCCTTGTGGCGGTTAGAGGAAGAGCTACTCTGACCCTGACGTGATGATGGCTGCTCCCGCTCATCATATTGTGTCTGGTAAGAAGGAGAGGCATGTCCGGTAGCGTGGCCAGTAGCATGCCCGGTAGTATGACCGGCAGCGTGACCGGCGGCAGGACCGGGGTAATTTGAAGGCGCCTTGCCAGCACCTGGAGACGTAGTGCGAGGATCGGCTGTTCCGCCCATTCGGTGATCCTGAGCCTGGGCTTGGGCCTGGGCTTGGGCTTGGGCTTGAGCCTGAGCCTGACCCATTCGGCCCATAAACGGATCATGGGGTTGTTGCATGGGCGGCTGCTGGCCGTAGCCCCCAGGTTGTTGCGTGTAATAGCCTTGTGCTTGGCCGTATCCGGCCGTGGTTCCGCCAGCAGTGGCATACATGGAGGGGTTAGAACCGGCCGTGCTCATGACATCTGCTGCACCATATTGCTGCTGATCTCTATATGCCTGGGCGTTCAACTGGCCGCCTGCCGATTTAAGGTGGGCCCCAACACCTATATAGGGGGCCTCAGACTGGCTTTGGTAACCACCCATTTGCATCGGCTGATTCGCGTACCGTGGGTCCTGGGCATACTGGTTCTGAGGAGGGTAAGCGGCCCCGTACGAGGCGCCGCTCGTAGCAGGGGCGTACTGGGAGCCTGCGGAACTGGCCGAACCATACTGGGGTGTAGCGGCCTGTCCATACTGTTGGGTAGAAGGGTTTGCAGAATATCCTGGGGCATCAGATCCTGGGTACCTTGGAGCGTATTGGTCTCGGTCATCATATCCGGAACCACTGCTTGGTCCGGTCATGTTTCTCCTGGCGTATGTGTCCGAGGTCTGGTATCTTCCTACAGGGGAGTTAGATTGCCTCGAGTATGCACCGGAGTCTCTCGACACGGGTATACCTCCGGAAGAGTTGCGTGATGATTGCTGCATCCGCCGCTCTTGCTCCCACCGCGAAGAATCGGCTTTAAGATCGTCGATCATGGCCTGAAGGATGATCAAGTCTTAGTCACGGTATCATTCGAGCGAAAGAGTCAGACTGTGGATGCTCACGGATGTTAGGTTGCGGTAGGCCGTTATGAAGTAGCCTTGCGCTACTTGGCGGGTTTGAGGGTTCTGCAGCGGATAGCACGGTTAGTCGCGACGAGATATTGGGGCGATCAAGGCATGATGGGCAAGGGATGACGATGCGGTGGACAAGTCCATGTATTACCTCGTAGGTCCCTGGCCGTACCAGCGCATCGTTTCCAAGATAGCGACAAATGTCAGCCTGAATGACCTCGCGGTCGATGCCATCACGTGGCAAGAAGTATTCGTTCTGTCGCGGCA
>Ga0247774_1001786_pt1 | contig 10765 bp, 11 predicted proteins | sample UWRJL001104B6_FD_179933 | JGI IMG/M metagenome (GOLD analysis project Ga0247774, IMG submission 179933) | Plant litter microbial communities from Arlington Agricultural Research Station in Wisconsin, United States - UWRJ-L001-104B-6 | ecosystem: Environmental > Terrestrial > Plant litter >... | reverse complement strand
GAAAGGAAGAGGAGGGGGGGGGGGGGGGCTTCTGAACCGAATGAAAATCACTTCGGCGAACAACTATGACCCAACGCAGTTTAATCAATGGATTGAGACTCTTGTAAGAATGCTTATAGAGACGCTGGTGAGTATTTATGTAATCCCTCGTGACCGGACCTCTCGCAAGGTTCGAATTAGCATATATCGTATCATAAGCTCAGCAATAATGATTCCCTCTTTATCCCTGCCCTCTCTTTTATGTAAATTGCAGCGTAGTGACACTACATTCTATCAGCGCTTATCAGGTGGCGTTGTACCCCTGCCAAGCGTGCACCTCTTTCTTCTGAGGCCGCATACGAATCTCTTCCCCCCAGATTCACCAAGAAGAGGAAGTGCCCTAAACCTCCTCTTCGTTCTTTGCCGCATGCTTCTCCTGCGCAGCCTTTTCTCCTTGCTGCTTAGCGTACGCAAGCCCACATGCGATACTAGCCTTGAGAGTATAGTTCGCGTCGTTACCGGCATTGTGGAGATGCTTGTGGTGAATATCAACGTCATTGAGCACGTCGCTGAGTCCCCGTCCCTGGCTTAGCTTCCTATAGTGCTGGTGCATCTCCTTTGTATCAGCCTTGAGGATAATATTGAGCGTTCGGAGATCAAGGCCTAATTCTGCCAGGTACTTTTCGTCGGCCGAAATATCATGGGCGACGAGGATGATATCGCGTAGCCCTTTCTCCCCGTTCTGCTCGAACTCGACGTGGCGGGTGAGTATTTTTTGGAGGTGGTCAAGGGTTTGATCCTTGGGCGGAAATGTCGAGTTTCTGTTCAGCGTTAGCTTCTAGTTAGAGAGCGGCCGGTCAAGGATACTCAACGCGAAAAAGAAGAATAGGCATGAGAAAAGATTCTTACCCAAAGTCAAAGTCGTCCGGGCATCCGTGAACGTACTTGAAGTTTCGTAGCCCAGAATATTCCCGCACCCGAACGTGCCAGCTAACTATATGCTCCCACCAGCTTTCGCCCTTCGCTCCAGGCGCTGCGGCCATATCCTTGACCTTCTCCAAATCCAAGAAAGCCAGTCCAATCTCCGAGATTGAATGCGGAGACAGCTCCAGAGCCTCCACATCCACGGACATAATAACGGCCGCCTTGTCGGTCTTGAAGAAAGGAAGAGGCTGCTCGAGATTCACGAGGGCATAGCCGAAGCTCCCACCGGGAACGACACCTATCTCCCGCAGAAAATTTACCATCATGGACTCTCTCCGGGCGGCGTTAATCTGGGCCTTCTTCAGCCTCTTCTGGCGCGATGCCGGGGTGCCAAGGCTGAAGTTGTAGACCGCGTCGAGGAGCTCGGTATACTCCTCCGCCACGGGAGCCGGGGCACGGTTCCATTCATCGTGCTCCAGGCCCATAGGCGGAATATTCTTCTTATCTTTAACCAGAGCGTACGAATCTTCGCTATCGACCTTGCCCAGATACCGTGGGAGGGGAGCGCCGGCCCGGCCGAAGTTTAAGTTGAAGTACTTCTCGCCACCCTCCGGAATGGTGAGGCAGATTCCGAGAGCCTTGTTGATCCTCTCTAGAAAGTAGACGAACTGGTTGGTGGGAACCAGGAGGAAGGGCCTGTGGTGCTTGTGGCGATCCGAGGAATAGAGGTAAAAGCTGGGTATTTGTTAGGAACTTTCTTCCATATGTGAAAAATAAAAGTACATACAAATCCCAGCGGAAGTCGTCAAATCTTTTGTCCCAGAATGGTTTGGCCTGTAGATTGTTCGTCAGCCTGAGCAATCCCGCCAGCCAAAATGAAGAAATAAGGAAAACTTTACCAGGGGCTTGTTTGTCTTGCCAATGTAGGAGTCCGGATAAGCCGAAGCGATTATCCAGGAGGTAAACTCTACACCCTTCGGGGCGAGCTCTCCCTGCTCAAGGTCAAAGTACGGTGGTGGTTTCACCCCTTCAGTCTGCTGCTCAGCGTTTGACGACTGTGACACCGTGGGATTCTTGGCGGGCACACGCTGAGAAGGTGGACTAGGATTTGCGACGTGTCTCACGAGTTTTTCATCTGGGCTGGACGCTCGGGAGTGATCCCTGCCGAGGTCATGAGGCACATCGCCGAGCACGATCTCGCGACCAAGCATCGAACTCAAGAGTCGCACACTTTCCCCGATGTCGTTTTCATTATCTGAATTGGTCATTGTGCTGGGTGAGATTCGGCGATTTTGTTCTGGGCAACTTGCTTCTCGGGTTCCGTCTTCCTGTGTGAGGTGACAGAAGACTGGGTGTGGAGTCTTGGCTTGACGGGTTTGCGGGGTGATATTGGTGCTTTTATATATCGACGGAAGTACCTGCGCAACGGACTATACGCCTGCTATTGCAAAATGGATTCGCACTTTCTTTCCCGGCGAGTCACTGCTGTAAAACTAGCGGGGTGTCTCTTTAACTGGAAGAAGCAGAATAGGCCACTTCCTTCTTTCCCTCTGTCCGATGGTAGCTGATAGCTTAACAGGCCTCATCTAGGGATCCAAGTAGCTAAGAGTTCAGGTTAGCACTTTCCTAAGCTCGAGATTCGCCTATGAAACAGTTACATTTGCTTCAACTCTTAACTCGAAGACCATTTTGAAACGAATATATTACATATTTGATAGAGGAGAGTCTCATAGCCCAAACTCGCCCAGGCAGAAAAACAGTCATTGTGTGACACCTTCATCAGGGAAGCTGTTGTTCCCTTTCTAGCCAATAAAAACTAGCCTCTAAACGCCGTCGCTATGGTGCAAAGAATTATGGAAATGCCCAGCTGTTGTACACCAATACAGCCCGTAATTCATCCTCTCTCGATGTTCTATCCTCTCAAACCCCAGTCAACGGTTACGGGCTCTTCTCCAACAACTCCTTCGCCTCGTTGATCTTGGTCGCAAGGTAAGGACTGCCGCCTCGGTCGGGATGGTTCAGAAGCATCATCGTTCGGTGCTGCTTGCGGATCTTGTCCTTTGAGATGGCCCGCTCGCTAGGAAACGCTTGCATCAGTACTTGAGCAAGCGCGGGGATGGTTAAGTTGCCTACTTGAGTCCCAGGATGAGAGATGCCTCCTTCTTGTTCATCTTCGGTTCGAACCCGCCCTTATAGAATGCCTTGCCCAGGGCGCCAACGCCGCCGCGAGATCGTCTCCATGCCACGAGTCCGGCGCGACCCTGTTGCGAAAGTGGTAAGCAAAGGATATCTGGGGCGAGAGCGCAGAAAGGACAACATACCAAAAAGGCAGCAACCGCAACGCCAGTACCGATCGCAAGTGCAGAGGCCATTTTTCCGACGAGTTCACGGGATGAAATCTGCGCCAAAGTGCGAGGTTGAAGTCAACGCTGCGAAGAATCTTTTTTTTTTTTTGGGACCGGCAAGATTCGGAGATCGTCGTCGCGACTAGACCGCGGCAAACCGCCGAATTTTACCCGAACTCAGGCCCTCAAAGTCATGCTAAGATGCTCTGCAAAACGAGGAGCTTCCAGAAATCAAACATCTCGCCAGTGGCCAATCCCAACTTCGCGTGCGTCTTTCGTTCTTGTATACCTATTGGATCGTCTTGTGTACACATATTTACACTTGGCGAATTTACGAGCCACCATGGCAGCATTTTCCGCACCGTTTCACATCCTCTCGTAAGTTTGCTTTCAAGGGACCACAAGTGATCTTACAAGCCTGACGATGTCGCGCAAGGTATGGCACCCTATTGGGGACCACTTTCTGGCATGTAAGTGAGATTTACGGATACAAACTTCACTCTACTGCATGAGAGACGAAGCTTAACAGATCTCCTCAAAGTCTTTCGCCGGAATCATCATGTTCAGAACGCTCGAAAGGCCCCAATTCGGTGCCGTCCAATTCAAGCTCTTTCCCATCTATTTCTCCTTGCAAACAGCCGCTCCGGTTGTGCTCGCCCTGACACATCCCAACAACGGCGGCCTTCTGAACATCAGCGGCATCATGGAGCCTGCGAATAAGTGGGGCGCCCTGGTGCCCATTGCGACCATGTTCGTGACGGGGCTGCTCAATCTCGCGGCACTCCTGCCGGCTACCGGTAGGGTTAAGGAACGGCGGCGAGCGCAAGGTAAGTCCTCATTTGATTAGTCTTTGCAGCATACGGCAGCCAGAAGCCGATTCTAACACGGGATGACAGAGAAGAAAGATGGGAAGAAGTACTGGCAACCAGGACCGCAGTCGGAAGAGATGAAAGGGCTCAACAGGGAGTTTGGAAGGCTGCACGGGATCTCTTCGCTTCTTAACATAAGCACCTTCATTGCTACTCTCGTGTACGGCTTTCATTTGGGTGGTCGACTTCGCTAAACTAGTTGGCCGAGATACCCTAGCCCTAAGAATAACCTAAGCGGGCCTGCATTCATCGAATCTTCACGTGGGGACCGATGACACCGAGGACCGCGCAATAGTTATAACATAGGTAGCTACCACCTAAGCAAATACCAATAGGTACACTGGATAAGATGTGCTTAAAATATGATAAAAAGCTGTATGCTCAAGTCACGTCAATTCTTTGAAGCAAGCGATATCCTCCAACATACGCAAACTGCAGGAAGTGGGACCAGGCCAACAAACCGCAAGCCAAGGCAAATGGAGCCGGCGGTGAGGTAATCCCTCGCACGTTGAATCGGCATATTTTCGAGCTCAATCACTTTGTGTCTACACAACATCACGAGAACCTTCGCTTCTTCATCTTCGCTGAAGGAAAGAAATCTCGGATTCCCATTAATCCCCTGCATCCCGTAGCCTGTTGCAGACTCATTCAATTGCCTGGCTGCTTACACACTAAATATAAGGTTAGAAATATGACTTCCCCTCTCCCGAAACATCTCACAGGAGATTCGGTAGCCATCAACGAGTTCTTTGGGAAGTTCGATGTCAGTAGCCACTCTCTTCATAGAGTCCTTCATTCAACCTCGTTGTCGTCTATTCTCTAATTTTCCCAGACCTTTCTCCTTGACTGCGATGGCGTCCTCTGGTCCGGCGACAATGTCTTCGACCACATCCCCGAGACGCTGCTCATGCTGCGCTCCCTTGGGAAGCGCATTGTCTTCGTGACCAACAACTCCACAAAGTCCCGTGCCGACTACGCCAAGAAGATCCAGGCCCTCGGCATCGCCGCCGACGTCGACGACGTCTTCGGGTCTTCCTACTCCTCGGCCGTCTACATCGCCCGCATCATGAAGCTCCCCGCCTCGGGCAAAAAGGTCTTCGTCATCGGCGAGGCCGGCATCGAAGCCGAGCTGCGGGCCGAGGGTGTACCCTTCATCGGTGGGACGGACCCGGCTCTGCGGAGGGACATCACGCCCGAGGACTTTAAGGGCCTGGCGGACGGGTCGCTGTTGGATCCAGATGTAGGGGCGGTGCTGTGCGGTCTTGATTTCCACATCAACTATCTCAAGCTGTCGTTTGCGTTTCAGTACCTCCGGCGGGGGGCCACATTCCTGGCGACGAACCTGGACAGCACGCTTCCCAACAGCCATGGGGTCTTCCCCGGGTCCGGAAGCTTGTCGTACTCGCTCGCGCACATGGTGGGGAAGACGCCCATGGCATTTGGGAAGCCGAGCCAGGCTATGATGGATGCAATTGAGGGAAAGTTCCAGCTCGACCGGGCGCGGACATGCATGGTAGGGGATCGGTTGAATACGGACATCCAATTTGGCATCGAGGGGAAGCTCGGTGGCACCCTGGCAGTGCTGACCGGGGTCAACAAGAAGGAGGATTGGGAGGCTGAGGATGCAAAGACTAGGCCGGCGTATTTTGTTGATAAGCTGAGCGATTTGAGGGTAGCAAATTAGACGCTCTTACCTCTAAATCATATACACCATGACTTTAGAGCAAGTTCATAGCTACATAGATTTACATGTTTTGACTCTATCCCCTCTTGATCTTTTGTTACTTTCCTCTTTTCATCCCCTCGATCCTTCCGTTTTTTATCTCTCCCTCTTCCCAATCTAGAACACGAATTTACTTGTCCTGTTCCAGTTCAAGCCTGCTTCTTCACTTTGGCTTCGCTCGTCGGCAGCTGATACCCCGAGAAGCTAGTGGGCAGAAACTTGCTAACCTGCCTCTGATATTCCTTATACTCTGGGTACTTGGCCGCAGAAATATCTTCCGTTAGCCACGTAGAGGCCTGGAAAAGGAAGCACAGGGAGAGAGTGCCTATGCCGGAAAAGTTGTAGAGCGTCTTGGACGCAAAGCAGCTCCACTGGTAGAGGAAGAACCAGATGAGCTGCTCGGCCGCGAAGTTTGGGTGCCGGCTATACGCCCACAAGCCCGAAGTGATGAAGCCCCTGTCAAGGTCATCCTGAGCAAAGCCGTGGGGCAGCTGGGCTGTCTTTTGGTAGCGCTGCTTGGCACCTTGGTAATCTGTGCGGCCATGTCAGCTATGGGGAGCAAGCAAGCAGTACCGGGGAGAGGGCGTGGTTGTTGGCAACTGAATATGGGACATACGCCACTGCTGAGCATCCGATATCAGTTCGGACAGGATGAGAGCAAACTCTACACCGAAGTATTGGTAGTCAAACGTTGCAATGCCTGGCTGGAGCTGGCTCGACAGGAAAATCACGTAGGCCGGAATGAAGGAGAACATGGCGAGCAAGAAGCTCTGCGCAAACGCAATGAAGGTGAGATTGAAGACGAAAAAGACTGCCGGATGCATAATCTTCCATTTCCGAATTATAGCCCTATGAAACATCTTGCATTAGCTTCTCCGTAAGGTGGTGTCGTACAGCACCGCAGCGGCTGTGACAGCGACTGGCTAGCCTTACCATCGGTAGTCCTCGGAACCAATGCTGTAGCCTCCCCTCCTCCAGTAGTTGTAAGTCAGCCTCATGGACCAGATGGTGGCAAACACGGTGACCAGGTCGATTCTGTCGTGAGCCTTCCCGGCAAGGCGAGCCCACAGCGACAAGTGTCCGATGTACAGAGGCGGCAGGATGCTCCAGGCACGGTCGACTTGTGAGTAATTCCTGTTGATCTCGGATGTCACCCAAAAGATGACGCCGAGGAATATCGATGCCGCGGCCGCCGTTACGAGCGGGTTGGTCTCGACGTACAGCTGCACGAGGGCATCGCGGTTGCCGGAAATTTCGCGGAGTTTGAAAGGCAGCTGGTAGAGCTGGGGGATGAAAGGCACGACTATCTTGGAGTAGTCGGCGCAATCCTCCAAGGACTTGATTATTGGGAGGGCCATTTTGAATGAGGGCTTTGGGATGATGAGGGGAGATGATGGGGAGAGAATTTACCCTTCAACGTTCATGATTTGATGACGGAATTATCTTTACTGAGACAGATCTAGATCTGTGTTGTTTTGATCTGCTGCAACGATCGAGTGCCCAGTTTCAGTTGGGGTTAGCGCGAAGTTTGCTGGGCTAGCAGGCCCCTAAGGCCGTGCAAAAAAGTAGGTATTTCGCAGCGCTTGTGTCTCCTTGTGTTTGCTACGTCGTTCCCTTTCGCCCTTTATTCTGCCCTCCCGCATGCTTTCTTTCACCTCTTATTCTAGTGTTTATTACTTTCTCCTTTCTCCATTCCTCTTCCTTTGTCACTTCTGCGCTCGTTGACCGGTAGATTGGGGTGGATCTACCAATGTTTGTGGCCCTATATTTTTAGCATCCCACATATCCGTACCTCTGCAGTCTTTGGATTTTTAAGCTACAAACTGGGCGGTTGCATTTCGTAGACATCTGGGCCGCCTTAGGACCGCGGTAGCCCCCGCAGCGCTTGGGCGTTAAAATGTTCTGCCGATTTTCAGGTGCGAGGCGGTGAAAATCCCTTGTCTGCTAGACAAACATAGGTCGAGATTCTAAAAACTTGCACTAGCTGGTGTAAAAAAAAATAAAAACAGCTACAACAAGGAAGCGACCAGAAAGGACCCTGGAATTCGGAGTTTGGACATTTCGATGAACAAGAGAAGGCCTTTAAACCGAGGCAATTAGGTTCCTCTCTGGGATGGACGGCGGATCGAAAAATTATAGATTTTCTCAACCCGGCATCTAACTTGGTCGCTCTTTCCACGCGTCTGTTCCAGCGGATCTTGTATGACGCGGTATCTGCCCGCATACTTTGCATATCGCGCTCTATCTCGCAATTCAAAACTCTGCTCCTTCACATGGAATTTTTCATTCTTCTTCGATGGCTCCAGGAAGACACGACATAGTAGAATGAGGGTTCTTTGCGTGGCCGAGAAGCCCTCTATCTCGAGGGCGGTCGCTGACCATTTGTCCGGTGGGAATAAGCAAACTGTACGATCCGTGCGACTTGGACACCTGGGATGTATTGCTGACCTGTTTGAGCAGCACAATACTCGAAATAACTACATCAAGAACTACTCGTTTACTTTTGATTTTGGTGGCAACTGGGGCCATTGTGACGTTACTATGACCTGCGTAACTGGACATCTCACTAGCACTCAGTTCCCCGACGATTTCAAGGATTGGAAATATCCCCCCCCTGGAAGGTTGTTTAGCGCCCCTGTCATCACTAAAGTTGATGAGGTATGTTCAAGTCACTGGGTTGACTTGTCCTCGTGCCGGGACCGAAGGCATACTAAATCTCAACTCTAGGAGAAGAAAGCCCTTGCCCAGAATATAGAAAGCCAAGCGAAATTCTCGAGAGCTCTCGTTATATGGACGGATTGTGATCGAGAAGGCGAGCACATCGGAAGCGAAATTCGGACAGCCGCTTTGCGAGGCAACAACCGGCTCGAGGTGAGGCGAGCTAGGTTCAGCAATGTCGAAAGAGCGTGAGTGCGAACCTTTACGGGTTGCCTGGGCCTCCTCGGACTTTTTTCATGCTAATGTGAATAGGCACGTGCTTCAAGCAGCTCGTCGTCTCGTTCAGCTTGACGAACGACAGATAGCAGCCGTAGAAACCCGGATCGAGCTGGACCTGAGAATCGGCTACGCTTTCACTCGCTTCATCTCCCTCACACTTCAACCGTTGGGCGGCCCGCTGGAGAAGAAGGTTATGAGCTATGGTTGGTAAACACTCTCTGCTTCAAGCTTAGATCACTGACCTTCCAGGCTCATGTCAGTTCCCAACCCTCGGCTTCGTGGTAGACCGATACTTCCGGGTGAAGAACTTTGTCCCTGAAACCTTTTGGACAATCAAGGTTAAACTTCGCCGCAAGGAAATCGACGTCAATTTCAGTTGGGCTAGGAACAGGTTGTTTGATCGGCCTTCTGTAATCATCCTCTACGAGCAGTGTATACGGGCTAAGATTGCGAGGATCACCAAGATCGAGAAGAAGCCCAAGGAGAAGTGGAAACCACTTCCTCTGACGACCGTCGAGCTGCAGAAGGCTGCTACCAGGCTGCTAGGAATGGCCGGCCAGCATGCAATGAATATTGCAGAAAGTCTATACAACAAAGGCTTTATTAGTTACCCGAGAACCGAGACGGATCGCTTCGACAAAGCCATTAATCTTCGCGCCTTGGTTGAGAAGCAAGCTAACAGCAATCCCCTGGATCGCCGATGGGGCCAGTATTCCCGAGATTTGCTCAATGGCGGTTTCCGGCAACCTCGAAACGGTCGTAACGACGATAAAGCTCACCCTCCGATCCATCCTGTTACCTATGTCAACCCAGGCACGCTGAGTCATGAAGAGAATCGCCTTTACGAGTATATCGTGAGACGTTTCCTTGCCTGCTGCTCGGAAAATGCGAAAGGCCTTGCCACTGAGATTGAGATGTTATACGGGGGGGAGACATTTACCGCAACTGGGCTCATTGTGCTGGAGAGAAACTATTTGGACATATTTGTCTACGAGAAGTGGAACAGCAGCCCCGAACTCCCGGATTTTGGGCTCAACGAGCAATTTATGCCGACCGAAGCTCTTATGAACGAGGGGCGGACATCGGCCCCGAACTACCTCACTGAAGCCGATCTAATCGCCTTAATGGACGCGAATGGCATTGGAACAGACGCGACCATGGCGGAGCATATACAAAAGATTCAAGACAGGGAATACGTGAACGTTGTCTCGCTTAGGGGCAATGGCCAGGCAGACGACAGTTCTGAGGATCGCTCAGATGCCGACGAGGCACCGGCAGGAGGGGGCAGAGGGGGCCGCGGACGAGTTCGGGGCGCAAGAGGCCGAGGTGGGGCAGCGAGCTCGGGGCCTCGACAAGGCCATAGCATGAAGAAGTACTTTGTTCCCACCAAGCTGGGAGTCGCCCTGATATTGGGCTTTGACAGGATGAACTTCGAGACCAGCCTTGGCAAGCCTTTTCTCCGCAAGGAGATGGAAACGAAGATGAAGGAAATCTGCGAGGGGCGGACAACGAAAGCTGTCGTTCTCGAGCAGAGCATTCGTCAGTACCAGGGCGTCTTCAACCAGTCGCAAGAGAAAGTCAACGTCTTGAAGGCGGCAAGTACAGACGCATTTGTGGGAAGATTCCTGATAGCTAACAAGGGATGTTTTCTAGGCATGCCGGGAATTCGTCTTTGCATGAGTCCAAAGACCGGATGAACGGACCTCGTAGGGCACGACACAACATACTCTGCTCCTCTTCCCCGACCTAAACTTCCTTCGACCAGGGAGTAGTAATAATTCTAGCCAGTCTACAACATGGCGCCTTGGTTTATCACATGCGGTTATTGACCAGCGCCATAAGGAAAGGCGAGGTTATTGCGCCGTCCAACACATTGATATGGCGGCGACATGCACGTGGAGAGCGAGGCTTGGGTGACTCAGCATATAGCATCCAAGCCATACCAGGGAAGCAAATACGGATAACACTTACCTAAATTATCTGAGTTC
>Ga0247774_1001785_pt1 | contig 10767 bp, 7 predicted proteins | sample UWRJL001104B6_FD_179933 | JGI IMG/M metagenome (GOLD analysis project Ga0247774, IMG submission 179933) | Plant litter microbial communities from Arlington Agricultural Research Station in Wisconsin, United States - UWRJ-L001-104B-6 | ecosystem: Environmental > Terrestrial > Plant litter >... | reverse complement strand
GTGTTCTAGACTTGGCCCAAATCCCAGATTCATGTATTGAAAGAGGCAGAGTGAACGCTCGCAGACAAAGGGCTTGATGGCCTCAAAGCTGGAATTGACCCGTCTATGACATACCATGCAGAAGTCGACGCATTTTACCACGTGCAACATTGCAAATTGCATTGCGACAAGGCACAAACTCTTGTCGTGTATGGATTCATCCGCCAAGTGATCCTTCTTCAAGAGCCATTCTGCGGGGCCAGCATATTCGTGGCTAGTGTTCTTCTCGGGGATCACACTGTCGCTATCGGTTCGATCCTGGACGATGTTGATAGCTTCTTCCCACGTAAAACCGCCGCGTCGTAAGGGAAGCAGGGCGAGAAATTCCTTGTTCATGAAGGCATCTAAGGACGCCGAGTTGAAGATGGGCGAGAATATGCGTTTTTTGTCCTCTTCTGCCCCTTCCTCGCGATTGTAGTTTACAACGAAGGCTCGAGCAGCCGAGTCAGCAGACGGTTTGTATGTCTGGCACTTTCCAATTCGAAACGAGGGGTTGCTTAGTTGGGCGTTCCGAGCAAGATCATCGATGGTAGTAAAGTGCCCGTTGTATCGAATGAGGAGGACAATGTAGTCGGTGAGGTCGACGTCCCAAGCTGCCAATCTTTCCTGTTGAAGTCCTAAAGCATACGCTCCAACTGAAAGGGCAAATATGGAGTGGTCGTGGACAACCCCCGGAGATACTTTTCCCACCTCAACACCAGCATCTTTGGCCACCCGCAGCTCGTACGCGACGCGAGCAACTACACCGGCAGCAGCGGGACTAGCGATTTGTGTGGCTTTTTCTGCTAGGGAGCTCGAGGAAACAGGACGCGGGCCAAGGTTGGACAGTCCAAACGTGTCGTCTTCATCACTGTCGTAGTCTGGATCGGAATCTTCAGGCTCGGAATCCTCATCTAACATGTCTTCGTCTTCATCTGAGAGTGTCTCGGTGTCCCGGCCCCCAGACACATCATTCGCAAGCACTGCGCTCAGTCGGGTACAGATCCTTTGAATGGCGGCATGGATCTTCTTGCCTCCAAGGTATTCGGAAATGGAATCGACTGTCTCCTTGAGCGAATCTGGGATGCCTTCACAGTCGTGAAGGAAGATCATCCATGGCGTATCTTCGGGGTACCCATCCATATTGAGGGGAATCATACTCAAAGTAACCGATGTCGGCAGAGCTTCGTGTGTCCAGGAAAAAATCACCTCGCCCTCGGTCTCCCCACTTCTGATGTTTGAGACACTATCGACTCCCAGAGTCTGCGCCTCCTTCACATCTTGGCGAAATTCCTTCATGTTGCCATTCGTGGATAAAAAGGCTTGGGTGTAAATGGAAAGCAAATGTGGTCGAGGTAACCTTGTCGAGGAATGGGGCGGTTTCTTTGCGAAGTCGCAATCCTTACAGTTTGGGAAGAAATAGACGGTTGGCGAGGCAGTAACAAAGTATCGGAGCCCGCCAGTCAATCAAACTGGGTCCCTCGCCGCTACGCCGCAAACTCTACTTTTTATGTTAGAATGGGTAGGTACAATCAATTTTGCGAGCGTATTGCTCTTGTAGTATGCCGACTGCATCCCTCACTTGGGCATGGACGAATGCCCGGCGCGATGGCTTGTGTAACCTTTTCAAGGCACCTTCTTTTGTCGATATTTCTGTCCTGAGGAATCGGGCTGAAGGCTACCAAGAATAATATATAGAACCAAAATACCGAGAAATACTATTCTCAAAGCCACAAACTTGGGAGGCGGCGAAAATAAACTTACCACAACAGGATTTCCGTGAGGCTACAGAGCGCCGCTTGTGAACCGAACATGAATGAACTGGCACCACCTCGGTCGTTGGCTGTTGGTCAAATCGCCAGTCTCCCATCCGCTGCCCCGGGAAGAAGTTGAAACAAGTCATTCGTAGCCCATAGCTGAAGTGACTCGTTTGAATCGAAGACGCTAGGCAATGTGCGGAAACACTTCATGAGCGACTTGTCGACATGGGAGGCCGGTCCTTGCGAGTGAACGAGTCGTTCCTTGGCCGAACTTTTTTTGCAACGGATCTTCCTGGAACTGGCCGAAGATTTTGGAAAGTATCGATTTCCGAACCATGTGTCCGAGCACAATTTGGCAAGGCATCAAGTTTGATGCGAATTTAGTTTTGTTCCGCACCGGGCCGGGCCTGCGCTTTGAGTGCTGCCTGTTGGTTGCCTAGGCTGGAGGGAAGTGAGGCTGTCCCTGGATCCGGCTCGGCCAAATTGTCTACACATGAATTTGCACAGTGCGAACCGCCATCTTCAAGTGGATAACGAGGACACTACTCTGCTCGTAGTAAGATCCTCGTTCCACATATTCATCACCAAGCTCCTAAAGCTCGAAGCGAACAAGCTATCGTCACGCCCATTGTCGTGATTTGGCATCATTGAGCATTGCACTTGATGGTTGTACAACCGCCACAGTAACCTTCTTAGCGCTTTCTCAATCAATCCCATTGGCTGCCCTCTAGCCGCTACCCACTCTCTTCTTCTCTTCTCTACATGGCTCTACTTCCTCTCTCGCTTTATTTGCGCCTTTTTTCCCGGTCATATTTCTTTTCCGTGTTTTCTTTTGTATCTCTTATTAACTTGGTGCAGATATGAAACTTATGGATAGAGAGACATGTCACCCCAGGTCAGTTCGCGAATATTGGGCTACATGTGCGTGTCAGGACGAACCAATGCGTGGACGTTGGCATCTCCGCAGTCGATCTTCTCCTCGCAAGGTAAGGCTCTGTTTCCTCTAGCCCCTTGGTATACTGTTGGCTGCTTCTCCCACTTGCTAAATCTTTTACAGAGAATATTAAATGTCTATTCCACAGGAAACAAGGGTAATTCGAAAAGGGATTACACAGTCGCGGGCTCGAGTCTAAATCACGGCTAACATGGCGGGATAGAGTCGAATATACCATGTTTACTTACCGATAAAAACCGCCGGAACCCGGGTAGATCTGTCGCAATAGAGCATCTTGGCTCACATTGTTGACAATCTTAGGTCTCCATGGCACAACTGGGAGCCGATCAGGAGGACGCGCCATTGGTAGGGGCTGGCGACCTCCCAGACGTCAATCCCAGACAGAGACAGCCGCTCGAGCCTAGATAGCTGGTGAACATCTATCTCTAGGAAGGGCTCCAAGACGGTGTTCTCTTATCCGGTTGGCGCTATGCCTCGCGTTGGCCGGACACGTCAATAACGAAGCCCGCCCCGAAACTCGGGATTGTAAATTCAGGCTCGTATAACGAATTAGGATATCTATTGGGAAGGCGCACCTTTCACTGTCATCTACATTAACTCAAGAAAAGAAAGTCGACGGGGTGGGTCCAGCGAATGCGTGGCTATAACCCAAAAAAACGTCAGGAGTACTTCTCACTCTCACTTGTAGAGCTTCTAATTATGGCTAGCATATTCAAAATCCACATCAGAGTTTTATACTACGGAAGATTGTCTGTTATTGATTCAACCACGGAGTGGTTTGAAACTAGGCCGACGGTCTACCCATTTTCATGAGACACTCGATCGGCGGCCGCCTTCGAGCGCTAACTAGGGACATTCGCATGACCACTCGAACAATCTCAGAAGTCTTTTGCCGTGATACATCTTCTGGGAAGTGATCTCTGCTCGCCATAGACTGCCACTGGGTTTCTTTAGCTTTTAGCATACAAATACAGCAGTCCTAAACTTTCCCGATGGTCACGAACTCCTCTTCGCCCCTAGCCAAGCTCCGGAGCGTCCAGAGGCTCCCTTTTAACTTCTGCTCAATCACCAGCTGGTCCGCAGAGCTCTTCTCGACTTTCCTACAATGGTTCTACCCAAGATTACAAAACCCAGAATTAGCACCGCCAGTAGCCATCTGGGCGTTTTAGAAAGGGTGTCACTGGGCTTGTCCGTTGGCTCCATATCCAGATGTAGCTAGCTGCCATGGTCAAACTTCCAAGCTTAGAGTGAAAGCTTTGCCGATTCTAGTTGAGTTTCTTCTCCAAAGCTTCTAGTTTCGCAAACGCTAGATTATCATTCTATTGAGAAATACCATGTTAATTGGCAGTCGAGGGGGCGTGGTTGAGCAGCGAACTGCAACCCTAATCAAGGCTAGCGAGGTTCGAAATAGCTGCGGAAACACTCGAGAAACCCTAACAACTACAGCCGAGGTCACATGATGGAGCAGACATGGGGAGATCCCAAGCCAATTTCTGGTTCCGCACGGCCCTTTGCTGCTGGCCGTTGTGAAAGGCTTTAAACAAGCATCTCCACTTTCTTGGGGGTTCGGGGCATTTTTGCGTTTTTGCATTGTGGCAAGCGGCCAAGCAGGCAAGTGGGGACCCTTGGTCCCGCGCCATGCGTGAGCATGTAAAAGTGCGGAAGTCGCTTGCTGCAGCAATTCATGATGTGTTTTAGTAGTATGCACAGGCTGGGCTTCCGGATCGCACGGTCCTCTGGTGTTTCTCTGCACTTGCCCGTAGTCAAGCATGCCATCTCAGAGCCCAATGCCGCCTATTGGGTCTTAATGCAAACGAACAGGCCCACCGACGGCATTCCTAGTAGGTGGCGACCCAGCAGGAGCAGTGATGGCTTGCAGGGGTCCAGGCGAGGTCGGAGTGACAGGTGAGGCTGGACCATCCTCTTCGCCAATACCAACTCGCTGGAGAGGCCACTTCCGACGTTCAAAGGAAGAATGGAGGAAGAATGCTCTTTCTGTCGGGAATTAGTGCCCTACTGTCGAGTTTGGGATAACACCGAAAGATGTCGGTTCTAATTAGTTTTGGCAAGCGCTCCCATCAAAGAGCATTGTGGTGGTATCTTCGAATGAATGTTAGATCCCTGCTAGTGAAGGCATCCCCGCCCCCACCTCTACAAAATGCCCGTTAAGGGTAAGGGGCGGGGTGGCCAACGCGACTACGATAGGCCACTAGACCGGGCCAGGCATGCGTTGGTTGAGCATCAGGGTCCGAAAATTTGAGCGGCGCCACCGCATCGGCGGTCTTGTCCGCTGTTGAAGCCCCACTGGTCCGTCCTGCAGACCTCGACACCAGAATGTTTTCCGTGCAGATTGATATTGCCGCCTTCTGTGGACAAAAGTCGGTGAAGCTCGGGTCCGCATCTTTTCGGATGGTTGAGTAGTGCCACTTGGGAAGGTGAAAAGGTGTGAAGAAAGTGAAGAAAAAGAAAAAGGTATCGGAAGCATAAGCAGCTCGAAAGCGAAGGGACCAAAGCCTCAATGGTCCGAACATGGCTTGTGTGGTTGATATGGAAACAAGTTACTCGTGCTACTGCAAGCCAAGAAGAACAGAACGACAGCAACACAGAATGAGTCTTGGTCGTTAGGGTTCTCGTGAATTTTGTTGTTTGCTCTTCTGCAGAAACACATCAACCTGCCTGCTGATGCAGTCTTGGGGCATGTAGGTGGACGCACATCCCTGACTTTAATACTCTGCATGGTGAGGCGGGAAGAGCGCATTGAGGCCGTGTACCTCGCAACCTCGCCAATATCAAATTGGCTCACCGGCCAGGGACAATGACTCCACGAGGCCGGGCGAAGGCTCCAACAAAACGTCACGGCTTTCTTTCAAAAATGTCGATTGCTCTGGTGGCTAGCGCGGGTATTTGCCCTCGCCTAGCATGCTGCGTGCTGTCTCGTATCTCAGGGGGAATATGGCGAGAACAGAATTGCTCCTGCTTCCATAAGAGGGTCGTCGTGTGGCCCACGAAAAAAAATGGCTGTTGTTGACTCGAGGGATGGATAGGCATTGAAGGCCCCTTTGCCACGAGAGCGCCAAGCCATTTGTGTCGAACATGGAAAGCAGTTCGGAGGAATTGAGTTAAAACCGCAGGGGGCTGATGTTTAGTTGATCAAATGCCCGACGAAACCTTCAGAAATATCGTTGACGTGGCCGGCGCGAACATTGGACGGTGATTGTCCTTCTCGAACACTTCTTCGTAGATCGCAGAATCTAATATCCGTCGGCCTCGAGAGGAACCTGCTACCTTCCATGATCTCCGGGGTTTGGGTCCACGACTTCATAGGGAGTAGTTTTAAGCTCACCTTGTTTGAATATCAAACGGGCCCGTCGCGACGGTCTTGGACCGGAGGTAGTTGAGGTCAGCATCCACGTCGGGTAAATGCATGCCATCTGAAGCTGTGCTCCAAAGGCTCGACTGGCCAGGCCTGGTGAATCTCAGGTTCCAAGGGGCGACTTTGAGCCTCCTTCTAGAAATTGCCCCGACGATCTGTTGTGGCATCACTGACATTTAGACGGGCTCGATTATTGAAAGACCACGGAAGTGATTTCCTGTCAGCACTTGGGCTTGCATCCTGCCGCAGGTTCGGGTTACGTGGGTCCAACCACCCAGAGAGCCATCACACGCACTGCGTGGCCTGTTCGAGACCGAAAATACGAAGGTGAAGGATGAGACTGGAAAGCGGGCACGGCTCGCAGAATGTGGCATCCCAATAAAGATGAAGGAGCCGATAAAAGGCGCCCAGGTGAGGCTAGCTGATGTGCGTTTCCATTGGTAAACCTGGCGCATGCATGCATTCACCTTGGAGCCAACGAGGACGTTCATACTCGTGTTTCTAGGGTTCACTAGGCTGCAGCAGGTGCCGTTGTGATCTGCGACGATCGGGGAAGCTGGACCCGAAACTGACTTGAGTGCCGCTGCGTGGTGTTGGACGAAGCAAACAGTCGGAATAGGAATCCTGGCAGCTTCCTTGTTGAGTAAGTTGGACTATGTGGAAGGCTAGGGCTGCTTGAAAAGAAACCCGACGAGTTTAGAACACCCAAGAAGATATGAGGCCTTCTGGTATGGATTTGCGCTGTCTCGTGAGGCAGAGAAATTCGATTATGGCAGGTATCGGCGTGTGGATGCTGCAGTTCCCCAATGGCCCTTCACCGCCAATGCAAAGGCATCCACTGGGCATTGCAGACGACGAATCAGAGCCGCGCAGAGTTTCCCTCTTGAAGGTAGCATTTTTCCATTTTGATAGCCCGTGGAAAGACTGACTAGAACATAAGCCCTAAAATCTAGTCGAAATGCTTTTTCTTCCCAGCAGCCAGCGCCTCTCTCGAAAGTCCCACGGGTTGGACTTGACAAGAACCCGCGAGCCTCAATCTTTATTGGGAAATGCCTGAAATTGGGTCGAATCCATAGTAGATGGACTCGGATTCAAGTGCGCTGGCTTCGATCTCCATGTGAAGGTTGGACGGGAACCTGCGCCCTGAAAGCGGGCCCGGCGCCGGGCCGAATCGGTGCCCATTGCAACAGGTATTGCTTCCAGGCCAACCCATCCCTTTCCTACTAAGCAGCGTAGCACTTCACCAGCCAGTGTGCTGTCTAGGAGTCGAGGGGCTCTGGTACAACCCAGCATGTGCCTGGCTTCATAACCGTACCTTGGGGCGAGGGATTTGTTTATATCTCTCGCAAATACGAGATGCACTTCTAAATCCATGACTGTTCTTGGAGTGGCTCGTTGATGAGTCGGTGTATCAAGCTGCCTTGCTTGCTCGCTTGCTACTGACTCTCACAAGTGTTCGGGAACAATCAATACTCCACAGGTTCCGGACCACGACAGGTTCTCGCAACGAAACGTGACAATTAATGAAAAGGCGGCTCAAGCCCTCGACATGTTTGTCATGCCCAACTTTGACCGGGTCATCGATGATAGCTGCCTTCATCGGGCATTGGCATGGTGCAAGGAGTCATCATATTTGCCGTATTGTCCAATGGCTCTCTTCAGCAGATCATGTTTGCTTCGGAATCTTCTAGCTCAATAAAATCTTGTAAGAGGGCGGGAGACCTCCCGAGTCTCGACTCTCGGGAGAAGAGGTACTACTTTCAGGCGCAAGTTGGGAGGGCATCACTTGCAGCGGCGCCAAAAGCGGTCATTGCAGGATCCACTAACACGCGCGAGGGGCCGCTGCAATGTGTGCAGAGTCTCTGCAGAGGCTGGCCATCATGCTAAGGGCAGGAAGAAACCATAGTGGTGGTACCTTGGGAAGTAGAAGGTAGGTTTTCTAGCAGCTCTGGCAGCCAACAAAGTGCCGAGCGATACATAATAGTACAGAAGCTCAGGAGGTATGGAGCCCCTAGCCGAACCAAGAATTCGAACCGCCCGTCACAGACCAGCATCTGCCATCAACCAACCCGGCCGCAGTAGCGGCGAGACAAAAACTCCCCACCTCCCTCAGAAAACGAGAGCTCTTTCGGCTCCTCTTCCCCTTCCATTGCTTATGTATTTTGTGTGCCTTTAGTTTGCAACGCTCGCCAGCTTGTCGCTCCTGGCTCTCCAGGGCGCGACGTGTGAGAATATATTGGGATTCTGTATCTCATTGTACGCTGAAAAGGTTAGCATTTGACCCTTTTGTCTGCAGTTGTTTGACTGCAGCCCCCCGCGCTGGCCTTGCCCCTTCTGCCCTCCGCGACCGCCATTTCGAAGCCATCGCAGCCTCGAATCGAGAGAGTAGCCGATGTTCCTCTGTGCAGATAATGCACCACTGCGTTGCGAATTGGATTCCGAAAGACGACATGGCACTGTGTCTACGGACCCTGCAAGTGTCATCGACTGTTGTTAGGGGCTGGACTCGTCTGTTCTCTCGAGTCGCACCCCGTGGCCAGAACCGTTGGGCGGCTTGACTGCCTGAAGACCCCACCGCCTTCGCCAACCTCTCCTCTCGCACCCCGCCAAACTCTTCCCTGCCGCCCGTCTTTGGCACCTGCTTCTATTCGTGCAAGCTTTCATTGTCCGATGGGAGAATGTTCTGACGTCGGAGCAGTAATATAGATCCTCGGAATCGAATAGTTGTGTACGAAGCCGCCGTGTTGTAGTAGCACCGAAAATGGACGATTTACGATTCCGGACACAGCAGTCCCCACGAAACGAGCCGCCGATGAATACTTTTGTCTCACCTCCGCGAAATGGCACTCGTCTTCCGCAGCCCGTGTCCTCCCACGACCAGCAGAGGGCCAATTTACCTCGTCGATTTACAGCCGATTCGGCGCGTGTACCAACATTGTCCAATATAGGAAATGCGCGAGGCCAAGAGCAACCTCCTCCCCCACAAGATTATACAGCTGTGCGTACCACCCCTTCCGTTTCTCACCCCTTCATATCTTCTGCCGATGCAACGCAGACTAACGTTGCCATTCCAGACATACCACAAAGTGCAATTGGTACGTTCTGTTCGGGGAGATGGGGGGGGGTGCAAGATTGCAATCGAGCCCGCCTGTTTTGGACTTGGCACCGTCCGTGGCCTGGTGTTGGGGAGCCTGTTTGAGGCAGACGCAAGAGCTCGGTGGCTCGGATAGACTCTGAACCAGGAAGGCTGACGCTGGATACAGTTAGAAAAGAAGAAGCAAGAGTATGAAATGATTAGGGAGCAGAAGCGCCTGTTCGAGGCCGAACTGCAGAAGCACGAGCAGGAATTGGTGGCGATGCAGGAAGACTTGCGAGGTCCGATGAGCGGCCATCAATCCGAACCCACCACGCCGCCCGAGTATCGCGAGACGTCGAGTGGCTTCCCCACCATGTTCTCACGGCCGAATCGATACTCCACGTCCAGCTTGGTGTCCCCCCCCGGCCTCTTTAACCGTGTTGGCCGGTCTGGATCCCAGTTGGCGTCGCCAGCCCCAGGTCTTCTGCAAAATCGGTTCGAGTCAGATGCCCATTTACCATCTTGGTCGGTTCCTGGCTCACGGAGGAATAGCGATGATGAAGACAAGGAAGAAGCTGTCCGGCAAGATCCTACCAGCCATAGGGCCACCAACGCGTAAGTGACCTTCCTCCGTGGGTTTTGGAGTGTTGCGGTTGTCCACCAAACTGCTTGATTGCTGCCTTTGCCAAGACCTATCTGTCACCCAGCTGCCGTTGCGGTAGAAGAGCCTTGCATCAGTAAGGGGTAGTCCCTCCAAACAAGCGTTCAGCCTCGTCTTGGCTAGAACATCGACGTCAGGCTTGGTCGACGAAACCCCCAGATACGGCAATACCCTCACCGCCCATCAGACTCAAATCGTCTCTTAGTCTCCAGGATTCTGCCGTGGAATCGCCTGTTTCACTGGTCATTCATTCATTAGGTTGCCGCTTAGACAAGCCCTTAGCATCCTTATTGAGCCCCAGCGTACTGGATCTGAAGAAACAGGTCTAGCTCCACTAGCCGTTCTCGTCCCAGTTTGCTTCTACTCCAGCAATTCACTTTGCATTCAGAATCACGCCGAGTCCAATTCATTCCGAAGCTCGGGCCCTCATGATTCTAGTCCTTCCTTCCATCTTGCCCTCGCCCACTTTCACCTGTATATAAGCGACACGCTCTCACGGCGCACATTGTGTATTCCATCTTTCTCTGTCCTTCACTTTTGATGCCTCAGTCTTCGACCTTCACACCTTTGGTTCCGCTCGGCAAGATCAATCAGGCCTTTTGATCTACTGCACTGCTCAACACAAACGTAGCCGCCCGCTACTCTGCACCGTCTCACGTTGCGCCCGAATCCCAACCGACAGGTTGAGATTGGGATCGAGCCCTTCAAGCGACGGCCTATGCCTGAGCGGTAACTGGAGTCGTTGCCACGTCCGCCTTCATAACTTGCGTCTATCACTGCTGCTCTACGTCTTGCGCCTTGCCACGTTGTCAGCTAGAATAGGCCGAGAAACTCTTAAGCATCCAAAGGCCTTCCCATTTCAATCCGATTGCGCCTCAATCTAGTTTCAAAGCAATGGAGTGGTGGCACTTTAACCCAGCTGCG
>Ga0247774_1001784_pt1 | contig 10768 bp, 3 predicted proteins | sample UWRJL001104B6_FD_179933 | JGI IMG/M metagenome (GOLD analysis project Ga0247774, IMG submission 179933) | Plant litter microbial communities from Arlington Agricultural Research Station in Wisconsin, United States - UWRJ-L001-104B-6 | ecosystem: Environmental > Terrestrial > Plant litter >... | reverse complement strand
GCTTGGGCCCGCCGCGAACTTGCACCAAACATAGATGTTAGCCCTACCCTAGTTTGGTCGCCCAACGGCCAGCGGCTGGCTTTCGTTAGCGGAGATACCGACATTTATACAGTCAATGCTGACGGTTCCCGACTCACTAAACATTTTGCTGGGGATGCTTGCAAAGCAGCTAATTTTGAAATAGCTTGGTTTTTTAACAGCCAGAAACTTCTTTTTGCCCGTTCTTGCGACGGTAGTCCTGCACAGTCAGGATAATTAAGGGTTTTATTTAATAGATAAATTGGCGTTATAGCTATGAATAAAATACCAAAGAGCTGCCCATATGATTGGATAGTTTTTTAGAAAATGAAAGGGTTTTTATTGCCAATCGAGATATTCTTTGTCTCAGGGTATTATCAAATCTTTCTATATAGTTTGTCTGACCAGTATCCTTTCCTACTGCTTTAGGTCTTTTTTTAGAAAAAACTATTCCATAAGAAAGGACAAAAGTCTGTATAACTGACAGCACATTGACGATATACTGCAGGCCTTGAATTCCCAAGTCCTCGAGCACCATCTTTATCTCTTTGACCAATATATACTCCTACAATTTCTTTAGTCAAGACATCAATTGCTAACCAAATCCACTGCTTATTATTTCTATTTCCTCCTACAAACGACCACATTTCATCGCATTAAATTGTTAGCTTACCCTTTTTTTTGACTTCACTTCCACTTGTCTTTTGACGGCTCCTAATTTTTTATTAACATAGTATTGTAGCCACCTTTGTGAAACTCCCGTCGCCCGCTTCTATCCCAGCCAGAGATATCTTTTCTAATAAAAGTCTATCTATCAATTCTCTTGTTGGTTCCGAAATCGGCTGATGTCTGGGATCCATGACAAATTGTCGGTCATAATCTCGACATTTAAAGTTTTGTTTACCAGTGTGAGTGTGACCATTTTTCACAATATATTGAGAATTGCACCTGGGACATTTCATAAGCTAAAAGTTAAGGCAGATTGAATAAGTAAATTATAACAGGTTATCCAGACTATGCAGGACTACCATTATTTAGAGGGAAAAGGCTTAAAAGGTAAGCGACGGATGACCCTCATTTTATTAATAGCACTCGCTTATAGTAATGCTGTCAGGGAAGGGACAACGCTGAAAATGAAATCGGTCAAAAAGTATATTATTCGTCCTAAAGAGTCAAAAATAAAGTATCAGAGGCGGAGTACCTTTGGCAGCGGTCTAGATAGCTAACAATGGGTTACATACAAGGACAAATATACCGGAGCAGTTCAAGAGTTAATGAAATTAACCCCGAATAAGCGCCACTTTTATCAACGGGGGATGAGGGCTGTAACTCAGACTAGGTCTAGCTTTTAGCTCTCTTTGTCACCCCCCAGAAAATAGACCATTTGTTAGAAATGCTGCAAGGGGTAGTATACCAATACGGAGTTGGCTTTCAAAACAGTCTTAATGGACACATGGTATGCCAGCCAAAAAGTCATGGAAGCTATTGACAAGCTAGGCAAAATATATTACTGTCCCTTAAAGAAGAACCGATTGGTTGATGACACCCAACGCCCGTGAAGATTATAAATCTGTTGAATCTTTAAGTTGGAAGCCAACTGAGCTACAGTGAGGGAAAACAATTAAAATTAAAACCTTTCCCAAATTCAAGAAAATGAAATTATTCCTCCTTGATTGCTTCTCCCAACAATACGGAATATGTCGCAAGTAACGACTTAAATCAATCTACAACGAGTGATGTACAAAAAGTGTGTGCCATTCGTTGGAAAGTTGAGGAATTTCACAGAGAACTCAAGCAATTAACAGGTATAGAGTCAAGCCGCGTGCCGTAAAGCTAGAATTCAAAGAAATCACGTTGCTTGCGCCGACGAATGTGGGCAAGGCTCAAAAGTTTAGCCTATAAAACTGGTCAAACAATATATCAAATAAAACATGGGCTGCTGTCAAATTATTTAATTGAGTAACTGAAACGCCCCGATGTTTCAATGTTTATTGTCTGATTTTTTTGTTTATAGTGCAAGGAAGAGTTGTGACAGTTGCGTAAGTCCTGTTGGTAATGAACCTTGCTACCTGGTGGCGCCGGGTTTTTTTTATGTTTTTATGTCTATTTGGAAAAAGAACACCTGTTTTTGGCTTGAGGATAATCTACAATTATACTTGAGTGGAATCGATACATAAAAAATTATATTCAACCTTGGTTGAATATATCGATCGATCGCTCCTATTCTTAGTTTGCGATCAATTATTCCGCAAGCCCTAATTAAATTCAGTGTTTATACTACCGATCAAAGTGTAAAATTTGTCAACACCCTGTAAGTAGAGATATTTGGGAGAAATCCTCTGCCTTTTGGAATACAAAAACATACTCTAGTTTGTAGTTAAATAAATGATAGTTAATCCTCAAAGCTAAATAGAAATCAATTTTCTTTCAGAATCGTGACAACTTACAGCTTGATTTTGCTGTCACTCGTGAAAGTACGCAGTTCAAAACTGTGCTAATAATAGCCTGCGTTCAGCAAAAATGGATATTTGCAAATCACCTGGACACGATTGCACACTTTGTTTTGTTGTGTGATATCCAAGCATATTTTTATGCCTAGAAAAACAATCCCAAGTAGAAAATTCATGTTCATTGCTTAGGTTTTGATTCATACAGGAAATTGAAACTCATAGACCTTTGAAAGTATGAAATTTTTCACTTTCAACCGAAAGAAAAAAGAGAAAAGTATGAGTAGCACAGCTAAACCTATTAAGCTCAAACCAGGGGCAGTTTATATCCAAGATTGTGTCACCAATAAATTAAGCAAACTTTACACTCTGGATTTAGCCACAGGTAAAGCTACTTTTGTTGGTGAGATAGTTACAGAAGTTTTTGACATTGCTTTTGTCGGTTCGCAACTATATGGACTCGATCGGGACGGTGACAAGACTCGACTAGTTAAAATTGAGCTGAATTCAGGTGATGTCACTGTAATTAGTGATATTGGCCATGCTTGTGCTGGTTTAGCATATAATCGCCAGCGTAATACCCTCTACGCCACAACAGCGAAACAACTGATTGCCATTAATCTCGAAACAGGTAAAGGTACGCCAGTAGTAACGGTAGCGGATAAAGACTACAACTGTGCTGAAGTTGCCTTTGATGCTGATGGCAAAGGTTATATTACCTTGATTGGTTACAACAAGAAGAAGTTATTAGCAAGTTTGAATTTAGAGACTAGTAAAGTCCACATCATTGGTAATATAGGCTTTCCCAATATTGCCAGTATGGAATTTGTTGGTGATGTTCTTTACGGCGTGACTGGTAACTTCTTTAACTTAGGTAAAAACGGTCAACTAATCCGCATTGACACGACTACTGGTAAGGGAACTTTAGTCACCACGACCGAACCTAAGGGTCGTTGGGCAGGGATTAGTATTTATGAACCAGCTACGGTAGTAACAACCGAAATTACGCCAGAAGTCAAGTCCGACCAAAAATCTGAAACAACAAAAGAAGAAACTTCTCAACCTATACCAGCAGCAGTAAAACAAGAAAAGACTTCTCAACCTATACCAGCAGCAGTAAAACAAGAAAAAACTTCTCAAGGTACACCAGCAATAGTTTATCAAGAAAGCAAAACAACTAGGGAGGAAGGTATGAGCATTTTAACCATTGATACTAAAAACCATTGTTACGTTATCAACCCCGACCAAATGAACAATCTGCAACAAAATGTTGCAACTTCCTTTACTTTCGATAAAGGTACTTTTGATATCAAAATTATTGGCGGTCGCTACAAATATGCCAAGGCGAAAACCGAAGGAGAACCTTTTGTCTTACTGTGGATATATGGAGTTAATGGTAGTAAATTCATCAATAAAACCACTGGTTATGAAGTAGGTGCAACCTGGACAACCTTAAACGGATCTAATGATAATTTGCAGTTAGAAGTTAAACAAAGAACAGTCCTCAATGCTTTGTTCTTTGATGTTAACAAGAGTGACAATAGTGGCTCAATTGACCTTTTAATTACCAGTAAAAAGCCATTTTTCACTCCTCAGACTTTAACAGTAGATAGCAAACGCAATAGTTATGTGCTGGATGAAACTCAGCTGGCAAGTTTGAAGCAATCGGGGACTAACTCCATTGAATTAAATCCCGGAAACTATCGCCTCAAAATTCGTGAAGGCAATGCAACTTATTGGTCAGATAACAATAAGTTTAACCTAGAACCTTGGGCTTTAATTTGGATTCAAGGCGGAAAATTTATTACAAAACAGACTGGCATTGAAGTCGAAGAAACTTGGACTTCATTGAATGGTCTCAAAGATGAAGTCGTTTTAGAGGTCAAAGAAAAAACTACCTTAACAGGTTTATTTGTTGACACCTACAAGGAAGATAATGAAGGACAAATTATCCTCGCAATAGAGTCAGTGGGTGCAACTGAACTGACCCAGAAGCAGCAACAAACTACTACAAGCCAGACATTTACAAATCAAGAACAGACTACTACAACCCCGACTGTTACAAATATTCAAGGCTCAGGTGAATCTACCAGTCGTGAACCAGTCGGTGCGAGCAGCTCAGAGACTGTTACAAATGTTCAAGGCACAGGTGGATCTACCAGTCGTGAAGCAGTCGGTGCCAGCAGCTCAGAGACTGTGACAAATGTTCAAGGCACAGGTGGATCTACCAGTCGTGAAGCAGTCGGTGCGAGCAGCTCAGAGACTGTGACAAATGTTCAAGGCACAGGTGGATCTACCAGTCGTGAAGCAGTCGGTGCCAGCAGCTCGGAGACTGTGACAAATGTTCAAGGCACAGGTGGATCTACCAGTCGTGAAGCAGTCGGTGCCAACAGCTCAGAGACTGTGACAAATGTTCAAGGCACAGGTGGATCTACCAGTCGTGAAGCAGTCGGTGCGAGCAGCTCGACACAGTTCACCTTCCGCTTTAACGAAGACGAGTTAAAGAAGAAGTGGGAGGAGCAGTTACAGCAGATTAATGCATCTATCAAAGTGATAGATGAAAACGATGTGAAACTGGAAGGTCAGTATTGGGAGCAGCTCGAACAGTGGCTCCTCAAGAACTACGAGAAGCAATTCAAGAACCTGGCTATCGAAGTAGCGAAGGTCAGGTTCACGATGGATGCCTATACACAGCAGATGGAGTTTAGTCTGAACCAGCAATTGCAAGGCTGGTCTAGCTACTTAGACAAGCTAGTGGAAAATAGGATCAACGTTGAGATATCGAACAAAATTAACCAACAGATCAACCAGTACGTTGACCAAACCTTTGAGCAAAAGATACGTAACAACATCGGATTAATTATCAACAACCTTCTACGTAAGCAGGAACTCAACCAGCACATCGAGCAGCAAGTCAATCAGCAAATCGACTCAGCCTTCGATCAAAAGATACGTAGCAACCTCGGATTAATTATCAACAACCTTGTCAATAAGCAGGAACTCAACCAGTACATCGATCGCCATGTCGATGGGCAAATCGACTCCTCCTTTGAGCAAAAGATACGCAATAACATCAACCTAATTACTCAGAATCTTGTCAATGATAATACTGACCTTAATCAGTACGTCAGCCAGCAAATTGACAATACTTATCAGCAAAAGGTGCAAAATAACTTGCATCTGATTACTCAGAACATTGTCAATAACAATGAGGAATTAAATCGGTACATCGACCAGCGCTTGCAGCAGACTGTAACCAACAACAGTGAAGTTAACAACTCGATTGTCAACTTGGTTGCCAACAGTACGGAAATTAACAACAAGATTGAGAATCTCCGCAACGAATGGAATGGGACATTCATCAATCTGGCTACACAGCATGTCGATGAACTGAGCAACATTATTGGCGGCACAGACACATTCAACAGAGTCATTACTCAGAAGCTTGTCAACAATAATACTGAGCTTGAACAGTACGTCAGCCAGCAAATTGACAACACTTATGAGCAAAAGGTGCAAAATAACTTGCATCTGATTACTCAGAACATTGTCAATAACAATGAGGAATTAAATCGGTACATCGACCAGCGCTTGCAGCAGGCTGTAACCAACAACAGTGAAGTTAACAACGAGTTTGTCAACGTCGTTGCCAACAGTACGGAAATTAACAACAAGATTGAGAATCTCCGCAACGAATGGAATCGGACATTCCTCAATCTGGCTACACAGCATGTCGATGAACTGAGCAACATCATCGGCGGCACAGACACATTCAACAGAGTCATTACTCAGAAGCTTGTCAACAATAATACTGAGCTTGAACAGTACGTCAGCCAGCAAATTGACAACACTTATGAGCAAAAGGTGCAAAATAACTTGCATCTGATTACTCAGAACATTGTCAATAACAATGAGGAATTAAATCGGTACATCGACCAGCGCTTGCAGCAGGCTGTAACCAACAACAGTGAAGTTAACAACGAGTTTGTCAACGTCGTTGCCAACAGTACGGAAATTAACAACAAGATTGAGAATCTCCGCAACGAATGGAATCGGACATTCCTCAATCTGGCTACACAGCATGTCGATGAACTGAGCAACATCATCGGCGGCACAGACACATTCAACAGAGTCATTACTCAGAAGCTTGTCAACAATAATACTGAGCTTGAACAGTACGTCAGCCAGCAAATTGACAACACTTATGAGCAAAAGGTGCAAAATAACTTGCATCTGATTACTCAAAACATTGTCAATAACAATGAGGAATTAAATCAGTACATCGACCGACGCTTGCAGCAGACTGTAACAAACAGTGAAGTTAACAACGAGTTTGTCAACGTCGTTGCCAACAGTACGGAAATTAACAACAAGATTGAGAATCTCCGCAACGAATGGAATCGGACATTCCTCAATTTGGCTACACAGCATGTCGATGAACTGAGCAACATTATCGGTGGCACAGACACATTCAACAGAGTCATTACTCAGAAGCTTGTCAACAATAATACTGAGCTTGAACAGTACGTCAGCCAGCAAATTGACAATACTTATGAGCAAAAGGTGCAAAATAACTTGCATCTGATTACTCAGAACATTGTCAATAACAATGAGGAATTAAATAGGTACATCGACCGACGCTTGCAGCAGACTGTAACAAACAGTGAAGTTAATAACGAGTTTGTCAACGTCGTTGCCAACAGTACGGAAATTAACAACAAGATTGAGAATCTCCGCAACGAATGGAATCGGACATTCCTCAATCTGGCTACACAGCATGTCGATGAACTGAGCAACATCATCGGCGGCACAGACACATTCAACAGAGTCATTACTCAGAAGATTGTCAATAACAATACTGAGCTTAATAACTATGTCAGCCAGCAAATCGACAGCACCTATGAGCAAAAGGTACGAAATTACATCTCTGTGATTACCCAGAACATTGTCAATAACAATGAGGGATTAAATCAGTACATCGACCAACGCTTACAGCAAAATGTAATCAACAACAGTGAAGTTAACAACTCGATTGTCAACTTGGTTGCCAATAGTACGGAAATTAGCAACAAGATTAACAACGTCTACAGAGATATGGACATCAAGATTGAGAATGTCCGCAACGAGTGGAATCAGACATTCATAAGTCTGGTTACACAGCACGTCGATGAACTGATCAACATAATAGGCGATAGAGACACGTTCAACATCCGGGTCGCGAATTTGATCAACATCAAGGTGGACGAGCTTGTCAACCAAATCTTGAGAACCAAGAGCGAACTGATTGCAATCATCAACAACGCAGACAGACATCTCTATGAGTGGACTCTGGGAGAACTCATAGCAATCAAAGGCTGCTTAACGGACCGTGAGGTTCTTGTGGAGACGCTAGTCACCTTCAACGCTCAACTCAGAACCAAGCTGGATGGAACAGCCTGCGTGGACATTAACACATTCAAGCCGTTCAAACCTATGATTGAGCCGAGGCAGTAATCGGTTCATAACTGCGCTTTGTCTGAGCAAGGCAATGTAATTGCGACTTTGAAGAACTACATCAAACTGTCACCGGTGCAACAGCAATAGTAGCCAGGAGGTTAATAACGAGAATTACATGATTTGATTGTGGGACGGGCATTTTGCCCGTCCTTTACTAAAAAAGGAGAACTTAAAAATGAAACTAATGCAACGTCATACTAATCTCAAGAATGAGGTCAATTAAGATGTTTCGCTCTAAAAAAGGCTCTAAGAAAACGTTCGTGCAGATTGGGGTGGTAGTGCTAGGTCTGACAGCTACTCACTCGCTAGTGGCATTTTTCCCATCGATGCTTTCTCCTGTCGTTGCCCAATCTAACAGTCCAAGTCCCTCTTCCCCACTTTTTAAATCACTACCAAGTGGGACAATATTGAAAGCGGATGGCTCCAGCAGCATGAGGGTCATTAACGAACCATTGAGAAAACGGTCTGAAGATAAGTTTCCGGGCACCAAAGCCCAATCTAACAGTCCAAGTCCCTCTTTCCCACTTCCTAAATCACTACCAAGTGGGACAAAAGTGACAGTGGATGGCTCCAGCAGTATGAGGGTCATTAACGAAGCCTTGGGAAAAGGGTTTGAAGAAAAGTTTCCGGGCACCAAAGTTGAACTGGCATCAGGTGGAACGGATGGAGCATTAGCAGCACTGCTGCGAGGTGACATCGATATGGCAGCGGTTGGACGCCCACTCACGGATCAGGAGAAGGCTCAGGGACTCGTTGCCATTCCTGTTAGTCGGGAGAAGATCGCGATTATCGTAGGTTCTGACAATCCATTTAAGATTAAGAAAAACCTCACCTTCGTTGAGTTCGCGAAGATATTTCGAGGGGAGATCACAAACTGGTCACAGTTAGGAGGGGCTCCTGGTAAGATTCGATTTATTGACCATCCAGAGTGGGGGGACACGCGGCGAGCGCTCGGCACCTACGATATCTTCAAAAAAGCGCCGTTTAAGACTGGAGCTAACACAACCACGCTGCCGCAAGACGACACTGCAACCATTGTGCAGGCACTCGGTAAGGATGGAATCAGTTATGCGATCGCAGATCAAGTACTGAACTTGCCGAATGTCCGGGTCATTCCCCTGCACAAAACCCTGCCCTCAAGCCCCCGTTATTCCTACTCCCAACCTCAGAGCTATGTCTATCGACAGGAAACTGTCACTCCAGGAATGCTTGCCTTTCTGGGCTTTGCAACTTCAGCATCGGGACAGGAAATTTTAGCAGATGCCAAACAGCAGGAAGCTCAAGCAGTGCGTCAATTTCCTAAATCACTACCAAGTGGGACAACAGTGAAAGTGGATGGCTCCAGCAGCATGAGGGTCATTAACGAAGCATTGAGAAAAGGGTTTGAAGAGAAGTTTCCGGACACCAAAGTTGAACTGGCATCAGGTGGAACGGATGAAGCATTAGGATCACTGCTGCGAGGCGACATCAATATGGCAGCGGTTGGACGCCCACTCACGGATAAGGAGAAGGCTCAGGGACTCGTTTCCACTCCTGTTAGTCGGGAGAAGATCGCGATTATCGTAGGTTCTGACAATCCATTTAATAAAAACCTCACATTCGTTGAGTTCGCGAAGATGTTTCGAGGGGAGATCACAGACTGGTCACAGTTAGGAGGCCCTCCTGGTAAGATTCGATTTATTGACCATCCAAAGTGGGGGGACACGCGGCGATCGCTCGGCACCTACGATACCTTCAAAAAAGCGCCGTTTAAGAATGGACCTAACACAACCAGGCTGTCCCAAGACGACACTGCAACCATTGTGCAGGCACTCGGCAAGGATGGAATCAGTTATGCGATCGCAGATCAAGTACTCAACTTGCCGAATGTCCGGGTCATTCCCATTTACAAAACCCTGCCCTCGGACCCCGGTTATCCCTACTCCCAACCTCGGGGCTATGTCTATCGAAAGGAAACTGCCACTCCAGGAACGCTTGCCTTTGTGGGCTTTACAACTTCAGCACCGGGACAGGAAATTTTAGCAGCTGCCAAACAGCAGGAAGCTGAAGCAGTGCGTCAATCTATAACGAGTGCTTCAACTTCAGGAACGTCAGGAGTAGCCACTGGTTCTTCTCCGAGTCCTGCACCTAATGGTCAAATTGCGCCTGTACCTACATCTACTGGTGAGGCAACCGAGCAAGGATTTCCCTGGTGGTGGCTTCTCTTGCTAGCAGGAATTCCTTTACTAGGATTACTTTGGTGGTTACTTAAGGAACGTCGAGGCAGAAGAACTGAAATTAACAACCAGCTTCTGAACTTAGTTGCCAACAGTACTGAAACTAATAACAAGATTGAGAACCTCCGCAACGATTGGAATCGGACTTTTATGAGTCTGGTTACACAGCACGGAGATGAAGTAATCAACACAATAGGTAGCCGAGAGTCATTCAACAGAGTAATTACTCAGAATCTTGTCAATAATAATGCTGAACTTAACCACTACATCAGTCAGCAAATCGACAACATTTTTGAGCAAAAAATACACAATCATATGCAAGTGATGGCTCGGAACCTTGTTCAGAATAATGAGGAATTAAATCGGTACATCGACCAGCGCTTACAGCAGACTGTAACCAACAACAGTGAAGTTAACAACTCGATTGTCAACTTGGTTTCCCACAGTACGGAAATTAACAACAAGATTGAGAATCTCCGCCACGAATGGAATCGGACATTCCTCAATCTGGCTACACAGCATGTCGATGAACTGAGCAACATCATCGGCGGCACAGACACATTCAACAGAGTCATTACTCAGAAGCTTGTC
>Ga0247774_1001783_pt1 | contig 10773 bp, 10 predicted proteins | sample UWRJL001104B6_FD_179933 | JGI IMG/M metagenome (GOLD analysis project Ga0247774, IMG submission 179933) | Plant litter microbial communities from Arlington Agricultural Research Station in Wisconsin, United States - UWRJ-L001-104B-6 | ecosystem: Environmental > Terrestrial > Plant litter >... | reverse complement strand
TGGATAGCTCTTGGCTTCGGACCGGGGGGGGGGGTTCTTGTCCTGAGTGAGTCTGTGACTGGTGCCTTCGCGTTTTGTGGGCTGTGAAATGGTGAATGCTGCTAGCATGCTGATGTCCGCTGTTTCCCGGGGGGATAGGTTTTCCCACACGGCCGGAAATACTAGCATCGATACCTGGCAATGGTAACGACCGTTTTGACACGAGTGCAGCGATCTCTTTGGTCTCCATGAAGCAGAACTGGAAAGATGATCTAAACGCCGTTTCGGAGGCTCCATTGGCCCTTGTCCTAGTCGGTAGCCAAATTCACACTCTTGTGAAGACACTGATGGGATGCAAAATCCTTATTATTTATTACTTGCATTTTTGGGACAGTCGAGTCACAGGAAGAAGATTTAAGAAGATTATGGAGGAGAGTAGAAGCAATGATGAGGGTGGAAGACTGCTCGAACAGGTTGTGGTCGGGAGGGTCAAGAAAAATTATGGTTGCGGCTTGATACTTGAGGCCATATGCGCGAGTGTCACCAGCATCGCGGAAGAAGCCCCGGAAGCATGATTACGAACTGGTGACTTCAGAAAGTAGATTTGTCCCAAATAGGAGGCTCAAAGTTGCATTTTCTAGTAGCTCTTATTACTCGTACTCGGACGGAAGGAAAGCTAGATTTGAATGTTCTACTCTTAACTTTTCTTTCGGACGAGCTTCCTGATGCCGTGGGAGGTTCTTCTCGATGAATGACTGGTGCTTCTCTAAGGTTCAAACGGTCATTCACAAGGATGATCAGGAAGTATTGGATCCGAAAATGTTTGCTTTGTTTTTTCACTTGAGCGTTGCGCTTGCCTCAGGCTTCGAGAGTACCTGGAGCTGAAAGTCGAGATCGGCCGGGAGCCAAGGACGCATCAACCACATTGCGTTCTTCTACCCGTGCAACGACCCAAGCCAAGTGACACAGGCACACGCGGTTGCGGGTCCAGAGCTTTTTAAGATATGAGTGACATGGCCAGCATTCGTTACGGGCTGTCGACTGGTATTGCAGAGCAACATCTGCCGTGTAATGTGTTGTGCCGACTTTGAAGGACAGAAGCAGGTCCGCGATCCGGGGAAGCGCAGAGAATCGCCCAAGCTCCGAGCAACGCCAGAGCCGGACGACAGGGCTGAAGCTTGGAGCGGAGCCGAAGAGCAGCTCAAACAGATACGGACGACGGGTGATGTATTTGAGAGACGTGCTTATCATGAGAGGAGCGAGTCAAGGCTCTACCGCGGTAGGCGGTAAGCCTGTTAAGCATGCGAGATTCCTAGATGAGTCCAATTTTCTTTCTTCGTTGGCACCGCTGCCTTCTTTGTGCTCATAGGTATTCGTACCAGGTACGGATGCTACTAGTACATCGGACGGCAGGGTAGGATCGTAGAAGGAAGTTCAAACTGTGTCGTGGTTGAATTTTGCCCACATTGGACCCCAAGTTCCGCTCGATTGGTACCGGGCACATCCGCCACTGTCTTGGAAGAATTTTGTGGTCACCTGAGCGCAGCCATTGGCAATTTGGATATGGATGGTCGCTGCGTTGGAGGTGGCCGGAGCTGGTCCAGCCCAATGGGCTGGCGCCATCCCCCTCCACATTCCTCTGTCTGGCCTACCTGGCCTGCTTTCCCACCTCCATAAATGATTGCCTTGCTGCTGGGTTGGCCTTTCAGCACTAGCCCTCTCTTGCTCGGTTTCGGTTAGTATTCTGGCGACTCCCAGCAAACTCGTGTACAAAGTACTCGGCAGTAGTTGTTGCTGGTGTGGGGAAATGTTGGCGCTCCGCACAGACACGCTTTCCACCATGGAGCTGGGGCACGGTTGCAGAAACGAGCACGCGGCAGCAAAGGCCTGTCGTCAGCATGAAATAGTACAGAAATTTGAAATTTGCATCTCCTCGGAGACATCCGCGATCGGCAGAAACTTTCAGTCTGAACTTGATAATGAGCCTTGTTTTCCAATTGACCACCCGCAAATATTCTTCGCGCCCCGAGAAAAACGTCATGATTCATTTTATTCGGCGGCGCCTCGAAACCAATTGCGATGGGAGGCTGGGGCAGGCTCTCAGGGCAAGAGAAATTATAGAATCCCTCATAATCGCCTAATTGCTTCAGCTTTCATGCCTTTTTTTTCTTGGCAAGTTTCCTTGCAGGTGTCTCTTGCATGAAACGGCGTTTCTTTTGCTCTCCATTAATGAACTCGAGAGTCCAAATCCCAAAAATGTAACTCCACGACAGTCTGGCCAAGTTGAGAGGCTTCTTTGCCCCAGACAAGCAAGAAAATCTGCTCACTTCTGGCGGTGACAGCGGGGTGGTGTCAATCAACTAGAGGAAAAAAGGGTACGGATAGGCCGAAAGGATAAGGGACAGGCGTTCGTCCTTTTCAGCTGCGGGAGGTGATGCAAGTGCCCAACCGACAGACGTGGGTTCATTTTAGATTGGCTGGTTTTGTTCTTTGGATTGCGTTGACTAGGGTCTGGATGGGTAAAAAAGTGGGGAAATGCGGATGGTGCATGGAATTCACGCCAACCATGGCGAGCTGCCAAAATGAAGCACCTTCTGGAAGTTTTCTAGCGCCGTTGCCGTAATGCACAATATTCTTCAACCGGCCCTCATCCAAGGTCGCAGTGCCACCACACACGCAAGCTTGGTTGGCTTCCGGCCACAAACCTTCTTCGGCCGTCCACTGCGGAGGATTTTTTTTTAATTTTTTTTTTTTAATTTTTCTTAAGATAGGCCATACCGGGCGAGCAGCAAAATACGAGAACTCGCCCACGAAAAGGGGGATGGATGCACGGGTTGGTGAGACTTTGAGGGTAGTTTGTACTTGGTTTGACATTGTTCGCCCGACTCAAGCGACAATGTCGCAAGGGGGGCGTTTGATGTCACGAGGGTATCACTCCGCAAGAAACTACCGGCCCAGATCCCGCCGCATTTGCCCTGTTCAAGTTTTGGTTTCTTTACTGGCTGCGAGGTCCTTGACTCCTGCAGCAAGATACCGCTTGCTTGTCGCCCGGCCATGCGCCTGCTCATTAAGATGCGGCTTTAACACACGCGTACCTTGCAGAAGACGCGGCGCCGGAAGAACACTCCCTCACACTTGACTGGCCACGGGTCCGGCCTTGGGCCCTGGGCGAGGCATATCGTGATGAAACCACGCACGGCGCCAAACCAACCATTGGGCGCCCTCATCCACCTTTCCATGCTGGCCTTCAAAAAAAAAATCGAGGTGCTTCGGGAACAGCTTTAGAACGATCGGAACCTGCAGCCTTGCGTTTCTTGCAGTACGGACTTGCGTCCGCCGGTTTCTCCGAAGGATCGAAGGCTGCAGAATGCAGATGATGGCGGCCCCTGCCGTGTAATATCTCCTGGTAGCGGAATAAAACCGCTTCCTCCCTCTCTGTTTATACTCTCGACTGGCAGTGCCAAGCGGGGTTTAGGAAGCGGTATTTACGATGACCACATTTACGCCATCATGTTGGTCAATTCCCGGAATAGAAGTATCAAGTTTGATCTTTCAGGGTAGGTGGTCTTGGTCTTCCGTGTGCATATTGTGCTCTGAGGAGGCGGCATTTAATGTATCGCGCCATCCACAGCCTCGTTGGATATATCCCTAAAGCCGAAACTCACGTTTGCCGTCTTTCAAGGCAGACACGTAGATGTGTGGGTTTTGGCAACTCGCACGTCCAACATTAGAAGAAGTAGAGATACTTCGGGACTCCTTCCCAAAGGACCTCAGGTACAAGATAAGAAACACTACGAGGCAAATCTTAGCCCCAGGAAGAAGCAGAAGGCCATCTAGACCACGACAACTTCGCCTCCTTTGGGTTTGTTAGGGGTCAACTGGTGAGGTCGTGGCATCAGCCCAGTCGGGCTCAGCTCGAAAGGTAATCTGCTAGTGCAATGGAGGATACACATGCGGAATGCCAGGTTCAGGTGAGTATCTATGCCCGGTCTACCTATTCATTGTCGCAATGAGTAATTCCCTTCTGAAAAGGCATCCTCTTCGTCCCTTCATCAACCTTGTCGATTCTTTCCAACGCCGTCTTCACAGCCTCGATCTCCCCCTCTTCTTTGGTGCCCACCGCAGAAGCAGAACAAAGGGACACATCGTCAATTTCCACAGGTTCCCCCCCTTCTTCCCTAACACCGCGAGTGCTCATCTTTGGAAACAGCCACCTCGCCGAGAGTCCCCTCCGCAGAAACTCGTTCCAACTAAGCAAATATCTGTAGCACGCTCGGTGCCAGAAGCCCCAGCTAAGACTCATGCACTCGTCCTCCTCCGCCACTTTTCCTAGACCCAGCAGATAGAGGTCCAGTATGGCGGTGTGGCAGGACTGGTCTGCCAAGTAATGAAAGCGGCCAAGGTTTGGGGTGGGAGGTAGGAATGACGGTAGCAGAAGGTGGGTAGATGGTTGTTCATTACTCAACATCCTAACTGCAACTGCGAATGGCTATGAATTGAAAGCCAATCAATCCATAACCGGAGCCCTAAGCAAACTCCGTTGCTACCTGGTTTCCTGCCCAGCATAATATCGTACACTACAAAATTCAAATCATGATAGCCATGACAACCTAAACCATAAACCCCGCCAGACGGCCCGAGAACAATGTCGATAGCCCGACTTCTGTAGGTGTCCATCAACCCATAACGATTCAAGTTCTCGGGTTTCAATGCACACCGGTTTCAAGCCCTTCACCGTGAAAATGCCGATGCGTCAAGCTCCCTTTTGACATGAAATGCTACTCCTTCATCGCTTTTTGCCGCAGAGACATGAGTAGAGCTCTTTCCATGAGTTGTATCCGTTGGCCACCTACTATCGGTTCTTGGGTCGTGCAAGCATGTTGAGGCGGCTAAGGCTGAGAACAGGTCGCTTCTTGGAAGGGCTCGAGCCTCCCGCCGGACGGGGAATCTGCTTCCTCTTGGCCGAAGCACTGGCCATGAGCCTCGGCGCCAAGAGCGCGTCTCCCTCGGGGACGTGTTCGTTCTTGCGTTTCTTGGCCGCCCGGGCAGCCGCCTCCGCCTCCGCATCATCCTCGTCAGTACTCACGCGGTGTCGTTTCTTGTTCTGCAGTCCGTGCTCGATTCCTGGCAGGATGTTCATGGGAGACTTGTTCTCCTTGTTCTCCCTGTTCTCATTGTTCTCCCGGTAATTATGCGAGCCCATCAAGCTGGCAGGGAAGCTTCCAGGCATGGGAAGCATCGATGGGCGTACGTGTCTAACGCTAGACTGACCGGGGCTACCGCCAAAGCCTCCCGGCGACGTGTTTCCGAAGCAGATGGTGTGATCGGTGCGGAACGTGAAGGTGCTAGGAACCGAGGGGGGAACGGATGGCTCCGTGTGCTTCTGTTCCTCTTTGGGTGGTGAGCTTTGCAGTAGCTTGGAGAGATCTGGATACGAAACAGTATCATTCCCGTCTTCGGACATGACTGTGTCCAGGATGGGATACTGAACTTCAGCTGAGACCTTGCGCAGCGACTTGGTTCTAGGAACAGCCGACCTCGACGCAGATGGAGAGTTCTGCAAAGACGAAGCAGCCTGCAGATCGGGCGAGAAATTAACACGCTTAACGAGCTTCCGACGAGGAGTAGTGGCAGAAGCCGGAAGAGAAGGCAGCGGCTTCTCAGCGCGAACAGGAGCCGGGGTCATGGAGTTGTTCGGAACCGAAGACGACGCGGGCTCGGTGCGTGGGAAAACCGATCTGTGGCCGCGAAGCATCGACTTTACCCTTTCAAACCGAGGGCTAAGGATCCGCTTCCCCGGGTTCATCCCGACGGCTTTGAGGTTGTTGGTCGTTGCAGATTTCTTCACGTCGCTGAGCAGCGGCTTTGTCGACGACTTGGCGGCGCTAGCAAGTTCTGGTTTGGACGGCGACTTCACCGGCGAGGTAGTGGGCTTTGCAGGCGCTGCAGTTCTGGCCGTAGAAGCTTTGGTAGGGCTCATCCAAAGAGATGTGGTTGTCTGCGAACGAGGCAGACTGACCGGTGCCGCGTCGTTGCCCTTGGACGTGGGTCGCGGAATTGAGCTTTCATCGCGCGAGACGGGCCTGCTGCTGGCGGCATCATCTTCGAGGCGTTTCTTGAACCTCTTGGCGGGCGAAGGTGGATCGTCGTCGAATTGCAGTCTGGTTTTGGTGGGTGATCCGATGGTAGCCTGCGTCTTAGAGTGACGAATCTCAGGTTCATCCAGCTTTGCTTTGCTCGGGGATCGCTTAATGCCTGACCTAAAGGTGACTGATGAAACCTCGTCCAGATTAGCCTTAGAGGAGGACCTCTTAAGTCCTGCCGTGATAGGCGTGAATTTGCCGGGCACAGCTCGGAATGCTGAAGCGTGTCCCGCGATAGAGTCCATTTTCTTGAACTCGGTCATGTGAGCAGCACTGAAGCGGCTAGACTTTCCCTTGGGCTTGGCAATCCGTCGACCATTGACCATTTCCATATCGGCCAGCTCCTGCGTTCGCGCCGCCTCAAGCTGTGCCTTGATCCTGGCCGCCTCCTCTCGAATCTCGTCCTTCACTTGTTGAGCTCGAGAGCTGAGCACGCCCTCGCTCTTGTTCGTGAATTGGAAGTTGAATGGTGAACTTGGCACTGCAGCCTTTGTGGGAGTCGCCTGCATCATTCCCGACGGCCGGTCAGCGTTTCTGTCTGACGGGCGGATGTCTGTGAAGCCCAGCCTCAAGCCAGACGAAGGAGCCGCAGTTGTGTGGTGGGCGTGGGCAGGATGCATCTCTGCGAAAGCGGGCCTGACGGCAGAAGAGGCAGCCGGCGTGGATGGTACTGCTCTAGGTGAAGAGAAGACTATGCCGGCTTTCTTCTCCGACGTTGAGGGTGGTAGGTTGGGCAGTTCATCTTGCTCCGCGACAGGTCCGAGAGCAGGAGCAGCCGCCTTTCGAGGCTGCAATTGAATCTCACTTAGCGGCGAAATCAGTTGACGGACTGCGATTCTCTTACCCTTGGTGTCGAAGAAGCCAATCGAGCAGATCGACGGCGTGGCGGCGACATGTCGTCCAGCGCTTGTTTGCTGCGGTTCTTCAGAACGTTCCTGCTGCTTTCGCGAAATGATTATTCTGCAGAAGAACAGAGTGATGGGGAAATTGCAATGATGAAAGATAACCCAAATGGGCGATAGTGGTTGGTAAATGTGGTCTAAAGTGACCGGGGGCGGAATCTGGAGGGAACGCGCGTCTTGTTGGTCAGGTTGTTTTTTCGGCCCCTGTGGACAGACGTGTTCTGGATTTGGCCTCTCGGTTTGTTTACATTTGATGCTGGGTAGCCTTACGGTTGCCCCTCATCAGGAATGCTCCGAGCTCCCAACGCCAACTGTGGGGAATGTACCACAGTGTTCCCGTACAGTGTATCTAACAACGCTACTATGAACCACATGCGTTCGGGCTCAGGTCAAAAACTGGGACTCTCAGACGTCTTGCGCCGCGAACTGTGACCGCCTCAAGAGTATGACACGACCTCAAGGATAGAACCAATCTATTGTTACGCGCCAAGAACCCCGTATCGATTCAATCAGCCGAGGTCCATCGCCATCTGCATTTTGCGTTCGACACGGAAACTATGGCGCCTGTGCGGAGTGATCTTAATGACGAGGTCGAATGTTCGTGAAGCGGTAGCTAGTGTTTCTACGGGTTTTCAAGAATAAACTAACAATATCGTAGCCAAGATCAAAGATGTAGTCCAAGATCTCTACAGCCTAATGGTCTCCACGGCAAACTACGACCTCGCAGGCCGAAACAGCAAAGATGTTCTCTCCAAAGGAGTGTAAGCGCAACCCTTCCACCGCCGCCCACACCACACATTCCCAGGGGGCTGCGATGCTTACACCAAGACCTTCTGCAGAAGCAATCTCCAAGGCTCTCTCGAGGAGGTCAATAACATTGCGACCGACCCGAATCTTAACCTCCCTTCCGTTCCCCCGGAACTAGTCAAGTACGTGGAAGGCGGTCGAAACCCGGACATCTATACCCGAGAATTTGTCGAGCTCGTCCGCCGGACCAACCAGCTTATGCGTGGGAAGATGCACGCCTTCTCTTCGTTCCGCGACGTCCTTGCCGAGCAGATGCTGAGCGCCATGCCCGAGCTCAAGGAAGATGTCGAAAAAGTGCTGGCTGCTACGGGAGGCAGAGGCCCTGGAAATGGAAACGAAGGATTTGGGCCACGACCGGAAACCTGAAGGTTGCTAGCCTTGCTATCTATATAGCCTATAATGGTTGGGAGGTGGAACGTCTCTGGCTGGCTGTTGAGTCGTTATGCGGCTGGAAGAGGTGCTGCCTCGGTCAGGTCATCGGCCAAGTGCGGAGGATCTGAGAACACGAAATGCTTTCGTCTTGGGGGAATATCGATGCCACCGACCGCCCTGTTTCTTGTTTGCGACCAGCAGCGTATGGCAGATGGTATTTGGCACGTCGGTAAAGTCACTGCCATTATCTCGTACGGAGGGCTGACGAGACACAACCATTACTTGCGCTCCTGCGAGACGATGTGCTGTTGATCGGTGAGCATGACGAGGGTGGGTCAACACAGTATCAACTCATCCTGAAGAGATTGCGAACTGTCTAATTGCAGCCATCCCGACTCCTCGAACAAAGAACAGCAAGCTCTGCGGCCTAGTGGTATCTGCGAGCGAACGCTATCAGAATACATGCCTATTGACGACCGTCTACGAAGACCGCAATTATTAATAGTAATGCAACCGCCCTGACGCCGAAATCAAGACCGTGTCTATCTAGTTGCCAATTTGCCATGGCTCCTTTCCCAAGCATCATCAACTGCGAGGGCCCTTTACGCCCTGGATGCACATGTACACGAATCCTGCGAACAATGCTAACCCAACCACGTGCCGTGTTGGTAGGAGCACGAGGGCAGCCGCGACGCAACCCCATAGCAGGCGCATCCTACGCACCAGAGCATCCTGCTTCTCCCCTTGCTCCTGACCGTAGTTTGTTCTCTTCCACTCGGGTGGAAATGGTGCTTCGTTATCCGAGCCCTCTTCGGATTCTCCCTCGGATTGTCAATTGAAATTGAAGTTGCCGCCCTGGAAGCCTCCGGCACCTCTTTGTCGTCCGTGGTTGGCATCGGCCGTGAAGGAATGGAACCCGCTGGGGCCGCCTCTTGTGTGGTTACCAAAGCCGCCGTGGCCGGCGCCTCCGGGGAAGCCTCCTCCACCAGACATCATGTTGAACAGAAGCTCCGGGTCGATCCCCATGCCCCCGCCACCCATACCACCCATGCCGCCGTGGCCGCCACCGAACATATCTGACATGTCCACGAGATCGTCGCCATTATCGTAGTGAGCCCGCTTTCTGTAACCCTGGTTAGCAACGTCTTGATCACTGAAAGAGAACCATAGGATGGTCTTACTGTGGATCGCTAAGGGTATCGTAGGCTTCCGAAATCTCCTTGAAGCGTTCCTCGGCTTGGGGGTCCCCAGCATTCTTGTCGGGGTGGTGAACGATGGCGAGTTTTCGGTAGGCCTTCTTGATGGTGTTGTCATCGGCATCTTTTTCAACTTCGAGAATCTTGTAATAATCCTTACGCTGGCTCTTCTTTAGTTCGAGCTCGGCTGTCCTGATTTCTTTCGCAATGGTTCGGTCTTCAGGTTCGAGCTCCTGAATCGATTTCCATTCGCGAACACAATCCTCCCACTTCGAGGCCAAACCGAATGCCTTTGCTTTCGTTTTGCGCGCCTTCACGTAGCTCGGATCTAAGCTAACAGCCCTCTCGCAATCGGCAATGGCCTCGTCGAATTGCTTAAGCTTTGTGCGACACAAGGCCCGGTTCTGAAGAATCTTGGAGTTCGTGCCACGGTTCGTCGGGTCAATTGCCAGAGCATCCGTGTAGAGTTTAATGGCTGCTTCCCACCGTGCGGCCTTGTACTCCTTGTTTCCCTCTTCCTTCATGCGGTCAAGCTTCTGAACGATGCGAAGATACTTGACCGCGTCTTTGAAATCAGGGTCGCAGCTTAGAGCCTTGCGGAAGTGCTGTACGGCCTTGTCATTCTCGCCTTGGGCGTAAAGGATCCTTCCTCGTAGAACCAGTGCCTCAGGATCCTGACTATTCTGCCGCAGAAGAGCCATGACCGTGTTCTGGGCCTCGCCGAGCGCGTTCGCGTCTCCAATCTTGAGGTACGCCTCTCCACGCATGAGCTGCCACTTTTGCGGCTTGGCAGCTCCTGGGCCTAATCCTCGTTCAGCCTGGTTGAGGGCATGAAGCACCATAGATCCCTTGGTTTCCCCCCGAAGAGCATTCTGTGCCGCCTGCACGTGTTGCGCCATCTCCTTGGCCGGAGCCGTATCTTTCGCCGAAGGGGCAGGATGGATCCGGTCAAAGGTGACGAGGGCATCTTCGGGCTGGCCGAGAAACACATATATGCGAGCAAGGCGGGTAAGGACCTTCGGGTTCTGGGGATCGAGGTCTCCTGCTCGGCTGCAGTCTTTCAGGGCAGCCTCGTACTGATGGTTCGACATGTATGCCGCAGCTCGGTTGCTTAGGTAGGTCGCTGAGTTCGGAACAAGCTCGATAGCTGGAATTGTCAGCACCAATCGGACCACTTGTACTAGTTGCGCCGTTGCTCGCGGCGACGGACCGAGACGCTGTCTCGAAAAGTCCATACCTTGACTATAATGCTTGATAGCTTCAGAGTAATTCTTATCCTTGAAGGCCTTGTTTCCTTCGGCTTTGCAACCCTCCGCTCTCTCTGCTGGGCCCGGGCCCGGACTGGTTGGGGATCTATGCGGAGGGGGGGGCGGG
>Ga0247774_1001782_pt1 | contig 10775 bp, 5 predicted proteins | sample UWRJL001104B6_FD_179933 | JGI IMG/M metagenome (GOLD analysis project Ga0247774, IMG submission 179933) | Plant litter microbial communities from Arlington Agricultural Research Station in Wisconsin, United States - UWRJ-L001-104B-6 | ecosystem: Environmental > Terrestrial > Plant litter >... | reverse complement strand
CAAAGATAATTTTGTTTACCTCTTTTATGACCATTTTTCTTAAGATTACTAGATTGACATTCAGGACAAATCATAGCTGAATTTTCTTTGACTGTTAGCAATCAGCATACCACAACTGTGCAACGCCGGAGATTACAGTGACAACGGTGGTTCCCTAGTAGCTAACTTTGACATTCAACCAGCGACTGAATCGGTTCCCGAACCAGGCACTATATTAGGTGCCCTGGCTTGTGTTGCTTGGGGAATTACCAATAAACGCAAACAGAGAAAAAACACAGGTGTATAGTTCCAGGATAGCTATCCACTCCTGCCATCGGCTTCTAATCTCGTCACCACGCAAGTTAAAAAAAAGCGATCGCACTTCTTCTGTAAGGAAGCGCGATCGCTTTTTTTTGTGACTTATATCGCTCATAAACTGAACACAGCGATTGCTTTCCTAGGCTAGGAAAGCTTTACATCAGCCGCTGGCTTATGTATTGTTTGGACTTGCGGGCGGCGTATTTGTCATTGTGCGGCACCGCAGCAACATTCAGCGGCTGTTAAATGGTACGGAACCGAGAATTGGGGAGAAATTGGAAACAGCAGCTAGCGATCGATAATTAGTTTAATTCGGGAGCATCCCGATTTTATAAATATATCCGTAGGGGCGAAGCACTCGCGTTTAAAATCTCTCCTATAATCTATAGGATATGGGCGCGAATGCTTCGCCCCTACACAAACGGGATGCTCCCTTTAATTCTATACCCAAGCTTTGATTTCAAAAGCATTTTTGTCTAAAATTAAGCTTGGTTAGGATGCGTTGCAACGCATCCTACAGCTTAGAATCCCTGAACCGAGCTAATGCTGTTTTGGAGTTGGCTGGGCGTTACACCATCAACAAAACCGATTAACTCTCCCGAACTCCTGACTTTGATGAGAGTCCCTGAAGTCGCAAACGATATTGGTTCTAATATATCTGGCGAGCCAAAAAAACCCGCAGCCTGCGGAAATTCCACCTGTAGTGTGATTGACACATTTGTCAAGTTTTCCAAAACTATATCATTGGTAGTCAAACCATTTGCTAATCCAATCCCATCTGCACCGATTATGAAATCTCCAATGAAATCGGCATTATTGATATCAGTAACTCCTGGTTCAGCTTGAAGCACGTACAAGTTGCTTTCACGGATTAAAGTTGAGTCAAGACTCTCCTCATACGTGCCGAATAAGATGTCTCGACCCAAACCTCCTATCAAAGTGTCATTTCCATCGTCGCCGAATAAAATGTCATTGCCTCTACCGCCCAATAAAATATCATTTCCTGCATCACCCAAAAGTCCATCTGCATCTTGACCTCCGTTTATAGAGTCATTTCCCTGATCTCCATACAGTGCGTCTTTTCCTTTTCCCCCAAATAAAGAATCGTTGCCAAAATCTCCTATTAGAAAATCTTCCCCTTCATTGCCAAAAACAAAATCGCCGATTGTTGAGCCGAAGACTATATCCTCACCTCCGAGCATCCATACTCCCGAGGGGAAATTAGTTACACCTCCAAATCGGGAATTATCAACGGATAAATCAACTGATTCAGATGTAGTGTCGCCAATTAATCGGGACACTCCTGATGGATCTGTTTGTAAAGCCATAAAATATTTTGTTCCTAAAATCTCAGATGTCAATATTATTAAATAAGCCACTCTCCAAGTCAATTCATATATTCATAACTTTGAGTTCCTAAAAGTCATAACTTTGAGTTCATAAAAGTCAGATTTGTGGTACGATCAACACCAACGAGTGCAGCGAGTTAAGGAACTCAAACAATCTATGTGTCTGAATCCAGGGGATATTCTGCGCGATCGCTACCGAATAATCGCTCAATTAGGGGAGGGAGGGTTTGCCATAACCTATAGGGCTGTCGATCTACATGAACCGGACGAAAATCCCCTGTGCGTCGTCAAGGAAATTAGGCCGCCTCAATCTACAGATCCGCGAGCCTTGGAAAGGGCAAAACAGCTATTTGAAAGAGAAGCCAAAACTCTGAAACTTTTAAGTCAGCACCCGTGCATTCCCGCGTTCATCGAGCATTTTCAAGAAAACGGGCTGTTCTACATCGTGCAAGAATATATTGACGGACATTCCTTACAAAAAGAATTCCTTCCCAATCACCGCTGGACAGAAGAGCAGGTAACAGAATTATTGCGAGATATCTTGGAAATTCTCACGTTTGTCCACGAGAACAATGTCATCCACCGCGACATTACACCGTCGAATTTAATCCGGCGCAACAGCGATGAAAACATTGTTTTAATTGATTTTGGAGCCGTTAAAGAAATTGGCACGGTCGAGATAACTGCATCGGGAAGAACGAGAACCACAACGATCGGCACTCCCGGATATAGCGCTCCCGAACAATTAAACGGTCAACCCAGATTATGCAGCGATATTTACTCGGTCGGTCTGATTGCAATTCAATTTTTGACGGGGGTGCATCCGGGAGAACTCCCCCAGGACCCAAGGACAGGTGAAATTATCTGGAATTACTCGCTTCTCAATCAACCGATGCTGCACGTTAACAAACGTTTGGCAAATGTTTTGAACAAATTGGTGCGCTACCACTTTAACCATCGCTATCAATCTGTTGCTAAGGTGTTGCGGGACTTGGATGCGCCGCCTCTGCCGTGGAAGTGGCTGTTGTTGGCGATCGCACCAATTGCGGTGGCAGGTGCGATCGCGATCGATCGCAACAATATTTTCCCATCAAAAGCTGCTTTAGTCTTCAAAGATGGCTTAAGTGCTGGAGAAGAAATTCTGTTTGCAAGTTCTAAGCCAAGGCTCAAGCAAAAAGGAGTTGATGAGTTTGCAGATTCAAATCCACAGCAAGCTTTGAAAAACTTCAAAGAAGCGTGGCAGAAAGAATACGGCAACGATCCAGAAACTTTAGTTTACATGAACAATGCTTTTCTGGATGCCAACAAGATTCCTTATTACACAATTGCTGTAGCCCTTCCCATTGGATCGAGAAATCCAGACACTCCTGCTCACATTGGCGATCGGGCAAAAGAAGTTCTGCGCGGAGTGGCTCAAGCGCAAACAGAAGTTAATTTGGGACTGCCCGATTCTAGGAGCGCTCGGGACTTTCCAGGTCTGGGTTTTTTACAAGGTAAAGCCATTAATGGCAAAGGACTTAAAGTAGTTATTGCTGACGATGCCAACGATGAAGAAGAGGCAAAAAAAATAGCAAACTTAGTGGTAAATCAACCGGAGATTTTAGCAGTTATCGGTCATACTAACAGCGAGATGACGATGGCCGCAGTAGATGAGTACGAGCGAAACAATCTGGTTTCTATCTCTCCTGGTGCTTCCACAGAAGAACTGACCTACGAACCTAGAAAATTTTTCTTTCGGACTCAATATACGAGCAGTTTAATAGCTAAAAATTTGGCGGACTACCTGTTGGCAAAAAACCAAAAACAAGCAACAATTATCTACAATCCGTCCAATCCATTCAGCGCATCTTTTAAGCAAGAGTTCACCAAGTATTTTGGAGACATCAAGAAGGGAAAAATAGTCAGAATTCGCGATTTTGATTTATCTAAAAAAGACTTCAACGCCCAAAGAGCAATAAAGGAGATCGAGGGAAAGGGAGAAACTGCGATCGCGTTAGTTCCGGACGCTCAAGTTACGACATCTCTAAACAACGCTTTTGAAATAGTGAAACTTAACGCCGAGTCCCTGCCCAATAGCTTCGCGGCGCGTAATTGGATTTTAGGGGCATGGACGCTGATGAGGTCAGAAACTTTAGAACTTGCATCGGGGCAACCGCAAAAGTCGTTTAAAAAACTCCTCTTATCTGTCGGCTGGCATCCTTTAAACAGTCCCAACAAAGCATTTCCCCAACAGGCTCGCTCGCTGTGGGGAGGAGAGGTAAATACCCGTACAGCTTCGGCTTACGATGCAGCCCGCGCACTTATAAAAGCCTTGGAAATGCAGCCAAGACCAAGTCGCGAAGGAATGCAAAAAACGCTTTCGTCTCCTGATTTTAGCGCTTACGGAGCAACAGGAACCATTCAGTTTAACTCGCCCAAAAATGGCGATCGAAAAAATCCTCCCAGCGATTTGGTGCATATTGTAGAATGTCCCAAAGAGCAGTTCGGCCTCGCTTTTGTTCCCGTCAAGTATCCGACAGCGGCAGCCGCAGGTTTAAAGTGCGATCGATCTGGTTTCTGATTGATTCAATTTTCTGGCGTTAGCCGCCCTGGCTCGCGGTACATGAACCGCCAGAGGGGGAGGTTACATACTCGTGAGTAAACTATATAAACCCGTTCCCGCCCGATGGTAAAATTAACGTCAACGAGTGCAGCCAGTCGGGGAATCGGAGAATTTATGTGCCTACAGCCAGGGGATATTCTGCGCCAGCGCTACCGAATTATCGGTCAATTAGGGCAGGGAGGGTTTGCTAAAACCTATACGGCTAACGACGCTTTAGGGAGCCCCGAAAATCCCCTGTGCGTCGTCAAGGAAATTGAGCCTCCTGAATCTAACGATCCCGATGTTTTGCACAGGGCACAGGTGCAATTTGAAACAGAAGCTAAATCCCTGATATCTCTGGAGCAGTGCTCGCGCATTCCCAGGTTAATCGAACACTTTCAAGAACAGGGAAGATTTTACTTAATTCAAGAATATATTGAAGGAAATCCGCTGAACAAAGAGATCGGTTCAGGCAGGCAGTTTAGCGAATCAGAAGTTATTGATTTATTGCAGGACATTTTAGAAGTTTTAGATTGCGTCCACAAAAAACATATTATTCACCGCGATATTAAACCGTCAAACTTAATCCGGTGCAACCGGTCCAACAAAATTGCTGTGATTGACTTTGGGGCAGTCAAAGGTATTAGCAATTTGGCGATTCAGGGCGGTCAAATAACTCAAACTCGCGTCATCGGTACAGACGGTTATATGCCGGCAGAACAGTGGAACAATCAGCCAAGATTTAACAGCGATATGTATGCTGTGGGAATCATCGGCATTCAAGCGATCGCGGGGTTAGATATTGAAGACTTTTTGCATCATAAAAAAACTGGGGAACTCGTCTGGCACTACTCAACCCCCGATCGCCCGATGAGAGAAATTAACAGCAAACTGGAAGAAATTTTAAACAAGATGGTGCGCTACCACTTTAACGATCGCTATCAATCCGCTGCTGAAGTGTTACAGGATTTGCGATCGGTGGTGGTATCGCCTTCACCGCCGATTGAGACTGCGACGCAGGTGGGAGTAGAATATTCGATCGCCAGTGACAGCAGGACACCTGTGGGTTCAAACCCTCGTTTAGTCCTCCCAGATAATTTAAGTGCCGGAGAAAGAATTCTCTTTACCAGTTCTCGTCCTCGGTCAAAGCAAAGAGGAGTTGAAAAATTTGCAGATTCAAATTTAGAGCAAGCTTTTAATTTATTCAAACAATCGTGGCATGAAGAATACGACAAAGATCCAGAAACTTTAGTTTACCTGAACAATGCTTTTCTGGAGGTCAGCAACGCTCCTTATTACACAATTGCTGTAGCCCTTCCCATTTGTGGGAGAAGGCCGGACAGTTTTGCTCTGCTTGGTGCTCAGGCAAAAGAATTTCTGCGCGGAGTGGCTCAAGCGCAAACAGAAGTTAATTTTGGACTCTCCAATGCTAGCGATCGGGACTTTCCCGGTCGAGGTTTTGTACCAAGTCAAGCCATTAACGGCAAAGGACTTAAAGTAATTATTGCTGACGATGGGAATGATAAAAAAAAGGCAAAACAAAGAGCACTTTCACTGGTAAATCAACCGGAGATTTTAGCAGTTGTCGGTCACGCTAGCAGCGAGATGACGATGTACACGGTAGATATTTACAATAACAATAATCTGGTTTTAATGTCTCCGGGTGCAGCCACGGAAGAGCTGACAGATGAGCCTAAAAAATTTTTCTTTCGGACTCAATATACGAGCAGTTTAATCGCTAAAGATTTAGCGGACTACCTCCTCGCAAGAAATCAAAAACAAGTAGCAATTTTATACAATCAGGAAAGCCCATTCAGCGCATCTTTTAAGGAAGAGTACACAACGTATTTTCGAGACCGCCAAGGGGGAAAAATAGTCTGCATTCGCGATTTCGATTTATTTAAAACAGACTTCAACGCCCAAAGAGCGATCGAGGAAATCCAGGCGAACGCAGAAACTGCGATCGTGTTAGTTCCAGACCCTCATGTTAGGGGAGCCTTAAACAGCGCATTTGAGATAATAAAACTTAACGCCGATCGCAATTGGATTGCCGGGGCATGGATGCTGATGTGTCCGCAAATGTTAGAATTTGTATCTGGGCAACCGCAAAAGTTGTTTAAAAAACTAATCCTTTCTGTTGGCTGGCATCCTTTAAACAGTCCAGATAGAGCATTTCCCCAACAGGCTCGCTCGCTGTGGGGAGAAGAGGGAAATACTCGTATAGCTTCAGGTTACGATGCAGCGCGCGCACTCATAAAAGCATTGGAAATGCAGCAGGAACCCAGTCGCGAAGGAATGCAAAGAACGCTTTCATCTCCTGATTTTAGCGCTTGGGGAGCAACAGGAACCATTCAGTTTAACTCGCCGGAAAATGGCGATCGGAAAAATGCTCCCAGCGATTTGGTGCATATTGTAGAATGTCCCAGAGAGCAGTTCGGCCTCGCTTTTGTTCCCGTCCAGTATCCGACAGCACAAGCGGCAGGTTTAAACTGCGATCGATCTGGTTTCTGATTGATTCAATTTTCTGGCGTTAGCCGCCCGGGCTCGCGGTAAATGAACCGCCAGAGGGGGACGTTACATACTCGTGAGTAAACTATATAAACCCGTTCCCGCCCGATGGTAAAATCAACGTCAACGAGTGCAGCCAGTCGGAGAATCGGAGAATTTATGTGCCTACAGCCAGGGGATATTCTGCGCGAGCGCTACCGAATTATCGGTCAATTAGGGCAGGGAGGGTTTGCTAAAACCTATACGGCTAACGACGCTTTAGGGAGCCCCGAAAATCCCCTGTGCGTCGTCAAGGAAATTGAGCCTCCTGAATCTAACGATCCGCGGCTGTTGAAGGAAGCACAACAGCAATTTGAAAGAGAAGCTCAAACCCTGAAGTATCTCGATAAGTGTCCGCGCATTCCCAAGTTAATCGATCGCTTTGTGGAAAATGGAAAATTTTACTTAATTCAAGAATACATCGAAGGGAATCCGCTGAACAAAGAACTCGCTTCTATCAGGCAGTTTAAGGAGTCAGAAGTTATTGATTTATTGCAGGACATTTTGTCCGTTTTAGATGTCGTCCACTCTCAAGGTATTATTCACCGCGATCTGAAACCGTCAAACTTAATCCGGCGCCAACTTGACGGCAAAATTGTTTTAATTGATTTTGGGGCGGTAAAAGCGATCGGCACTTTGGCGATCGAGAACGGTCAAATAACTCAAACTCGCGCCGTTGGTACAGAGGGTTATATGCCAGCCGAACAGTGGAAAAATCAGCCCAGATTTAACAGCGATATCTATGCTGCGGGAATCATCGGCATTCAAGCGATCGCAGGGTTAGATGTTGAAGACTTTTTTCATGATAAAAAAACTGGGGAACTCGTCTGGCACTACTCAAGTGACGATCGCCCTATGCTACAAATTAGCGACCAACTGGAAAAAGTTTTAAATAAGATGGTGCGCTACCACTTTAACGATCGCTACCAATCTGTTGCTGAAGTGTTGCAGGATTTGCGTGAAGCGAAGCTATCCCGTAGGGAATCGCTAACTGCTTTGCACTCACCACCGAAGCATCAACGCCAATGGCAAGATACATTGAGAGTCTGCTTGCCGATCGCGATCGCAGGATGCGTCGGGCTAGGAGCATTTTTAATACACAAAATTTTCACACCTCAAACTTGTCCTTTAATCCAGGGAGATGCTGTGAGTTGCGGCGAGGAAATCCTCATCACAACATCTGCTTCTCGATTAAAACAAAGGGGAGTTAATGACTTTTTTGTTTCAAATTATCAATCAGCTTTTACTTTATTAAAACAATCGTGGGACGAAGAAGAACGCAAAGACCCAGAAACTTTAATTTACATGAATAATGCCCTTTTGAAGGCAAAAAAAGCTGATTACTACACCCTGGCAGTTGCCGTTCCGATTAGCAACAGCGAAGCAGGTACTGTCAATTCTGATTTGGCTAGAGAAATGTTGCGCGGCATTGCCCAGGTCCAAACAGAAGTCAACCTAGGACTCTTTAATTCCGATCGCAATAACTACTTTCCCGGTCAAGGTTTTTTAGCAGGGAAAGCCATTAAGGGCAAGGGTATTAGAGTCATTATCGCTGACGATGCCAATCTCAAAACAGAGGCAAAAGCTAGGGCCTCTTCACTCGTGAAGCAAACCGAGATTTTGGGCGTCGTCGGTCACTATACTAGCGAGATGACTGTGCATTCAGTCGATATTTATGACAAAAATCACTTAGTCTTAATTTCGCCTGGGAGTACAACGGAACAATTAACAGAAAAACCTCGGAAGTTTTTCTTTCGCACTGTCCCTCGACATCAAATTACTGCTGAAAACTTCAAGAACTATCTGATTGAAAGCGCAGGTTCAAAAAAAGCGGCGGGTTTCTACTGTCCTGAGATTCAAGCTACTTCTTCATTGTGGGAAGAATTCAGAAAACAGTTTAGACAAGCAGGAGGAAATATTTTCAGCATCACTGAATTCGATTTGTGTAAGAAAAATTTTAACGTTGAACTAGCATTACAAGAAATCGAGCGAACCGAGAAAACAGCGATCGTCTTAACTACGAGTCATGTCCCGGATGCAGTCAAAAATGCGATGGCACTTATTAAAGCCAATGGCGATCGCAATTGGGTAGTGGGAACCGGGGGCATCTACAGCCAGAAAACCTTAGAAACTGCCTCCCAGTTACCGTCTTTTGAGAAACTGGTGACATCATCCTCTTGGCATCCCTTAGCTGCTCCCAACCCCACATTTGCCGAAAATGCTCGAAAGCTTTGGGGAGGAAACGTCAACCACCGCACAGCTTTAACCTACGATGCAACTCGGACGCTAATTACAGCAATAGAAATGCAACAGCAACCCAGCCGCGAAGGGATGCAGCACACGATTGCGAGTCAGAATTTTAGTTCCACAGGAGCAACCGGAACTATTGAGTTTGATGACAAGGGCGATCGCCAAAATTTTCGCCCGGGGTTAGTGCATATTGTCAAGTGTGAGAAAGAAAAGTTTGGCGTCACATTTGTTCCCGTCAAATATCCGACGGCAAAAGCCGTAGGTTTAAAGTGCGATTGAACTCGTTTATGATTGTTTCTGTGCGTAATTCCTGGCTTATTTACCCAATTCTTGAGAACGCCAACAAGCTGCTTTCACTGCTTCGATCAGCGCCGAACGAAAGCCGTTACTCTCTAATTTAGCAATCCCCGCAATAGTTGTGCCGCCGGGACTCGTAACTCGATCTTTCAATTCTGCTGGGTGCATTCCCGTTTCTTGCAATAGCTTCGCTGTACCGAATACTGTTTGCAAAGCTAATTGAGAGGCGATCGCCCGTGGCAAACCCGCACAAACTCCGCCATCTGTCAATGCCTCAATCAAAATTGCTACATAACCAGGCCCGGAACCCGAAAGCCCAGTCACCGCATCCAGCATACTCTCAGGTACTTCTACCACTTCTCCCACGGCCTGAAAGATGCGCTTTACCAATTCTAAATCAGCCGGTTGAACAAGTTTTCCCGGAGCGATCGCGCTCATTCCCGCTCCTACCGTTGCCGGAGTATTCGGCATCACCCGCAGCACTCCCCGCCCGGGAAAAGCTGGTTCTAGCTTGCTCAGTGGCACTCCTGCCAAAATCGACACTACCAGCGCTTCTGGCTTGGAATCAGCCGTTTCTCCATTATTTCCCTGTTTGCGATCGGCCGCCACCGCCAACTCCAAAGCTACTGTATCAAAAACTTGCGGTTTAATCGCCAAAAACAGCACTTCTGTAGCCTCCGCAACTTCTAGATTGCTGGCTGTTGTTCCAATCCCGTAGGTTTCCGTCAAAAATTGGCGCCGTTGAAGCTGTGGGTCGCTCACCAATATTTCTGAAGGCAAATAAACTTTCTGTGCTATTAAGCGGGATAAGAGAGCTTCTCCCATTACCCCGCCGCCGATCGTACCAAATTTTATGTTAGTCATTAGTCATCAGTCATTAGTCATCAGTCATTAGTCATTGGTCATCAGTCATCAGTCATCAGTCATCAGTCATCAGTCATTAGTCAACAGTGCTAATTTATAGGGTGCATCGCCCGAAACAATCTTCAGGTTCCATCGAACCTCTCACAGAGCCACACCTTACTATTTTATGTTAGTCATTAGTCATTAGTTATTAATTATTAGTCATTAGTCAGTCAGTCGTCATTAGTTATCAGTCAACTGTCTTAGCTAAGAGTTAAGCGCCCAGAACTTGCAGAATACAAAATTCAGGAGCTGCCTAGTTAAAAGCTTACTGGCTCATAACTAAAGACTAAAGACTGATGACTAATGATGAGTGCTGACTGCTGACTGCTGACTGCTGACTAATAACTACTGAGCCATTGGAGCTTGTTCTGCAGGCCAGACTGTCGGTGCAGGAGCAGCAGGGCGGGGCCGTCCTTGGGCTGGAGGCACTTCGTGAACCACACCAGACTGAGTTCTCACCTGCACGCAGCTAGGCGTAAACAAGAAAATACTTTCGCCAATTCGCTCTTGATGACCGTCAAGGGCATAAGTACCGCCCGCCACAAAGT
>Ga0247774_1001781_pt1 | contig 10776 bp, 9 predicted proteins | sample UWRJL001104B6_FD_179933 | JGI IMG/M metagenome (GOLD analysis project Ga0247774, IMG submission 179933) | Plant litter microbial communities from Arlington Agricultural Research Station in Wisconsin, United States - UWRJ-L001-104B-6 | ecosystem: Environmental > Terrestrial > Plant litter >... | reverse complement strand
TCAGCAAGCCCCGTTCTGATGATTCGATCTGGGTTTTTCCTTCGTTAATTTTCCACAAGCCGGAGATGCTGGGCACACTATTGCTGGCTAGGGAGTCGATGTGCTTACTCAAGCGAGAGCTGCCGCTCAGACCTACCAGTGCTACAATCAGCACCAAAATCCCCATGAACATGAACGCGAAGATGAGGCGTGCCTGCATGGATAGATTTTTGAACATATCAGGTTTCCCCTTCTAAGCTTCTGTTTTGAGACGGTGCTGCAAGCGCTGAATTCGCTGCTGAATGATTTTTGCCCCTACTGTATCGCCTTGATTTTCCTTCAATAAGGCGAGGTGAACTAACGCTTCATAAGAGCTTGGCTCCAAGTATATAGCACGTTGAAAACATCGCTCTGCTTGGGCATTCTGCTGGTGGGCGTGATACAGTTCTCCCAAGAGAGTGTAGGCAACCGCACTCGTTGGATGATCGACAAGATACGAGTTACAAAGCGCGATCGCTTCTGCCGATCGCCCGTCATCCGCTAACTTTTTCACTGTTTGTAAATCAACAGACGATGTTAGGTCAGGGCTTAAATCCTTTGAACTCGCAGATGGATCGGATTCTTTGATTTGCGGATTGTCGGGCGCAGAGTAATTTTTCACTCCTAAAGATTGCTTGGCAATCGTTTGAGGAGTTATTAGTTGAGAGGGTACCTGTCGGAGTTGAGTAATATTGAGGGGTGCCAGTTGTGGAAGCGATGGTTTCGACTTTCGATAAGCAAATGTGAAAGGCTGACGGACAGAGGCGTACTGGTCTGCGACAATTTTTCCCGTGTCAGACGCTCCAACAAACAGTAACCCTCCTGGTATGAGTAGGCGATCGAGCGCTGCTAATACCTGTGAACACGTTTCTGATTGCAGGTATATCAACAAGTTGCGACAGAAGATGATGTCGTATTTCTTTGGAATCAGCGTCAGAGAGGTCATTACATTCCCCTGCTGGAAATTGACGAGCCCTCTAACGGGCTGGCATAGTTCGTAACCCTCCGCCGTTTGCTGAAAGTAGCGCTCTCGGCCTGTCCAAACATCGCCGCGAAAGGAGTTTTTGGTGTAGACTCCGCGCTTTGCCTTTGCCAGCGATCGATGACTAATGTCAATCGCATCGATCGCGAACTGTTTCGGATGCAGACCCGCTTCTAGTAGGGCGATCGCCAGTGAATAAGGTTCTTCGCCCGTAGAGGATGGAACACTCAGCAGTTGGAGCGGATTGCGGTTTGGGGACTGCAGCCATTCCGAGGTGACGTAGGTTTTCAGGTAATCAAACGGTTTGCCATCTCGGAAAAACCAGGTCTCTGGCACGATCAGTAGTTCGATCAGCTCGTCTAATTCTAAAGCGGAGGTTTGTAACCGTGCCCAATAGCTCTTCAGGTCAGGCAATTTACAGGCGACTCGACGATTCTCGGCTGCTCTGGCAATCCGGTTGGAGCCAATTGTATCGGGGTCTAAGCCTATAGTTTGGCTCAGTAATGTCGCAATCGCAGATAGTACCATCTGTAAGCCTAAGCGGTTTTGAATCGAGAAATTTCTAATCGTAATCCATTGGCTGCTTCATCAAGCTGCACTACAGCACTGTTCGTCTCCCGTAAAGAGTCTACCGTCTGCTGAGATGCTTGACTCAGATGCCCCATCGCTTCACTAATCTGTTGTGAGCCCATCGATTGCTCCTCAATGCTCTGGCTCACTTGCTCAAAGCGTGGGCTCAATCCTTGCACCTGCTGAATTACCTGAGCAATCTGATCGCTAATCTTGCTGACATCGGCAACGCTATCAACAACTGATTTATTAAACTTATCCATTTCCATGACGCCAGTAGAAACTGCCGACTGCATCTCTTTGATCATCTGGGCAATTTCCAGAGTGGCGACGGCGGTTTGGTCAGCCAATCGGCGGATCTCCCGTGCTACAACCGCGAAACCCGCCCCGTATTCTCCAGCTTTTTCTGCCTCGATTGCCGCATTTAAGGACAGCAGGTTGGTCTGATCGGCAACCTTATTAATGGTCGTCACAACACTGTTAATGTTGTTTGCCTTTTCATTCATCACCCCAAGTTTAGTGGCAATGGAAGTAGTCGCATTTGAAAGTTGGCGCATTACCGTTTCCATCCGGTTTAAGTCATTTTGACTGGCACCAGCAGCAATTGCTGTAGACTGCGCCATCAGCTCAACCTGGTCCATCACCTTGACTAGCTCTCTAGAAGTGGCGGCAATCTCCTGCGAGGTTGCACTCACTTCATTAGTTGAGGCAAGCTGTTCTGTAACAGTGGCTTCTAACTCTTTACCCGCTGCTGCAATCTGAGTTGCGGAAGTGCCGATCTGCACTCCAGACTTTTGCATCTGGAGAATTAGCGAGTTCAGATTTTTAGACATATAGTGAAAAGCGGTCAGCAACTGCCCAATTTCGCTACCATCCTTGCTTGGCTCTATTGTTTGCTGTAAATCTCCATCAGCAATCTGCTCTGCTGCTTGCACCACTCTTGGCAATTGTCGTCGAATGGGCAAAGCAATCCATAAGGCGAGCGCTAGCATTATTGCTATTACAAACAGCATTCCCAGAATGATTAGCAAAAACGAAAGCTGCTGGGTTTTTTCACCTTCCTGTAAATTCTTATCAAGCTGATCTTCTAGGATTTTAATAGCTTGAGTGCGTATTTTTTCCAGTTCAGCAAGGCGAATTTTTTTAATATTCTGTTTCGCCTCGTCTAGTTTATTGGCATCAACCAAAGGGTAAGTAGTCACAAGGATACTAGCAAAATTTTCATCCATCTGAATCATCTCGTTAACCGCTATACGAGCTTGGAGATCATTAATGTTTGCCAAGTCTTGCTTATATTGAAGAATAGCATTTCGAGTTTTATCATATTGTTCCCGAAAATACGGTTCTTTATAAAGAGCATAGCCGCGAGTAAGGCTAAGACTCCTAGAAGTGTGATAGCTAAACTCGTGGATATGCTTCACAGCGTTTGAGAGTTGCCTTGAGTTTTCTTGCAGTTTGACTAGATGGGCAATGCTTGTGTACAGGATAGCTCCCAGTACGATTAGGAAAGGAATGGGAATCAAGAAACCCAGTATTAGACGGTTGATAATTTTGTTGAACATATCTGTTGGTGATTAGTATAGTTAATTACAACCAAGATGCAAACGTTAAAAAGGAGCGTGCTAAACCATTGCTTTTCATCCTGATTTTTTCAACATATTCTTCATCAAGACTCCTTTGGGTTAGGCTTCTTCACCCAGAAGATGCAAACGTTAAAAATGATTGTGCTAAACCATTGCTTTTCCTCCTGATTTCTTCAACATATTCTTCATCAATACTCCTTTGGGTTAGGCTTCTTCACCCATTAGCAAGTAACTATGTCGCTCATCGCTGAAAAGTCGCTCAAGCTGGACACATTGAATAATCCGTTTTTCATCGACAATAGTGCCGCTTAAGTAAGGTGCTTCCTCAACCCGAATGCTGGAATCCCTAATATCTAGGTTTGATATACTGAGGGTTTCCGTCACTCGCTCTGCCATCAGCCCTAAATATTGCACCGATTCGTTTGGGCGGGGATATTTGACGATCATGATGCGGGTACTAAGGTGCGATCTGCTCGGTGTACCTTGGATCAAATGACACAAATCGATCACTGGCAAGACAACTCCCCGGTAGTTAAACAAACCCGCCACGTATTCTGGTACGTGCTGCACCTTTCTGAGACTGACTCGTGGAATTACCTCAACAATGTACGAACTGTCGATCGCGTAGAGGTCATTTCCAGCGTAGAAAAGTAGAATTAGCACTTGTAACGATCAGTTTTTATTAGGGATGACTGAATATTTTTAGACTATAAACTTGTTCAAGGTTAGCACATGAGCACCAAATGAGCAAGGAATAAATTATTTCGTAATCTTTTGTGAACTGGCGTTTTTATCTAACCCACGATCGCCGCATGAGAAATGACAACAATATTAACAACAACGAATGATCCAGCCAGGATGGGAACAGCAAGGCGGCGCCTTAAATACCGTGACAAATCCGACTGGTCTGCTTCACTTAAAAATCGAGTGTAGACCAAGACAATTGCTGTTATGAAAATGTAAATAATGGCGATGATGTGGATGAAATCAATCAGGGTGACAGAATTGCTACTACCCAAATCTGAGGTGGCGGCTTGCAGATTTACTATAACTGCAAACAAATTACCCACAAGGATGCCCATTAATTCTTCATCCAGCAACAATGCCATTATTGAAAGTGCAACAGCAGCATAAACTCCCATCACAAGTTTAAAAAAGCTAACTTTACTCTCGCGGTTGATTGTAATTGAAATAACTAAGCGCGATCGGGAATTTAGTTCTCTTTTTATTCCCGGACTACCAAAGCTTGTTCTATAAGGAAAATTCTCTTGAGAAATTCTAAACTCTCTAATTTCCCAACCTTCCAAATCTAGGTCTTTCGGATAACCTGTGTTCGCAAAATCTGGGGCGTGAACGAAGCTGGAAGCATCTAACAGTGTTTCCTCAAGGGGAATTTGCAATACATGGCGATCGAATGGATAATTTTTTGTGTCCCAGTTGTGATATAAAGTTGCGCTAATCTCCTCTTCAGACCAGAATACGTTTTTACTTGCCTTAAATGTATCTGACAGATTTTCGCTTCGGGAAAAAGTGGTGTAATTCTTGCTAACTTCCTTGCTATTTACAACCTTCAGGCTTTCCAAAGGTTTTGGAGTCTCAAAAGGACAAACGCTCCAAACCCAGAAGTTTGCAGTAAACGACTTCTCTGCTGGATGAAAATCTCGCAAGGATGTCAAGTAAACTCCTATTTGACAAGTTTTTGGAGATGTAACAGCCTCCGCCTGAACTGGCAAAGTTTGAGACAGCCAGCAGCTAAAAACGGCGATCGCCAAGCAACCAATTAGGGGTAGTCCCTTGACCACTGCTCTAACCGCAGGATGATGCAGTTTAGAAATATATTCCCTCACTCATCAACTCCCTTGCTAAGCAACCCCTGATTTTACCACCTAACGATGCTTGCAGAAAGTTCATTAATGGTCTGTCCACCTACGATGATCGCCACATAGGAGATGACGCCTTCATAACGATAAACGAAATTGTAAATACCTCAAATAAAAGGCGACTGTCTAGCCACATTGCCTGCTTTGCTCGCCCTGCTTCTGCTGTTAATCGGGAAAAGACGGTGGCAAGAGATCCTGCAAAGATATAGACCGCGACAATGTGAATTTGATCAACCAGCGTCAGGCTCTCAGTGCGCCCCAAAACTGACTCAGAACCCCGCATATTGACCAATACCGAAAACAAACAACCCCCCAGTAAACTCGTCCGGGGGCTAACCAAACTGGGGTTTCCAATTTCCTAGAAGAAAGATAGCATCGCCACAGCTAAAGCGACGTACACCCCCCGGTAGTCAGCTTAAAGAATCTCGCATATTTGACCCGCTCGATTGAGATCAAAACAGTCAGGCGAGAGTAGACCCTGGGCCTCGGCGGGCAAATATGCGCTTATTCGCTGCTGCTAGTAACTCTTCTAGGGCTTGGCAAAGCTAATTAATTTAATAAAATTATATTTTGGTATCTGCCTTTAGATACATTTTTAATCCTTCTTTAGGTATACTTTGTTAAAAGGACTTACGGTAGAGCCTGCGTCAGCTACGCTAGGGCAGAGCCTGGTAGCGGCTACTGTTTTTACTTTTAGTAGTGCTTTAAAAAAATAAAAGCCAGTGCCAAGCATGAATCATTTAGAACTCGAACAAGAAATTGGGAAGATGGCTAGAGCGATGATGACTCGCAATAGCTTAATTGGTAAGGATTTGATTGCGGATCTCAGAGGGCGGCTGTCTGTTGACAGTGTAGCTGCTTTGATGATTGTCAGTATTGAGCGTTTGATTTGGTATGACTGCGAGTCCGTACTCTGGAGTTTGAGTTATTTGATTCCTGCTGACGTGATGGAAGAAATTCGCCGGATTACTGCGCTGGTTGTTTGCCAGCGGTTGATGGGCAAGGGTTTTGTGCTGGGGAAAGATTTTAGTATTGATGCAACAGGCCAGTTGATGTTGAGTGAGAATGCTAAAACAGCGGTTGTGGTTGCTTGAATAGGCCAAGCAGAAGTTCGATCGCACTGTGAGATTTGCAGTTAGACTTGGGGCGCCCTAGGACTCTTTGTGTAACTGCAAACCTAATTCGGGATGCGGTGGTTAGATTTGCGCGATTCACGTAGAGTTAAGATTCGCAGCAGCTCTAAAAAACGATGAGTGCGGTTAGATAAAAGAGCATTTTACCAGAGGAAAATAGTTAGTTTTGACCGCAAATTGTTGAGGTTGTTACGGGTAGTGTGTACGGGCGATCGCCCTGTATCAAAAGTTTCCGATTTTTAGTGGAATTACAGTTTTACTCCCAGTAGGATTTCAGCTAGAATCATCCTTAAGATAGATACGAAATATTATGAACTTAATTCAAAACTTGGAAGCGGCTTGGTACTACCATCTGGGTTCGCGCCACCTCGAAGCTAACGATGATCATGGTGCTCTGGCCAACTTTAACAGAGCTTTGAAGTTGCAATCAGATCATTATAAGGCTTGGTTCGGCCGAGGTATGGCTCTGGGGAAATTAGAACGGCACTTAGAGGCGCTGAAGAGTTTTGATGAGGCCTTGGCGGTGGAGCCGAATGCGAGCTTTGGCTGGCACAACCGGGCTATTGCTTTAGGAAAGTTGGGCCGCTGGTTGGAGGCTCTCAACAGTTTTGACCGGGCTCTGGAGTTCAGTCCGTGCGCGGCGAGTATTTGGCACAACCGGGGACTGACGCTGATCGATATGGGGCTGTACGAGAAGGCGGTTCTGAGTTTCGATCGCTCTTTAACTTTGCACCCGGAGGCTGCTTGGGCGTGGTACAACCGAGGTAATGCCTTGTTGGAACTCAAGCTTTACTATCAGGCGCTCAACAGTTTTGAACGGGCGATCGAGTTTAAGCCTGACGACGCGAAGGCTTGGTACAATCGCGGTATAGCTGCGAACTATATGGGACTTTACAAACAAGCAGTGGCTAGTTTTAGCCGCTCGATCGCTCTACAACCGGGCAGAGCCGATGCTGTGGGCGAACGGAGAGTTGCTTTGGAGAAATTAATAGGTTTAAATCAGAGAAATGCCAAGTTCACTCCCACATCTGAGCGTCCCTTTGAAGATTATTTAATTTGGTACAACCGGGGTGTGGAATTGGCGCGAAAACGCTGCTACTCTGAGGCGATTGCTTGCTACGAAACAGTCTTAGAGATAAATCCTGATTTTGCTAACGCTTTTTACAATAAAGCTTGCTGTTATGCGCTACTGGGATTTGCTGATTTGGCCCTTGACAATTTGCAGCGGGCTGTTGAGTTTATCCCTAGTTTATACCGAGAGCTAGCTTTAGCTGACTCGGATTTAAGCTGCATTTGGAAACAAGAACGTTTTGAAGCGCTGATCCAAGGTTGATATTACGCAAAAAACAGCTCGCCCAATTGGCGAGCTGTTTTTTTGGGCGGCGCAAATTCGATCGCCCGACAGTATTTGTGCAATCTTTGCTATTGCACAGAAACTCGGATTGAGGACTTGACCGGCCTCTTGGCAACTACGATTACCCGGTAGATACCGGACTCGGGGAGTTGAGCAAAAGTTTGACCTTCGCCTTGATCCAGGAGTGCTCCCGACGGAGATTGGATCGCCAGATCTAGATTTTTGTTGCTAGATCTCGCCCTAATTGTCTGTCCCTGCTTGCCTTGAAGCGTGATGGGCTGGATTTGGTAGCCGGACATTTTGAGTTTGACTGTGGCTTGTGTTTCCTTGAATGCTATGGGAATTGCGCGATCGGGCCTATAAGTCCACTTGGCGTTAAAATCGCGTCCGAGTACGAAGCTGGTGGTTTCACCTTTCGGGGTAACTCGCACGCGGTAGATGCCGGACTCTGGCAACTGGCCCATCCACTGATTGTCTGTTTTTTCAATAACCCCCATATTTTCACCATTGGGACTGTACAGTTCGGCTGTCAGTTGTCCCGCCCACAGGGAGAGAGTGAGTTCTCGCCCTTTGACGCCTTCAAAAATATAGGTGGTGGGTTGGTTGATGGTTTCTCGGATTTCCGAGGTTGACATCCGCTTGATCGGTTCGAGGTTGGGAACTGATTCAGAGGTAAGGGGTTTGTTAAGGGTTTCTGTAATTTCCGAGGCAGCCATCAGCTCGCTCGGCGCAATTTTGGGGGCTACTGGGCTGGCAAATACTGATTTTGCCGTCATCATGAGTAGCATTCCAGTCAGTAAAATTAGTTTTTTCATGTCGCACTTCCGAAGGGGGGTAAAGAGTTGTATATGGTTACTTGTGTTTGCCTGTTTTCACCGGATTATATCTGGCGATCGCACAGCGGCTACAGGAGCATCTAGGATACACGTAAATATCCCGTACTGGCACAAAACCTGCTGGTAGCAAATTGGCAGTGCGGGAGCTAAGTAGTAGCCTCAGTTTGTCGGGACATTTTAATGATACTCCTTACGCATAATATCATCACAGAATATTAGTAATTTTGTGGAGGAGAATTAAAGCTTTTTCCCAGATCTTGCTAAAGAAATGCCCCCACCCAAAAAACGCGGTGTCTGGGATTCTGGCTGTGCCCTGCTACTAGAAAACGGCCAGCACCCCCACGGGGTGACAGCCCGTAGTGTTACTTCATTTTTGACGATCGTCTAATTATGTAGGGCGCTGCAAACCGCACCTTACCATATTTGTAGCGCGTGCAACCCTTGTTTTCGTAATTTTTGATACTGTATTTTTCTAGGGCAGATTTAGTCAATAACTCTCATACAAACGAGTTTTTTACTGCCAAATCAGCCCTAAGCCACGAGGTTAATTCGTATTACGAACCTGCCAGGATTTGCAGATAAGCTTGTACTGTTTTGGACAAGCCCATCTCTAGGGCTTCCGCAATTAAAGCATGACCGATCGATACTTCTAGTATATCAGGAATCGAGCAAAATTTAGCTAAGTTTTGCAAATTTAAATCATGTCCGGCATTCACTCCCAAACCTGCTGATTGAGCGGCTTTAGCTGCTAAGACATATTGTTGAAAAACAAATTCTACTCTACCTTCGCGAAAAGCAGTCGCGTAGGGTTCCGTGTACAATTCTACTCTATCTGCTCCAACTTCTTTTGCTAGCGGCATGAGAGCAGCATCTGCGTCCATAAACAAGCTGACTCTGATGCCGTGGTTTTTTAATTTTTCAATAATTGGTAAGAGCCGATCGCGATTTTCGGGAATATTCCAACCGCTATCCGATGTTAGCACGTCTGGAGCGTCCGGGACTAAGGTACACTGAGCCGGTTTCACGTCGCAAACTATATCCATAAATGGTGGCTGAAACGGATTTCCTTCTATGTTAAACTCAACGGTTAGCATTTTAGCTAATTCGTAAACATCGGCAGCTTTGATGTGCCTTTCGTCGGGGCGGGGATGGACTGTAACGCCATGAGCTCCGGCAGCAATTACTGTTTTTGCGGCTTCCGTAACGCTGGGGATACCGATGTTTCGAGAGTTTCTGAGGAGGGCGATTCTGTTGATGTTAACGCTGAGTTTAGTCATGGGATGTTACTCTTTAAGGTTGATGCTACTATGTTAATCGCTTTCGGTACGACACCTTGAGCCTATTGCGTTCGTGTTGGGGTGTTATCAAAGTAAAAATTAGCTTCTGCAAGCGGTAAACTTTCTGCAAAAAAAGCTTCAGCTATTTGCTGTTTGGCTGCCAAATCTTCAAGGTTGGCAATGCAGAAAAGCGGTGCGATGCGATCGACTATTTGGGGCGGAAAATCTCGGGTGAAATATTTTAGTTCAAAATCGTATCTGTGGGGACGGTAAATCATGCCCAACAGTTCGACTAAGGGTAGAAGCGTCCAATTGTGATAGTTGCCGATCGCATCTACTAAATGTTCGCGATAAATCTCTTTTTTAACCAGAGGTTGCAGCAAATCGAAACGGATTTTAATTTCGTTGAATCTGGTTTGCATTTGGGATAAATGATGGTTTTTATCCAAATGAGGCGGTACAATTAGATTAGCTTTGTCAAAGGCGATCGGGACTTGTCCGTGCCTCTCTATTTCCAGAAAATCGTTGCGGCTGCTGCGCCGAAAAACGGCAAAATCAATTAGCAAAAACGGCGGGGTTTCTTTGAGCCGCCAGAAGCACTGCGATTGACCGTGCCAAGCGGGTTCGGGAACTCGATATTTGAGTTCGATTTCGGCAATTTCGGCGAGGGCTTTTTCAACAATCTCAAAGGTTTCTTCCACGCAGTTATCTTCAACCACAACGGCAATATCGAGGTCTGACCACTCGTCGGTGTATCCGTGGGCTGCTGAACCTCCTTGCCACAAAGCGAGAACAAAATCTAAAGGTTGTAAGGTAGAAACAATCTTTTCGAGAATGATTTGTCTCATGGAATCAAGCTATACTGTTTGTTTTCCCTGGCTTGCACAAGTTTAACAAACGATCGCGTGTTGAGATTGCTCCGCTACAGTTGTCCGAGGAGTTGCTAATGCTTCCGGTTGTGCACTGCGGCCAAAAATTACACGGGAAGCTGGAAGGGAAAGTGGGAATCTTTGGGAAAGTGCGATCGCCCGCGATTGAAAATCAGCCTTATATTGTCAGAATCAGAAACTTGCCCGCTGTCCGGTAACATGAGAAAGGATTAATTTTTAACAGCGCGGCATGGCTACTATTTGGGAACTCGAC